>CXWK01008603.1_pt3 | contig 11666 bp, 9 predicted proteins | sample 590851 | NCBI WGS metagenome assembly CXWK01 (sample SAMEA3498364, study PRJEB10139) | wastewater metagenome | biome: wastewater treatment plant; material: activated sludge | place: Denmark | collected 2014-08-01
CTGGAAGCCCAGGTGCTGCGCGTGGTCATCAATGATCTGCAAAGCGAGACATTTTATGCCGCGATTGTGGTGGATGCGGCGGGCGAGTTGGTGGACATTGATGCGCGCCCCAGCGACGCCATTGCCCTGGCCGTGCGCGCCCGCGTGCCCATTTTCATCGCGGAAACGGTGATGGACCGGGCCGCGATCCTGGCGGAGACCGATGTGCAGACGCCGCAGGCCGAAGACGCGGGATATGCCAAGGGTAAGGGCGAAAAAGAGGAAGAAGGCGGCCTGGACATCTTCCGCGAGTTCGTGGAAGGCCTTGACATAGACGGCTTTGGCGATTGAAACTTTCTCTCAACGTCAGATTGTGAGCAAACGCAGCAGCGGCGAGGCCATGGCCTCGCCGCTGCTGTCCTAAGGCCCTTCGCAGATAAGTCTGCTTTTAACGGATTTTGATGACGGCATGACCACACCGGACAAATTGATTCCATCCAGCCGCGAAGCGGAAGAAGCGGTCCTCGGATCGCTGCTGATTGACACTGACGCTGTCATCAAAGTAGCGTCATTTCTGCGCGCGGATGATTTCTACAGCGAGAAAAATGGCTGGATCTACCAGACCATTCTAGATCTGCACGAACGGCGTCAGCCGGCCGATTTTGTCACCGTCTGCGAGGAACTGGCAAGCCGCAATCAGCTGCAAGAGGTGGGCGGCGACGCGTACGTCACCGACCTGATCAACGCCGTGCCGACGGCCATTCACATCGAACACTACGCGCACATTGTCGAGCGCAAAGCGGTGCTGCGCCGCTTGATCACGGCCGCCGGACAGATTGCTCAGATGGCCTACGACGAGTCGCGCGATGTGGATGAGGTGGTGGACGAGGCTGAGCAGATCGTCTTCAACGTCTCCGAGCGCCGCATCCGCCGCGACCTGGTGCCAGTGCAGCAAATCATGGGCGATGTGGTGGATCGGATTGACTACCTGGCCCGTCACCGCGGTGAGGTTCTGGGCGTGCCCACCGGCTTCAAGCTGCTCGACAAGATCCTCGGCGGCATGCAGAAATCAGATCTCATCGTCCTGGCGGCCCGCCCCAGCGCCGGCAAGACCAGTCTGGCTCTCAACATGGCGTCTAACGCGGCCAAGCGCTATGGTCAGCGCGTGGCCTTTTTCAGCCTGGAAATGTCGGCCGAGCAGTTAGTGCAGCGTCTGCTGTCGTCCGAAACCGGCATTGATCAGCAGCGCCTGCGCTTGGGCGATGTGCACGACGACGAATGGCCCATTCTGATGGAAGCGGCCGGCGTGCTGGCCAACACCCATCTGTTCATTGACGACACCCCGGCGGTCAGCGCGCTGGAAATGCGGACCAAGGCTCGACGCCTGCACGCGGAGCACGGCCTGGACGTGATCATTGTGGACTATCTACAGCTCATGCGGGGGCAGTCCACGCGCAACGAGAACCGGGTGCAAGAAATCTCCTACATCACGCGCTCGCTCAAGGAATTGGCGCGCGAGATGAAAGTGCCGGTGCTGGCCCTTTCCCAACTGTCACGCGCGGTGGAACAGCGCGCGGACAAGAGACCGATCTTGAGCGATCTGCGCGAGAGCGGCTCCATCGAGCAGGACGCCGACATCGTGCTTTTTGTGCACCGCGAAGATATGTACGACGAGAACACGGAGCGCAAGAACATCGCCGACATCATGGTGGCAAAACACCGCAATGGGCCGGTAGGCACCGTCTCGCTGTACTTCCACAAAGAATTGACGCAGTTCCGCGACCTGGAAATGGTGCGCGAGCCGCTCGAACCCGAGGCTTGATCGGTCAGCCATGAAAGGATTTCCTGGATTTCCAGCCGGCGAGCTGCCCCTGGTGGCGCTGCCGCAGTTTGCCTTCACAGACCTGCTGCCGACGATTGACCACCTGGGCGAGATGAAGGTCACGCTCTTCTGCCTTTGGCGCATCAGTGAAAAGCCAGGCTCGGTTCGTTTCGTGACCCAAGATGAGCTGTTGACCGATGCGCGCCTGCGCAGTGGGTTGCCTGACCGCGCCGCGGTGCAAGAAGGCCTGGAGCGCGCAGTGGCCCGCGGCAGCCTGCTGCACCTGGTGGTCGAACGCTTTGGCGAGCGTGAGGATTGGTACTTCATCAATGACGAGATGGGGCGGACGCTGCAGGAGCGCGTGCGCAGCGGCGTGATGCCTGAGTTCGATGATCCGTTGCTCGAAAATCGCGCCCTGCGCGCCGAACGCCCAAACATCTTCGTATTGTACGAGCAGAACATCGGCCTCCTGCAGCCCCTGCTGGCCGACGAGCTGCGCCATGCGGAGCGTGATTATCCCCTGGAGTGGCTAGAGGCTGCATTCCGCGAGGCGGTTGTGCGCAACAAGCGCACCTGGCGCTACGTGCAGGCGATCCTGCAGCGCTGGGCGCTCGAAGGTCGCGAGGCGCCCATGCCGGAGCGCAAGCCAGGCGGCAAGCCGAAGGGCGCCAAAACCGCCGCGGCCAAGGCCCCCAGAAAAACAAAGAAGCTGGAAAAACGGTCCGATCCGTTCGATTACTGATGACACCCTGGCTGATCAATCTGCGGTTTTTCGACGGGGAGCCGCCAAGCGGCTCAGTTTCGCAACGACAGTGCAACGAGGTGACGTGTGAAAAGCCTGGCTGAGGTTCTCGCGCGCGTCGCGCAGGATCACCCGACGGCTGCCAAGTCGGGCAACGGTAGTTCCACCCGTGGCGAGGTGTGCCCCATCTGCCACGGAACCGGGTTCATTCAGCGCGATCTACCCATCGGCGATCCCGATTTTGGCAAGGCCGCGCCTTGCGTGTGCACCCTGCGCACCTTGGCGTGGGAGCGCGCGAGCCAGCTGCGCCAGGTCAGCAACTTAGGTCAACTAGAGCGCCTGACGTTCGAACGTTTCTTGCCCGATGGGCTGGGCCTGCCCGATGACAAACGCCGCTCCTTGCGCAGCGCCTACGACTTTGCGCGCAAATTTGCTGATGCGCCGGTTGGCTGGCTGGTGCTGCAAGGCGGCTGCGGCACAGGCAAGACTCACCTGGCTGCTGCCATTGCCAACGTCCGCCTGGCGCGCGGTGAATCGGTGATGTTCGTCGTCGCGCCCGATCTCCTGGACTATCTGCGCGCAGCGTTTACGCCGCAGTCGGATACGACATTCGATCAGCGCTTCGAGCAGGTGCGCAGTACACCTTTGCTGATCCTGGATGACCTGGGCGCGCACAGCACCACCCCCTGGGCGCAGGAAAAACTTTACCAGATCGTCAACTATCGCTACAATGCCCATCTGCCCACGGTCATCACCACCAATTTTCGCCTCGAAGATTTGGACGAACGTGTGCGCTCTCGCCTGGTGGACCCGGAGATTAGCGCTGTCTTTCACATCGTCGCGCCCGATTTTCGCCAACCGGGCAAGACCTATGATTCGCTGGAACTGAACAGCCTGGCGCTGCATGAAGATCAGCGTTTCGATAACTTCGACCTGCGCGGGCATGAGTTGAACGGCGAAGAGCGCGCCAGCCTGCGTGAGGCGCTGACCGCCGCGCAGCAGTTTGCACAGGAGCAGGATGGCTGGCTGATTTTCAGCGGCAGCTACCATTGCGGCAAGACTCACCTGGCCGCGGCGATTGCGCGCGAGCGCCACAGTCACTATGGCGGCGCGCCCATGTTCGTGTTCGTGCCCGATCTGCTCGATTTCTTGCGCGCAGCCTTCAATCCCGCCAGCACTGTCTCGCTCGATGAGCGCTTCGAGCAGGTCAAGAAGGCGGAACTGCTGGTGCTCGACGATTTGGGCGCGCAAAGCGCCACGACCTGGGCGTCGGAAAAACTGTTCCAACTGATCAATTATCGCTACGTGGCGCGACTGCCCACCGTGTTCACGATCGCGCTTGATAATTTGCCTTTGGAAACTCGTTTTCACGCACGCGTGTTTGACCCCGGACGCAGCCGTGAGATCAAGATCACGGCGCCTGCGTATCGCCCGGCCCTACGTACACCAGCGGCCGCGCCGCGGTCGTCGCGCACGCGGCGCTGAGGCTGGCGGCGGCCGCGTGCACGCCAATGGAACCACGGCGCATAGGCGAGCGTTTCTACTCTGCTCGTAAATGCTAATCTCCGGCGCAGACCGATCCGCGCCCCACGCGCGCAGCCCGCCATACGTCGGAGGCTCGTTAGGACAGATTGTCTATGCTTGGGGATTTCCAAGCACAATGGTAGAATCTGCCCATGACACATCTGCAAATCATGAATGAGGTAATCTGGATGAACCGTCTCTCGAGAATTGCCTGGCTGTCCCTGCTCGCCATCCTCGTGCTCAGCGGCTGCGGGGCCGCGCCCACCCCTGCGCTGATCCCCACACGCACCCCCCAACCGACCTTCACCCCAACACCGGATTGGACGCCCACGCCGGCCCTGGCCCCAACCAAAACGCCCACGCCGGAGCCGACTGCGACGCCAACCCCAGCCGAGCCGCCCACGGCCGTGCCGACCAACACCTCTGAGGCCAAACCCGCTGCGGTCGTCACTTCGCCTTCGGCGAATGTGCGCACAGGGCCAACGACCGCCTATCCCCTGGTCGGTCGCGTCAATCGCGGGGATCGCCTTGAGATTACCGGCAAAAATGCCAATGNNGCCGGCGCAGCCCACGGCGCCGCCTGCCTATGCCTATCGGGTGGGCAACACGCGCTGCTTCCCGAACTCGGGCATTACGTACATCGAGGGCAAGGTGTTGGATCGGAGCGGCGCGGGCAAGAACGGCGTGACCGTGGTCTTCTCCTACGCGCCCGATGGGCCTCCCGTGGCGTCCTATGTGACCGGGACTGATCCAGGCAAGGTAGGCGGCTACACGCACATTATTCAGTTCGATGGCCCGCGCGAAGGCACCTGGTCTGTGTGGACGGTAGATGGCGGCCGGCGCAGTTCGGCCATTGCCACGGTCAAGACCGATGGCGTTGCCGGGGATGGTAAATGCCAGCAGGCGAACGTGGACTTCGTCCAAAACTGACAATTCCTGCGAACGATCGCAGAGCGCCGGCCAGCCGATTCTTGTCCGGCTGGTGGGCGCTCTGCGCAGTTCTGGCCCTGCTGGCCCTGCTGCTGGCGGGGCTTTTTGTGTGGCGCCAGCCGGCGCGCGCCTGGCTTTTCAACCTCAGCGGCGAGAGAGACCTGTTTCCCCAGCTCAAGGCGCTCAGCGATCTGAGCGCAGATTTGATGCGCCCGCGGGTGCAGACAGCCGATCTGACGCCGGTGCAGTATGCCGGCGTCAATCCGTTTGGGGTGAATGTCTTCCTGGAACAGGAAGTGGAACCGGCCAAGCGCGAGCTGGCGGTCAAGATGGCGGCTGAAGCCGGTTTTCATTGGCTGCGCCAGGAATTTCCCTGGGAAGACATCGAGATCAGCGCCAAAGGCGATTTCTGGGATCACAAATTCAACCAATCAGCCTGGAACAAATACGATGCCATCGTCACGCTGGCTGAGAAATACCATCTTGAGCTGATCGTGCGCCTCAGCAACCCGCCCGCGTGGACGCGTGGCGAGGGCAACGCGGCCGGCGCCTATGCCCCGCCAGATAATTACGAAGATTATGGCGATTTTGTGGCGACCGTGGTCAGTCGCTACCAGGGGCGCGTGCGCTTTTACCAGCTCTGGAACGAGCCGAATATCTACCCCGAATGGGGCGAGCGGCCGGTCAACCCGGAAGAGTACGCCAGTTTGCTCAAAGTCGGCGCTACAGCCGCCCGCGCCGCGGACCCCAACGTCGTCATCATCCTGGGCGCGCTGGCCTCCACGATCGAACTGACTCCAACCCCGCCCTACGGCCTCAACGACCTGGTGTATCTCCAACGCTTGTACGACGCCGGCGCCGCGCCTTACTTTGACATCCTGGCGATGCAGGGCTACGGTCTTTGGTCTGGCCCCACCGATCGCCGCATGCACCCGCGCGTAATGAACTTTGGCCGGCCGCGCTTTGTGCGTGACCTGATGGTGCGCAACGGTGACGCGGCCAAGCCCATTTGGATCAGCGAGATGAACTGGAACGCGGTGCCGGACGACATCTCAGACAAGCGCTTTGGCCAGGTCAGCGAGGCAGAACAGGCGCAGAACCTCGACGCGGCCTATCAGCGCATTCAGGCCGAATGGCCCTGGCTGGGCGTTGCGAATGTGTGGTATCTCAAGCGCGCGAGCGACCAATGGGAACAGGAGCGCAAACCAGAGGCTTACTTTCGCCTGCTGGCGCCCGATTTTCGGCCGCTGCCGGCCTATCAGGCGCTGGCCGCGTACACCGCCCAACCGCCGCTGCTTGGCATTGGCTTTCACCAGGAGGATCATTGGGCGCTGACCTACGAGGGAAACTGGCAGAGCATGAGCGATGAGCGAGCCGTGCTGGGCCACTATCGTCGCAGCGTAGATGCCGACGCCAGCCTGCGCTTCGACGTGCATGGCGGCGCGGTGACGCTGGTCATGCCGCCGGGTCAGACCAGCCAGCCGCAGGCCAGCGTAGACGGTCAGCCGCTCGCCCTGGCCGCAGATGCCGCCAACCCTACGCGGCTTTCCTTCCGCTTGACGCCTGGAAACCACCAGGTGCTGCTGCGCGGCGCTTTTGCCGTGGATGGCTTCATCATCGAATAGACGGGACTCCACTTCATGACCGTGCTCTCCTCTGCCGCCTTTTCCTTGCGTCGCTTCGACCGCTGGCTTGCGCCCTGGTTGCCCTGGCTTATTGTGGCTCTGGCCGTTGGTTTGCGCTTCTGGCGTCTGGACGGACAAAGCCTGTGGGCGGACGAGGGGAACAGCGCGGCGCTGGCCTTGCGCAGTTGGGCCGATATCAGTCAGGCCGCCGCGGCTGACATTCATCCGCCGCTCTACTACTGGCTGCTCAGCCTGTGGGTCAAGATCTTTGGCCTGTCGGAAGTTGGTTTGCGCAGCCTCTCTGCGGTCGTCGCCGCAGCCACCGTCGGATTGACGTTCGACCTGGGGCGGCGCCTGTTCGGCCGCGTGGCCGGACTGCTAGCCGCGTTCCTGCTTGCGGTGGCACCGCTGTCCATCGCCTATGCACAGGAAGCTCGCATGTATGCGCTGCTGACCTTCTGGGCCACGGCGCTGGCGGCCAGCTTCGTCATCTTCTTGCAGCAGGAAATGGTTGAGGTATCGCCAGGTCGCCGCGACCCGCCTTTGATCGGCAGTNNGTGCCTCTTTCCCATCGTGTTGCTTGTGATCAATCTGGTCTACATCGCGTGGCTGATCACCACCTGGGCAAGCCCGTTTCGCCGGTTGCGCGTGGTGCGTTGGCTCTTCCTGCACCTGGTGATCGTGTTTGGCTTTTGGGCGTGGGCGGGCATCGCCATCGAGCGTGTGCGCGCCTGGCCGGCGCCCGCCGCCGCGCAGCAGGGCATCGGCGCGATTCTCGACGCCCTGCGTTGGCTCGCCTTCGGTCCCAGCGCCGCCGCCGTACCTCCCCTTTGGTTTTGGCCGGTACTGGCCGCGCTGCTGCTCGGCATACTGCCCGTCGCGATGAACACCAAGTCCCGCACGACGCCCGCGCCTGCGCAGGCGCCGCCTGGGTCGGGATCGAAAGGCCGCGCCGCATCGCAGCGGCGGGNNGACGCGTCCCCCGCCGCCTGCGCCAGCCGCCGCGCCTGGCGCGTGGACGGCCTGGGCCTTGCCTGTTGCCTGGCTGCTTGCGCCTCTCATCCTGATGCTGGCGTTCGGCCTCTTCAAGGATGCCTATCTCAAGTTCTTGCTGATCGCCAGCCCGGCCTGGGTCCTCTTGCTGGCCCGCGGCCTGCTGCTGCCGCTTGCGGCTCTGCGCGCGACGCCGGCAGGAACTGCCGCTCCGAGGCGGCCAGTGTGGCTGGCGTTGACCTGGCTCACCATTGGCCTGGTTGGCATTACGGTGGGATCAGCGCTGGCGCTGAATGCGTATTACACAGACCCTCGTTTTGCACGTGATGATTACCGCGGCATGGTGCGCACCATCAACGCTGTGGCGACGCGGCAAGACGCCATTTTGCTCGATGCGCCGGGACAGCATGATGTTTTTTCCTACTACTACCAGGGCAGCCTGCCGGTATTGGCGCTGCCGGCGCAGCGTCCGCCCGCGGCCGCCGAGACCACCGCCGCGCTGGCCCAGGGCCTGGCCGGCAAGCGGCGCGTTTATGCACTCTTTTGGGCCACCGACGAAAGCGACCCGCAGCGCCTCGTTGAAACCTGGCTCGATCAAAACGCGTACAAGGTGCAAGACGCCTGGCAGGGAAACGTGCGTTTCGTCACCTACAGCCTGCCCCAGGCCCAGACGCCTCTGCAGCCGCTGGCCGTCTCCTTCGTCCCGCTGGCTGATCTGACCGGCCTGGCGCAAAGCGCAGGCGCAGTGGCCTCTGGCGATGTGCTGGAAATCACGCTGCGCTGGCAGGTCACGACGGCGACGCCGCTGCGCTACAAGGTATTCCTGCAGCTCCTGGATGACCAGAACCAGGTTTGGGCGCAGCGCGACGCCGAGCCGGTGGGCGAGAGCCGCCCGACCTCCTCCTGGCAGGTCGGCGAGACGATCACTGATCGCCACGGCCTGCTGATTCCACCCGGCACGCCGCCCGGCCGTTATCGCCTGATCGCCGGCTTGTACGATGCCGCCAGCGGCGCCCGTTTGCGTACGCCAGTGGCCGACTTTGTGGATCTGGGCGCGCTGGAGGTGACTCGCCCGGCTGAGCTCCTGCCCCGCGCAGCCTTCACCATGAATATCGTCGCCAATCAGTCGTTTGGCGAGGTCAGCCTCCTCGGCTTCAACCGCTATCCGCGCGGTTTCAGTCACGCGCCGGAAACTCCCTTGCATGCGGGCGATCTTCTGCACCTTGATCTTTTCTGGCAGGCTGACAAGGCGCCCACACAAGACTGGTGGGTCACGGTCAGCCTGGGCGACCTGCCGGCCGGGCGCCGCGTGGAAGGGCAGGCGCCGTTGGCCAGCCTCTCCTACACCGCCCCACAGTGGCAGGTCGGCGAGATCGTGCGCAGCCAGCTCGACCTGGCTCTGCCGGCGGACCTGGCGCGCGGGTCGTACACCTTAAGGATGATAGTCGGCCTGCGCAACGCAACCTCCGCGGCGCCCGTACCTTTGGACAAGATCACCATCAACTGAGAGCCGAACCGAAGCTGGTGCATTGGGCTTGTTTTGGTGAAACAAAGGGCGTTCTATTGCACTTCGCATAATACGGATCGGTAACGACGACAGCAGCGTAGTGAGCAGTTTCATTCAATTGGTGCACTTCGACGCTTGGCCGATGACCACAAGGGTCTGCCGGAGTCGCTCGTATGGCTCAGCTAGAGGCCTTTGCCATATTGATGTTACATCGGTTTCAGTTTACAGTGCAAAGCGCGCAATGCGCTTAGCCTGAATTTCGCACGTTAAAATTCGAATAGAGGGCGGAGCGCTCTTTGTGATAGAGTATGGTTGACAACCGACTCTGAACAGGAGCGCTCCTGATGTACTCTACCACAAACGGTCGTTGGCTGCATGCTTTCGTTTGGTGTTTCTGGTTTGTGGTCTTGCTGACCATGGCTTGGCCGGGCGGACTGCCTGCGGGCGCCGCTGGTCCTGCGGCGGCTGCATCCACGCAGAGCAGCGTGGCATTACTGGTCGTGCCATCTCCAGCACCCGAAGCCAGGTTTCCCTGGCAGGCCTGCGGCCGCTGGCGCAAGTGGGCCGTGGCCCATTACCATGCCGGACGGCGAGCCTACCGGCGGGCGGTCTGGGCGGCGCGCGGCGCCAAGCTCCTGCTCAGTGGCGCCCTGAGCATGGCGGCGGTCGTGGACTGGCTGACGCGATCTCAACTACGCTGCCAGTTAGGCGCCCTCCCCGTCCTCTACCGGCTGTTGGAAATTCTGGACGTGCGTCAGACGATCAACCGCCACTGTCCCAGCGTCGCCCAGGTTGATCATGGCGCAGTGATCGTCGTGTTGGTGCTCAACCGGCTCATGGCGCCACGGCCGCTCTACAAGGTGGCGGACTGGTTAGGGCAGACTGTGCTGGTGACGGTGCTGGGCATCCCCGCCGCCAAGTTCAACGATGATCGGCTGGGTCGCACCCTGGATGCCATTGCCGTCCACCAGCGCGACATCTGGCTGGACATTGTCCACCAGGCGCTGCGGCGCTTTGAGATTGACTTGCGGTTCCTGTTCTATGATCTGACCGCCCTAGTGGCCCACGGCGCCTATTCAGACAGCCAGTTGGTGGACTACGGCTTTGCCCACAACACGCCTTCTGGCAAGCAAAAGGTCAAGTTGGGTGTCACAGCCGCCGCCGATGGTGCGGTGCCGACCGAGTATGCCGCCCTGTCCGGTCGCACCGCCGACATGACCACCGTGCAAGACAACATGGCGCGGCTGTGCCGTTTGCTGGAGCGTCAGGGGCAGTCACTGTCGGAGGTGCTGTTGATCGGCGACCGGGCCAATCTGAACGATGAGTTGGCCGTCGCTTACACCGACAAGCGCCTCAAGTACCTGGCGGGCCTGCAACCCCGTAAGCAGGCGCACTGTGAACTTCTACTCGCCGTGCCGGAATGTCAGTTCTACGCCCACCCGTTGCTTGAGCCGGCGGGACGGGAGCCAGGCTACTTCGGCATGCCCACCGTGATCACCTTCCAGCACGCCGGCCGCTGCGTGCAGCACCGTGCGCTGGTGGTGTTGTCGGGGCCTATGCGGCGGGCCGTCCGTGTCGGCCGCGCCCGGCAACTGCATGACCTGCGCCAGGCTCTGTGCGCGGTGCAGGCCAAGATCGGCCAGAAGCGCTGTCGTTCAGTCAAAGACGTCCAAGCGCGGGCGGCCACCTGTCTGCGCCGCTCACCGGTCGGCCATTTGATGTGCGTCACCGTCGAGCAGACTGAGGCGGGCCAGGTCACCTTGCGCTGGGCCATGGATGGCTTGGCGTTGTTCAAGGCCATGCAGCACGATGGCCGCTACCTGCTGGTGACCAACGACTGGAACCTGGCGCCGCGCCGGATGCTGGAACTGTATCGCAGCAAGGATGCCTTGCAAAAGCGCTTTGAGGTCGCCAAACAGGACTTGCGCATCAGGCCGCTCTACGTGCATAGCGACGAACGCATCCGGGCGCTGCTGCTGGTCAACATGCTGGCCCTGCTGGCCTACAGCCTGTTGGAACGCCAGGTGCAACAGGCGGGGTTGCACGTCACCACGCGGCGCATCGTCGAACAGTTGGAAGGAGCGACGGTCATCGAAACGCACTGCCACGACGGCAGCGTCCTACGCCGCCTGACCCCGGTCACTGCGCAGCAGGATGCGCTCTTTACCATCCTGGCCGCACTCCTGGCGCATATCTCGCTCACCGACCTCGTGCCAACCTTGCCGGCGTTGCCTGAGCCAACCGCCGTACTGTTACTATTACCACCGGAGGCCGCCATGGCTTGAACGCTTACCGCACCGCCCGGCGCCGCCCTGGGACAGGCCAACCTTGCCCAGGTGGCAGCGACTTGCCCTTGCGCCAGTCTGCACCGTTGTGCAGGCTGCTCAAAACCCCAGTTGAACCGTTCCGCACCGTTGTCTCCGTGCCACCGAAGGCTGAAACACCCCTCTATTCGTTTGTCAAAGTGCGAAATTTAGGCTTATGTTTTTGGCAAATGAAACCTGGGCCACTTGGCAATGAAAAACAGGGCCAGCAAGGTCACCC
>CXWK01015493.1_pt1 | contig 11663 bp, 15 predicted proteins | sample 590851 | NCBI WGS metagenome assembly CXWK01 (sample SAMEA3498364, study PRJEB10139) | wastewater metagenome | biome: wastewater treatment plant; material: activated sludge | place: Denmark | collected 2014-08-01
ACCGTTGCTGTTATCTTGATAACCGAGTTACAGACTTTTACAGAAAGTTCGTTGCATTACCCTCCTCTAAGTGGCGCTCCTCCTGGTCCAGATGTTCCAGCTATGCTCTGATTGTGATTGTGTTCATCTCAACTTCTTATTGTAAGGGATACGGGTGCACTGCTATATTGCCTATGTTCAATCTATGCGTAGCACACAACAAAATACCCCAAAAATCTCCAGTGACCAATGGCTCTCTCTGATCTTCTCTGTGCCTTGGCTGGAGGTGCTGGCTGAGGCCTATCGACTGGCCGGCGTCCTCTGGCGCGGCCTCACCGACGAAGGCATGTACGAGGTACTGGAGCACGAATCGACGCTCGAACTCCTGGACCGCCGAGGGGTGCAAGCGCACTTCAACAAGCGCCAGAAGGTGCGCTACCTACAGAACAACATCATAGCTTATCAAGATCAAGGTTGGGGCGACGGTCAGAGCCTACTGGATTACCAGTGTTCGCCCGGCGTGGTTGTGGATCAATACCGGCCGGGACAGAAGACCTACATCCTCATCTCCCTGCGCGAGAATAAGCAGCGCGACGACCAGGATGAGTTCTACATCAGCTGGAGCCTACGTGATGCCTTCAGGCGCTCTCAGGAGCAATGGGAGACGGAAGTCAGCCACCGGACCCGGCAGTTGCTGGTGCGACTGATCTTTCCCAAGACTCGCCCGCCGGTGCGCGTTTGGCTGGGTGAATACCTGCGTCGGCGCATGCGGCTTCTAGATGATTCGGCGATGCAGCGCCTCCCCGATGGTCGTTGGCAGGTGGAATGGCAAATCGAGCGCCCTCGGCTACACGAGCGGTACGCTCTCAAGTGGGAATGGTGACAACAAAAAAGGCGCCAGGCCCGCGGTGCCAAGCGCCCTTCCCTCTCAGGTTCCCGATCCGCCGCTCATGACACAGCTCCTTTCCCACATTCCGACTGACGGCAGGCGTCGCCGAATGAGGGATCACCAAGTCGGAAGAACCTATCTCGAAGAGATCCATTGTACTTACAGGATAATGCAATGCAATATATGCAATGCTTATATTAATTTGCAATTAATCCATGGAAATGAACCCGAATCGAATCCTCCCTGCTCTTCTCCTCAGAATGTCAAAAGGGGGCGACACTTTGTCGCCTCCTTTGTAGAATAGGCCACCATGGAAAAGCAGCTAACCACCGTTGAGCAAAGAGAAGTTTCATTTTATGAAGATGAGCTCGTCGCAATCCGAGCTGATGATGGCCATATTTACGTCTCAGTGCGTCATCTCTCGGATGCTCTGGGCTTAAACCCCACCGGTCAGATCAGACGCATTAGGCGGCAGGCGATACTGGATAAGGCATGTTACAAGGGCTATATCTCCACTCCAGGCGGTCCCCAGTCGGCCAACTGGCTTCGAGTTGACCTGGTCCCGCTCTTTATCACCGGCCTGAACACCAATTCCGTTCGGGAAGATATCCGACCGAAGCTGGAGCGGTTTCAAGAAGAAGGCGCCAAGGTCCTTTGGGAAGCGTTTCAGCAGGGTCGATTGACCAGCTCGGTTTCGTTTGACGAGCTGTTGAGCAAAGACACGCCAGCGGTTAAGGCGTACAAACAGGCTATGGCCATCGTAGAGCTGGCCAGAAGCCAGGTGATGCTAGAGGCCAGGTTAGATGACTATGGAGAGCGCCTAGAGCGAATTGAGGCCATGCTGGGTGATACCGGCCGCTTTGTGACCGAGGACCAAGCAAGCCAGATCAGCCAGGGTGTAAAGACCGTGGCCATGAAGTTGAGTAAGAAAAGTGGCCGCAATGAGTACGGAGCGGTCTATGGGGAACTTTACCGAAAGTTTGGGATAACGGGGTATAAGCAGCTGCCGGCTGCAAAGTTCCAGCAGGCTATGGCCTGGCTCAACGACTGGCGAGAAAGCATTGAGGGAGATTTGCCATTTTAGGTGGATGCTGTATGTCGATACTAACCCCGGTAGGAGGGATTTGAATGGAAGACCAATGGGAGTATTTGACCCAGTTTGTATTTGCCAGCATCGATTCTCAAGGTGTCAAGGAGTTCTTCAAGGGAATTTTTCCTCCAGGTTACAAACCGCCCAAATATTCACCTCAAGCAATGATTCCAGAGCTCAACTCTTTAGGAGAGGAAGGTTGGGAGCTGGTTCATATGCAACCCGTTGCTGTTGGCGACAAACTCGACGTGAGATTTAACGGGGAGATCACAGTCTGGAGCAATGCATATTTTTGTGTGTTTAAGCGCCGGATCATTAACTGACTATCCGTTTCTGCACCACCCTTCCCAAACCTCGACTGTCCTTACCACGCAGTTCTTGAACAGGCTTCAATGTGGATATTGTATTGCAATATATGCAATGCATTTTTTAGCTTGCAGCCCTTGCATTGAGTACTATCCATTGCATGGCCAGCATGAAAATAATCGCAATCGCTAACCAGAAAGGTGGCACCGGCAAGTCAGCCACCACGCATGCTCTGGGTGCAGTCTTGGCAGCAGAACTTCAGCGGCGAGTATTGATGGTAGATATTGACCCCCAGTCGAGCCTGACCGAGGCCGCGGGGGTTGGTGATGCTGAGGGCGTCAGCTTGGCCGAGGTGCTAGGTGGAGCTACGCCGGGCAAGACGAAGCTCCAGGACATCATCGTGGAGGTGTCTAAGAACCTCTTTTTAGCGCCGGCCGACTTGGCCCTGGCCGCTACTGAACTGGGCTTGGCTTCGCGCATGGGTCGAGAGAATGTCCTCAAAAAGGCATTGGCAACTGTCGCTAGCTACTTTGACGTCACTTTGATTGATTGCCCGCCCAGCTTGTCGTTGCTAACAGTCAATGCCCTGACCGCTGCGGATGCAGTCTTGATCCCCACCCAACCCCAAGCGGTCGATCTTAGAGGCCTCAGCCTGTTTCTTGAAACCCTCCAAAATATTCGCCAGGAGCTGAACCCAGAGCTTGAAACTCTGGGGATTTTGCCGACCTTTTTTGACCGGCGTCTGACCCACCATCGGGATGCCATTGAAGCCATGGAGCGAGCGGATTTACCGCTGATGCAGGTCCGGATTGGCCGGAGTGTGCGAGTGGCAGAAGCCGCTGCCAATGGTGAAACAGTCGTTACCTTCGATCCTAAAAACCCCCAGGCTCTGGCTTACCGGGAACTCGCCGAGGCAATTAACCAATGGCTAAAAGACAAACAGGCCTAGACAACATCTTCAAGAAAACCGAGGGTGGGCCAGCTGCCCCCGCCGCGGAAGTGCCTTCCACGGGTCGGACCCTTTCAGTCGGCGTTGGCCTCAAGGAAAGCGAAGTGGCTCTTTTGGACGAGATTGCCAAAGAGTTGGACGTGACCCGTAATGCCTTGATGCGCTATGGGCTTCGCTACTTTTTGAGCCAACTCCAAGCTGGCAAACTGGACATGACCAAAGATGTTCAGGAGCCAGAAATGAAAAAGCGGCTGAAGATGCCGTAACGTTCCCCCTTTCCATTCCTCTCCCCTCCCCTACTTTCTTTGTAACTCAGTAATTGCATTGCAATAATAGCAATTGCTAGATATAACATGCAATATTGCGATTGCAGGTGTTGCCGTGCCCAGCCCGGCCGGTGACGGTTCAGACTCTTCTGGAGGTGGATGAGGAATGCACAAGTCAATTGCTCGGGGATTGTTCTATGGGGTGGCGACGGTATTGGTTCTGTGGACCGCCTCGCTGACATACACGTTTGTGAAAACGGTTCTGCCGCAGGTGCACTGGATTGTGCCCGTGTTCGCCCTGGTGGTATTCGATATCGGGATGTTAGCCTGGCTGAAGGTGTTTCTGGATTATGCCCGGGGCAGTGGCCAGCGAGCGGTGGCTTTGATTATGACCCTGGTCGATTTCCTGGGCGTGGGGTTGATGGTGTTGGCCGAGATCCTGTTGGGTGGCCAGACGATGGTGGCCGCCCCAGAGAGCTTGGGTGAATATGCCATCTGGGGAATTGCACTTTGGACGGTAGCCAACGTGGGAGCGGTGATTGTCTTCCACCTACTTCATCCGGATGCTCGCCGGCAGATGGCGCTTCAAGCCGAGATGGACCTGGTTTTCGACGAAGCGCTTAAGAAGCTGCCCACCAAACGAGCTCAGATCAGTGGCCAACTGTCCGATCAGTTGTCCGACGATATGCTGCTGCAGCTGGTAGCCGAGCTAGCAGCCAATCGAGAGTCAACTCAAGTTACTAGTGGGCCGGCAGTGGCGGACGTCAAGCCGCTGCCCCAACCGTCCAAGAATCACCAAGGAGCCGATGGTTTTTTAGCGTCTCGCCAGTAGGGCTGAGGTTACAAGAGGATGCCTCAGGCGAGCGCACTATCCGCTGTGCTAACCCTAACTGTCAGCGCACCATTTACCCGGGCAGATCCCGGCGTCGGCAGTACTGCTCGGAGGCCTGCAAACAGGCGGCCTACCGGCAGCGACAGAAGGAAGCTGAACGAGCGTTACGCTGACATACGAGCGTAACAACGGATCATTTGTTCGACACGTTCTCTGAGGTGGGTATAATGCGAAGGACTTGAGGAACTAACAAAAAGAAAACCCCCGTGACCTGAGCTTTGGCGGGCGTGAGTCACTAGGGGCTGGGCGGCGGATAACTTCCGCTATTGATCTAGATTATGGGGTTATCCCCCACTTTAGTCAAGTGAATCTGAGGCGCTCATAAAGCGCTTCGACCAGCCTACTTAGTTTCCCACTACCCGTTGCCCAGGCCTATGGCTTGTGTCAACGGGTTTTCTGTTTGTTGGGTATCTTCAGGAAGCTCTCTATCGAAGGTCAATCTTCGACAGGCAGCAAAAAAGGCTTGAAGTGTTTGCACCACTTAAAGCCTTTGCTTACGAAGTTAGCCGCATATCCCGTGCAGTCGGTGTTTGCACCACCTTCTGCAAAACGAGCCCCTTTGTTGGGGAGGGGGATGTTGTATCTCCCTAGCGGCTTCTAAACTGTTAAATAGGAGTGTACCCACGCCTGGGTGAACTGTCAATGCATCAGGTGTTCTAGTCGTGCATCTGGTCCTTGACAAAGACCTTAGTCGTGGCAGCAATGCAGTCAACTGAGCCGTCTCTCTCCTCCGAGCCGTCTTCGCAGCTTTTGGAAGCACAGAAGCGACTCCTTAAATTGAGAGAAGAGTTAGGGTTCGATCCCGGTGCCCGGATCGAACCACAGCTTCAGGCTGCGCTTGAGCCTTATAACCACTCCTGGGAGCTGCGCAATGCTCAAAAAGCATTGCAGCAAAAGAGATTGCAATTAGGCATTGCAACTAATGCAATTGCCAATGCCTCTCGGATCACTTCTTGGGGTAGCGTTACTGACGTTGAGGGTGATGACCCTGTGGGCATGAGCGAGTCCGGAACACCGACACTTAGCTCGACCAGGACTGTTACCGTTCATCCAACCATTGCTCTGGCGATTCTCCGCCAGGAGCTGGAAGCCCCGGCCCGCATCTATTTTCTCCTGCGGGTGATGGATCAGATGGGGCAGGGATGGCTCGACCTCGAAGATATTCGCCGGCAACTGACCGAGAAAGGCTCTCCGCTAAAAGTGTGCTGCTGGCGGCGCCTGCGGCAACTTCTCAAGCAGGGGGAGGGCATCTTCTGGCAGCGCGATGGGCAGGGCCGTGTGTGGCTGAAGGGAGCGCATAGAATCGCCTATACGCTTGATTGCGGCCGGCTCCAGGGATTCCCTATCGAACTGCCGCTGGAAGCCCTCCTGGGAGGCATACAGGCGGTCAGGGCTGCATTCTACGGCTCATTCCACGGCGGGAGAGACGCCAAGCCCATCAGCCGGGAAACGCTCTCCCAGCTCTCCGGGGTGCCCGAGCGGACTCAGCGGGCATACGACCATGTGGCGCAGATCAAACGCCGGGCCAACATCGCTGTTGGCGAGCGCTATAGCCAGGAAAACGTCCAGAACCGGGCCTGGAAGCAGGGCGGAGCCACCTTCCACTTCGTGGATGTTCGCGGCCGGCAGGGTCGAAAAAACGGAGAATATGTAGCCTGGCACTTACCCAACAGCTACCAGGCTGCTTACCAGCGCCGCTCCAGGGGAAGCAGAAAGCGGCTCAACCACAAACTCGCAGACCTGTTGATGAAAGGGATAACGGGGAACGACGAGCGGGTGGTTGAGAAGGTTTTCTTCTCAAATGGATCGGTGGCCGCCAAGCAATACAACCGGGACCCTCACAAAGACGCCTACTGGCAGCAAGACAGGCCGACCGGAGCCGGCGATGGGCTGTGGCACGTAATGACGGGGATATGAAGATGATTTTGTGTTGCTACCACACGGAAAAAAGCTGCCGCCATTACAGGGATAAAGGCTAAATTTCTGCGTGGGCGTTGTCCAGGACTTGTGCGAGGACGTACCCCCGGCGAACCTTCGTCCGGACGATCTTCTCGGCCAGCTTCCGCGCCTCGGCCGTTGTGGGCACCGGGTAGGCTCGCGCCCGTTGGTAGCTGCCTCGCCGGCTACCCCAGACGCAAACAACAGCCAGCGGGTCCAGCAGCGTGGGCTGCACGACAACGCTGTAGCGGCGGTCCATGTGCTTCTCAAGATTAACGCGGATCAGGTTGGCGTTCATGCCCCCATTGTATCCTATACCTGCCAGGCGGCCGAACTCTCAACCGCGCCTGGAAAGTTTCCTCTTGACAGACTGCCCCTCGATATGCCTACAATGAACCAGTACCAAATTGACCCCAAACATGACCCAAGTTTTGAACCGACAAGAGAATAACCGCCTGGCGCTCAAGTTCGTCGTGCCCGGGGATCTGAAGCGCGACCTGCAGCTCCTGGCGGCCGAGCGCAACATTGCCCTCTCGGCGCTCTTGCGGCTCATTGCCAGCGAGTATGTGCGGCGCAACCGCCTCTCGTGATCCTCTCCGTCGCCAACCAGAAGGGTGGGGCGGCCAAGACGACGACCGCCATCAATCTCGCCGCAGGTCTCGTCCTGGAGGGCCACAAAGTCCTGCTGCTGGACATGGACCCGCAGACGAACGCGACCCAGGTGTTTCTGCACCCGGCTCATGAGCCAGAACTGGATGCGTCCATCTACCATGCCCTCATCCACTACTCGCCCATCGCCCCGCTTATCCGTCCGACGGCGCTGGACAACCTGCACTTCGTTCCCAGCCACATCCGGCTATCGGGCGTGGATCTGGAACTGGCCCACGTCTACGACAATCGCAGCGAGCGGCTCAAGCGCGCCCTGGGCGGCGTCGCCGAGCAGTACGACTACGTCATCATCGACAATCCCCCGGCCCTGGGCTTGCTGACCATCAACTCCTTCGTCGCCAGCGACCGCTTGCTCATCCCGGTCTCGACCGGGTACTTCGCCCTCAGCGGCCTGGTGCAGCTCCTGGAGACGGTCGAGATGATCAAGCAGACCAAGCTCAACGCGGCGCTCGACATCGTCGGCGTCCTGTGCACCTTCTCGGAGCGGACCCACGTATCCCACGACGTGGAACAGCAACTGCGGACCCATTTCGGCCGACTGGTCTTCGACACCGTCATCCCCAAGAACATCAGCCTGGAGGAGGCCCATTCCAATCACAGCCACGTGTTTGCCCACGCGCCGACCAGCGCCGGCGCCCGGGCTTATCGGGCCCTGGTGAAGGAGGTGCTGGCGCGATGAGAAAATCAGGTCTCGGCGACAGCCCATTTTTCGCTCTGCCCGATACGGCTGAACCGCCGACGACGGTGGAACCGGGTCCCGGGCCAACAAGCCAGCCTGAGAACATAGGCGTCAAGGACGCGTCGGCGACAGCAACCACGGCCCAAACAGACGTGGAGACCGCTGCCGACAGCCCGAACGACACCATGACACCACGGTATCACGACACCACGGTTGAAACGCTGCGTCGCGCCGTCAAGGCGTGCGGCAAGGAAGCGGCGACCCACCGCTTTACAGCAACCGAGAAGGACGCCATCGCCGAGATCGTCTACGCCTGCAAGCGAGAGGGCTTGCGGACGACGGAGAACGAGATCACGCGCATCGCCGTGAACTTCATCATCGCTGAGTACCAGGCGAAGGGAGAGAGCAGTTTACTGGTCAAGGTCCTGCGGGCGCTTGGCGCCTGACCTGAACAGGATCCAGACCATCTGACGACTATGCCAGCAGATACAGAAGAAGAACAACTGAATAACGCGTTCCGTTTTGCCGGGTTCCACACCCCGCATTACACGCAGGTACCCGACCAACTCTTTGACGAGTTGCTGCCGCTGTTGTCCGGCGCGGAGATGAAAGCGCTGCTCTACATCTGCCGCCGCACCTTCGGCTTCAAGAAGGACAGCGACAACATCTCCATCAACCAGATGCTCAACGGCATCCGGCGCAAGGACGGAACGTGGCTCGACCACGGCGCCGGGCTGAGCAAGCCGACGCTGCTACGAGCTCTGAAAGGCTTGAAGGCCAAGCACATCATCGTCGTCGAGCGCCGTCAGAACGCCGACGAAGGCAACCTGGCGACCAACTATCGCCTCAATATCCAGGAGGCCCTTGGTCAAAAAGTGAACCAACCGGAGAGTCAAAGTTTGACTACACCCCTGGTCTCAGAAATTGACCAACAACAAGAGACAGAAAAACAAGATACAGCAGCGACGCTGGCCGATCAGTTGTTGGGGTTTGGCATCGATAAGCCGACCGTCACCCGGCTTCTCAAAGCCCACGATCACCAACTCATCGCCCAGAAGATCGACTACGTCGTTTTCATGGAGGAAAGCCAGTCCGCCCGGGTGAAGAACCCGCGCGGCTGGTTGCTCAAGGCCATCGAACAGGATTACGGCCCACCGGCCGGCTACCGGCCGCGGGCCGTTCGCGAGGCGCACAAGGCACAGGTTCAGAAGCGGCAGCAAGATTCGGTCAGCGCCGAGGCGCTGCGCCGGCAGTCGTCTGAAACACTTCTGCGCCAGAAGCAGGAAGAGACCGAGGCGCTTCTGGCCAGGGCGCGCGAGACCTATCAGACGACAGCGGACGAGGTCAAATTGTGGCAGCAGGTGTTGGGTCAGTTGCAACGGCAGGCCGGGATGCCGACCTACACGCTGCTCAAGCAGACCCAACTGCTGACCACCAACGACGGGATCGCGGTCATCGGGGTGGCCAACCAGTTAAGCGTGCGCTGGATGCGCGGCCGGCTGGGGCCGGAACTGGTGGGCTACTTCGCCCACTTCGGCCACCCCGTCGAGGCGATCCAGGTCGTTCATCTGACCTCGGAACAGCCCGAAACCGCTGCCTGAACCTGTGCTGCACACCCGTGCTTGCTGAACAGCACGGGTGTGTTACTCAAGCGTTCGCGACTTACAGTCCCTCCGCTTGAGCCGGAAGATGCTGACTTGCCTTGGGAGGGCCGTGCTTTCCCCGTTTTCCACGCTGTGGAAACCGACTGAAAGCAGACCCCCCGCCGGACAAGCCAGGGCGTCGAGGCTCGTTCCGAGCCCGACCACCCACCCGCTTGCACCCATTGAGACCATAGAGACCGTGAGCTCCGCTCAGACACGCATACTAGCTGTCTACTGACACCGTAATGATAGCCATCCCACACGTATAGTTGACGCTCTATATCTGTTCTCGTCCCGTATGCGGCTGAGCTTCGCTCACTCATACGCCTCTCGTCGCTTGCCGCCAGGCGCAAATTTGTTGCCGTAGATCGGATCGTCTCTCATGGTGATAACCGCTTTGCAGGCCGAGGCCGGCAAGCTTTGGACAGCGTGCTATAACCCGTGTGGTCGCTCAACCTGGTGCACGCGCGGGGCATTTCTTTTTCTTGAGAGTTATAAGAGTCTCTGAGTTTTCGGCTTCGATATCCGCTTTCTTCGCCGCGCTAACGCGGGATGGGTGGTCGGGCTCGTACCGTGCCCGACGCCTGCGGCCCCCGACATCTTCCGGACCTTCTGTCGGGGGCCGGACAAGGAAGCGCCGCCGGCGCTGCTATTGGTAGTGTTACTTGTTGGGGATTTGTGCTGTCGAGTTGACGACGTGAGCAACAGGAAACCGAGGAGGTGAGAATTGGCTGGGCGCGGGTCGACCGTACCGGTTCGAGTCTTGCCAGGCTCCTACCCCACGAGTTCCAAGGTCACCGCACGGCCGCCCCGCGCCTCCAGCGCGATAGGCATCTCCAGTGCGTGGAGTACGTAAACCATAACATGATGCAATCGAGGATAAGGTACCCGGCCGGAACCGGCCGAGTGCTTTCTATTCCCATCGCCGCCATCAAGGGCAAGGGGTCGCTTGCCTGTCTTCTGATGATACCAGCCACCTTACCCTGTCAAGGGTTGTCTGCGCCAACTTTTCCTTGACAGGGCAAGTATCCGGCTGGGCGTGGAGGGGCGCAGGCAAGCGTAATTGAGCCTGCAATCGAAAGGGGGTGAAAGCCATGAAGCCTCTGAAATCGGAGCTAAAGCAACTCGAGCAGCGCCGCGAAGCGACGATTGAGCTACTCAACCAACTGCTTGAGGAGTTGGAAGGTGCGCCGGTACAGCGTCGCCGGCATAGCTGGCATCCGCTGGACCTGTTGGAGTCGGCCGTGAACGAGCTGGTACAGGCTCTGGAAAGGGCCGTCGAGTCGATGGTGGTGGTCGTGCTCGATAAGGCTAACCGCAGCCGCCGCGGCTAGGCCATAGAGGGTCGGGAGTTCGCTCCCGGCCCTTTTTTGATGGCGGCGAATCCCACCCGCCCCCTCGATTGGACTAGAAGTAGCGTTCGAGCGGTCGAGGTTTGCCCAGGCAGGCATCGCTCTCTTGCGTGCCCAGGCGCTCAATTACCCCCGGCCGGTACTCGTGGATGACGGCCTCGATGAGCGCGGCATCGGCACCTTCTGTGAGCGCCCGACGACGAAACTCGCGAAAGAGCCGGTCCGCCGACCGCTGGCCATAGTGCTGAACGAGATAGCGGCGCCGACGCCGCATGAGCCCCGCGACGAAGGTACGCGCGACCATCGGATTGAGGACGGCCCAGACGTAGAGCGCCAGGAGCAAGATAAAGAAATATTCCAGGATTATCATGGAATCAGCATAGCATATGGGAGTGTGGTCGTTCAACGACTTTTCTGGGCTCTGTCTGGTGAATAGCCAGGGGTGGCGCGCGCCCACAATACCCATGCGAGAGCGCCCAGGATGGCCTAGAAACGCATTTTTGCATTAAGCGGACACCTTTATCGTCTCCATTTTCCAGACGGCTTACAACGGTTTCTAGCGCGCCGAAACGGATTGTCCGTCCCCCTTGCCATTACGCCGGCTGCAGGGGGCTCGACCGTCCTTACCAATAGGGTATTGCCATGACCCATAATCGTGTGAGACAATGATTGCCAGTTCTGCTCGCGCCCTTTGAAAACGCAAGTTCCCTACTAAGCGATGAGCGCAGCCCGATGCCTATAGGCGTCACGGATGCAGCTCCATCCCCTCACGGATGACGATACCAACCGCATAGGCCATCGACCACGCCGTCTTTCGGGCAGCGCTCGACGCCTGTGTCCAGCCGGACCAGGTCTCGCTCCCGCTCGCAAGACGGCCGATTTCACGCGCCTGCCCCTGAGACCCCACCTGCATTTACAAGGACGACCGACATGTTATCGAATGTGACCTACCAGCGTGATGAACGCCGGTACCAGGTGATGGATCCCGAATCCGGGGTCATTGAAACCTTT
>CXWK01012661.1_pt1 | contig 11654 bp, 10 predicted proteins | sample 590851 | NCBI WGS metagenome assembly CXWK01 (sample SAMEA3498364, study PRJEB10139) | wastewater metagenome | biome: wastewater treatment plant; material: activated sludge | place: Denmark | collected 2014-08-01
GAGCTGTTCTGGTGCAGTACCTGGGTAAACACGGAGTCCATCGCCAGATGGCCCATGACGATGTGGACGATAGCCCCCGGATTGGCTTCCAGCAGGCCGATGACGTATTCGCGGATAGGGGCGACCAGATGGCGGTAGGGGGAGGGGATGACGACCAGCTCCCCTTCGCCGATGTACTTCTGCCACTTGGCCTGGGCCGCGGCCGTCTTCTCCTGGTTGACGCCGACGTGAACGGCGTGCCACGGGTTGCCCATGGATTTGGCGAAGTTGACCATCTGCATCGTGCCCATGTGGACGCCGTCAATCAACAGCATCGTGATGACCCGGTCGGTCTGCACCAGCGTCTGCTGGTTCTTCTCCATGCTCAGCGCCTCGGCCACGTCTTTGTAGTGGTGGTGGATGCGAAAGAACAGGAAGACCAGCGCCGGCACCAGCAGCAGGATGAACCAGGCGCCGGAGGTGAACTTGGTAATGGCGAAGATGGTCATGACCACAAAGGTCGAGACCGCGCCGATGGCGCTGATGACCATGTGCAGCCGCCAGTGGGGGTCGTGCTCCAGCACCGTCTCCAGCCCCTTGATCGACTCGCCCGGCTTCAGCTTGCTAATTTTGCGCAGCCGCACCACCATGCCCGTCTGCGACATGGTGAAGCTGAGGAAGACGCCGATGGCGTAGAGCGGGATGAGGGCCGTCGTGCTGGCGCGCATGACGATGACCAGCAGCGACGCCGCCAGGGCCAGAGTCATAATGCCCCAGGAGAAGACCAGCCGGCCGCCGCGATAGGTGAGCTGCCGCGGCAGGAAGCCGTCACCGGCGTGCAGCGCGGCCAGCCGTGGAAAGTCGGCGAAACTGGTGTTGGCCGCCATCAGCAGCACCAGAGCTGTGCCGGCGATGAGCATCAGGTAGGGAATGCTGCCCGCGCCATAGACCGCCCGCGCCATTTGGGAGATGATCGTCTCGTGGTGGGACGGGATGGCCTGGATGTGGCGCGACAGAACGGTGATGCCCAGGAAGAGGACGATGAGCAGCGAGCTCATGACCACCAGCGTGCGCGCGGCGTTGCGGCTGCGCGGCTCCTTGAAGGCGGTAATGCCGTTGGAGATGGCCTCGATGCCGGTCAGGGCCGTTGAGCCGCTACTGAAAGCGCGCAGGATAAGAAAGAGAGTCAGCGGCGCGGCCGTGTTCTCCAGCATCTCGACGCCGGTGACGACCCCCAGCGTGCCCGTGGCCCAGCGGTAGAAGCCGACGGCCAGCGTTATGAACATCATGCCCAGAAAGAAGTAGGTCGGCACGGCGAAGATCGCGCCGCTCTCGCGCACGCCACGCAGGTTGACGATGGTCATGAACGCGATGACGCTGACGGCGATGACGACCCGGTAGGGGGCCAGGTCGGGGAAGGCGGACACGATTTGGGCCACGCCGGAGGAGATGGACACGGCCACGGTCAGGATGTAGTCGGTCAGCAGCGCCGCGCCGGCCACCTGGGCGGCCACTTCGCCCAAATTGTCGCGGGCGACGATGTAAGCGCCGCCACCGTTGGGGTAGGCAAAGATCGTCTGCCGGTAGCTGATGGTGACGATGACCAGCAGGAGGCCGATGGCGATGGCGATGGGCAGCGACAGGCCCAGGTAGGCCAGCGAGCCGGTCAGGGCCAGGATGACCAGGATTTCCTCGGTAGCGTAGGCCGTCGAGGAGATGGCGTCAGAGGCGAAGACGGCCAGACCGACCTTCTTGCTGACGACCTGGTGGGCCAGCGAGCGCGTCTCGAGTGGCCGGCCGATGAGCAGGTCGGATAGGTTGGCGCGCTTGCGTGTTGAATTGGGGACGGACGTAGTTTCCATGATTGGGTCTCTTTAAGAAAGAAAAACCACAGATGACGCAGAGTACACAGATTTCAGATCTGAAATCTGTGTACTCTGCGTCCCCGTGGTTTCTATTGATAGATCGCAGAGGTAACTGGGGACGATGATTCGGCCGGCGGGGCGGGAGTCCAGACGGCCGCGCCGTCGCCCGCGCCCAGAGTGTAGAGCGGCCGGCGCAGTGCCCGCCGCAGATACCACAGCCGGGCCGCGGCCAGCAGTGGTAGACGCCCCCCCGGCGCGGGGGCAAAGACGGCCAGTGGCGCGACCTGTTCGGCGGCGCTGAGCAGGCCGCCGATGTAATCGGTGTATTCGTAGGGGGCGATGGTGACTTCGATGCCGTAGTCACGGATGGCGGCGCTGTATTCGTGCAGGGCCTTCAGCCGGTCGTAGGGCAGCAGCGCCTCGCGCAGCCCGGCCCCCAGGTACTCCAAATGGCTGACGCGCACCCGCTCTACCAGCAGCAGCGACGCGCCCGTCTCGCGGGCCATCGCCGCCGCCAGGTGCAGGGCTTGCAGCGTCCAGGCGTGTTCGCCCGTCACGACCATGATGGTTGCTGTCATGTCTTTTCTCCACATGTGGCACAGGACTCTTATCCTGTGCTCTTACGGCAGTGGCAGGGCACAGGATAAGAGTCCTGTGCCACAGTTGACATGATTGTAGTCGCCGGGGCGTTAAGATTGTGTCAGGCGAAGGGGCGGGGGGCGTAAAGATGGAGTAAAGAAGGGGCCAGGTTCCAGGGGCCAGGGGCAGAGCGCTCTGCCCCTGGCCCCTGGAACCTAACTGTCAATGAACCGGTAGCCCACCCCCGGCTCATTGAGGATGTAACGCACGTTGGCCGCCGGGTTTTCGCGGAGCTTCTTGCGGATCTGATTGACGTAGATGCGCACGTAGTGGGTCATCTCGGCGTATTCCGGCCCCCAGACGGCGCTGAGGATGGCCGGGTGGGTCATGATCTTGCCCGGATGGGTGGCCAGCAGGCGCAGGATGTCGTACTCCTGTGGCGTGAAGTGGACTTCCTCGCCCTCGACCATCACGCGGCGGTTGGCCAGGTCTAGCTCCAGCGCGCCGACGCGGATGACGCTCTCGGCCGCCCCCCCTGGCTCGACCATCGCCCGGCGCACGACGGCCTGGATGCGGGCGCGCAGCTCCTCCATGCCGAAGGGCTTGGTCAGGTAGTCGTCGGCCCCGGCGTCGAGGGCTTGCACCTTGGTGCGCTCGTCGCCGCGCACGGAGAGCATGATAATGGGCACGCGGCTCCATTCGCGCAGGCGGCGACAGATCTCCAACCCGTCCGGCCCGGGGCCGAGGTGGATATCGAGCACGACCAGGTCGGGCCGGCGTTGGGCCACCAGGGTCAGCGCCTCGCCTCCGTCGGCGGCGGCGATAACCTCGTGGCCGTAGCCGCCCAGGCCGGTGGTCAGCAGCTTGCGGATCTGCGGTTCGTCGTCAACGATCAGGATCATCAAGGCGGGCGCTCCGTCAGGGGCAGGCGAATGACGAACGTCGCCCCGCTGCCGGGCGTGTCGGCCACCCGCAACGACCCGCCGTGAACTTCGACGATGCCCTGGGCGATAGCCAGGCCCAACCCGACGCCGCCGATGACCGCCCGCCCCTCGCGCCCCTGGTAGAACGGCTCCATGATGCGTTCGCGTTCCTCCGGCAGGATAGTCGGGCCGTGGTTGATCACTTCCAGCAGGACGGCGTCGGCCTCGGCCCGGCCGCGGATGACAACGCGGTCGCCGGGCGGCTCGTGGCGCAGGGCGTTCTCGACGATGTTGCTGAGGGCCTGGAGCAGCAGGCCGTAGTCGCAGCGCAGCAGCGGCAGATCGTCGGGGAACTCCAGCCGGATGCGCTCGGCGCGTTGCGACTGGTAGACGCGGGCGGCCACTTCGCCGGCGATCTCTTCCAGTGAGTTCCAGTCAGTGTTGAGGACGACCGCCCCGGCCTGCAAGCGCGACATATCGAGCAGGTTGCCCACCAGCCGGTCGAGCGTGTCGGCCTGCGTCTCGATGGCCTTCGCCATGTCGCGCTGTTCGGTGGGGGAGAGGCGTTGGGCTAGGTCGGGATCACGTAGGTTGGCGGCCGAAGTCTTGATGATGGTGATGGGCGTCCGCAGATCGTGGGAGACGGCGCGCAACAGGGCCGTCTTCAGCCGGTCGGCTTCGGCCAGGGCGCGGCTGCGCTGGGCCTGCTCGGTCAGGTCAACCCGTTGCAATGCCAGCGCCGCCTGGCCGGCGCAGGCGGTCAGCAGCCGGTGTTGTGAGACCGACGGCGGGTGGGGGAAGGCAGCCCGCAAGGTGCCGTAGATCGTCTCGCCGGCCTGGAGCAGCACGAAGACGACGGCCAGACCGGGGTCGGTGTCGTGCGGCGGCCGGTTGGGCAAGACGTGGACTTCTTGCGCCCCCAGCTCGTCGGCCACGACGCGGCGCAACTCGGCGCGAATGGCCGCTTCGTCGGTCAGGGGGTTGAGGGCGCTGGTCAGCCGGTAGAGCACGTCCTGCTGGCGGGCGTTGAGGCCGGCGGCTTCGGCCTGCGTGCGGGCGTAGTCGGCCAGGCGTCCGGCGATGAGCGCCGCGGCCAGGAAGATGACCAGATCGAGCAGCTCGCGCGGGTCTTCGACGGCCAGGGTGTAGTAGGGTCGGACGAGGAAGTAGTTGAAGCTGAAGAAGCTGAGCACGGCGGCCAGTACCGATGGGCCGGTGCGCAGCCACACGGCGACGACGAGCGTGGTCAGCAGATAGAGCAGCGAGGCGTTGGCCAGCGTCAGCCGGTCGCGCAGCAGCCACAGGGCGAGGGTCATAGCGGCGACGATGGCGGCGGCGGCGGCGTACTCCCCAACAGCGTGGGCCAAGGCTGCTGAGCCGTTAGTGGAGGAGGGAGCGCCGCGAGTGGTTGGGAACATGGGCGAAAAGTCCACTGGTGAGATTAACGCAAAGGCGCGGCAACGCCAAGAAGCGGTATCTCACGTAAAACACGCCAAGCCGCAAGGCCCGGATCTCTCTGGGTCTTGCGGCTTGGCGTGTTTTATGTGAGATACTGTCGCGCTTAGGCGGGGCGCAGGGCGCGGGCCCGACCGCCGCCGATGAAGTGGTAGCCGCTGAGGACCGCCAGAGCCACCGCGCCGATGGCCGCCCCGGCCAGCACCAGCGGCTCGTCGCTGTAGCGGACGATGATGCCGATGTAGGCGTAGACGTAGACCAGCGGGATGACTACGTCGTTGCCCAGCCCACGGTAGAGGAAGATGGCCAACCCAACGCCAACCAGCAGCATGATCAGCCCCCACACCTCGTAGCTGAGACCGAAGCCGTTCCAGTTGCGGGCCACCAGCGCCAGGGCGACGTTGGCAACCGTGGCCACGGTCAGCCAGGCCAGGTAGATGCTGATGGGGATTTGCAGGATACGCTCCCAGCGGCCGACCGGCTCCTGCCCGATGCGTAGCTTGCGATAGGCGACGACGGTGGTGTAGAGCAGCACAGCCATGATGGGCAGCGTGGACACAAAGGCCTGGACGCCGAAGACCCACACCCACACGGCGTTGAGCACCAGATTAACGATCAGCCAGGGCGCGGCGGCCCGGAAGCGCGGGTTGTCCTGGTTGGCCGGTAGCGCCTGGTAGATGGCCCAGGCGATGATGCCGGTGTAGATGACCGGCCAGATGGTTGTGAAGACGTAGCCGGCGGGGAAGAAGTAGCTGCGGTCGTTGAAGGTCTGGTTGGCGATGGCCCCCGTGTCGGTGTTGGCGCGGAAGCCGAGATAGTTGGCCACGATGGTCGCGCCGACCAGTAAGACAAGCGTGATGATGGCTGCGGTACGGTTGTTCTTCATGATATGCTCCTATATAGCTCCTTGCCCAGAGGCGGTTATAGACACATCATAGACGACAATGCGCTGGTTGTCAAGTATTTGTCCATATTTAGTCTAGAAATGAGCGAAGTTTCTGGCTTCGACTGATTGGTCTCGCAGGCGAGCGCGGACGCGGGCCATATCCTCGGCCGCCAGTCCGGCCGCCAGCAGATAGCGCTCCATGCTGCCGTAGCGCTCGTCCACGTAGGCCAGCGTGGCTAGCATCTGATCGGCGGTCATGTTCAACCGATCCCAGAAGCCCAGCCCCGCCTCGCCCTTCTCGGCCAGCAGGCGCGCGTGGAGCGACCGCCGCCGCTCCAGCGTCAACTCATAGTCGGCGGCAATGACCGCGTCGGGCACGCCGGCCAGCCGCAGCACGGCCGCCGCCACCAGCCCGGTGCGGTCGGTGCCGCCCAGGCAGTGGAAGACAATGCCCCCCGGTGGGGCCGCGGCGATGGCTCGCAGCGCATCGGCCAGGGCGTGGGGGTAGAAGTCGAGCAAGAGGCGGTAGACGTCGGCCCGCGTGCGCACGGCGGCCCATAGCGGCGCGGCGGCCGGGTCCTGATGGTCGAGCGGCGTGTTGACAAAACCCGGTTCGTCCGGCCGGCCGCCGGGGAAGGCGGGCGGGTCTTCGGCCAGTTCCAGAGGCCCGCGCAGGTCAACGACGGTGCGCACGCCGTACTGCCACAGGGCGCGCCGCCCGCTCTCGGTCAGCTTGCCCAGGCAGTCGGCGCGGATGAGCGCGCCGTAGAGGGTCAGGCCGGCGTCGGCCGTGGGCAGCCCCCCCAGATCGCGCACGTTCCAGCACGGCTCCCACTCCAGGTGTCGCGTTGTCATAGGTATTGGAAGGAGGTCCACAGATTACACAGATGTCACAGATTAAGATTCTTAATCTGTGACATCTGCGTAATCTGTGGACTCTTACTATTTCTCCAGCGCCTCGACCAGCCCCGGCACTTCGGCCGCGCCGACGGGCACGGTCAGGCTGCTGCCGCTCAGGTCGTCGCCGATGGGCTGGACGCGACCGCCCAGGCAGCGCCCCAGGAACGCCTCAGCCAGGGCCGCGAAGGACAGGTTGTTCTCCGGCCGGGCGAAGCCGTGCCCTTCGTCCGGGTAGAGGGCGTAGGCCACAGGGATGCCCTTGGCCTGCATGGCGCTGACGATCTGGTCTGACTCGGCCTGCTTGACGCGCGGGTCGTTGGCCCCCTGGGCGATGAGGAGCGGCCGGGCGATGCGGCTCACGTGCGTCAGCGGCGAGTGCGCCGTCAGCAGCGCCCGCCCCTCATCCGTCCGCAGGTCGCCGACGCGGGTGTAGAACAGTTCGATCATCGGCTTCCAGTAGGGCGGCACCGACTCCAGCAGGGTGATCAGGTTCGACGGGCCGACGATGTCGACGCCGCAGGCGAACACCTCGGGGTAGAACGTCAGCCCGGCCAGGGTCGAGTAGCCGCCGAAGCTGCCGCCCATCACCGCCACTCGCGCCGGGTCGGCGATGCCCTGAGCGATAGCCCACTGCACCGCGTCCTGCTGGTCTTCCAGGATTTTGCCGGCCCACTCCATATCGCCGGCATTGGTGAACGCCTTGCCGAAGCCGGTAGAGGAGCGGAAGTTGACCGACAAGACGGCGTAGCCACGGTTGGCGAGCCACTGGTGCCAGCCGTTAAAGCCCCAGTTATCGCGCGCCCAGGGGCCGCCGTGAGGCATGAAGACGGTCGGCAGAGGCGCGTTGGGGATGCCGTCGCCGTCGCTGTCGGCGCCGGGCGGCAGCGAGTAGTAGGCTACGAGGCTCAGGCCGTCGCGGGCGGAAATGACCGCCGGATGCATCTTGGCCAGCGGCAGTCCCTCCAGCTCGCTGCGGTTGGTGAACAGGAAATCGGCCGCGCCCCGCTCCCGGTCGTAGAGGTAGTAGCGCACCGGGCCGTCGTCGACCTGGAAGGCCACCAGCCACGTCCGGTCGTCGAGCGAGCGACTGGTGATCTCCACGTCGCCGTCGGCCACTGAGCGCAGGTAGGCCAAGTCCGGCTCGATGCTCGGGTCGAGCACCTGCCAGCGCTTGCGGTCGTAGACGAAGGCCACCGCCTGCACGGTGCGCTCGGTCGGGTGGATGAGCGCGTCGGCGGCGTCGGCCCGCGGGTCTTCGGCCAGCAGCGTGCGCTCGCTGGTCGTCAGGTCAATGGCATACAGGGCGGCCGTGTCGCGGCCGCGGCTATCGCGCATGTAGAGGACGTTGCCGGTCTTGTCGAAGCCGGCGGGCGACGTGGTCAGCACGTCGCCGGGCGGAATCTTCTCCCACTCGCCCCATCCCTCGCCTTCGGCCCGATACAAGGTCATACCGCCGTCGGGCGTCATCTCCGCCGCGCTGCGCACCATCAGGTCCTCGTCCACGTCCACCCCTGCGAAGCGGTCGTGCTCCAGCAGCAGCTCGCGGTCGCCGGTCGTCACGTTGATGCGGTAGATGTCGTGCCACTGGGGATCACGGTTGTTCAGCGCGACGACGATCTCCTCCGGCCGGCGGTGGCTGGCAGCGACGAGTTGCGCGGCCACGCCCTCGAACGGGGTCAGGTCACCCACTTCGCCGGTGGCCACGTCGGCGGCGTACACGCGCCAGTTCTCGTCGCCCCCCTTGTCCTGAATGTAGAGGACGTCGCGACCAGTATAGGCCCAGGTGTAGAAGCGAATACCGCGGCCGGTGTCGGCCGTCACCGGGCGGGCGTCGGCCGGGCGCTCCCGCGGGGCGACCCAGACGTTGAGCACGCCGTCGCGCGGGGCGAGCCAGGCGATGTGCGCTCCGTCGGGGCTAATGGTCACCTGCGCCCGGTCGGGATTGCCGAAGAAAAGGCGGCGGGGAATGAGGGGAGTGGTCATGAGGTCTCCTTTGTTGATGTGTCGTGGTCAGTATCCAGTATGCAGTGGGTCAGTGGGTCAGTGGGTCAGTGGGTCAGTAGGTCAGTAGGGCAGTGGTCAGTTGCCGATTATTTGCGTTCGTGGTCTACACCTTGCCTGCGCCCTAACCCTAAAGATAATCGGCCAGTGTCGAAAAGTCGAAATCCACATAGGGCGTGGCGGCCAGGATGCGCGCCCGGCGGCCAGTCATGAACTGGCGCGGCCAGGGGTGGGGAATGGCCTCGGCCGCCTCGCCGTCGGGCAGGTCGTAGCTGCGCTGGATGACGGCGTAGAGGTCAATCTCGCGCGTCGTCAGGAAGTCGTGGATGACCGGCAGCCAGCGCGGGTCGAGCCGGTTCTCGGCCCGGTAGCCGCGCAGGAAGGGGGGCAGAAAGTCGGCCAGAATACCCAGGGGGTCGCCGGCGTTGGTGATCATGTAGAAGATGACCATGGCAATGTCGGCGATGAACCAGTTGTAGACGCAGTCGTCGAAGTCGAACAACGTGATGGTGTCGCCGTCCACGTGGAAGTTGCCGCCGTGGGCGTCGAAGTGGATCAGGCCGTACGCGTCGCGGCCGCGGGGCATGGCCTCGATGCGCTGGATAATGGCCCGATAGCGGTCGAGGATGAGTTCATCCCCCCCGGTCAGCAGGCCGCTCAACTCCTCAGCGAAGACGGCCGGCCACGACGGTCGCCGCCAGGCCGGGTCGGGCGGGGCGTACCCCTTGGTCAGGGCGTGCATCCGGCCGATGAGCCGCCCATAGGCTTCGTAGCGCGCCACCGTCCAGCCTACTGCTCCCGACGGCCGACCGGGCGCATAGGCAAAGGCCGTGGCCAGGAAGCGTCCCCCCTGCCCGTCGTCAATCTCCTCCACCAGCTCCCCCCGCGCCGATAGCAGCGCTCCGGCCACCGTCGCCCCGCCGGCGGCCAAATAGTTGATCCAGTCCACCTCGCCGCGAATCAGCTCCGGCGAGCGGCGCAGGGAGTGGGTGATGCGCAGGATGGCCGGCGTCCCGTCGCGTTGGCAGCGGTAGATGAAGCTCTCGAAGCCGTCGCCCGGTTCGATCTGGTCGGCGGCAATGGCGTAGCGGGCCATGGTCTCGTGGAGGATGGCGTCGCTATAGCGGTCGCGGATTGTCTTGTCCATATTTGCCCATGTGGCACAGGATAAGAATCCTGTGCCACATTAACTCTGCTTGCGATAGCGCGGGAACTCCTTCAACACGCGGAAGCCCAGGCTGTGGTAGAGATTGACCGCCTGCGTCGGGAACTCGGCCATTGTGTGCAGCCGCACGACGGCCACGCCCCGCGCCCGCAAGGCGTCCAGTTGCCGCGCCAGCAGCGCCCGCGCCAGCCCGCGCCGCCGGTAGGCCGGCCGCACGCTGACTTCGTAGATCTCCGCCCGGCCGCGCTCGATGAGCGGGATAACCTGCCCGGCCGGCTCGTCGCCCGCCCAGGCCACTTGGGCCAGCGACAGGTCGAAGCGCGGCCCGGCCAGTTCCTGAGCGTAGCCGGCCACGTCCATCGGCTCGTGGTAGCGCTCGCCGGGGTACTCGTCACGGTAGGCCTCGGCCACGCTGCGGGTGACGGCTGGGGTGTCGGCCGCCGTCGGGGGGCGCAGGACGAAGCCGTCGGGCCACTCAGCGCGCGCGGCGTCGAACGCGGCCCAATCCAGCCCCATTTCCAGCACGGTGTACCCCGGCCGGTAGCCGTTGTCGCGCAGCAGTTGCGTCGCTTCCGGTTCGGTGCTGCTGGCGTTGGCGGCAAACTCCCAGCGGGCAGCCGCGCCGGCCGCGGCCAACTGCTGGATGCGCTGCTCCAGCTCGCGCAGCAGGGCCGTGCCCACGCTCATGCCGCGCCAGGCCGGCCGCACCCAGCCCAGATGGAGCCAGACGTGAGTGCCATCCCCTTCCGTCCAGTCAAGGATGCGGCCGTAGGCGATGACCTGATCGTTGAACTCCACCAGCGGGTAGCGCTCCGGCGCGGCCACCGCGTCCCACAGTTGGCCGACCAGCTCTTCGCGTGTGGGCAGACCCTCGACGGTCGAAAGGGGATCGAATCCGTCCCGGTCGGCGCACTCCTGGCGGATGGTCAGTAGCGCGCCGGCGTCGGCGTCGCCGCGCGGGGGGCGAAATTGGGGGCCGGGGGGGGTGGTCATGGGCTGGATCATAGCACAGTTGGCGCGTAGGGCGATTCTCCAGAATCGCCCGGATGGGGCACGATTCCGGAGAATCGCGCTACATTTAGCCACTCATCCAGCCGGTCGAGCAGCCGATCCAGATGGCCGGGCAGCTCCCCCGGCGCGGCCCCGGCGGCGGTCAGGGCCGCGGTCACGTCGGTGGCCATGCCGGCCGGCAGAGTGGGGCACAGCGCTGCCGCCCGGGCCAGCAGCCGCTTCTCGCCGGGGTGGGGCACGCGGTTGACGGCGAACAGGATGTCGAAGTAGCTGGCCAGCAGCGCTGCCAGCCGGTGGTTGACGCTGACCAGGTCATCGCGGGCCACCGCTTTTTCGATCTGCGCCGCGTAGCTGGTGAGGATGCCGCGCAGGACGGGCTGGTTATAGGCGACGATGGCCTGGCGCAGCGGCTCGGGGTAGGCGACGGCCGCCCGGCGCTGCTGCGTGGCCAACCAGCCGGTGGGATCGTATAACGGCCGCGATTGGCGCACGGTGTGCCAGAAGGCCGTGGTGTAACCCAGCGACGGCGTGTGTTCGTCGAGCACGCGCCCCAGTTGCGATGCCAGCCAGCCGGCGTCGAAGTAGACCGCGTCAATCTCCTGTCCCGTGGCCGCGTCCAGCCACTGGTCGCTCGGCCCCCAGTAATGCTGGTCGAAGTCGGCCCGCGACGCCCCGCCCAGGCGGGCGACGATCGCCTGTCGGGCGCTGATGGGTATCTCGGCGTTGGTGTAGACGTAGAGGTCAATGTCGGACGCGGCATCGGCCGTGCCGCCGGCCGACGACCCGCCCAGAGCCACGGCCACCACCTGCGGCAACTGGCCATATAGCGCCGCCAGCCTCCCCACCAAACTTTTTGTCATGCGCCTCCTTTAAGAAAGAAACCACAGATT
>CXWK01016189.1_pt1 | contig 11654 bp, 4 predicted proteins | sample 590851 | NCBI WGS metagenome assembly CXWK01 (sample SAMEA3498364, study PRJEB10139) | wastewater metagenome | biome: wastewater treatment plant; material: activated sludge | place: Denmark | collected 2014-08-01
AGTCGCGCCGTTTCCTCGGCTGCGCGCTGATCGGTTTCGGCCTGCGTGTAGGTGGAGAGGAAGTCGTCCTGCTCTGGCTCCGCGACACGCATCCTCTTGCCGCCAGCGCGCGCAACATCCTTCCCGTGGTTGATGATGGCGCCCAGTTGCACCGCGCTATCGCCATCCGAGGTGACAACATCCGTGAACAACCCTTCCTTGACAAGCATTCTGGATGGGACGGGCTTGTGCCCTTGCGGCAGAATAAGGAAGCGGTGTCCGCTGGACCCCGAACCGCGCGCCATGCGCCGCAGCAGCACGCGTTGGCGTAACAGGCTGGGTTTCGAGTCCCCGGCGAATACGTCAATGGGTATGCTGGTTATCAGGCGAACGGCTCCTCGCCCGTCCGTCATCACGACAACCGACATATCCTTGCGGACTTGTAGTTCCTTGGCGATGCGGGCAACCGCATCTGGGCTGGATACCTCCTGGCCAAGGATGGGATGCGGAACAGCCGGATTATCGGTAAACCGCTCCTTTGCCCAATCAAAGTCGTTGTGCTGCGTCACCTTGCCATCTGGTTCGATCGCGCTGAACTCGTTGTGATCGATGACGATGTGCGAGAGGAGTCCGCTGATTGTCGCCGCCAGTCTGCGCGTGAACGCGATATCTTCCGACGACGGAAGGGAAAAGCCCGTCGGGTGGTTGTGCAGGGCGTAATACGCATCCGCCCCAAACCGAGTCATATCCGCACGCACTTGATCGAATATGTCGAGGGGGAACGAGACGGCACCCGGCAGGCGCGATGAGTAGCCGGACTCGCCAACCACGACGCCGTTCCTGGTGAAGATCATGCGGAACGTTTCAAACCGCGGGTCGCGGTAGACTTGGGCAAGAAACGCCAGGTCTTTCGGGCTGCCGATCTTTTGGCCGATCAGGCTGCTGGGCTTTCCGGCAACGAAGTTGGCGGTGATGCGCAAACCAAGTACCTCGGCAACGCCTCCAGCAGTGTTATGCCGGTAGCCGACACTCGCAATCCCGAGCCGTCCGACCAGTCCCGCGACTGCTGCCCTTCCCACCATTCGTTGCTGCTCGGTGGTCCCGGGTCGGGTTGTGGTTTGCTCGTAGGGGTCGGCAAAGAGTTGGTCGATCGGTTGGGCTGACGTGTCTCCATAGCGGCTTCTCCTGCTGGCGACGGCGGCATCCAGATAGTATTCCAAATTCGGATCAGCAACACCCGATTCAGGGCGCTGAACATGCTTCATGCGGATGAAAAACCCGCCATCCTTGGCCCAGGTATAGGGATCGATCGCTTGCGCTTGCTCTTTTGTCAGGTCTTTGGCGATTACACCTTGTATCGCCTTGCCTTTCTTGGTGACGTAGGTAATTTCTGGCGCATCACTGGTGTACGTCGGCCCATCCGCCGCAGCTGGTGCGCCGGCAGTCGGGAGAACGGCGCCACGCCCGCCGGAGACGATCGCCGCGGCTGGCTCTGGTTTCGCCGGTGCTGCGCGATCGGGAACGCCCGCATTCTCGATACGATCGAAAAACGCGCCGATCGTCTCTGCGTTGCTGTAATCGCGAGATGCTTGACCGGCAGACGAATCGGAGCGCTTGTCTATCACCACGACGCGGGCCGCGACGCTGGTGCCTGCCCGCTCGAAGGTCACTGTTGGCAGCGTGATGTCCGCCACCAAATGCAGCCCAGCAGCCGGTGAGTAGGACTCCGTGCGCTTTCCGGGCCTGATTGCCTTGAGCGCCGTCAGGTTTACCGCAGTGTCCTTCGGTTCTCCTTTGGGGCGCACATACCGAGGGCTGTCACCTGTGCCGTCGATCGAAAGCGGCCCGGCAATTATCAGATCGGTTCCAAACCCGCCCATCGTGAGAATGTCGTTTTCATAGATGGGGCCGTGTTCAGGATGCGTATAGAGCGGCCTCATCGGGCGCTCATCTTCCTCGTAGAACCACTTGTCGAACTTTTTGTCGGCCGCCGGCCCACGCGGAATCAGCGCCACAATGCGCCCGCCCGCCTTCAGGTGTTGCGCCGCCTTCGCCACATGATCAACCGCCGTTTTCCCGCCAGACCCAAAGGGCGGATTCATCACGATGGCGTCATACTTGTTGGTGATGTGTAGATCCTCGAACGTGGAATCCACAATCTTTCCGTCAAACACCAGGGCAAGGCGCGAGCGCAGCTCGTTGCTCGGCTCTATCGCGGTCAGCGTGGCGTTGTCCGGAAGCCACCGCGCGATGGCGCCATGACCGGCACTCGGCTCAAGCCCCGCCTCACCCTCGCGCAACCCGGCCCACTCCACCATCTTGACGCCCAACGGCTCGGGTGTTGCAAAATAATCGGTGCCCTCCTCGGACTTATTTTTGCTGTTGCGCTTCTTCTGGCCAAAGTACAGCGTCTTGGCGCGGTCCCATTCAGTGATCGCCGCATTGGCCATGCGATCACGCTCCTTTCCCCCTATACCCTCGCCTTCGTGCCCGGCGTGGTATTCCGATGACGACTCCTCGAACGCCTCGATGAATGAGTCTTTGAGCGCGCGCGCAGCCTCGCCCATTGCCAGGTTCTCGGCCGCCGATGCGCGATGCGCAATCGTGGAGGCGAACGTCCAGCGCTCCCAGTTCGTGCCGGTATTGAAATAGCGGATGATCGCGTTCGACGCCTGCCCGGTGCGGTATATCCGCCCCTCCTGCTGGATCGCCGTGGTGGGCGCAGTTGGCTGACCCAGGTTGAGTATCACGCGCTGGTGCTTGCCCGTCGTGTCATGCCCACTCCATCCGGCCGACTTGTTCGACTGCACCAGCATGACTTGCGGGCCGCTGTTATCGTCATTGAAGCGACGGTAGCGGTTCAGGATGTCCGCCTTCTTCTCGTTGCCGTTGATGAGCAGCACGTCCGGGAATTCTCGCCGAAACACGTCAATCGGTGAGGGCATCTTGTGTAGGCCCGCCCCAACCAGATCCGCAAACGCCCTGTTGAACCCGTGGATGGCCTCTCGCATCGCAGTCGGCGTTCCTGGTTGCTCGGCAATGTCGCTGAGGTCGAACGGGTTGAATCCGCCGCCCTTCTTGTAGTCATGGAATACCACCACCTTGCGGCCCATCGCCATGTGCTCGCGGACATGAACAACGGCCTCGCTTGCCTTGATGGCTTCGAGAAGGTAGCGCCGGCTCAAGTAGTCGAAACTCTCCTGAATAACGCTTTTTATGTCGTCCCACGCCTTCATCGCCTCATGGTTGTCGGCCTCTCGCGCCGCGCTTCGCTTGAGATCGATGAACGCAAACGCATCATCGATACGTCGCCCGACAAGGGAGTCCACCAGAACAAAGCGGCGGTCATAATCAGGCTCGACATCGAGCAGCCTATTGGACAACACGCCTGACGTTTTCAGCGCCGTGTTGAACTGGCGTTGCATGATGCCGCGATCGACTTCCGGCCCCGGCTCGGTGAGCTTGTTGTAGCGCATCCGATACCCGAAGTGGGTCATGAAAAACTGATCGCGCGCATTGCCGCTGTTGTACCGTGCCCCGTCTTGGCGGGCGCCCGGGAGCGCGTAATCGAACAGGTAGCCTTCGGCCCAATCGATCGACTTTTCATAGGCGAACGGGGTGGCGGATAGGAACGCGGCGCGCGGGCGGGCCGCACCTTGGCGCGCACGGACATCCTCGGCGACAGCCTTCCCTGCCTCGTTGATCGCCGTATACACCGTCCTCAACTCTCCCGCCAGGCGGTTAACCTGCGTGAGGTCGTTCAGGTTGCCGCTCTCCAGCATTTTGATCTGCGCGGCGAGCGACGCTGCCTTGTCATACAGGTCACGATGCAACATGCGTGTGCGCGTCGTAACGCCATCAGGGTGCAGCGTGATCGCGCGAATGTTCTGGAGCGCTGCGGTTGGATCGCCATTCTTGCCTTGCGACAGTTTGTGCGCTTCGTCGGCCACCACCAGATCCCACTCGCGGCGCACAACTGCGTCATTCGCGCCCAGGTTCGCATAGGTGGAGATGACGATACCGCGACCGGCTGACTTGGTGTCAGGCAGGCGAGTGATCAGGAGCCCCAACTTTTGGGCCGCCGCAATCCAGTCGGCAATGACCTTGTCGTCGGGCGCGGCAATGAGGATGTTGGTTTTGCCTTGCTTGGCAAGGCGCTTGATGATGCCCAGCCCGCTGAAGGTCTTGCCGGTGCCGGTGCCGTTTGTGAACAGCATGCCGTAACCTTCGGGTTTGGCAAATCGCTGCTCGGCTTTGTAGACGTCCTCCTGCTGTCCTGGAGTCAGGAGCGGCAGGGTATCCTTGATGTTTTGAAGATCGCCCGGCTTTACGCCGATGCGTTCTGCATCGCGCTGCGCTTTTGCTCGCTCCGGACTTCCGAGCGCAGAAGCTCCGCCAGGCGCGCGCACTCCGTCTCCGTCAGGCGGTATTCCAGCGATGCCAAGTTGACCGCCTCCGAAATCGTCAGCACTTCCGGCAGCGCCGACCTCAGGCCGTGCGCTTCGTTCGCCAGAATCCACAGGCTGATGGCCTCGTTCTCCAGCAGCAACGGCGCCACCGTTACGAACGCCAGCACCACCCTGTTGGGCGCCTTGAGGTCGTCCATCACCTCGCCCAGCGCGCTGTCCATCGCGTCCGAGTCCATTTTCATCAGACGCGACCATTTCTCGGTCGCCATCGGTTGCGACTCCGCTATCTGATTCCAGATCGCTGCTGCCACGTTGAACATCTGCCGCTCCTTGCCCTTGGGGATCGGACCGCTTTTGGATGCTTTCAGCATACTCCTTCGCCTTGTCGAACGCATCAGCACCTTTGAACAGTCGCAAGGTCGGCAGGTATTCACCGATGTCCGTATCCATCATCGACACGGCAAAGCCGGCATCGTTTTTCGCAATGTGGATCTCGGTGCCTTCAACTGACGGATACCGCGCCACGATCGGGCTACCTTCCTCGAGCGTGATCGTGTTGACGTCAATCTTGTCGGCCTCGGCCGTTGGGGTCATGTCGGTATTCAGCGACGCCGCTGGACCGTAGCGGTTGTACTCATAGAGCGCGCGCAAATGCGGGCGAATCCACTCTCCGAGATCGGTGAGCATTGCCTTGGCGAAGTCGACGAACGCGCGACCTCCGGCCTCGATATGGAACGTGGCCAACTCGGCGGCAAGTTGGAAGTCCTCGGGGTCGAGCCCGGAGCGAAGGCGCTTGCTGCGCTCGAGGAGTCGCTTGCGCAATTCCTCTGCGCGATTCTGGGTGACAAGCTTGTTGTTGGCACCCCAGTTGCTTTTCGCGGGCGCCTCGTTGGGGGCTTCCGGCTTCTCGGCCGGCGTAGCATCACCCTTCCCTTCCATCTTGTCGGCAGCGGCGCGCAGCAACTCTGATGCCGTCATTTCGGCTGCAGGCTTGCGCGCGTCGGCTTGCGCGGCGCGCTGGAGTTGCATCAGCGTGGCGCTGATCTGCTCGCGTAGCGCATCGAGGTCGCGCGCATCCTCGATGTTATCGTCATGCCACGCTTCGGTAGGATCCAGTTTGCGAATCTGGTTGTTCATCATCTTCAGCGCGGCAATGGTCCCGGCACGGTTCGCCAGTTCCATTTGACCGGCGCGCGAACTGACATCGGCAGGACCACGGTACGGCTGTGCGTTGATGGCTTGCGTAGCGGGCCGTTCGGCCTCCGGATTCAGCGGCTTGAGTATCGAGGGCGTCACCGCAGGCTGGTCGCCGAACAGATATTCCTCGGCACTGTCCTTGTCGGCCTGCGTTGGTTTCTTTTTGTTTGCCTCGAACTGGCGTGCGTTGAACGAATCATTACGCGATACCGCCTCGTCATAGGCGTTTTGCATCAACCAGGCATCGGCTCGCGCAACCGTGTTTCCTGCCTTGATGTTGCTTGATGTGTCGATCTTCGGGAAGGGCGTGGTTTTCCTGCCGCTCGTGGTGGTGACAACCTGCCCGGCCTCAAGTTTCATGCCAATCTGGCCGCGCTCGTCGGCTTTCGCGGCCTCCTTCGCGTCGTACTCATCCATCAGCCGATTCAAGTCTTCATGCTTGATCGCGCCGCTGTTGAGTCGCTGGATCAGGCTCGCCCAATGGTTGCCGCGGACGAACTCGGGCGTACCCTGTATCCGATCGAGCGCTTTGTCGTCGCGCACGGTGTACCCGCTGGTTGCCGCGTCCTCGATGGCTTCCTCTTTCGAGTTGAATAGCAGGTGTCCGGAGAAGCCGTTCTTATCGAAGCTCTGCGTGCGCCATCCCTTGCCATCCACGTCGGGCAGGATCATCTGCCAGCGGTCACTGTCCTTGTGTTTGACGATGGCGCCATCACCGACGTCGCCGATGGACGCTATGGCAGCAGCGCGTTTCGCTTCGTTGCGCCGGTTGTATTCGGCAAAGGAAACATTGTCGCCATCATCGGATTCAATGTCGGCAGGATCGTCGGCAGGGCTTAGCGCACCGGCAGCCCCTTCTCCTTGCGCTCCCGGTTCACCACGTCCAGCAGGCTGTTCGGCTCGCCCTTCTGCGGCTTGTGGCTGCCGTCCATCATTGACTGGAGCAGGGACATCCCCGCGGGGCTGCCCAACTTCTGCCGCTGCTCCGGCGTCAGGTTGCTGTGATCCACCTTCGACTGTGACACCTAATTGCTCCTCGATCAGTTGCGATACGGGACGTTGCGGGGATGCCCCGAACAGCCCTTCGTCGTCGTTGACGTGCGCCTCAGCATACGCCGCGCGGGCCAGGTTATCGAGCTTCTCGCCGATTCTCTTGGCGGAGCGGATGTTGTCGGCGAACATCTGCATCACCGCGCGCATCCACGGGTGATCATCGATGTCGCGCTGCTCGAGGGCATCCTTGAGCGATCGCCCTGTGCGTGAGGCGGTCAACGCCCGGCTGGCGGCCTCGGCCACCACACCGCGGATATCGTACTCTCCCGCGTCATCCAGCTTCGCCATGCCAGCGGCGGCCTTCGTCATGCCGTTCAGGATGTTGGTGGCATCAGGGTCGGTGGACTCTGACATCTCGCGCACCAACTCGTTGTTGCGGTACGCGACGAAGAAGGCGGCGTTGCGCAGGCGGATCACCGCCTCCGGCGTGGGGGCGCCGTTGGGTGCCAGCGACTGCAACTCGCTCTCCGGCATGGCGGCAACGAAACTGCGCAACGATTCCGGGGTGATGCGCCCGTCATCCGTCAGGTTGATGCCGGCAATGTCGAGCCGCCTGGCGTCAGTACGCGCCTGTTCTACGGGCGACAACCCAAGGATGCCTGGCGTGTTGCTCAAATCGCCGATGTTCTTGGGCACATTTCCGGGATCGATCAGGCGCACCAGCACGGGCGACTTCATCGCGGCGATGATCTCTGGTGACACCCCGTGCGTGGTCTGTGCGGCATCGAGCCCCTCCCGGTAGGCCTGGGCCGCCCCCTTGGCATACGCTGCCTGGAGCCCAGCAGTGCGACCGTTGGTAATCGCCGTCAGGCGATCCATGTTCTCGGCATAGTCCTTGTTTGGCGTGCCATCGGCATTGTTCGAGGCGAGCAGGGAGTCCGCCTCGACCACGGCGTACTGAAAAGGTATTTTTGTATCGCCCAGAGTGATCCGTCCCGTTGCGCCCATTGCCTCCGGGGGTACAAGTCCTCGACCGCCTAGATCGGTAACGGCCGGTGCGCCATTCTCCAGTGTCGGCGACGAAATCAGACGATCGGCATCCGGGTTGGCAGCGATATTTGTCATCTGCCGGATGCTGGCCGTGCTGGTCCGGGTGCGGTTTTGCAGGTCGCGTGCCAGGTCGGACATGTCATCTCTGGCCAGAGCAGTCGGCGGGGTGACGGCGGCCTCGACGGGCGTGTAGCGCGCAATGTGCCCGCCATCTACCGGAACAACGGCATAATTGGCGCGTTCGGCCTCGGGTATGGCGCGCCACCCTTTCGAGGCGGTGACGGATTTTTCGCTGGCAAATGGCGTGCCGTCCGACTTGCGGATCTCGGCAACCGGCGGAGGGGTGTAGCTAATGGGAGGTAAAACAGTCTCGCTAGCACCACCCTCTTGTGCGACAGGCTGTGTTGCCGGCGACTCGCCCTGTAGTCTCAAAATGCCCGCGCGGGACTCGATCAGGCCGCTAGTGGGCTCGGGCGCCAGCGAAATCGGCGGCGTCTCGGCTTTTGCGGGCGGCTCGTAAGCAATCCCGTCTCCGCGCTCGTCGTCGGCCGCCATTGGAATGACAACCATCGGTTGAGCAAACGGGTTGGCGCGGAACGGAATCGCGCCTTCAGGCAGCCCACTGACGGCCATGGGCGGGTCTTCCGGGCGCACAAACGCATCGGCTGGAATGAATCCCGGTGGCTGTCCATTCAGCAGGCTGTCCAGATTCGTGCCAGCCCCTGCATCGTTGATCGGCTCCGCCATGCGCAGCGCTTCCGACAACGCATCGTCAACGGTGTGTGCCCCCATCAACCGGCTGATAATGCCCGCCTGAACCAGTTTGTCCGCCTCGGGGTTGGGGGCGACTTCGTTGGCGGCGTCCTCGAGTTTCAGATTCTTGTAGAACTGATCGTCCATCATGACGACCGGCTTGCTGTGGGCGATCTGGTTGGTGGCTTCCTGCAGGAACAGCGTACCCAACTCGCTGTCCTGCTGCCCGATCGCCCGCGAGACGGCTTGTGCCGCCCCCATGCGCTGCGCGGGATCAGCCGCCGGATCCTCCAGCAGTTTGGCATTGTCGTATCGGGCTTTGGCACTCAACCCAGACACGGCGCCGCCGCCAATCAGGGACATCAGGATCGTGGGCATGATCACGCCCTTCTGGTTGTCCCACGTCGCGCCTTCGCCCACCCCATAGGCTTTTTCGATCTCGGCCTGTGATGCCCCCTGAGCCAACTCGGTGCCGACTTCCGTCCCGATGATCTTCGCCATACTGGAGAGCATGGGCTTGACGCCCTGAAAGCCTTTGGTGGCGGCCTTGGCAAGCTGTCCCTTGACGCCACTTGGCAGGAACTTGAACGCCTTTGCGCCCACCAGATCAGCCACCAATTCGCCGCCGGCCTCGACCGATCCTGTTAAGGCACCGGCCTTCATCGACTCATCATGAACCTGCTCATCGGTAAACTCCGGGTGCGCATTGCGGGTCTCAGCGGATACTTTGTCATAGGTGTCCTTGGCCTGGCTCCCAAAGAACAGCGGGAGCGAGGCAAACGATCCGACCAGGTAGCCAGCCCCGGCGCCGGCCAGCGTTCCAAACCATGGGACGATGCTGCCAAACGCCGCCCCCATCGTCGCCCCTGCCAGCCCGGGGCCAAAACTGAGCGGCAGCATCTTGCCGGCTTCATACAGATTGCCACTGACGCTGAACGGGTTTTCTTCTCGGGCGCGCTTGCTGGCTGCGGATTGCTCCCACTCTGCGCCACGAGCCTTAGCGCCTTCTTCGACGGAGCGCGCCCAGGCCGATGCGCCTTCATCTTCGATTTGCTTGCCTTGCGCATCGAACGTCGGGGTATCGGCGTAATCAATCAATCCAGCGGCGGCGCTGGGCAGTTCCTCGACAACGCCGCGCACCAGTCCGCGGCCGAGTTGCTTCACCCCGCCCCACAAGGTGAGCTCTTCGGGTTTTTCATCCGACGCAGACAGCATCCCCGCAAACGGATTGTTTTGCTCGTCCTGCTCGGCCAGCATCCCGGCGAATGGATTATTGTCCATCAGCGCGCCCGATCAATGAGCCCGCTGGCCGCGGGTCTTCCTGGCGGCGAACCCGCCGCGCGCTTCTGCATGTACTCCAGCAGCAGTTGCTCGCCCTGCTTGCCGCCAATCCCTGCAATCCGGTCAAATTCCTTGTCGCCCTCGATGTCCACGTCGGGCCAGTTCTTCTTCGCCACCTCGCGCAATGCGGCCAACCGATCGCCCCCAGTGGACGCAGGGGTTGCCGGTTGTGCTTGACCAACAGGGACCGGGATCAGCGATTTCGTCTCTGGATCAAAGATGTAGGACGATTCTTTGCCGAATTCGTCCTGTAGCTTGATAATCTTGTCCCCCTCCCCCGGCTTGCGCCCGGTGTCGAGCAGCCTTTCGTTAATTTTCGTCTCGGATTGAATGTTTTCCGTGCGCGCCTCGTTCAATGGCACCTCGCGCTCGGCGCGGGCATCATCCGCCCCGATCTGCTTGTCCGTCATGGCCTCTGCGTGCTTATAACCCTCTTTCTGAAGCGTCACACGTTGCGTGCGATCCGCCGCGCCCTCCTCCTTCGTGAGCGCGCGGGATTTTTCGTTCTCTGCGCCCGTGAGCGTGCGATCCGCCGCGCCCTCCTCCTTCGTGAGCGCGCGGGATTTTTCGTTCTCTGCGCCCGTGAATGTCTGGCCGCGCTCTTGCTCCTCTTTCTGGTATCTCGCAAGGGTAGCGTCGCGCTCGGCCAGGATGTCGGACTTCCATTTCAACAGCAACGCCTCTGCCCCGCCGCTGGCGGCACCGGCAATGAACTTCTCCAGAATGCTCATGCCGGCATCTCCTCTTGATCAATCGCCGTCTGATCCATGCTCTCTTGGTCATCTCCACCCTGCAGTGCAGGATCGGACTCGGCATAGGCTTGTTGCTGCGTGACGTACTCTTTGGCTTTCTCCGGCGGCACGCTGTCCAGCAGCGCCTGGACTTCCTCGGGCTCAACGCCATACTCCTGGGCAAGCCCCAAGAGCAAATGCTGCCCTGCCCGGCTCAACAGGGCGTCATCGACCTTCACCGCCCCGGCGGTATTCACCAACTCGGCGATGTGCTCGAGAATCTCCGCCGCCGCGGGGATAATCACCGTCTCTGGAAGCGTGCCTTTCGATGCCTTGTCGATTTGCAGGATGATCGTCTGAGCGACACTGGCCAGCGCTCTCGCGGGGTCCGCTTTCACCGAGCGCAACGCGGTAACGATCTGATCGGCCACCTTGTCCCGGTAGATGATCTTCATCCCCGCCAGCACCACCCGCTCATAAGCGGACTGTTCCTCTTTTTCGGGCTTGCTCTGCCATGCCGGCAGTTGCTCGCGCTCCGCCCCGGCATCATCCGGGGTATTCTTCGCCATCACGTCTGAAATGCGCATCAGGCGGCCCTCCCCGGTGCGCGTGCCGCCAACCGTTGCGCGATGATGCCGGCCGAGTTGGGTTGGTCTGGCGCAATGTCCTGATAAGCGGGCTGTTGGGGCGTTGCGGGGGCGTTCGGCTGGATGGTCGGCGGCGTGTAGCCAGGACGATCCACTGCGGCGGCCTGTGGCGTTCCCGGTGCCGCCAGGCTCTCGGCCCTGCGCCGCGCGGCCTGCGCCTCACGGTTGCTGTGGATCATGACATCAATATCTTTCGTGTTGGTGTTCTCGGTGATCCAGTTGCGGCGATCCCGCATGGCTTCTTCGGCAATTTCCGCGTCCGACTTTGTGAATGCACCGGCAAGGCCCTGCATCCCGGCATATGCCAGCAACGGATTGTCCGCGGCAAACTTGCCCACAGCGCTTCCCGATCCGGCGACCTTGCCAATACCGGCCAGCACCTTGTCGATAATTCCGACATTCGCCGCCGCCTGGCTGGCCGCGCCCGCCGCTGCCGTCTCGGCACCGATCCCGCTGGTCGCCGTGGCGGCATTGGCGGCATTGGCAGCCAGTGCTGCATCACCGCCCGCCGCCGTCAGCGTGGCACCTTCCGCCCCAGTAGCCGCTGCCTCTGC
>CXWK01000821.1_pt2 | contig 11651 bp, 12 predicted proteins | sample 590851 | NCBI WGS metagenome assembly CXWK01 (sample SAMEA3498364, study PRJEB10139) | wastewater metagenome | biome: wastewater treatment plant; material: activated sludge | place: Denmark | collected 2014-08-01
GCGTAGATGCGGAACTGGTCGCGCACCACCGGATCCAGCGCGAGATTCGGAATCAGCCACCACATCGCGGCGGCGAGCAGCACGAAGATCCCGATCAGCACCATGATGATGCGGCGCGAGGCGCTGACGAGTTGCTCCACGCGCGCGCCCTGCCCCGCACCCATCGCCGCAGCGAGTCGCGCCGTGAGTCCATTGCTGGTGCCCACCCACAGCGCGACCTGCAGGAACTCGAAAGGTTGCGTGAGGCCGATCGCCGCGATCGAAGCGTCGCCGATAGGAGTGCCGTCGGCGGCGCGCAGAAGCGAGGCGAAGGCTGCGTCGGCCCAGGCGAAGGTGGCCCGGAACCAGAAGCTGATGACGAGGGGCGTCGCCAGCGCGAGCAGCTTCGAGTTGCGCATCAGCGGCGACCTTCCAGCCAGGCGAGCAGGAGCGCGGCGGTCGGCGCGTGCTCCTGCTCCGCATCCTCGGCGAGCTCCGACAGCGCTGCCAGAGAGCGAGCCTCAACGCATTTACGGAGGAGTTCGACGAGCGCCGCCTGCGGCAGCGAATCCGGACCCTCGCCGAGCAGACGCGTCCAGGCGAGCGCTTCGGCGTTGTCGAGCCGCAGTCCGACCTGCGGCAGCGCCGCGAGCGCGCTCGAGTTCCACACCACTGAAGCGCAGCGGATGCCACGGCCCTTCGGAAAGGCTTCGTGCGCTGGAAACTCGACGAAGGAGCTGCCGTTCGGCTCCAGCCAACCGTCGCTGCGCAAGAGTGTGCCCGGCATGCGCACGCGCAGGGTGAAGTGCACGTCGTCACGACCTGCGCCGAAGGATCCGCGCAGGCGCGGTTCCATGTTCTGCCACCATGCCAGGCGTCCAGCAGATCCGCCGAAGCGTTGATCCAGCGCGCGCAAAACTTCCGCAGCGAAAGCGCCGTCGAAGAGGGTGTTCTCGAGTCCGACCGGCAGAGTGGTGCGCGCGCCGACCTGGCGCGGTTGCAACTGCGCCTCCACCCAGGAAGCAATCGCCGCTCGCACGCGCGGGTAGCCGTATTCCTGCTCCTCCGCGTCGAACCATTCCTTTCGCAATTCCAAACCCGCAGGCTTCAAGCGCGGCAGTGCGCGTGCGATCAGGGCGTCGAGATCGCCCTTGCCGGCGTAGAACTCCTGCCAGAGCGTGAAGACGAGATCACGCGCCACCGCGCGGAGGTCGCCGCGGAGACGCTCGCGCAGGAGGGTGTCGTCGAAACTCTCCCCGAAGACGCGCGCACAAGCCGCCTCCGCGACATCGAGCGCCACGCCCACGCACTCTTCGAGTGCAGCGCGCAGCGCATCGGGGTCGGCGCCGTCCACCACCGACTCTTCGTAGTGGATCAGGCGGAAGAGCACCCAGTCCACGGCACGGAACTTGGTGATGAAGCGAGTACGCGCGGCGCCGCCGCCGAAGGCGAAGGGTTCGGCGGCGCCATCGAGCTGCGCGAAGGAGGCTGCAGCGCTCAGTCGCTCCGGACTGCTTTCCTGAAGGGCATAACCGGCGCCGGGCGGCAAGAAATCCTTGGGCAGGAGTGCGGGATCGCTGCGCTCGTCCTCCCAGCGGCATTCCACGCTCAGCGTGCGCGCGCCGCTGCCGTCGGCTTCGACCCGCGTTTCGACCGTCACCGCGGTCACCACTCGGCAGGCGCCGACGAGCGCAAGCAGAGCGGCGAGCGGCGTGGCGACGCGCATGGACCGCCTAGAATACGCGCCGGATGACGGAAGCTTCTGCACGCTGGTTGCCGCGCCCTTCCATCGCTGCCTTCGCCCTCGCGCTCGGCCTCGGCGGCGCGTTGTTTTCGACGCTTGGCTGCATGAAAGCTCCGGATCCCTCCGGCATGAACGGAAAGCCGCTGGCCGAAGCCGTCAAGCCGCGCGTGCACTTCGCGCCGCCGACGGGCTGGTCCGAGGTCACGCCCGATCAATCCTTCTACCTCGCAAAGTGGGAAGTGGAGGGCGGCGGCATCGCCTCGCTCTCGTGGTTGGGCGCGGGCGCCGGCTCTGAGTTCATCGTGAGCAATCTGCAGCGCTGGCAAGCCGAATGGCAGGCGCCTGACGGCGGCGCGGTCGCGGATTACGTGTTCGAAACCGTGCAGCATGGCGGGCGCAAGACGCATCGCATCGAATTGGACGGAACTCTCACCGCCACTCGTCAACTCGGCGGCGGCGAGGCACGCAGCGGCTGGCGCCTGTTCGGCGCCGTGGTGGAAACGGAGTTCGGACCGCTGTTCCTGAAGTTCCTCGGTCCAGAGGAACGGATCGCCGCCGACGCCGCCGCCTGTTGGAGCGCGCTCGAGAGCATGCAGGTCGAATCCGGCGGGTAACCCACGCGCGCGGCAGCGTGGTTCCTGAGTGGAGGAAGGCTGCCGCCGACTGCGCTTGGGTTTGAACGCTTTTCCGGGCGTCGGACCTCACCGCATGAAACTGCTCGCGGAGGCCGCCGGTGGAGATTGGTCGCGTTTGCCGGATATTTGGGAGAGCGCCTGGCCGCGAAGTTCGCGCAGCTTGGCGCCAGCGCCGCCGCTCGATGCGCTGCAGACGTTGGGCGAGGAGCAGGAGCGGAGCTGCGACCGCTACGGCGCACGCGCGCTCTTCCCTGAGGATCCAGAGTGGCCGCAGCGGCTCGAGGTCTTGGATCATCCCCCCCCCTTGCTCTTCGTCCAAGGAGATCCCGCGGCGCTCGACGATGCCGCGTGGCGCATCGCGGTGATCGGCGCGCGCGCCTGCACTCCTTACGGTCGCGAACAGGCGGCACGTTTCGGTGCCGGATTGGCCTGCGCTGGGGTCACGGTGGTCAGTGGAGCGGCGCGCGGCATAGACCAGTGTGCGATGCTCGGCGCCGTCGGCGCTCACGGCCGCGTGATCGGAGTGCTCGGATCCGGGCTCGACCGCTGCTATCCGGCGTCGGCGGCGGAACTGCTCGGGACTTGCCTTGCCGCGCGGGGTGCGGTCGTCTCCGAGTTCGCCTTCGGCGTCGAGCCGCGCGCGGGCAACTTCCCCCGCCGCAATCGCATCCTCGCGGCGCTGGCGGCGGCGACGGTGGTGGTCCAAGCCACGCGCCGCTCCGGCAGCATGAACACGGTGGCCTGGGCACTCTCCTTGGGACGCGAAGTGTGGGCGGTGCCCGGTCCGGTGGACAGTGCAGCCTCGCAGGGCACGCATCTGCTGCTGCGCGAGGGCGCCCAGCTCGCGGAGGGACCGCTCGAAGTGCTGCGCGGCCTCGAGCAGCGAGTCAGCGAGGAGGAAATGGGGAAGGATTCCCGACTGCTCGAGGCGCTCGCCGAGCGCGACGCCAGCCTCGCAGGCCTCGCGCTGCAGCTCGGCGAGGGCGAGGAGCGCGTGCTGCTCGACCTTCTCGACCTCGAGCTGCGCGGGAGCGTGATCCGGTTGCCGAGCGGGCTCTATCATCGTTGCGGCCCCGCACGCCGAGCCGCCATCCCGCCCGCATGAATCCTGCGTTCCGCCTCCTGCCCTGCGCGCTCCTGATCGCGGGTGCCTGCGGCGGCAAGGAAGCGCGCGATCCCGGTGAACGCCTCGCCGGTCGCGTGGATCTGTGCGTCTCGGACGCATTGCAAGTCGTCGAAGGAAGCCTGCGGATCCAACGCGACCCCTGGCTGACGCGCTGGTACGGCCGCGAAGCGGAATCGGACGCGCCGGCAGAGATCGGGGATGAACGTCCCGCGCTCCTCGTCGAAACGCCATCGCGCCTGCGCGTGGACCTGCACGCCGCCGCTGGTCCACGCAGCTTGCGTGTGGCCGCGCGCCGACAGCGGCCGCACGCGAGCGCCGCCGCAGGTCCGACGCTCCTCGTCGAATTGTTCTGGGAAGATCCGGGGGAGACTCCACGCTCGCTCGCCTCGGCGCGACTCGCGACGGAACAAGATCGCTGGCAGGATCTCGCCGCCGAGCTGCCCGCGACGCCCGGCACGCTCTGGCTCGTGGCGCGGTCCGCCGATGGCAGGTTGGCGGATCAGGCTGCGGGCGGCGTGAGCTGGGGCGCACCGGTGATCGCGCCGAGTACCCCGCCGCCGCTCCCCGACGTGATCCTCATCACCGTGGACACTTTGCGCGCGGATGCGATGGAGGCCATGCCGCAGACGAGCGCGCTGATAAAGGGCGGTCTGTGGGCGGCGCGTGCGGTGGCACCTTCGAACTGGACGCTGCCCTCCTTTGCTTCCCTATGGACGGGAACCGCCGCTGGAAGCCACGGCGCGGGCCGTGGCGCATTCACGAACACCCCGCTATCCGGCGTCGAAACGCGCGGTTTCACAGCTTTGGGCCGAGCTCCGAGTTTTCCCGAGGCACTGCGCGCCGCCGGTTGGGCCAGCGCGGGCGTGCACCAGAATCCTTTCCTCGAGGACTGGACTGGCCTCTCGCGCGGATTCGAGCGTTGGGTGCGCGTTCACGACCGCGTCGGTGCCGTCGCCGGGCCGGCCGAAGCCTGGTGGGAGCAGAACGCGCATCGTCCGCGTTTCCTCGTGCTGCACTGGATGACCCCCCACTTGCCCTACGGCGCGGAGGACGAAGGCGATCCCCTGCATGCGCTCGCCTGGCGCGAGTTCCTGAGCCAGGATCACAGCCCCGCCGAGCGTGCGGCTTTCTTCGCACTGGAAGCTGGAGCCTGCGCGGAACTCCAGCGACGCTACTTCGCCGAAGCCGCCGCGCTCGATGCAGAAATCGGCAGGCTGCTGCCGCGTTTGCTGAGCACCGCTCGTGATCCGGTGCTCCTGTTTTGGAGCGATCATGGTGAGGAGTTGTGGGACGCCGGTTCCTTCGAACACGGACACAGCTTCGACGATTCCGTGGTTCGCGTGCCGCTTGGTGTTCACTGGCCGGGACGCCAAGTGGAGCGCACGCTTCTGGAAGCGGTGCCGGCTGGCGATCTCGGGCTCCACCTCCTCCATCTGCTCGCCGCTTCCGACGCCGGCGTGGCGGCGGCAGTGCGCGAAACCGCGCGTGGATTGCCACCCTGCGGCCTTGCGCCCGACTGTCCGGCGGGCGGCAGCGGCGCGGCCTCGGGCTTTCCGCTCTATCGCTCCAGTTCCGGCGGCGTGATCTTCGACGCTGCGGGAGGTCGTCGGGAACTTCCCTTCACAGGAGAGGGCAGCGGCGGTGAAGCGCCCGTGCTGGATGCGCAGGTCGCGCGTCGGCTCGAGGAACTCGGCTACTCCGGTCGCTGAGGCTTAGGCAGAAGGGCTCAGAATCGTCGCGCTCACCAAGCCTGCTACTGCGGCGATGCCGATGACCGCCCCGCAGAAGAGCGCGGCGCGGCGCAGGGTTCCGCGCAGGATTGCGCGCGGCTCGTCCTCGCGGTAGGCGCTCAACACGGCGCCTAGGCAAAGGCCGAAAAAGATCAGCAAGAAGCCCATCAGCCAGGGCGAGGTCACGAGCTGGCCTCCGCGACACTGCCGCGCTCCTCGGTTTCCGCGTCGGCCTCGGCGCGATGAAAGGCGTCGAGCGCAGCGATCACGGTGAAGAAGCCCGCTGAGGTCGTGAAGAGCAGGCCGGCGTCCTGATAGGCGAGGACGCGCTCGAAACGGAGCTGCGGCGAAATCAGGGCACTCAGCCAGCCCGGCACGCCCATCAGCATCTGGCCGATCCAGTAGTAGGGATGGCGCTGCCGGTTGAAGTCGGCGAAGTCGCCGAGCGCCATGCCGACCAGGAACAGGGAAAGAATGGCACCGCCGAAGAGGTAGGCCTTGAAGCGACGGCCCTGGAGCCAATGGCCGAGCCCGGGCAGGAGCAGGGTGGCCAGCGCGGCGCAGCCGGGGTGCGCGCGCGCCGCGAAGGGTCGGCTGCGCGCATCCGAAAGCACGCAAGCGGCGGCGTGCGCGGCAAAGAACAACGCCAGCACCCCCGAGGCGCCCGACAGCACGTGACCGAGATGTCGCCAGGGGAGGGCATCGGGATAGGCGCCACCGGACTCGACGCTGTGGAAGAGCACTGCCGCGAGCTGCGTGCCCAGGAAGTTGCCGAGCTCCGGCGCGAGCAAGAAGAAGAGTGAGGTGCCGCCTAGGCCGAAGGTAGTGCCGTAGTCCTTCTGGGTTCCGCCCGCGAGCAGGAAGCCGGCGAACAGCAGCACCTGGCAGAGCGCGAAGACCAGCAGCGCCTGGTTTCGGCGACCGCTCATCCAGTGCCCGGCACCGGGCAGCAGGATCGAGAACAGCACCACCGAACCGACCCTGGATCGCGTGAGTGAGGGGTCGGCGCTCATCGGAACCAAAGCGAGGCTATCCTCGCGCCGGTGCGCACGCTGCCTGCACCGGTCGTGGAGACGCCTTATCGCGTGCTCTATCGCGACGTGGACCGCATGGGAGTGCTCTACCACGCGCGCTATCTGGAGTTGTTCGAACTCGGGCGCACGGAGTGGGCACGCAGTCAGGGTTGGCGCTACCGCGACATGGAAGATCGCGACGGACTGATGCTGCCGGTCAGCTTCGCGAGTTGCCACTACCGAGCGTCGCTCGGCTTCGACGACGAGGCGCGCGTGCGGACCGGATTGCTCGCCTGGAGCCGCGCAACGATCCGCTATGGCTTCGAGGTGTGGAGCACGGAGCAGCAGCGACTCTGCGCCGAGGGCGAGGTGGAACTGGCTTGCCTCACGCGCTCCGGCAGCCGACCGGCGCCGCTGCCCGAGGCTTTTCAGGAGATCCTGCGCGCGGTCGCTCCGGATCGGAGCGGCCGCATCCGCAGTTAGGGTTTCCAGGAAACCCATTCGGTGCCCTTCCCCTCCCTAGGGACCCAGAAACGGCCGATGATGCCTTGATGAGCATAGGAATAGTGCTAAATTACTGGAAATGCTGCGTCTGACGCGCCGCGCGGAGTACGGACTCATGGCCATGGCCTTCCTGGCCGGGCGTGGGGGCGAGCACGTCAGCGTCCGCGAGATCGGCGGTCAGCTCGAGATCCCGCGTCGCCTGCTCGCCGAGGTCCTCAAGGACCTGGCGCGCGGTGGTCTGGTCGAAGGCGCACGGGGTCCCAACGGCGGCTATCGGCTGCTCGCGGAACCGGGGCTGCTGCCGCTGGGCCGCGTGGTCGAGGTCCTCGAAGGTCCGATCCAAGTCGCCGACTGCATGGACGGCGGAAGTTGCGAGCACGAATCCGGCTGCGCCATTCAGCATGGCTTGCGGTTCGTCGCCGGACGCATCAAGCAGGTGCTGGATCAATCCACGCTTGCCGATCTCGTCGTCAGCGGCCCCGCTGGCGCCGCGACTTCCCCGCAGCAACGCATGCCGGTATGAGCATGAACGAAGCCCGCCGCGTCTACCTCGATCACCAAGCCACCTGCCCGGTGGATCCGCGCGTGCTCGAGTCCATGCTTCCCTACTTCCGGGAGCAATTCGGCAACGCCGCCTCGCGCAGCCACTCCTTCGGATGGGACGCCGAGCGCGCCACCGACGCGGCGCGCGAAGCGATCGGTGCCGCCATTGGAGCGAGCGGCCGCGAGATCGTCTTCACCTCTGGAGCTACCGAGTCGAACAATCTCGCCATCCTCGGCGCGGCGCGCATGTACGGCGAGAAGGGGCGGCATCTGATCACCTGCGCCACCGAGCACAAGGCGGTCCTCGACCCGATGAAGTTTCTCGAGCATGAGGGTTGGGAGGTCACGGTGATGGGCGTGGACGGCCGCGGGCGCCTGGATCTCGACGCGCTGCGCGCAGCGATCCGTCCCGACACCGCGCTGGTCTCGCTGATGCACGCCAACAACGAGATCGGCACGCTGCACCCGATCGGCGCGATCGGTGCGCTGTGCAAGGAGAAAGGCGCGCTCTTCCACACCGACGCCACGCAGTCGCTGGGCAAGATCCCGATTGACGTGGAACAGATGGGTGTGGACCTGCTGTCGGGAAGCGGACACAAGCTCTACGGTCCGAAGGGCGTCGGCATCCTCTACGTGAGGCGACGCGCCCCGCGCGTGCGGCTGGATCCGATCATGCATGGCGGTGGCCACGAACGCGGACTCCGCTCCGGCACGCTCAACGTGCCCGGCATCGTCGGCTTTGCGCGCGCACTCGAGCTCGCGCTCGCCGAGCGCGAGACCGAAGCCACACGCGTCGGAGCGCTACGCGACCGCCTGCAGCGCCGCTTCCAAGAAGCGCTCACGCACGTGCACGTCAACGGCGATCAGGAGCAGCGCCTCGCCGCCAACCTCAACATTTCCTTCGAGTTCGTCGAAGGCGAATCGCTGCTGATGGGCATGGAAGGGATCGCGGTCTCCTCCGGATCCGCCTGCACCAGCGCGAGTCTCGAGCCCTCCTACGTGCTGCGCGCGCTCGGCGTCGGCGACGAGCTGGCGCACTCCTCGGTGCGCTTCAGCCTCGGCCGCTTCACGACCGAAGACGAAGTAGATTACGCCGCCGAGCGCACGATCTCCGCGGTGACGCGGCTGCGCGAAATGTCTCCGCTCTACGAGATGGCGCTCGAGGGCATTGATCTCAAGACCGTGCAGTGGACCGGCCACTAGGAACGACCATGGTGTACAGCGAAAAAGTCATTGACCACTACAAGCATCCGCGCAACGTCGGCTCGCTCGACAAGAGCAGCGCGGAAGTCGGTACCGGCGTAGTCGGCGCGCCCGAATGCGGCGACGTGATGAAGCTGCAGATCCAGGTCGAGAACGGCGTCATCGTGGACGCCAAGTTCAAGACCTTCGGTTGCGGCTCCGCGATCGCTTCCAGCAGCCTCGCCACCGAGTGGCTGAAGGGGCGCACGGTCGAAGAAGCGCAGACCATCCGCAACGTGGATATCGTGGAGGAGCTCGCGCTGCCGCCCGTGAAGATTCACTGTTCGGTGCTCGCCGAGGACGCAATTCGCTCGGCGCTCGAAGACTGGCGCAAGAAACAGAACTCAGAGCAAGCCTAACTAATGGAAACCAAGACCACCAAGGACAACATCCGCCTCACCGAGGCGGCCGTCGCCGAGATCCGGCGCCTGATCAACGAACACGCCATGCCGGAGACCTCCGGAGTGCGCGTCGGCGTACGTGGCGGCGGATGCTCGGGGTTTTCGTACACGCTCAACTTCGACGTGCAGCCGGCCCCAGGTGATGAGATCGTCGAGCAGGACGGCGTGCGCCTGTTCTGCGATCCGAAGTCCCTGATCTACCTGCAGGGCACTTCATTGGACTACACCAGCGGCCTGCAAGGTAAAGGCTTCCAGTTCCAGAATCCGAACGCGAAGGGCACTTGCGGCTGCGGCGAGTCCTTCTCGGTCTGAGATCGCACGGAGCGGCGCAGGTCATCCGATGAGCGGAAGCCGAGCGGCGAGCGACCCCTTCGCGCTGCTCGGCGTGCAGGCGAGCTACGCCTTGGATGCCAAGCTCCTGCGCGACGCATTGGTGCGTGCGAGCCTGCGCTGGCATCCGGACCGTTTCGCGTTGGCGCCCGCGGCCGAGCGCGACGCGGCAGAAACGCGCATGGCGGAGATAAACGCCGCCTTCGCCGTGCTCGCGGATCCGCTCGCACGTGCCGAAGCGCTGCTCGTGCTGCGGGGAGCGGCGCTGCAGCGCGGCACCGACCGCGTGTCCTGCCCGGCGGTGCTGATGGCGATGCTCGAGCTGCGCGAAGACGCGGCTGCGGCACGGGATAGCGGCGACGCGACGCGTCGCGCGCAGGTCGCAACGCATCTGCGCGCCGAGCGCGCACGCGTGCTCGGCGCGCTCGCTGAGGCTTGTGCGCATTGGGAAGCGGCGGGTGCTCCTGCTGGCAAAGCGGGAACCGTACAAGCACGGCTGGCCGAAGCGGCTTACGTCTGCCGCACGGCGGAAGACCTCGATCGCGCGGAGGCCGCGGCCTGAACCGTGATGGAACTCCCCGTTCTACAAACCACTGCCGGACCGATTCTCGGCATTGATCTCGGCACCACGCATTCGCTGGTCGCTGTGCTCGAAGGCGGCGTGCCGCGGGTGCTGGCCGGCGAGGACGGCGATCCGCTGCTGCCCTCGGTGGTTTCCTTCCCGCAGGGCGGACGTCCGGTGGTCGGACGCGCGGCGTTGGAGCGCGCCGCATTGGATCCGCGACGCACGGTGCACTCCGCCAAACGGCTGATCGGCCGCTCGCTCGCCGATGTCGGCGCAGACGCGGAAACGCTTCCTTATGCGCTTGTGGAGGCGTCCGACCGCTCGATGGTGATGATTGAACTCGGCGAGCGACAGGTGTCCCCGCAAGAAATCGCCGGACTGGTGCTTGCCGCCTGCCGTCGTCGGGCAGCACTCGCGCTCGGCCTGCCGGAAGCGCGACTCGCGCGCGCCGTGATCACGGTGCCAGCCTACTTCGACGACGCGCAGCGACACGCCACCCGCGACGCGGCGCGCTTCGCCGGAATCGAAGTGGTGCGCATGGTGAACGAGCCGACCGCAGCAGCACTCGCCTATGGCCTCGACGCGCGCGGCGCGCGCCGAGTCGCGGTTTACGATCTCGGCGGCGGCACTTTCGATCTCTCCATCCTGGAATTGGAGGACGGGGTCTATCGCGTGCTCGCCACCTGCGGCGACACCCGTCTCGGCGGTGATGACTTCGACCGCGAGATCGTCGCGCACATGGCAGCCGAACTGGGCGCACGCACCGGCGCCGATCCGCTGGCCGACCCGGGGGCGCGCGCGGCGCTGCGCAGCATCGCAGAGGGCGTCAAACTCAAGCTTTCCGCGCAGGAGGAAGTCGAGTTCCACTTCCACGCACCGGCGGCGGGCATCGCTTGGCGGCGCACGATCAGCGTGATCGAGTTCCAGAACTGGATTGCACCGCTGGTGCAACGCACGCTCGACCTCTGCGACCGCGCGCTCGCGGATGCCGGGCTGCAGAAGAGCGATCTCGACGAAGTCGTGCTGGTCGGCGGCAGCACGCGTGTGCCGCTGGTGCGCGCAGCGGTGCGTGCCTGGAGCGGTCGCGAACCGAACGTTCGCCTCGATCCGGATCAGGTCGTGGCGCTCGGCGCTGCCGTGCAGGCGGGCGTACTCGGCGGTCAGGTCTCCGGCACTCTGCTGCTCGACGTGACACCCCTTTCGCTTGGCATCGCCACTGCCGAGGGCGGCGTCGCCCATCTCATCGCGCGTAACGCCGCGATTCCGGCCACCGCCAACGATGCGTTCACCACTTTCGCCGACGGCCAGACCGCCGTGAAGTTCACGGTGGTGCAAGGTGAACGCGAGTTGGCGAGGGACAATCGCGTGCTCGGCGAATTCACGCTGCGCGGCATCCCACCGATGCCGGCCGGTTTGCCGCGCCTGCAAGTGCGCTTCACCCTCGACGCGGACGGAGTGCTGCGGGTCAGCGCCCGCGAGGAGCGCAGCAGCGCCGCCGCCGAGATCGAAGTCGCGCCGCGCCACGGCCTCACCGACGCGGAAGTCGAGCGCATGCTCAAGGACGCCTGGGACCACGCCGAAGACGATCTGCGCGCGCGCCGGGTGGCCGACCTACGCGAGCGTCTCGAGGTTGTCTTGCGCGCCACCCGCAAGCAATTGCCGAGCGCAGGTGCAGTGCTCGAAACGCGCGCGCGCGGGCGCATCTCCGACGCCTTGGAAGATGCCGCGGACGCGCTCGCCGAAGGCGAGAACGTCGCGCCCGGTCTCCTGCAGGGCGCGCTCGACGAACTCGAGGCCGCCACCCTCCCGCTCGCCGAGGCGCTGATGGAAGCACTCGCC
>CXWK01006290.1_pt2 | contig 11651 bp, 11 predicted proteins | sample 590851 | NCBI WGS metagenome assembly CXWK01 (sample SAMEA3498364, study PRJEB10139) | wastewater metagenome | biome: wastewater treatment plant; material: activated sludge | place: Denmark | collected 2014-08-01
CTGGTGACGGGCCAACCGCTGCCGGAGGATTGCCGCGGCTGCATTCTGCAAGCGACCGACGAGGCCGCCGCCTGGCTGGCCGAGCGCCGCGCCGAATTTGGCCCGCAGCCGGCGGCCGAGCGTCTGGCGCAATGGGGCAACACTGTCCTCATGCGCGTGGTTGGCGAGTCAATCACCGCCGAGTGCTGGATCGAGGGCGTCTCGCCGGCGGTGCTGACGGGGTGTGTGGAAGAGTAAGCAGTATTCAGTAGGTCAGTGCGAACTACGAGCTACGAACTACGAATCCGAATTACGAGCGCGTGACCGGGCAACCTGCGTTCTGCCCCACTGATCTACTGACCCACTGACCTACTGACCCACTGACCTACTGAACACTGAATACTGGCCTCTCCTCATGACCCTCCTCAAACAACTCGCCCTCCGTCTGCTGACCTTGCCGGTGACATTGCTGATCATCACCGCCGCGCTGTACGGCATCATCATGCTGGCCCCGGCCGAGGAGCGGGCGCAGCTTTACCTCCCGCCGCGCACGCCGCCGCTGTCCGAGCAAGAGTTCCAAAACCTCATGAACCGGCTTATCGCCGAGCATGGACTGAACGACCCCTACCCGACGCAGTACGCCCGCTGGCTGGGCGACCTGCTGCGCGGCGACTGGGGCTGGAGTCCGACGTTCAAGAGTGATGTGTTGCCATTGCTGAAAAGGCGCTTGCCGGTGACGGCCGAGCTGACCTTCTACGCCATCGCCATCATGGTTCCCATCGCCCTGGTCAGCGGTGTGACAGTCGGCTGGCGGGCCAACGGCCGCTTCGACCGCGGCTACAGGCTGGCGGCGTTCGTGGCTACGTCCGTGCCATCGTTCATCCTGGGCTTGTTCCTGCTGTCCATCTTCTACGTCGGGCTGGGCTGGTTCCCGCCCGGCCGCACGGGCATTTACGAAATATCCCTCTCAACTAGCGACTTCCGCGCCATCACCGGCTTCCTGACCTTCGATGGGCTGCTGAACGGCCGGCTGGACGTTGTGACCGACGCGCTGCGCCGGCTGGCGCTGCCGGTCTTCACGCTGAGCCTGCTCTACTGGGCGACGATCAGCCGCGTCACGCGCGTGGCGATGATCGAGGAGCAGACCAAGGAGTACCTGATGACGGCGCGAGCCAAGGGGCTGAAGGAGCGCCATCTGGAGTGGCGTCACGCCTTCCCCAACGTCCTCGGCCCGGCGCTGACCGCGATGATCCTGTCGGCCGCCGGCCTCGTCACCGGCGTCTACATCGTCGAATCGGTCTTTGACTTCAAAGGGCTGTCGGAACTGGTTACGAAGGGTTTCTTCGTCGCCCCCGACGCGCCGCTGGTGATGGGCTTTGCCGTCTTCAGCGTCCTGCTGGTGTTGCCCATCATCCTGCTCTTCGACCTGCTGCGCGCCGCCCTCGACCCGCGCCTGCGCGAGAATGAACTGGAACTATAGTTGTCAGTTGACAGTTGCCATTAACTGCCCTACTGCCCCACTGACCTACTGCCCCACTGACCTACTGGACACTAAACACCAACCCCCATGCTCCGCCGCTTCCTCCGCCGTCGTTCCTCGCTCATTGGTCTGACCCTGGTGCTAGGGTTTTGTCTGCTGGCGCTGCTGGCTCCCGTGCTGGCCCCGCCGCTCAACCCGGACGATCCCTGGCCGTTCATGAACGTCAGCCAATCCTTCTCGCGCCAGCCGCAGCCGCCGGGGCCGGGCCTGCCGCTGGGCACGACGCCGCAGATCCAGAACATGCCCCAATATGGCATCGCCCCCGGCCAGGATGCCTCGTACCAGTGGGACGTGTACTACACCCTTGTCTGGGGCGCGCGCTCGGCACTGCGCTTCGGGCTGGTCGTCACGCTGGCGACGGCGCTCATCGGCATTGCCGTGGGCATCGTCAGCGGCTACGCCGGCGGCCTGTCGAACCTGCTGGCCATGCGCGTCACCGACGCCTTCCTGGCCTTCCCGGTCATCGCCGGGGTGTGGGTCGTCCAGCGCGCTTTCTACGGCAACATCTACAATCCGTTTGGCGACCCACTGGCTCTGACCGGCTGGGAAGGGTTCCTCTATCGGGCGCGCGTTGATCCGATCATGATCGCCTTCATCCTGTTCTCGTGGATGCCCTACGCGCGGCTGATGAACGCCCAGGCGCGGCGGGTGAAGGGGATGGACTACGTGCGCGCGGCCGAGGCGATGGGGGCGACGAGCGGCCGGGTCATCTGGCGTCACCTGCTGCCCAACACCATCGCCCCGGCCATCGTTCTGGCGGCGCGCGACGTGGGCGGCATGGTCATCCTGGCCTCGGCCTTCATCTTCGTTGGCTTCGGCGGCAACGTGGCCTGGGGGACGATGCTAGTCAGCAGCCGCGACTTTGTCATTGGTCTGAACGGCAACCCGTTCGCCTACTGGTGGACGTTCGTGCCCGTGTCGCTGGCGCTGATTCTGTTTGGGGTGGGCTGGAACCTGCTGGGGGATGGGTTGAATGCGGCGTTGAATCCGCATGGACGCTAGGGACATTCCGCATTCGCCATAAGGCAATTGTGTAGTTGTGTAATGGTATGTTATTAGGATTGACGTGCCTGTCTCTATCCATTAGACTGAACGCATCGTAGCAGCATCAAGACATTATTGTGGATACATCGTCAAAGCAGCGCTTCATACGTGAGATAGCTGCCAGGGCAGCGGATGATTCTTCAGGCACGACGATTCTTTGGTCAAGGCACGCGATTGCCAAGGCAGTTAGAGAGCAGATTACCCGACAAGAGATTGAAGCTGCCCTTATTAGCGCGGAGGTGATAGAGGACTATCCGGCTGCCCACAGGCCCTTGCCCGATTGCCTGGTTCTGGGCTGGCTAGATTGGCAAAATCCTCTTCATGCGGTCGTCGCGCTAGATTTGACAAACGTTCGGCTGTTTATGGTCACGGTTTACAGACCGTTGCCCGAGAAGTGGCAAGATGATTGGCGCAACCGAAAATAGCATTTGTCCATTGTGCGGCGGCCGACTTGAACCCGGTTTGGCTAATATCCCCTTTATCCTTGAAGACACAGTAGTTGTCGTCAAGAACGCTCCCGCTGTTATTTGCGCCGACTGCTTTGAACCGTTCTTGAACGGGCCGGCGACCGATCAGGTGATGAGCCTACTCACTCAGTTACAGACACTTCATAGCGAGGTGTCAGTTGTGAATTACGTCGAACCCCTCCTGGTTTAATTGCCGTATGGTTTCGCTTAACTGATTGTGATTGACAACTGCAATTACTCCAAAAACCGTCGCCCCCCCAGAAACCTCTCCCGCAACGACGCCACCGCCTGCACATCATCCACATACACCCCATTGCGCGAGCGGCTGCTGTGGATCATCGTCCAGCCGGTCGGGTCAATCTCCGGCCCCAGGCTGACACCGACGTGGCTGACGGCGCGGTGGTCGCCCGGCGCGCCGAAGTAGAGCAAGTCGCCCGGCGCGAACGGCGGCTCGACCGGCCGCCCGGCGTCGAACTGCACGTCGGCGTCGCGCGGGATGTCGGCCCCGGCCAGCCGGTGGAGCAGTTGGGCGTAGCCGGAGCAGTCAATACCGTGGACGCTCGTGCCGCCCCACAGATAGGGCACGCCGATGAATTGCAGCGCGTCGTGGTGGGCCAGATGGCGGCGGCGGGTGTCCAGCGGCCGCGCGTCGGCCAGCGCCCGCAAGTCCATCGGGTCGGCGTACCCTTGTGCCGCGGTGCTGTCCACGTGCACCCAGCCGTTCTCGCTCGGCTCGACGGCCACGGGCGTGCCGGCGAAGAGGCGGGTGACGACCGGGGCCAGGTAGTTGGGCGCGGCGTGGAGCAAGGTGAAGGGCGCGGCCACCTGGTGCGTCGGCTCCGGGGCGGGTTCGGCGCGCAGGTAGTCGCGGTACATCCAGCCCAGATAGCCGTCGTCGAGGCGGACGAAGGCCCAGCGGCCGTCCTCCTCCAATACCTCGACCGCCGCCCCGGCCCGCGGCTGGCTCTGCTGCTCGCCCAGCCACGACGGCTGGCGCTGCAAGCCGGTCAAGTTGGTGGCCACGGTCATCGGCCGCGCCGCCGGCCCGCGCAGCACGCGCACACCCTCCGCCTCCCAGCGCACGCCCGGCGCGCGTTGGCCCAAGTCGTCCAGCACGGCGGCCAGCGTCGCCTCATCGAGCACGCGCCCTTCCAGGCCGAAGCGACCGTCGCCAGGCACAATGGTCAACTCACACACGTGGAACCGCCCATCGCCAAACGGCGCGCACGCCTCAGCCAACGCAGCCAACAGTTGCTCGTCCATAGCTCTTATCCTTGTAGAGAAGAACCTCACGCAAAGATCGCAAAGGACGCTAAGAGCGCCAAGAAACTTAACTCTTCTTTGCGTTCTTGGCGTCCTTTGCGATCTTTGCGTGAGGTTCTTCCTCGTCTTTCATCTACAGGTTACACCGATGCCGGGCCGGTNNAGCCAGTCGGCCAGCCCCATCAGGTGAGCCATGGCCGTCGCGCCGACGGCCGTCTCGATCATGCAGCCCAGCATGACGCCCATCCCCAACTGGCGCGCCCGCCGCAGCACAGCCAGCCCCGGCCCCAGCCCGCCGACCTTCATCAGCTTCAGGTTGATGCCGCCCACGCCGGCCGCGGCCAGCCGATCCACGTCGGCCAGCGTCTGCAACGACTCGTCGGCCACCACCGGCACGCCCACGGCGCGCTGGACAAAGCCCATGCCGGCGATGTCGTCCTTGGCCACCGGCTGCTCGATGAGGGCCACGCCCAGCGTGGCCAACTGCTCGATGTGGCCCACGGCCGCTGCGGGCGACCAGCCGGCGTTGGCGTCCACGTAGAGTGTGGCGTCGGGGCGGGCGGCGCGGACGGCGGCCACGCGCTCGGCGTCGCGCCCGTCGGCCGCGCCCAGCTTTAGCTTAACGACCGACCGCCCGACTAGCTCGGCCGCCTGTTGGGCCATCACCTCCGGCTCGTCAATGCCCAGGGTGAACGAAGTCGGCAGCGGGCGCGGCGCAGGCAGCCCCAGCAGGGCGTGGAGCGGCTGCCCGGCGCGGCGGCCGAGGCGGTCGTGGAGCGCCAGGTCGAGCGCGGCGCGGGCCGGGGCCGGGCCGGCGGCGATGGTCGGGTCGGCGGCCAGCCAGGCGGCGATATCCGCCGGGTCGTCGGGGAAGGGGTCGGCGCGGCGGGCGGCGGCGTCCCAGACGGCGGCCATGCTGGCGTCGCTAATGCCGTAGTAGGGCGGGATGGTGCCCTCGCCCCAGCCTTCGTCGTCGGCCAGTCGCAGCCAGTGGGCGCGGCGGCTCTCGCTGCTGCCATAGCTGACGCGGAAAGGGGTGCGAAAGTGGAGCGTGATCGGTTCCCAGGTCAGGCGGGTCATGGGAGGGATTATCCGCCGATTTGGCAGATTCAAGAAATGGAACCACAGATTACACAGATTCACAGATTATCAGAACGTAATCTGTGAAATCTGTGTAATCTGTGGTTTCCTCTCTTATTCTCGCAGCAACAGCCCAGCCAGCAGCGCGGTACGCTCGACCACTTTGGAGATGACGACGTGCTCGTGGCGGGCGTGGGCGCCGTCGCCGACGGGGCCGAGGCCGTCCAGCGTGGCCGTGTAGGCGCTGGTCAGATTGCCGTCGGAGCCGCCGCCGACGGCCGTCTCCTCCAGCGCCAGCCCCATCTCCGCCCCCACCTGCCGCGCCAGTTGCCATAGAGCCACGTTGCGCGGCGTGCGCTCCAGCGGGCCGCGCTCGAAGCCGCCGCTGATGGCCAGCGTCGTGCCCGGCGGCGCGGGCAGGGCGCGAATCGTCTCCTCCAGCCGGGCGGCGTCGGTCATCGTCGTGGCTCGCACGTCCACCGTGGCCCGGCACTCCGGCGGCACGACGTTGCCACGTAAGCCGCCGCTGATGACACCGACGTTGACCGAAACGCCGCGCGGGTAGTCGTTGAGCGCGTGCAGCGTCTGGATAAGCTCCATCATGCCCAGTATGGCGCTGACCCCCTTCTCCGGCTCGTTGCCGGCGTGGGCGGCGCGGCCGTGGACGACGATCTCGAAGTCACCCAGCCCCTTGCGCTGCGTCTTCAGCTGGCCGCCGGGGCCGGCCGGCTCGAGGATGAGCGCCCGCGCCGCTTCGCGGGCCAGTTGTTCGATGGCCGGACGCGACTCGATGCTGCCGATCTCCTCATCGCTGTTGACCAGAAAGACGGGGGCCAACGGCGGAGTCAGTCCCAGTTCTTGCAGGGCGCGCAGGGCGAAAAGCCCCTGCACCAGCCCGGCCTTCATGTCGTAGCTGCCTGGCCCGCGCAGCACGTCCCCCTCGACGGCCAGCGGCATCTCGGCCAGCGTGCCGACGGGCCAGACGGTGTCGCAGTGGCCGAGGAGGAGTTGGGTGGGACGGCCGTCCGGGTTGGGCGCGCGGGCGACCAGGTAGCCGCCGGTGTGCGCGCCGACCGTGTGCTCGACGGCGTAGCCCAGTTGGGCGAACTGGGCGCGCAGGCTGGCTTGCGGGCCGGCCTGCGTCTCCGGCGCGTCGGAGGGGGACTCGGCGGCGACGAGGGCGGAGAGCAGCGCGACCATAGCGTCGCGCTGCTGAGCGAGGTGCGGCAGAAGGGCGTCAATGTTGTTCATTGCTTCAGTTGATATTAACCATTGGCTAGATTACCGTCACTTTACGGCTCTCGTTGATGTCAGTCAAGAGAAACCGATGCTTGATTACTATCTCGATTTGAGATACCCTTGTGTTGTGCATGTGATTTCTCGTAAAGCCCTGGTTGAGTTCTGGGAACGGCATCCTGACAGCAAGGAACCATTGCTTCGTTGGTACAAGATCATGGTTTATAGCGAATATGACAGCTTCGACAGCTTGCGGAAGACATTCCCTTCGGCCGATCAAGTCAAAGATTTGGTTGTCTTTAATATCGGTGGCAACAAGTATCGTTTGGTTGCCTCAATCCACTTTAATCGCGGTAAAGTCTATATCCGGCATGTGCTAACTCACAAACAGTACGCTCAAGGAGCGTGGAAACGATGACACTCCTTACACCTGTCATTCGCAGTAATTGGGCAACCATCCGGCCAATTCTGACCATTCGCAACGAGGTGGACTACGATCGGGCCGTGCTCGCGCTCAATGAGTTGATTGATGAAGTCGGCGCCAATGAGATGCATCCGCTCTACGATCTCCTCGATACACTCGGCACAGTGATCGCCGCCTATGAAGGTGAACACATAAAACTGCCGGCGGTTCATGGGCGAGAACTATTAGCCTATTTGATGGAGGAACACGACCTGCGTCAGGCCGACCTGCCTGAATTAGGCTCACAAGGTATCGTCTCAGAGATTTTGAGCGGCAAGCGGGAACTGAACGTGCGGCAGATTAGGGCTTTGGCCGGGCGATTTGGCGTATCGCCGGCGGTTTTCGTCTAAGCAGCCTAATGGAAGTGTAATCATGCTCCCTTCGCGTCAACTTCTCAACGGCGACCCCCTCCCCTGGCTGCTGGACCCGGCCGACCCCTCCGTCCGCTACTGGACGCTGCGCGACGTGCTTGGCCGCCCGGCCGACGACGCTGACGTGTTGGCGGCGCAGGCGGCTATTGCCGAGCAGCCGCTGGTGCGCGAGCTGTTCGCCCGGCAGCAGCCGGCCGGCCATTGGGGCGACGACGCGACGAAGCCCTACACCGCCGAGGGCACGCTGGGTGTGCTGAGCCTGCTGCACATGCTGGGCGTCGCCCCGGACGAGCGCACCGCCACCGGCGCTGACGCCTTCCTGCGCGCCGGCCAGCATGAGACGGGCGGCTTCTCGATGGTCGGCGCGCGGCGCAGCGGCATCTTCCCCTGCACCACCGGCGAGCACCTGCCCTTCCTGGTCTATTTCGGGTTGAGCGACGACCGACGCGTGCGGTCGGCCTTTGCCTTCCTCATCGGCGACATGACCAGCGACGACGCCCTCGACTGCGGCCGCTACGGCCATCGCCCCTGCCTGTGGGCGGCCATCGCGGCGCTGAACGGGCTGGCCGTGCTGCCGGCCGACGTGCGCTCGGCTGAGTCGGCGCGCGTCGTGGCCCGCCTGGCCGATGCCCTGCTCGACGCGCCTTACGACTTCGCCGGGGAGCACAAGCGCTGGCTAACCTTCGGCGTGCCGCGCGGCTGGGACTTGCTGAGCGCGCTGCGGGCGCTGGCCGCCCACGGCTACGCCGGCGACCCGCGGTTCGACGCCCTATGGCAGTTGGTGTTGGCCCAGCGAGACGAACAGGGGCGTTGGTTGTGTGGCTCCGTCTCCCGCACGTGGCCGATCGAGAGGCGCAACCGGGCCAGTAAGTGGGTGACGCTCGATGCGCTGCGGGTTATGGCTCACGCAAAGACGAAGAGATAACCTCACACAAAGACGCCAGGTACGCCAAGACCTCAGAGGTCTTCCGAGACCTCTGAGGTCTGAGCTTGCCGTTCTTAGCGTCTTTGCGTGAGATACTTCTTACGAGAAGGGCTGCCAGACAGGTAGCAGGTCGAGACTGAAGCCGGGCAAGAGTGACCCGGCGTCAATGCTATCAGCGCCGGCCACGTGCTGGGCCGGCTCGCCAGGGCGAAAGACGGTGACGCCGCGGCTAGCCGGGTTGATCAACCAACCTAACTCCGCGCCGTTGGCCATGTACTCATCCATCTTAGCCTGCAGGTCGGCCAACCGGTCGCTGGGCGAGGCGATCTCGACGACAAACTCCGGGCAGAGGGGCAGAAACCGCTCGCGCTGCTGGGCCGGTAGCTTCGCCAGCCGCGGACGACGCACCCAGGCGTCGTCGGGCGAGCGCACAGCGCCGTTGGGCAAGATAAAGCCGGCCGACGAATCAAATACGACACCTTCGCCATTCTGTTGCGCCCAACGAATTAAGGCTCCGATGACGAGTGCATTGACTGCGCTTGATAAGCCCCCGGCGGGTGACATAAAAACAACCTCTCCTTCAGCGCTAAGCTCCGCCCGCATGTCGGGATTCTGCTGGCAGAACGCGTAGAACTCATCCGGCGTCATGGCATAGAGCGGACGGAACCGCAGCGCCGTGGGGAGACCGGTAGGCATTATCACAGTTTCAGCCATTGTTGCATCTCCTGAAGTCGTCAAGCAAACCCGCCTACCGGAACATTGTACCACGCCATAGAACGTGGGTGTCTACGTCGCAATATACCTCACGCAAAGATCGCAAAGGGCGCTAAGGACGCAAAAAGAATCTTCTTTGCGTTCTTTGCGCCCTTCGCGATCTTTGCGTGAGGTCTTATTACGCTTCCTGCCGCTCCACTACGCCCACTGCCGTCACTAGACAAAAGGCGATCACCACCAGCGTCCCGGCCAACGCGCCCCAGGCGCCGACGGTCGCCGGGGCATCGGCCGGCGCCGGCACGCTCAACTGCCCCGCCCACGCCACCAACCCGCCCGGCAGCAGCCCGGCCGCCTGCGGGAACGCCCCGCCGATGAGCAGCGCCACGCTGAACAACAACCCCAGCCCCGCGCCGATGAGCGGCGTCCGGCCCAGGGCGCTGCCCAGCAGCACGGCAGCGGCGATGGCCAGCAGCCACAGCCACAGCAAGCACGTTGCCCAGCAGGAACGGGCCGAGGGCCAGCCCCGGCTCGAACAGCAGGTTGGTGTAGTAGCCCGCCCCCAGCCCGGCCAGCAAAATCGCCGGCAGGGTGATGAGGGCCAGGGCATCGAACTTGCTGAGCACGAACGCCCAGCGCGGCACGGGCTTGCTGAGGGTCATGGCCGCCGTGCCGCGCTCCTTCTCCCCGGCGATGAGGCCCATCGCCAGCAGCAGGGTCAGGATGAAGCCGAACTGGGTGATGCCCTCGATGTACTGGCCCACCGCGTCGGCCGCTTTCGGCTCAGGGATGAGGCCGGCAAAGTCGGCCGCGCCGGGCACGCTCATGATGATCTCGGTCACGAAGCGAGCCATCAGTGGCGCGGTCAGGCCAAAGAGCAGAAAGACGGCCAGCACGACGATGACCTTGCGCGTGCGCCACTGCTCCAGCAGCTCCTTGCGCAGCAGGGCCAGGTAGACGCTCCACTCGGCGCGCAAGGGCGACGGTTCATGGGGCGGCTCCTCTGCCCCCAGCCGCCGGTAGCTCCAGCCGATGAGCGCCAGCGCCGGCAGGGCCAACAGCAGCACGACGCCCTCCAGCAGCCACGGGTTGGTGATGAACTGGGCGGCGTAGACGGCCGTGGCATCGAGCAGGGCGTGGTAGAGGATGGCGGCGGCGGCGTAGAGCGGGTTGCGGCGGCGGAAGGCCAGCCAGACCAGAATCGAGATGGCCACGTGCAGCGCCAGGGCCAGCAGCCGCTCGACGACCGGCAGCGCCGCCCGCAGCGGCGCCCCCTCGAAGACGGCCAGTTGCGTTTGTAGCGCCGCCAGTTGGTCGGCGGGCAGGTTCAGGGCGGTCAGGTCTGTGCCGCGCAGGGCCAGCAGGGCGGCGGCCGAGAGGGCGGTCATGGCGCCGAGGATCATCGCCTCCAGCCCGCCGTGGCCCAGGCCGACCATGACCGCGCCCGACCAGCGGGCAACCAGGCCGCGCCGGTTGAGCCACCAGAAGGTGAGCAGGCGCAGCAGCCCTTCGCATAGCCCTGCGGAGAGACCGAGGACGGCCGCCGTGCGCAGCAGGTTGGGCGCGTTCGGGCCAATGGGGCCGATGAGGCCCAGGTCGCCCAGCAGGCTGTTGAGTGGCAGGTGGACGGCTTGCGACAGGAAGAAGGCGATTGCCCCGGCCGACCATAGCAGCCACGGCGCGCGAAAGCGCCGCCGCAAAGCGATGGCTAGCAGCAGCGGCGCGGCCAGCATGAGCGACACGGCGATGGCATAGGCGAGGCTCATGACGCCTCCGCTTCCGTCCGGCTCAGGAAGATGGCTTCCAGGTCGGGCCGCGCCCATTCGACGCGCAGGATGGGCAGGTTGTGGACGGCCAGCAGCGGCAGCAGAGCCGATTGGCCCGTGTCGGCATCGGTGGCCGTGACGCGCAGCAGCGCGCCATCTACTTCCGTGCCCGCGACCCACGGCTGGCTCGCCAGCGCCGCGGCCAGCGCCGGCAGTTGCCCGGCGGCGTCGGCCCGCGCTTCGACGATGGCCACGTTGGTTGTGTAGCGGGCTAGTAGCTCGGCGCGGTCGGCCACTTCCACCAGCCGCCCCTCGTGCAGGATGCCGACGGTGTCGCAGACGCGCTCCACGTCGGCCAGGATGTGGGTGGAGAAGAAGACGGTGACGTGCTGGCGCAGCGCGTCCAGCAATTCCAGCGCATCGCGCCGCCCGGCGGGGTCGAGGCCGGCCATCGGCTCATCGAGGATAAGCACTTGCGGCCGGTGGATGAGCGCCGCGGCCAGCCCCAATCGCTGCTTCATGCCGCCGGAGAAGCCGCCGACGCGCCGCCGGGCGGCCTCGCTCAGCCCTACCAGGCGCAACAGTTCGTCCGTCCGCTGCCGGCGCTCGGCGGCCGGAATGCGGAAGAGGCGGGCAGCGTGGTCGAGCGTCTCGGCCGCGGTCAGCCAGCCGTAGAAGGCCGGCTCCTGCGGCAGATAGCCGAAGAGGGGCGCGGCGCGGCCGTCGCCGTCGCTGCTGGGCACGCCGCCGACCCAGGCCCGCCCGGCGTCGGGCCGAGCCAGGCCGGTGATGAGGCGGATGGTCGT
>CXWK01001986.1_pt2 | contig 11647 bp, 15 predicted proteins | sample 590851 | NCBI WGS metagenome assembly CXWK01 (sample SAMEA3498364, study PRJEB10139) | wastewater metagenome | biome: wastewater treatment plant; material: activated sludge | place: Denmark | collected 2014-08-01
TCACCAAGTACCTGATCGACGACTGGCGGGGCGCGCGCGCGAGCCTCAACGCCTCGGCGCACATCCGCTTCTAGGAAGGAAGAGAGACCGCCGTGAAGATCGGAGTCATGGTGAACGAGGGCCCCTACCAGCGCCAGTCGAGCGACAGCGCCTACCTCTTCTGCAAGGCGGCGCTGGAGGCCGGCCACGAGATCGAGCGCGTGTTCTTCTACCACGACGGGGTCAACAACGCGACCAAGCTCACGGAGCCGCCGCAGGACGACCGCAACGTGGTCGCGCGCTGGGCGAAGCTCTCCCAGGATCACGGCGTCGACCTCGTGGTCTGCGTGGCCGCGGCGCTGCGGCGCGGCATCGTGGACCAGAACCTGGCGCAGGGCTTCCGCATCTCGGGGCTCGGGCAGCTGGTGGAGTCCGCGATCCAGTCCGACCGCCTCGTGGTGTTCGGGGATTAGCGCCATGGACTCGGACTTGCGAAGAATGGAGCGGGTAATGGCGCACCGGCCGACGCGACCCTGCCTGTCCTTCGGACGGCGAAAGCAGGAGGCCGGCCATGGATGAAGCCGCGACGATCAAGAAATTCCTGTTCGTGAACCGCAAGGCTCCCTACGGCAGCGTCTACGCGCTCGAGGGGCTGGAGGTGGTCCTCATCAGCGCCGCCTTCGACCAGGACGTGAGCCTCGCCTTCCTGGACGACGGCGTCTTCCAGCTCGCCAAGGGGCAGAACACGAAGGCGGTGGAGATGAAGAACTTCTCGCCGACCTACCGCGCGCTCGAGGGGTACGATATCGAGAAGCTCTACGTCGAGCGCGAATCCCTCGAGGCCCGCGGTCTCGCCGAGACGGATCTCCTGGTCGACGTGACGGTCCTGGACGCCGCGAAGATGGCGGCGCTGATGGACGAGATGGACGTGCTGATCAGCTTCTGAAGACAAGGCCCGAACCGATGCTCCACATCGTCAACAAGTCACCCGGCGAGCGATCCACGCTCGAGAGCTGCCTCGCCCACGCCCGCCCGGGCCATGCGGTGCTCCTCATCGAGGATGCCGTCTACGCCGCCACGAAGGGCCACGCGGCCGCGGCTCGCGTGAGCGCGGCGGTTGCGGCGACCGTGAAGGTCTTCGTCCTCATGCCGGATCTCGAGGCAAGGGCCCGGGCCGGTGCCATCCTCGACGGCGTCGTGCCGGTCGACTACCGGGGCTTCGTCGACCTCGTGACCCAGAACCCCCGCGTGCAGTCCTGGCTGTAGCGCAGGCATCAAGACGCACAAGCCGAAGCGAAACTCGAAAGGAGAAGAAATGAGCAGCATCGAAGTCAATGGCAAGTCCTACGAAACCGACGAGGAAGGCTACCTGGTCAACCTCTCGGAGTGGAACGAGGATCTCGCCGGCGAGATCGCCAAGGCCGAGAAGATCGACATGACCCAGAACCACTGGGAAGTCGTGAACTTCCTGCGCGAGTACTACAACGAATACCAGATCGCGCCGGCCGTTCGCGTGCTCACGAAGGCGATCGGCAAGAAGCTCGGGCCGGACAAGGGCAGCAACTCCTACCTCTACGAGCTCTTTCCCTACGGCCCCGCCAAGCAGGCCTGCAAGATCGCGGGCCTGCCGAAGCCGACCGGCTGCGTCTAGAGCTCGCCGCGGGCGCGGGCAACCCTCCCGCGCCCGCAGCCGACAGCCCGCCGATGGCCGCCATCCTCGCCACGCTCTTCTACGTTGCCGCCACCGTCCTGGTGGCCGGCCTCGCGTGGCGCGTCCGCCAGTACGCGGGAACGCCCGCGCCGCTGAAGATCCCCACCACGCCCGCGCCGACCACGGGCGGCGGGGTGGCGTTGCGGCTCGTTCGCGAAGTGGTGTTCTTCGAGAGCCTGTTCAAGGCGAATCTCTGGACCTGGGTCTTCGGCTGGATGTTCCACGCCGGTCTCGCCCTCGTCCTCGCGCGCCACCTGCGCTACTTCATCGATCCGGTGTGGGCATGGGTCGCCTTCATCCAGCCTTTCGGCGTCTACGCGGGTTTCGCCATGGTCGCGGGCCTTGCGGGCCTGTGGGCGCGCCGCTTCCTGGTCGACCGGATCCGCTACATCTCGACGCCGTCGGATCACCTCATGCTGGCGCTCCTCATCGCGATCGCCGCGAGCGGGCTCGCGATGAAGTACGTCGCCCACGTCGACATAGTCACGGTGAAGTCGTTCTTTCTGGGCCTCCTGGTCCTGGAGGTGCGCCCACTGCCCGCGGACCCGATCCTCGCCGTGCACATCGGGCTCGTGTCCGCCCTGATGATCGTCTTCCCCTTCTCCAAGCTCCTGCACGCGCCGGGGCTCTTCTTCAGCCCGGGCCGCAACCAGGTCGACAATCCCCGCGAGAAGCGGCACCTCGCCGAGTGGGCCTCGCGCCTCGAGGCCGATCGCTAGCATGGCCGACGTCACCGCCCCTGCGCTGCGGGAATTCCCGGTCGCCCCGGCCATCCAGCCCGACGCCATGGCCGCGTCGAAGCCGTACGTGGCGACCGACAAGATGCAGGAAGCGCTCGGCTTTCCCGGCGCGCTCGTCGAGGACTGGCACGACAAGGCCATCGGCAAGATGGGGGAGCTGCTCGGCAAGCACCGCTCGCTCAGGGTCTACCTCGATTCCTGCGTGCATTGCGGCGCCTGCTCGGACAAGTGTCACTATTTCCTCGGCACGGGCGACCCGAAGAACATGCCCGTCGCGCGCCAGGATCTCCTGCGTGGCGTCTACCGGCGCCACTTCACCCTCCCCGGAAAGCTCTTCCCGAAGCTGGTCGGCGCGACCGAGCTCACGCGCGAGGTCCTGGACGACTGGTACCCGTACTACAACCAGTGCTCCGAGTGCCGCCGCTGCTCCGTGTTCTGCCCCTACGGGATCGACACGGCGGAAGTGACCATGGCCGCGCGCGAGATCCTGGACACCGTGGGCTACGGCGCGAAGTACACGAACGAGATCATCGGCAAGGTCCACCGGATCGGCAACAACCTGGGCCTTCCGGCGCCGGCGCTCGCCGACACGCTCCTGGGCCTCGAGGAGGACGTGCTGGAGGAAACCGGCGCCGACGTGAAGTTCCCGCTCGACCAGAAGGGCGCCGAGGTGTTGCTCATCACGCCGTCCGCGGACTTCTTCGCCGAGCCGCACGTCGACAGCCTGATCGGCTACGCCAAGGTCTTCCACGCCGCGGGCATCTCCTGGACGCTCTCGTCGCACGCGTCGGAGGCGGCAAACTTCGGCCTCTTCATCGGCAGCTACGAGCAGATGCGGGCCGTGGCGCTGCGCATCCGCGAGGCCGCTCTCGAGCTGGGCGTGAAGCGGATCGTCGTGGGCGAGTGCGGGCACGCCTGGCGCGTTGCCTACAGCTACTGGAACACGCTGGCCGGCATCGGCTCCGGCGCCGAGGACAAGTTCGCCCGGATGCTGCAGGACCAGCTCGACCACAACTACCGCCAGCCGATGCACATCTGCGAGCTCACCTGGGACCTGGTGCAGAAGGGCGCCCTCGTGCTCGACCGGGAGGCGAACGACCACCGCGTCGTGACCTTCCACGATTCGTGCAACGTAGCCCGCGCCTCCCGCATGGGAGATGATCCCGGCGGCCAGTTCGAGATTCCCCGCGCGCTCATCCGCTCCGTGGTGAACAAGTACGTCGACATGCGCGAAGGCACGACCCACGAGGCCACCTTCTGCTGCGGCGGGGGCGGAGGTCTCCTCACCGACGAGATCCTCGACCTGCGCGTCAAGGGCGCGCTGCCGCGGATGGAGTCGCTGCGCGAGGTGGCCGACCGCCATGGCGTGAATTTCATGGCGACGATATGCGCCATCTGCAAGGCGCAGTTCACCAAGGTCCTGCCCTACTACGGCTTCAACCGGAACATGGTCGGCGGCATCCACCAGCTGGTGAGCACCGCCATCCGTCTCGGCGCGAAGCAGTAGCGCGCCACCTCCCACCCCTTACGAAACGAAACCGAGGATCCCGTGGCCACCAATCCCCAGGACACCAAGTCGGGCACCGCCCTCAACTACCGGCGCTACCAGGAGGGCGACTCCAAGCCGCCCGCCTGGCAGGAAGTGATCTTCCAGGCGTCGTGGTCGCACAAGTGCCCGACCTACATCCAGACCACGCCCCCCTGCCAGGGAAGCTGCCCGTCCGGCGAGGACATCCGCGGCTGGCTGCAGATCGCCCGCGGCACCGAGAAGCCCCCGCAGGGCGTGCCGTGGCAGGAATACGCGTGGCGGCGCCTCACGGAGGCGAACCCCTTTCCCTCGGTCATGGGGCGCGTGTGCCCGGCGCCGTGCGAGACGGGATGCAACCGCAACGTCGTAGAGGACCACGTCGGCATCAACTCCGTCGAGCACTTCCTCGGCGACTATGCCAATGCGAACCAGCTCGCCTACGCGAAACCGGAGAAGTCGACCGGGAAGAAGATCGCGGTGCTGGGCGGCGGCCCCGCCGGGCTGTCGTGCGCCTACCAGCTGGCGCTCATGGGCCACGCGGTCACGGTCTTCGACGACCATGAACACCTGGGCGGGATGATGCGTTACGGCATCCCGGGATTCCGCACGCCGCGGGAAATACTCGATACGGAGATCCAGCGCATCCTGGACCTCGGGATCGAGACCCGCATGAAGTGCCGGGTGGGCACGGACATCAGCCTGGAGGACATCCGCAAGCAGTACGACGCCGTCTTCCTCGGCATGGGGGCCCAGGGCGGGCGGCCGCTGCCGGTGGCCGATTCCCAGGCGCCCAACGTGGTGACGGCGACCTCGTTCCTGAAGGCGTTCAACGACGGGCGGCTTCGCCACGTCGGCAAGAGAGTCGTCGTGGTCGGCGGCGGCGACACCTCGATCGACGTGGCCACCGTCGCGCGGCGCCTCGGGCATATCGAGAATTCGAAGCCCACGGATTTCGAGGGTGCGATCGCCGGCCACATGGCGAGCGACGTGGCCCACGTATCGGCCAAGCAGGGTGCGGAAGTGACGATGACCTCCGTGTTCGGCATCGACAAGATGCAGGCCAACAAGCACGAGATCGAGCAGGCGGCGGCCGAGGGCATCACGATCCGCGGCAGTTTCGCGCCAGTCGGGGTCGTGAAGGGCTCCGACGGCCGCGCCACGGCCCTGCGCGTGGCCCAGTGCGAGGCGAAATTCGTGGGCGGGCGCCTGCAGATCGACATGGTGCCCGGCTCGGAGGAGGACATCCCCTGCGACCTCATTGTGTCGGCGATCGGGCAGTCGGTGGACTTCACCGGCCTCGAGGAATTCGACAACGGCAAGGGCGCGGTCAGCGCCGACCGCAACTACAAGGTGGCCGGCAAGGAGGGGGTCTTCGCCGGCGGCGATGTCCTGCGCCCGCATCTGCTCACGACCGCGATCGGCCANNCGAGGGCATCGACCGGTTCCTGCGCGGAGAGGATCCCGAGAAGCGCCCGAAGATCGACGTGCACCAGTTCGACCTGGTGAGGAAGATGCTGGAGAAGGGCCTCAAGGTGGAAAAGGCCGTGGAGCCGATGCACGGCACCTGCGATTCGACCGCCGCCGTGCACAACTACGACAACCAGTCCGAGCGCCACGTCGTCACCCACGAGGAGCTCTTCCTCGGGCACTTCGGCTACACGCCGCGGGTCAAGCGCAAGTTCATCACGCTCACCAAGGAAACGGCGCTCGGCAACTTCGAGGAGCGCCTGGGTACCCTGGGCGAGGCCGAGGCGGTGGCCGAGGCCAAGCGCTGCATGAGCTGCGGCCTGTGCTTCGAATGCGACAACTGCGTGGTCTATTGCCCGCAGACGGCCGTCTTCAAGGTGCCGAAGGCGAAGTCGACGACCGGGCGCTACGTGGACACGGACTACAACAAGTGCATCGGCTGCCACATCTGCGCCGACGTCTGTCCCACGGGCTACATCCAGATGGGGCTCGGGGAATAGGCGCGGGGCACCGGATGACGGCTCCCACCTTCCTGCGGCCGCTCCTCGCCGCGGTGCTCCTCCTGGCGGGGGTCGCCGCGGGCGAGGTGACACGCGCCGCCGGACCTGCCCTTGATCCGGCACGCGCGGGACCGTGCGTCGANNGGACCGTGCGTCGAAGATCCCAAGCTCATGCGGCGCCTGCACATGGAGTTCCTCAAGCACGACCGGGACGACACGGTCCGCCGGGGCATCCGTCCGGTGAAGCACAGCCTCTCGGCGTGCGTCGACTGCCACGCGAGCGCGAAGGACGGCCGGGTCCTCGGCTCCGAGCGGCATTTCTGCCAGGGATGCCACACCTACGCGGCGGTGAAGCTCGATTGCTTCGACTGCCATGCCGCCACCGCCCGGCAGCCGGTGACCGCGTCCGCGCCCACGACGGGAGTGCGCCAGTGAACCCGGTGGACAAGCGTCGGCGCGATTTCCTCGGTGGCGCCGCGGCGGTTGCCGGCGCGATGATCGCGCCGGGCGTGTTCCTCTACGACTACGCCCAGGCAGGAAGCGCGTCCAGCGCGCCCGCCAGCGGCAAGGTGCGCTGGGGCATGCTCATAGACACCACGAAGTGCGCGACCGGCTGCAACGACTGCGTCGTCGCCTGCAACACGGAGCACGGCCTTCCGCCGGCGGCGAGCGCGACCGATGCGCAGTGGATCCGCAAGGTGGACCTGAAGGACCTGAAGAGCGGCAAGTCGATCTCCGCGCCGGTCATGTGCCAGCACTGCGCCGAGCCGCCCTGCGTGGACGTCTGCCCGACGGGGGCGTCCTTCAAGCGCGAGGACGGCATCGTCCTGGTCGATCGCCACACCTGCATCGGCTGCCGCTATTGCATGATGGCGTGCCCGTACAACGCGAGGAGCTTCGTCCACGAGCCGACCACGGGACAGAAGCCCGATGTCCCGCGCGGCAAGGGCTGCGTGGAGAGCTGCACGCTCTGCGTGCACAAGGTCGACCGCGGCGGCACGCCCTCGTGCGTCGAGGCCTGCGCGGCCGCGGGCCACGAGGCGATCCTCTTCGGCGACCTGAACGACCCGGCGAGCGAGATCTCCCGGCGCATCCGGGAGGCCGCCACCACGCAGCTTCGCGCCGACCTGCGCACGGACAACGGCGTGCGTTACCGGGGGCTCTAGGCCATGGGTGCTACGACTTCGGGTACGACGCTGAAACGCGCCTTCTGGGCGCTGGCCGCGGCTGGGGCCGTGGTGCTCGCCGTCGCGCTGGGCGCGGCGCATTACATGGAGGAACACGGCCACGTCGTGACCGGGATGAACAACCAGGTCGTGTGGGGCCTGCCGCACGTGTTCGCGATCTTCCTGATCGTGGCGGCCTCGGGCGCGCTGAACGTGGCCTCTATCGGCTCCGTGTTCGGGGAAGCGGACTACAAGCCGCTCGCGCCCCTGTCGGTCCTTCTCACCGTGGCCCTGCTCGCCGGGGGCCTCCTGGTGCTGGTGCTCGATCTCGGCCGCCCGGAGCGGCTGATGATCGCAGCCACGCACTACAACTTCCGCTCGATCTTCGCGTGGAACATGATCCTCTACAACGGGCTCTTCGTGATCTGCGCGCTCTACCTCTGGTCGCTGCTCGAGCGCCGGTTCGGCGCGTTCGCGAAGCCCGTGGGAGTTGCCGCCTTCGCCTGGCGCGTCATCCTCACGACCGGCACCGGTTCCATATTCGGCTTCCTCGTGTCGCGGCAGGCCTATGCCTCCGGGGTCATAGCGCCGCTCTTCATCGCGCTCTCGCTCGCCTGGGGCCTCGCGCTCTTTCACCTCGCCCAGGCCGGGCTCGCGCGGCTGGACGGGCAGGAGATGGATGCGGCGATGCTGGCCCGCATGCGCCGCCTCCTCGGGATCTTCGTGATCGCGGTGCTCTACTTCGTGGCCGTGCACCATGTCACCAATTTGTACTGGGCGAAGCAGGCCGCCTTCGAGCGCTTCATCCTCGTCGCCGGCGCGCCCTATCCGCTGCTCTTCTGGGCGGGCTTCGTCGGCCTGGGGAGCGCGGCTCCCCTGGTGCTGCTCTTCCACCCGCGCTTCTCCAGCCCCCGTGCGACGGCGATCGCCGCGGCGCTGGTCGCGCTCGGGGCGTTCGCCTTCCTCTACGTCTTCATCATCGGCGGACAGGTGTTCCCGCTCGAGATCTTCCCGGGCTACGAGGCGAGGAGCGCGTTCCACGACGGCCGGGTCGGGGCCTACGCGCCGAGCCTCGCGGAATTCCTGCTGGGCGCGGGAGGGCTGGCGGCCTCGTTCCTCATCGCGCTGGTCGGCGTGCGCGTGCTGTCGATTCCCCCGCCGAGGGATATCGGCGCGCCTTTCGCTGCATCGGTCGCCGCGCCCGTCGCCGCGCCGGTCGCCGCGCCGGCGAAGTGACCCCGACGAAGTCGGCCCCTTGAGCGGGCTCCTGATTTCCGCGGCCTGGCGCTCGTCGGGCAAGACGAGCGTCGCCACCGGCCTTCTCGCGGGGCTTGTCGCGCGCGGGCTGCGCGTACAGCCCTTCAAGAAGGGGCCGGACTACATCGACCCGCAGTGGCTGGGGCTCGCCGCCGGACGCGCCTGCCGCAACCTCGACCCGTACCTGCAGGGCGATGCCGAAGTCGCCGCCGACTGGGCAAGACACGCCGGCGGCTGCGATCTCGCGATGATCGAGGGCAACCTCGGCCTGCATGACGGCATGGATCTCGATGGCGGCGACAGCAATGCGGCGCTTGCGCGCCTGCTCGACGTTCCCGTGATCCTGGTGCTCGACGCACGGGGCATGGGCCGCGGGGCGGCGGCGCTGCTCCAGGGGCTGGCGCTTTTCGATCCCGGTGTTCGCATCGCGGGCGTGATCCTGAACCGCGTGGGCGGGGCCCGGCACGAGGGCAAGCTGCGCGCGGCCATCGAGCGCTTCACCCGAATTCCGGTGCTGGGCGCGATCGGAGAGGATCCGCGCGTTGGTGTGCGCGAACGCCACCTGGGTCTCGTCCCGGCGGGCGAGCTGGACGATTCCCGAGAGCGCGTGGAGGGCATGCGCGAGGCCGTCTGCGCCCGCGTCGACCTCGATGCCATCCTCGCGATCGCCCGGACCGCGGCGCCCATCGTCGCGCCGGCGCCCGGGCCGGCGCCGCCGGCGCCGGCGCTTCGCATCGGTATCGCCCGGGACCGGGCCTTCGGCTTCTACTACCCCGACGACCTCGATGCCTTCCGGGCCTGCGGCGCCGAACTCGTGACGGTGGACACCTTCGCGGATAAGCGCCTCGCGGAGGTCGACGGCTTCTTCATCGGCGGCGGCTTTCCGGAGGTCCACGCCCCGGCGCTCGCGGCGAACCGGGCGCTGCGCGAGAGCCTTCGCCTGGCGATCGAGGACGGACTGCCGGTCTATGCCGAATGCGGCGGCCTCATGTATCTCGCGCGCTCGCTCACGTGGCGAGGGCAGACCTGGGAAATGGTCGGTGCGATTCCCGCCGACATCGTCATGCAGGCGAAGCCGGTGGGGAAGGGGTACGTGCGGCTCGCGGAGACCGGCGAACATCCCTGGGGCGCGGGCGAGGGCACGCGCATCCGGGCGCACGAGTTCCACTATTCCACGCTCGCGCATGCGGACCCCGGGCTTCGCTTCGCCTGGCGCATGGAGCGTGGCGAGGGCGCCGGGGCCGGACGCGACGGCATCGTCCATCGCAACGTGCTCGCCTCCTACTCGCACCAGCGCGGCGTCGGCGGCAACGACTGGGTCCGGCGCTTCCTGCGGCACGTCGCCCGCGTGAAGGCCGCGCGCGCGGACGCCGCCGCAGTTGCGGCCCGCTGAGGGCCGGACCATTCACGAGGAAACCGACGCATGATCACCATCACGCAGAACGCCGCCGAGCGGATCCGCCAATCGGCCACGGAATCGGGCATGGAGTCGCCGGTGCTGCGCGTGGCCGCCAAGCCCGCAGCGGACGGCACGCTCGAATTCGGCATGGGCTTCGACCAGTNNTAGGAGCGCCCCGGCGACACGACCGTGAAGCTCGACGGCATCGTGGTGGTCGTGGCCGAGCCCAGCCGGGAGTACGTCGAGGGCACGCGCATCGACTTCGTCGAAATGGAGCCCGGGGACTTCCGCTTCATCTTCGCCCCGGCGGGCGAGGCGGGCGAGCCATGAGCGCGCGCGGCGAAGTCTTCCTGGTCGGGACGGGGCCGGGCGACCCGGATCTCCTCACGGTCAAGGCGCTCAGGCTCATCCGCGAGGCCGAGGTCGTCCTCTACGACAACCTGGTCTCCGCCGAAATCATGGCGCTCGTGCCGGCTGCGACCGAGCGCATCTATGTCGGCAAGAAGAGAAGCGACCACACGATGCGCCAGGAGGCGATCAACGAGCTCCTCGTGGCCCAGGCGCGCCGGGGCCGTCGCGTCGTTCGCCTGAAGGCGGGAGACCCCTTCGTCTTCGGCCGCGGCGGCGAGGAGATCGAGACCCTCGGCGCGAGCGGCGTTCGATTCGAGGTGGTTCCGGGGATCACGGCCGCGCTGGGCGCGGCCTCCTATGCCGGCATCCCGCTCACGCACCGCGACTACGCCCAATCGTGCGTGTTCGTGACGGGCAACACGCAGGACGGCTCGCTCAACGTCGACTGGGCGGCCATCGTGCGGCCGCGCCAGACGGTCGTGATCTACATGGGCTTCCAGAACCTGGCCGAGCTCTGCCACGAGCTCGTGGCCCACGGGCTGTCGCCCTCGACGCCCGCCGCGATGATCCAGCAGGCCACGACGAGCGCGCAGCGCGTGGTGAGCGCGGACCTTGCCACCCTGGCCGACCGGGCGCACGAGGCGGGTCTCAAGCCGCCGACGCTCATCATCGTGGGCGAGGTGGTGCGGCTGCGCGAACGCCTGGAATGGTTCGAGGCGAACCGGGCCGCCGAGCCGGAAAGCGTCCCGCAGCAGGGCTAGAGCCCCGCTGCGGGGGAGCGGCCCCGTCAGTGCGTCGAGCCGGAGAACTTGCGGCCGACCGCGTAGACGGCGGCTTCGACGCGCGAACTGAGGTTCAGCTTCGAGAGGATATGGCGCACGTGCAGCTTCACGGTGTCGTGGCTGATGTCGAGCGCCTTGGCGATGCCCTTGTTGCTCATGCCCTGGGCGATGTAGCCCAGGATCTCCAGCTCGCGCTCGGTGAGGGCGCGCCCTTCGGGACGGCCGGACTGCGCACCCAGCAGGTGGGTGAGCTTGGTGGCCATTGCCGGGGCCACGACGAGCTCCCCGCGCAGCGCCCGCCGGATGGAGTCCACGACATCATCGGGATCCATGTCCTTCAGCAGGTAGCCGCGCACGCCGGCGCGCAGCGCGTTGGCCAGGTCCTCGTGCGAGTCGCACATCGTGAGGATCACCACCGGGGTCTCGAGTCCCTCGTCCCGGATCCGCTTCAGGAGCGAGAAGCCGTGCATGGCGGGCATGCGCAGGTCCATGATCAGGAGATCCGGCTTCAGCTCGTGCACCAGGCGAAGCGCGGCCTCGGGCTCGCCGGTCGCGCCGACCACGCGGATTCCGGCGCGGTGCTCGAGGAGTTCCGCGAGCCCTCGGCGGCAGAGCCCGTGGTCATCGATCAGTACGACGCGGATGGGTGTGTCGCTCATGGCTCAGTCCGGGGCCGCGGGGCCCTGGGGAATGGACAGGCTCACCTGCGTTCCCTTGCCCGGCGCGCTCACGATGCGCAGGCGCCCGCCGATCCTCCGGGCGCGCTC
>CXWK01001291.1_pt1 | contig 11646 bp, 11 predicted proteins | sample 590851 | NCBI WGS metagenome assembly CXWK01 (sample SAMEA3498364, study PRJEB10139) | wastewater metagenome | biome: wastewater treatment plant; material: activated sludge | place: Denmark | collected 2014-08-01
GGGGGCGACCCGATCTTGGTCGAACGTCGAGCTGCGCTCAGCCAGCCCAGATTTCTCCCGGGTGGCGAGCGGCTTGGGTTTCTGAGCAACGAATCAGGTACCACGCTGCCCTGGACCGTCGACCTGGACGGCGACAACGTACGGCCATGGATACGGGACGTCGGCGACTGGGGAGAGCCGACGTTGGGGCCTAACGGATCTGCTTGGCTGGCACTCTCTGACGATCTCGCGGTCGGAGTGAGAAATGAGGGTGGCTTTGCGGCGCTTGTCGTCGGGCGTTCCAACGAGCCGCATGCCGAGAAGGTTCGTAACGGTATTCACACGTCATTGACGACCGACGGAACTACCGTCTGGGCGATCCGTCAGGGCGCGCGGATGCCACCAGAACTGGTCGCCTATGACCTGAGCGACCAGGTCATCGCAAAAGACGGTGCCGCCGACGGCCTCACATCGAAGGGTTCCGTTAGCCGACGCACCCTGCTCCGGACCGCCAGCGACGCTGCACACTCGGCGGTCGAACCGGAGGTGTTTAGCTGGACTGCCGCCGATGGTCTGAAGCTGGATGGCTTGCTGTATTCCCCGGACGGACCACTCAAGGCCGTCATCGTCCTGATCCACGGGGGCCCGGTCGGCCAGGCCCGGGTTCTTTGGAGCGACAAGATCAGGGGATACCTCGCCGAGAACTGGGCGGTGTTTGCTCCCAACGTCCGAGGTTCCAGTGGGGCAGGCCGCGCTCGAATGGAAGCCATCGCGGGTGCCTGGGGTCTAAGCGATGTTGCCGACATCGCAGCGGGTATCACCTCGGTGGTTCAGACGATCGGGTATCGGCCGCCGATGTTCGTGGAGGGAGGATCTTCGGGGGGTCTCGCCGCCCTAATGTTGGCCGCCAGGGGTGGAGAGTTCGATGGCGTGATCGCACACAATCCGGTTACCGATATCGCCGCCACGGATCAACGAACCCACCGCGTCGAACGGCACTACTCGCAATGGCTGGTCGGTCCCGATGCCAACGAGCTGGAACTCCGGTCTCCGATCACGCATGTGTCTGCCATCAAGGTGCCGCTGTTGATCACTCAAGGTGATGCTGATGTCTCCGTGCCCGCCAGCCTTACCCGGCGCTACGTCGAAGCGGCTCGTGACTTTGGCGTCGCGATCACCTACCTTGAGCTTGCAGGCGAAGGCCACAGCTACTCGCCGGCGGCGGATGAAGTTGTTGGTCAGGCGGCCAACAACTTCATCAGGGATCTAATGAACACGGGGCCCTGATCGGGACGCCATTGGATCGCCATGCGGGGTGGTCTCGACACCTTGCCGGTCTGGGGCGTACGTAGGTGCCGACAGGCCGGACGTGACTACGGAGGACCAATCGATGAACTCCAGAGATGACCGGAGTGCCGAACGACTGACAGCAATGCTTGGGGGAGACGTGCCGCTCCAGTGGCGGTTCGACGGCCGGATCGACGCCGCCTCCATCGTGGTCCTCGCGCACGGAGCGGGTACCGACATGTACGCGCCGATTCTCGAATCGATGACCAGCGCTTTGAACGCCCACGACATCGGCGTGTTTCGGTTCAACCAGCGCTATCAGACGATGGGGCGCAGAGCACCCGACCGACCGGCGGTCCTCTGGGCGACGACTCTGGCGGCGGTAGAGGTCGCCGCTGATCACACGGACCGCGAAACAGCGTCCCTGATCGTCGGAGGGAGGTCGATGGGGGGTCGGTACATGTCGATGATCGCTGCGGGCGACGACGAGCATCCTCCGGTGCCGGTCGCAGGTCTACTCCTTGCCGGCTATCCGCTCTACCCGCCAGGCAAACCGGACAAGGTCCGCGCTGATCACTTCCCGAGGATTACGTGCCCGACGCTCATTATTCAAGGAACCCGGGACACGATGGCTACGCCCGAAGCGCTGTTGGTGGCCAGTGAGATGATGGGCGGCTCCGTCGAACTGTGTTGGCTGCCCGATGCTGACCATGGCTTCAAGCCTCGAAAGAGTTCGGGCTACAGCCCAGAGGACTGTGCGCTGATGGCATCGGACGCCTCCGTCGAGTGGGTCCAACGAGTGGCGGCGCTCACCGCGGAGTCACCAGAGGCCACGCCGCCAGCAAATCCGTAACTACCGGAAAGGCCAATGCCAGGTTCTGGTGGATGCCTTCCCGATCGATCAGGATGGGCCGAAGGCCCGCGGCGAGTGCTCCGTACCCGTCGAGTTCCACGTTGTCGCCAATGAAGACTGCGTCTTGGGGCGCTACCCCGAGTTCGCGGCACGCGGAGCGATACGCCTCGGGGTGGGGCTTTTCGATCCCCAGCGAAATAGTCGGTAGCGCAATGTCGACGAGGGTGTCGATCCCGAGCTTTTTGAGCACCGGCCAGAGATCGAAGTCGGAATTGGACACGATTCCAATGGCGAGGCCCGACTCCGCGAATCGCTCAAGGGTCGGGATGGCGTCGTCGAACAAGCCGTAGTTGTCAGGATCTTGGAAGAAGCCTTGAAGCACGGCAAGCGGTTGAGCAGGATCGCCGTCGACGCCGAGAAACTCAAACATCCAGGAATAGATGAGCGGCCATCGTTGGTCTGGCGGGGGAGGCCACTCCGTGGTTTCCTGCCGTTCGCGAATGCGCGCCTCTACCTGCAGCCACGCTGACCGGCAGGCGCTTTCGGAAACGCCGATGGCGCTCGCGACGATCGAGTTGGTGCTGGCCTGTAAATGGGCGAGCGTGTCGTGAAAGTCAAACAAGGCGGCAGCAATCATGGGGCTAAGCCTAGAGAGGACATGTGACGCGGACCGCAGGCGATGGGCATCGCACTACTAGCATGCCGCTGTGGATCATTTCGTGGTGCACCCTTCGGGTCCTTTAAGCGGGAAAGTCGCCGTCTCGGGCGCGAAAAATTCGGCGCTCAAACTGATGGCGGCGTCCCTGCTCGCGGAGGGCACGTTCCGGTTCGACAACGTCCCGATGAACGCCGACGTCCGTGTGATGGCCCAAACTCTCGGAGCGATCGGCTGTTCGGTAGAAATCTCCGAACCGGACCTATGCGTTGTTGAGGTACCAGCAGCCCTCGAACCCGAGGCGCCCTACGAACTCGTCACCCGAATGCGCGCGTCCATCAACGTGCTCGGACCGCTCATCGGCCGTCTTGGTCGGGCACGGGTGGCCTTGCCCGGTGGCGACGCGATCGGCAGCCGCAAGCTCGACATGCACTTCCAAGGTCTCCGTGCAATGGGCGTCGACCTGAGCGTGCGCCACGGTTTCATCGAGGCGTTCGTGCCACACCAGTTGCGCGGCGCCGTGCATACCCTTCCGTTTCCAAGCGTCGGCGCGACCGAGAACCTGATGACCGCGGCGGTGCTCGCAAAAGGCACAACGGTCATCGAGAACGCAGCCCGCGAACCTGAGATCGCACAGCTGGCGTCGATGCTCAACAGGATGGGTGCTGAGATTCTCGGAGCCGGTTCACCTCGAATCGAGATCCGAGGGGTTGATGGGCTGGAACCCGTCGACGAGACCGTCATTCCCGACCGCATCGAGGCGGGCACGTTCGTCATGGTGTGCGCAATCGCCGGCGGGGAGATCGAAGTGATCGGCGCCCGTCCGAACGATATGGACATGCTGGTCGCGAAGATGAGTGAGATGGGCGTCCTCATCGCGCCGACGACCGACGGCCTGTGGGTAAAGCGGACGGGGGAGTTAAATGGTGCCGATGTGGCGACCCTTCCCCATCCGGGCTTGGCGACCGACTTCATGCCGCCGCTGGTCGCGGTCTTGAGCGTCGCAAGCGGCCGCTCGATCGTGACCGAGAACATCTTTGACGGAAGATTCGCCTTCGTCGACGAACTCGTCCGGATGGGCGCCCAGATCCGGACAGAGGGCGGGCATTGCATCATCAAGGGTGTCCCGCGCCTGTCGGGTGCTCAAGTGCGCGCGTTGGACGTTCGTGCCGGCGCAGCGCTGGTCTTGGCAGGCACGGTGGCTGATGTGCCCACCACAATCCACGACCCAATCCACATCGACCGCGGCTATGTGAACCTCGTCGACAAGCTCAGCGGACTCGGGGTCAAGATCGAACGGGTTTCAGGTGATCTTTTGGACTACGCGGACTTTTAGAATCGCACTTAGGGTTCAGCTTGCAAGTCAACGGAGCGGACGACGGACGTGCGAGGCGTCCCGACCGGATGAGAGTCGAAGCTATGACAGATAACACCGTGACCGAAGAAACGACGGCCACTGCGCCATCGGACCCAGAAGCTGACGCACCGGTCGCTATCAGCACCGACGCCGTGCTGGCTGCGCTGGATGCGATCCGGCCCGCCCTGCAGGCAGATGGGGGCGATATCGGCCTGGTCGACATCACGCCTGAGGGAATCGTGAGTGTCCGCCTCGTCGGCGCCTGCGGAACCTGCCCAGCCTCGACGATGACGCTGAAAGCCGGAGTCGAACGGATCTTGAAGGATCGGGTTCCAGGAGTTCTCGAAGTGGTCGCCGTCTAGCCGTCCCGTCCTCAGCCGACCGAGGCCATCCGGGGTTGCCCGTCGGCTCGTTTGTGTCGGTGATGCCAGCGCGTTTGCCCGGCAAGCCGTCTGGTTGGCCTAACGTCTGTCGCCATGACTTCAACGCTTCAGATTGACCGTCCAGCTCCTGGCGTGTGCCGTATCCGGCTAGATCGCCCGCCCATGAATGCCCTGAACATGGCGCTGTTGGCCGAACTCGCCGACGAAGTGGACGCCCTGCACGACGATGATTCAGTGCGCGCCCTCATCCTGGCGGGAGGGGAGCGAGCCTTCGCTGCTGGTGCTGACGTCTCAGAGTTCTCCGACAGCCAACGGGCCCGGGAAGTATCCGCTGGTTTCAGCAGGGTCGGCGACTCCCTGCGGTCCTGGCCCCACCCGGTGATTGCTGCAGTTTCCGGTTACGCATTGGGCGGTGGTCTGGAAGTTGCCTTGTGTGCCGACCTGCGAATTGCCGCAGACAACGCCCGAGTGGGTCAACCAGAAGTGTTGTTGGGCCTGCTCCCCGGCGGCGGCGGAACGCAACGACTCGCCCGCCTGATCGGCCCTGCCCGGACCAAAGATCTGGTCTGGACGGGACGCCAGATACGAGCCGATGAGGCGCTTGCGTGGGGAATCTTCGACCGTGTCGTGCCGGCGGACACCTTGGAAGACGCTGCCTTGAGCTTGGCCAGTGAACTTGCCGCGTCGGCCGCTGTCGCGATTGGGATCTCCAAACGTGTCATCGACGACGGGCTCGAACTAACCCTCGATGAAGGCGTCAGCCTCGAAGCCGACGGATTCGCTGCCGTGTTTCGAAGCCAAGACGCCGCGATCGGCGTTGCGTCGTTCCTAGAAAACGGACCGGGGAAAGCAACCTTCACCGGTAAGTAACGCCGACCGGAGTGCCAGAGCACCCGCCCGGCATCACCATCATTCTGTGCCCGCCGCGACCTCTTCTTCGACGAGGTTGCGGAATCGACGCATCGAGCGACGCCAAACGAACAGCATTGCTGGGCGGGCCACCACCTCGCCGACGCGTCCGCCGAAGTACTTCGGGAACTGCAGTCGTTCGACCCAGCAGAACTGTGTCGAACGAGCATCGAGGCGGGTAAGTTCAAAGCGACCGACACCGGTGACCAGGCCTTTGTGCGCAACTTCCATGGCTCGGCCTGGCTCCCACTCGGTGACGGTCATTCGATCAACGGTGAGAAATGGGCCGAGCTTTGTCAAGCAGTCAAACGCCGTGCCGACTCCCGTCCGCTGCGTCGAAGTGAATGCGATCGACTCGGCGTCGCCCATCCAATAGACGTGGGACTCGATATCCGCCAGCTGCTCCCACACAGTTTCTATCGGTCGATCGACGGTCGTGCAGACGGTCATGTGAAGCATCGTTTCTACCTCCATCGGGGTCTCACAGCGTACGGACCGTGCTCGACGCCGACTCTCGCGCCGCGCCGATGGCCGGGTTAGTGTTCCCCGGTGACTCCACTGAACTTTGTGATCATCGGCGGCGGTCCTGCGGGACACAGCGCGGCATCCGCTGCAGCATCTCTCGGCGCTGAGGTGACGCTAATTGAGCGCGACATCGTCGGTGGAGCCGCTCACCTATGGGATTGCGTTCCCTCCAAAGCGATGATCGCAACCGGCGACCAACTCGCCCGAGTCAATGCCGGTCAGACGATGGGCTTCACCGCCGATGGTCGCATCGATATCGAAGCGCTGACCGCCCGGATAGCCGATATCGAGAAGCGGCTCAACGAATCCTTTGTCGGCATGCTGACCAATCAGAAGGTTCGCATGATTCACGGAGTCGGTCGCTTGACCGGCCCTCACACAGTCGAAGTCGATACTGAAAGCGGTTGCGAAACCCTGCATGCAGACTTTGTCCTTCTGTCGACCGGATCGCGGCCACGAGTTCCTGATTGGGCGCCCGTCGACCACGAACGGGTGTTGACGACCCGGGACGCGTATCCACCACCAGCCATTCCCGAGCATTTGATCGTCGTCGGTTCTGGGGTAACCGGCGTCGAGTTCGCGAATATGTTTGCGCGCTTTGGTTCGAAGGTGACCTTGATCGTGTCGCGCCAGCAGGTGCTCCCAGGTAAGGATCCCGAGGCGGCCGCGGTGCTCGAAGACTCGTTCTTGGAGCGGGGGATCGACCTGCTGAAAGGTGCGAGAGCGTCCGCCATCCGGCGGGAGGGCGACGAAATCATCGTCGAGTGTTCAGATGGGAGGGTCGTTCGCGGCTCCCATACGGTGCTCGCCATTGGATCGATCCCCAACAGCGAAGGTCTTGGACTGGAGGCTGCTGGGGTCGAGGTCGAACCGTGGGGTGCGGTCAAGGTCGACCACAATCTCCGTTCATCGGTCCCGCACATCTACGCGGCAGGCGACCTTGCAGGCACGTTGCCGTTGTCATCGGTTGCGACCATGCAGGGCAAGAAGATCGCCCAACACATGATGGGGCTTCACAAGCTCCCACACCGCCACCTCGACTACGAGAAGGCAGCGTCCGCGATTTTTACCGACCCCGAGATTGCAGATGTTGGCCTTGCCGAGGCCGATGCCTTCGCGTCGGGGCGCAAAGTTCGCGTGACGAAGGTTCCATTCTCGGCCAATCCCAAGGCCCTTATTGAGGGTGATCCCCGCGGTTTTGTGAAGATCGTCTCCGACCCGGCGACCGGTGTGGTCCTGGGTGGCTCAATCGTTGGGCGCTCGGCCGCAGAGCTCATCAGCGTTATCGCTGTTGCTGTCACCAACGGACTGAAGGTGTCAGACATCTGGGAGTCGGTGCTGGTGCACCCGTCGTTGGCGGAGTCGATCGCCGAGGCCGCCGAGTAATCCGTTTGCCCCGGACGGAAACGTCGCTGGCCCGCCGCCCAGGGGCTAGCGAGCGAGTTTGGCGATATCGAGGTCGCCCTGTTGAAGGCTGACTAGTTTGTCGGGATTCACCGGGTCTGTCGGGCGAAGGGCATCGAGGTCATCACGCGCTGCGGGGTGAGCTTGGATGGGGATCATCGACTTGATCGCTCCGTAATAGGTCGCGATCAGCGGTTCACCGTTTGGCCCTTCGGCAATGTCTGTCGGTGTTGCCAGGGTGGGGCTGTCTTCCCAGATCGCGAGGGTTTCCACTCTGGTCGAGCCGTCCGGTTCGACGAAGAGTGCCCGGAGCTGGCTCGAGCAGTAGTCGCTAAAGAGATAGGCGCCGTCGAGCTGGGCGAACGCCGTGCCTTCGTAGACGAACCCGCCGATGATCGAGCAGTCGGCGTTTTCGTCGCCACCTTGTTTGACCCGCTCCCAATCTACTGAACCATCTGGGCGGACCGATTCGGGGATGTGGGCGTAGACATGAATTGGCGGCGTAATTGGCTCGCGTAGGGGGGTGCCCTTCGCGTTGTTGGGTTGATAACCCATGACCGCGTTCCACCCCAGATGAGCGCCGGCCTGACCGTCGGCAGGCAAGTAGTTGATCTCTTCAAAGACGTCGCTTCCCACGTCGGCGATCCAGATTCCACCGTCACGGTCAAAGCTGATCGACCACGGGTTGCGGAGTCCCTGAATCCACATCTCGGGGCGTCCACCGGTTCCGTCGGCAGCAGGGTTGTCCGGCGGGATCGCGTAGGGGGCTAGAGCGGCGGGTGTCGGGTCGATGCGGAGTACTTTGCCAAGAACCGTGTCGGGGGTAAGCGGCGGGACCACCTTCGCATCACCGCCGTCGCCCACGCCGATATAGAGCATGCCGTCGGGGCCGAACGCCATCGCTCCGCCGTTGTGGACATCTCCGGGCTGGGGGACTGAGAGAATCCCGCGCGCTCGCTCGGTGTCTACCGACCAATCGGTGGAGGAAATCGGGACGGCCACGATCTCAAGACTGCCGTCGAGTTGTGTTGCGGAGAAGTACATCCACTCGCCGGTCGGGTCGAACGTCACGTCGAGCAAGCCTTGCTCGAAACCGTTGGTTACCTGGCCGCGAATGTCAAGGATTATCTGATAGTTCCCAACCGGATCGACCCGGTAGATGATCCCGTCGTTATCCGTAAAAAAGAAGGCACCGGGATCGTCCTGCGGGTGGAAGCCAAGCTTTGTGGGTTGGGTGCCTACGGCCATGACGTTGAGCGCGACGGTGGCGATCGGTTCGTTGCCAGACGTCGTAAAGGGTCGGCGGCAGCCAGACATCTGCTCTTCGTTGAGGCCCAGCTTGTTGGTCGTCGCCGACGAACATTCTGCCGGGCGCGGCGTGGAGGGCTCGGTGGCCGCATCGGAATTGCCTTCGGCACAAGCCCCCAGCAGCGCAATAAGCGTCAACGCCAGGGCGGCAACACGAAATGTCGGGCGCGTCGAGCCACCATTGCGCTGGTGCACGGCCCCACCCGTACCGCTGGCCCAAAGCGCAGTGCCAGCATCACCCGCGCGGCGGGTGAAAGTTTGAGTAACCATGTGTCCTTACAGCGCCTTATGCGACGCGGGGGAATCGCGGTCTACAAAACGGAAGTCTGCGCCCGCCTATTCGATCGTTATGAGGACGTCCCCTGGACTGGCGCCGGCGCCAGCTTCGACGTTGACCGCCGTCACCGTTCCAGACTTGCCAGCCGCGATGTTGTTTTCCATCTTCATCGCTTCGAGGACCACAACGGTCTGGCCTTCTTCGACGTCGTCTCCAACCTCGACCAACACCTTGATGACCGTCCCCTGCATCGGAGCCGTTACCGTCCCGCTATCGGCCGCTAGGGCAGAACCGGCGCCCCCTGAACGCTTCGTCCGCTTGCGACCACCACCCGATGCCGCGGGCGCAGCCGGAGCATCGGGAAGCCAGACCTTAACCTGAAAACGTTTGCCATCCACTTCGACCGGCACCAGTTGCTCGGTCAGTTCAGGCCCCTCGTCGGAACCGGACGTCCCTGTCGCTTCGGAGCTGCCGAAGCTCGCCGGGTCGACCTCGTTTTCAAGCCACTTAGTTGAGTGCACGCCATCGATGAAAGCGTCGTGTTCGAGGACGGCGATCTGGGCTGGAACGGTGGTCTTGACGCCTTCGATTTCGAGCTCGCGAAGCGCTCGGAGCATCCGGTGTCGGGCCTCTTCCCGGTCCGCTCCCGTGGTGATCACCTTGGCCACCAGGTTGTCGTAGTACTGAGATACCTCGTCGCCTTCGTCATACCCCCCGTCGACGCGAACGCCGTAGCCGTCGGGCAGACGAAGTTTGGTCAGCGGGCCAGGAGAGGGGAGAAACCCGCCGTTGGTCGGGTCTTCCGCGTTGATCCGGCACTCAAAGGCGTGGCCTTGGATCTTGACCTCGTCTTGGGTGAAGGGCAGCGCCTTCCCGTCAGCGACATCCAGCTGGAGGCCGACGAGGTCATAGCCGACAACCTGTTCGGTCACACAGTGTTCGACCTGGAGGCGGGTATTCATCTCGAGGTAGTAGAAGGCACCGTCCTCGTACAGAAACTCGACCGTTCCCGCGTTGACATAGTGGCAGCCTTCAGCCACCTTCACGGCGGCTTCGCCCATGGCGGCGAGGATCGCTGGCTCGATACCCGGTGCTGGTGCTTCTTCGATGAGCTTCTGGTGGCGACGCTGGACCGAACAGTCCCGAGTGCCCAGGTAGACCGCCCGCCCGTCGCTGTCGGCGATGATCTGGACCTCGACGTGGCGAGGGTGTACCAGATAACGCTCCATATAGGCCTCGCTGCGACCGAAGTACGCAAGGGCCTCGCGCTGAGCAGACTCGAGTGCTTCAGCGGCCTTTTCGGGCGACTCGACCACCTTCATGCCGCGTCCACCACCGCCGTAGGCGGCCTTGATAGCGATCGGGTACCCGAACTTCTCGCCGAACGCGAGCACGTCATCCACCGACTCGATCATGTCGGTAGTGCCTGGTACCCCTTCGACGCCTACCGACGTCGCGGCCTCACGGGCCGAAATCTTGTCGCCCATGACCTCGATGGCCGACGGGGGAGGGCCGATCCAGGTGGCACCGGCATCGACGACAGCTCGAGCGAAGTCGGCGTTCTCAGAAAAGAAGCCGTAACCAGGGTGTACGGCGTCTGCGCCGGAGCGAACCAACACCTCGAGGATGGCGTCGGTGTTGAGGTAGCTCTCGGCAGCTGTCTGACCGCCGATGGAGTATGCCTCATCTGCCAGGCGCACATGTTTGGCGTTCCGGTCGAGGTCGGAGTAGACCGCGACGGTCGCGATACCCCTCTCTTGGCAGGTTCGAATCACGCGAACGGCGATCTCGCCACGGTTCGCAATGAGCACCTTTGATGGCATCTTCACTCCAGGGATGTCAGCGTCGCCGTATCCTATGAGCCGTGCCAGCTCCATTCGATACTGAACCGACGCCCGGCGGGTCACCGCGAGGTCGCGTCGAAGATTGGGTTCGGTTCGAAATGCCGAACACAAGCCGTTTTGACGATGTCCGATTCTTTGACGAATTGGACTCCACCAACCGATATTTGGTTGAAGAAGCAAGTCTTGGTGCGACCGAAGGAACGGTCGCTGTGGCCCGGCACCAAACGGCCGGTCGAGGCAGACGTGAGCGCACTTGGCTCGCCGAACCGGACAGCTCGCTCCTGATGTCGGTGCTGGTCCGGCCCAACCTGCCACCCAATCGGTATTTCTCGATCACGGCGGCGTTGGCGCTCGCTGGGTGTGACGCCTCTGAGAAGTTTGGCGTAACCCCGACAATCAAGTGGCCGAACGATTTGCTGGTCGGCGAACACAAGCTCGCGGGCGTACTGGCGCAAGCTTTCGACGCGGGCGGCGAATCCACCATCGTGGCGGGCATTGGGCTCAACCTTCGACCACTGCCGAGCGATAGTGGCGCCGCTGCTTCTGCGACAAGTCTGGAACAGCATCGGCCACCGGGGTCACCCGCCCTCACGCCCGGTGATCTGATCGCGCCGGTCCTTGAACACTTCGAAGAGAACTACCTCCAGGCGTTGGACGCCCCGGCGGTGCTGATGGCCAGGTATCGCCAACGGTGCGCCACACTTGGGCGAGAGGTGCGGGTCACCTTGATGCGCGGCTCTATCGAGGGCAGGGCGCAGGACGTCGACGATTCCGGTGCCCTGTTGGTGCGCCAAGCCGACGGCCGACAAACAGCGGTCACGGTCGGCGACACCGTTCATCTCCGCCCGAGTTGAGTCGTCTGGCA
>CXWK01027240.1_pt2 | contig 11646 bp, 11 predicted proteins | sample 590851 | NCBI WGS metagenome assembly CXWK01 (sample SAMEA3498364, study PRJEB10139) | wastewater metagenome | biome: wastewater treatment plant; material: activated sludge | place: Denmark | collected 2014-08-01
AACAGCCCCGGGTTGTCGAAGGCCTGCAGGCCCTGGGCGCGGAAGCGCTGGTAGGCGAGGACCGGCGCGACGCCGACCGAGTGCGCGGGTGCGAGTTGCCACGCGGCGTAGGGTGCGACCATCAACTGCATGAGGTCGACGCCGAGGCGGCCATTGCCGCAGAGCAGGTTGTAGGGCCCGGGCGCCGGGTTGAACATCGCGCAGGCGCTCATGGCAGGGATCTGTTCGCCCGCGAAGTCGGTGTTCATGCCGCCGTTGCCGTACACCGACAGGCCGATTGCCAGGTCGGGGCGCATCTTGTAGTTGATGCCGAACTCCGGAATCGCGAAGAGCAGGCTGTCGCTCGAGACCGAGCCGTCGATTCCCGCCGGGCCCGACCCGGAGCGCGAAGCCTCGCGCCGCGGCATGAAGAGCTGCACGCCCGCTTGCCAGGTGCTCGCAAGGGAGGTCATGGCCGCGGGGTTCACGGCGCCGCCGAATGGCTCGTCCGCGATGGCCACCGTCGCTCCGCCCATGCCCAGGGACTTGAGCCCGTAGGCGTGGGAGAAGTAGCCGTTGGTCGCGAACGCGGCCGTCGGCAGGGCGAGCCCGGCAAGCGCAAGGGCCCGGACGAGGATCTTCGTTTTCATGGCAGTGCTTTCAGGTGAGTGGATCGGGGAGTGCGGGTCTCAGGGACGCAGCCAGGCGAAGCGCCGCTCCGCGGCCGCCATGCCCCAGGCGGCGAGCCCGAGGAAGGCGATGAAGGCGAGCACGAACCAGCCCATGGGGATGCCCGTGAGCCCGGGCAGCGTCACGTCCGGCTGCGCCGACGAGGCGAGCCAGGCGTCGAACCCGGTGAAGAACTCGGCATAGGCGTAGGAGGCGATGAAGATGCCGGCGATGAAGGTGAACCCGTCGAGGCGACCCGTGGCGCAGGCGGCAACGGAGGTGCCGGGGCAGTAGCCGCCGATCACGAAACCCGCGCCGAAGACGAGCCCGCCGATGATCGCCGCGGGGTAGTTGGTCGGCTCGATGTAGAGCATGGCGAAGTCGAGTTCGCCCGCGGCGGAGAGCAGGAAGATCCCGACGAGCGTGGTGACGATCGCCGTGAACATCACCTTCACCACGGCCATGTCGTAGAGGTAGAAGACGGCCATGAGCTTCCTCGCGCTGCCGAAACCGGCGCGTTCGAGGAAGAAGCCGAAGCCCAGGCCGATCACGACGGCCAGCGCGAGCGAGGTGAGCTGCGTGAATTCCATCGAGTAGGTCAGGGGAAACATCAGAGCCACTCCTTTCGCGCCATCCACGCCACGGTGTAGCCCGCGACGAAGACGGCCAGCATGAACACGAGGCTTCCGGCATTGAGTACCGAGGCGCCGGTGAGGGCCTGGCCGCTGGTGCAGCCGCGTGCGATCTTCGCGCCGATGCCGGCGACGATCCCGCCCACGAGCGCGAGGACGAGGCGCTGCCCGTCGCTGATCCGCGGGCCCTTCTCCACGGAGATGGCGAAGCGCCCGGCGACGAGGCCGGAGATCGCGGCGCCGACGAAGGTGCCGACCAGGAGCCATGTGAGCCACGCCGTGAGCGGCGAGCCGCTCGCGACGTAGCGGGCGTGTATGGCGCTCGACTGGGCGTGTTCCGGCGAGATCGCGTTGGCGATCCAGGCGGCCACGGAGGAATAGGCGCCCGTGGCGCCGAGTCCACGCCCCTCGACCAGGTAGGCGGCGAGCAGGACGAGGCCCAGGCCAAAGCCTGCGAGGTAGGGGTTCCAGAAGGGCGCGGGTTTCGCCCGGGCGCGCTCGTGCGCGGGGAAAGCTGAGGCGGTGGTGACGTTCACGGGTTCTCCTTTCCTACATTCCGGTTGCGGCGATCATCTGGCTCGCCTGGCCCGCGCCGACCATGACCCAGCGCAGCGCGAAGCCGCCGGCGAGCACCAGCAGCGCCGGGACGATCGTGTGCGGGATGCGGTGGCCGAGCTCGAGGGACTGCAGCGCGAGCGGCACCACGATGCCCGCGGCGATGACCACGCCCCAGAAGACGAGCGCGTACTTGCCGCTCATCAGCAGGTCCACGGCGGCCACCTGCGAGGCGGAGCTCGAGAGGAGCCCGATGAAGAGGAGCCCGATCAGCACCAGCTCGACGGCGAGGAAGCCCAGGTCGGCCTTGACGAGGCCATCGGCCGTGCGGGGCTCGGGCGGATGCGCGCCCAGGGGCTGCACGAGCATCGCGAATGCGCCGCCGAGGAAGCCGCGCGGGGCGGGGTGCCCGGGCACGAGGCTCGAGACCAGGTGCACCATGGCTGCTGCGGCCGACAGGCCCGAGACGAGGAAGAGCGGCCCCAGGATCGCGCTGTTCCACAGCGGTCGCGCGACCATCGTCGAGAGCAGGATCCCGGTGTAGATGCCGAGTCCGATGCCCAGCAGCACGTTCGCGTAGCCCAGGGCCTTCACCAGGCCGGGGCGCGCGAGGATCGCGTCGGAGAGCCGTTGCAGGACCGGCAGGCGTTCTCCCGCCCACGGCCACGCCTGCGGCAGGCGGATGAGCGCGGAGGCCACGAGGACCGGGTAGACCAGCAGCAGGACCCACGAGCCCCAGGACATCGGCGACATCGGCTCGAAGGCCGTGTAGACGCGCCAGACGAAGAGCTTGTGCGCGAGGTCGAGGAAGAGCGCTCCCATGCCCAGGTTCAGGAGGACGAAGCCCAGGACCGGCGTCTGCACGCTGTAGAAGCCCTCGGGGCGCTCGCCTCTGGCGAGGCGGAGCATGTTCAGGCCCGCGAGGACCATCATGCCGGCGATCATGCCCCCGAAGAAGAGGTAGACCGGGATCTCCCAGTTCCAGACCGAGAGCACCGGGTCCACGAACGGATTGTNNAGAACGGATTGTGGCGGGTGGTGGTGAGTTCGAGCATGGTGGTCGCCTCTAGTCCAGGTAGAAGATGCGCGGCTTGGTGCCGGCTTCAGGGAGCAGGGTGTGGTGCCTGCGCGATGCGAGGAGCTGGCGCACTGCGCTCTTCGGGTCGTCCAGGTCGCCGAAGTGCATGCAGCGCGTCGGGCACACGGAGACGCAGGCCGGATCGAGGCCGTCCTTCACGCGGTGCAGGCAGAAGGTGCACTTGTCGGCGTAGCCGTCGGGGTGCACGAAGCGCGCGCCGTAGGGGCAGGCGGCGAGGCACGCCTTGCAGCCGATGCACTTGTCCGCGGTGACCTGCACGGTCTTGCCGAAGTCCTCCACGTGGCTGGCACCCGTAGGGCAGCAGTACACGCAGGGCGGGTTGTCGCAGTGGTTGCAGCGCTCCGAGCGGATCTCCATCGTGAGCGTCGGGAAGGTCCCGCGCGTCTCGGTGACGATCCAGTCGCGGCAGTGGCCCAGCGGCACGTCGTTCTCCGTCTGGCAGGCGACCACGCAATCCATGCACCCCACGCACTTCAGGGTGTCTATGACCATTCCGAAGCGTGGCATCTCACGCCTCCTTTTCGAAAGTGACGAAGTTCTGGTGGATGCTCGTGCCGCCCATCAGCGGGTCGACCTTGTAGCGCGTGTTGAGCTGCGCCGCGCTGGCGCCCATGAGGTAAGCGCTCCTGAGCATCTTGTTGGTGTGGCCGAAGCCGTAGACCATGTAGAGCGTGTCGGGCCGTATGCGCTGGGTGGCCTTCACCCGGATGCGGTTGGAGACCACGCCGTCCTGGTTCTTCAGCTTCACGTACTGGCCGTTCTTCAGCCCCGCCGCGGCCGCGGTCGCCGCGTTCACCCAGAGCTCGTTTTCCTTCATGAGGTCGCGCAGCAGCGGCTTGGTCTGCGTGCGGCTGAAGGTGTGCACGGGGGAGCGCCCGGTGATGAGCCGGTAAAACCCGGCGGGCGCGGCCTCGGGGGGCGTGTACTTCGGCACCGGGTCGAAGCCCGCCTTGGCGAGCAGGTCGGACCAGAATTCCACCTTGCCCGAGGGCGTGTCGAACACGAGTTCCGCGCCTTCCTCGACCGTGATCGGCGTCTTCTTGCCCATCACGATGCCTTCCTCACGCAGCTTCGCGTAGTCGATGCCGCTCTTCTCGCAGCGCTTCGCGAGGTACTCGTCCATGTCCTTGAAGGGCATGAATTCCCCCACGCCGAGGCGCTCGCCCAACTGCTTGGCCATCCACCACGCGGGCTTCTGGTCGGCGGGAGGTGCGACGACCGGCTGGCGCAGCGCGGCCCATCCCTGGCGGCCCCAGGCGACGTAGAGGTCGTCGTGGCGCTCGAGGAACATCGCGTCGGGCAGGACCACGTCGGCGTATCCCGCGATCTCGCTGGGATGGGTGTCGACCACCACGAGGAGGTCCAGCTTCGAGATCGCCTCGAGCGTTTCCTTTTCGCTCGGCAGCGTCTGCAGCAGGTTCGTGACGTAAACGACCCAGCCCTTGATGGGGTAGGGCTTGCCGGTGATCGTCGCTTCGCGAAGTCCCGTGGACACTTCCTCGTCGGCGAACGGCCAGCGCCCGTCGGGATTGTCGACCTTGGGCTTGCCGGCGGCGGGAAACTTGGGGAACCCGTAGCCCGCCACGCTCATGCCGGCCTGGAGGAAGAGCCCGCCCCGGCGGCCCCAGTTGCCCAGGAGCGCGTTCAGGAGCGCGGTGGCGCGGGAGCGCTGCGTGTCGTCGCCGTTCCAGTTCGTGCGCCGTCCCGGGTGCACGAGGGTGGCGGGGCGGTGGTTCGCCATCTCGCGCGCGGTGGCGCGGATGGTTACGGCGGCGATGCCCGTCTCCGCTTCGGCCCACTCGGGCGTGTTCGTCCGGATCGCCTCGGCGAACTTGTCGAAGCCGTGGCCGTACTTGGCGACGAACGCCTTGTCGTAGAGCCCTTCGGTCACGAGGACGTTCATCCAGGCGAGGATGAGCGCCAGGTCGGTGCCGGGCTTTATGGGGAGCCAGTGCTTCGCCTTGCTCGCGGCGACCGAGTGGCGCGGGTCCACCACGATGATGGTCGCCTTGTTCTCCACGGCCTGGGCGAATTCCTGGACCTGCGTGTTGTGCATGTTCTCGCCGAGGTGCGTGCCGATGAGCACGAGGCACTTCGTGTTGGCGATGTCCGTGGGCTCGGGGGAGCCCAGGCCGGTGCCGTAGGTGAGGAGGTTGCCGATGTCGCGGGGGCCGCGGCACTGCGCGAAGGAAGGTGCAGCCTTGTTGATGCACCCGTAGGCGCGCATCACGTGCTCGAAGAAGCGCGCACCCGTGCCGTGCTTCCACAGGGCGATCGACTCGGGGCCGTGCTCGGCCGCGATCTTCTTCATCTTTTCGGCGATGTGGTTGAACGCCTCGTCCCAGGTGACCGCCGTCCACTCCTCCTTGCCGCGCTCGCCGCGCCGGATGAGGGGCTTCTGCAGGCGGTCGGGGTCGTAGTGGGTTCCCACGGCGCCGGTGCCGCGCGGGCAGAGCCGCCCGCGGCTCATGGGGTCGAGGGGATTGCCCTCGAACTTCCAGAGCTTTCCGTCGCGCACGTGCGCGATGCCGCCGCATTTCCAGAAGCACATCTCGCAGTAGGTCGGGATCTTCTCGACCTTGCCGGACGCGGGCTTCGAGCCCATGGCGAACGAGGTGACGGCGGGAATGTGCGCGCCGATGGCGCCGGCGCCGAAGGTGGCGGTGCTGATCTTGAGAAATCGCCTGCGGGAGAGGTGTTCCATCACGGCCTCGGGTTCAAGTGCGGACAGGGATATTTCAAACCTTTTTCCATTAGCCGTTTCTGATTTGGATCAAATTCACGATCGCTTCAGAGGGTAAATTGTCTTCACGGCCCGCCCCTGTTGGCCAAAGGGCCCATGGATCGTTGAAATGTGAGGGCGCGCCGGGACTGCAGGAATGGGCCCGGACGGGCCCGGGAAGGACACGCACATGGACCGCAATTCGGCACTGAAAGTATTCGAGTCGCTGGGATCCAGCCTGCGCCTGGACGTCTTCTGCCTGCTGGTGCAGGCGGGAGAGGAGGGCCGGGTGGCGGGCGAGATCGCCGACCGGCTCGGGATCCCGGCCACCAACCTCTCCTTCCACCTGAAGGCGATGCTGCAGGCCGATCTCGTGAGCGTGCGCCACGAGGGGCGCTTCCTGCGCTACCGCGCGAACGTGCCGCACATGCTCCGCGTGATGGCCTTCGTCATGGAAAACTGCGCGCGCGCCGAAGCCGGGCAAGGGATGTGCGCGAACGATCCTGGCCGAGGCGCGACGACCGTCGCTCCGGTGAGCGCAGCCAAGCCCTGACGCAAGCCTTTCGTTCCGGGCCGGTGAATCGGCCCGCCCGCGGCGGCGTCAGTTCTCCTCGACGACCAGCACGACGGCGGTGAGCGCCATCGCCGCCGCGACCCCGAGCGCGGAGAGCGCCGAGGGCGTGAGCGACTGCAGGCGCGCCAGGTCCACATATCCCTGGGCAAGCGAGGTCCCGGCGGGCGCGAGGAGCCACGCCGCCACGCCGCCGACCGCCGCCGAGCCGATCACAAGTACGGGCCGCAGCCACGCCGGCCGGAGGCNNTTCGCCTGGCCCACGCGCAGGGTGAAGCCCTCGTCGGGCAGGCGACGGCGCGCGTCGTCGCGCAAAAGCCGGTCCAGGAGATTGTCGCGGTCGTCGCTCATCGGGAATCCTCGCGGAGCTTCGCGCGCAGCTTCGCCTTCGCGCGCAGGATGTGGGTCTTCACGGTGCCGAGCGGGATGCCGATCGCCTCGGCGGCCTCCAGCTGGGAGAGATCCGCGTAGTAGCAGGCCGCGATCGCCGCACGCTCACCGTCGGAGAGCGTGGCGAGCGCGCGCTCGAGGTCCAGGCGCTTCTCGATCGGGGCCGCCTGCGGCGGCTCCTCGGCCGGGAGCGCGCCGTCCAGGTCGTCCAGCAGCACCTCGCGCCGCTTGCGCGCCTCCGAAAGCCAGGCGTTGAAAGTGATGCGGTAGAGCCAGGTGGAAAAGCGCGCATCGAAGCGAAACGTGCCGAGCTTGCGCCAGGCGAGGAGAAAGGTCTCCTGCGCCAGGTCGTCGGCGAGCCCCTGATCGCCCTTCGTGAGGCGCCGCAGCACGGAGCGCACCATGGACTGGTGGCGCTCGACCAGGCGCGCGAAGGCCTTGCGATCGTCGTGGGCGACGACCGCGAGGACGAGCTGTGCGTCGGCCGGCTCCGGCCGCTCTCCCATCGCGGCTAGCGCAAGTTCTCGCGGCGGGCCGCGGCGCGCGAGTCGATCCGCCAGGCCACGAGGAGGGCCACGCCCATCAAGCCCGGTATGAGCCCGATGGAGGAGGGCAGCCCCTGCTCGCGGAAGAAGGCGGCCAGGGCGATGCCGAGCGCGACGAGCACGAGGCCGCCCTTGGGACTCGGCGCCGGTGCCGGCGGCCGCAGCAGTTCCGCGGGCACGGGAAGCCCCTTCTCCGCGAGCCGGAGAATCGTCTCCTGGTGCATGCGGTTGCGCTTGTGCTTGTAGGCGAGAACGATCGCGATGACGAGGAGCGGCAGGCCGAAGCTCGCCAGCATTCCCGTCATGGCGACCAAGGCTTCCGAGGTCTCCATGGCTATCTCCCGGGGCCGGGTCGGCCCGCGATGTCGGTTTCGGCCCCGGCGCGGCGAAGCGCCCGCCGGCCGGTGCGAGTGCGGTTTCCATGCCCGTAGGACGCAGCGGGGGCGCCGGCCGGATTCGGGCTCATCCCGCCATTTCCTCGGGCACGCTTTCGGTGACCACCGGCTCCGGGGACGCGGGAAGCGTCTTCATGCCCGCCAGGGGCGACAGGCGTGCCACGAGCGGGATCATCGCGAGCGCCCCGGCGCCGGCGAGCAGGATCGGGGCGCGCAGGCCCCAGTGCTGCGCAATCCAGCCGCCGAGAAGCCCTCCGAAAGGCGCGCTCACGGTGGACAGGCTCATCATCGTGGCCGTCACGCGCCCGAGGAGGCGGTCGGGCGTAACCGTCTGGCGCAGGGTGAGGTAATTGATGAAGAAGGTCATCGCCGAAAAGTCGAGCAGGAGCAGGCCCAGGCCGAAGGCGATGGAGGCGACGACATGCCCACCCGTGGCCGCGCCCAGGACGACCCAGCCGATGCCGGTCCCGCCCAGCGCGGCGAGCATCGTGGGGCCGAACCCGAAGCGGGCATTGAGCGGGCCGACTGCGGCTGCGGAGGCAAGGGAACCCACGCCGGCGCACATGAAGAGGATGCCGACATGGCCTGCGGAAAACCCCAGCTTGCGCGCCGCGTAGAGGATCACGACCGCGATGTAGGCGTGGCGAAAGACCTGCCAGATCGCAAGCGACCAGGCGAGCGCCCGCAGCGTGCGGTTGTGCCATACCGCCGAGAGCCCCTCGCCGATCTCGCGCCACATGCCCCCGCCCGTCGTCTTGGGCGCGTCGGTTGCCGCGGGCGGGATGCCGCGGAGCATCCACGCCGAGGCGGCGAAGGAGAACGCGTCGAGAAGGATCGCGATGGGGGCCGTGAGCCACTGGATGAGCGCGCCGGCGATCCCCGGGCCCATGAGCTGCGAGGCGGAGTCGGAGATCCCGATCTTCGCGTTGGCCTCCACGAGGTTCTTGCGNNGGGCCAGCCGATGACCGAGCCGGTGCCCACGAGGAATCCCGCCACGTAGAGCACGGGCATGCTGAGCACGCCCGTCCAAGCGCACACGGGCACGGCGGCGAGCGCCAGCGCCCGGCCGAGGTCCGCCCAGATGATCACCGGGAGCTTGGGCAGGCGATCGACGAGCACCCCGGCGAACAGGCCGAAGAGCGGGAAGGGAAGGACCTCGAGGGCCGTGAGGATGCCCACCTGCAGCGGCGTGGCGTTCAGCAGCAGCGCCGCCGTGAGCGGCAGCGCGAGGAAGGTCACCTGCCCGCCGAAATGGGTGATCGTGAGCGAGCCCCAGAGACGGACGAAGTCGGGGTTTCGCCACAGGCCGGTCAGCCAGCGTTGCGGGTGGAGCTTGGCGAGGTGCGTGTTCATGGAAATGCCGCTTCGCCCGCCTCGTGGGCGGACCTGGAGTCTCCAGCTACGCGCGAACTCTCGCGTCGCGCGGGGCGCGAGGCGGAAAGAAAACGGGGGTATCCGTAGGTCTTCCGCCTCGACTTGCGTCGGGGCGGTTGCCCCGAGGGTCAGTCGGACTTGCCGCGGCGCGGCGCGATCCCGGAAGCGAACGGCAGGCCGCCACGGGCCGCCACGCGCGGGGCGCGGCCGGGGATCATCGTGGTGTCGGTTCGCATCATGGGTCGCGGGGCGTCGTCTGGGGGCAGCGGAGCCGCGATTATAGGGAGCGGGCCCGCGCGACGCAAATCGCGCAGGCCCGGCCGGGTTTGCCTGCCCGGAATGCGGCTCAGGCGGCGACCAGCTCCCTCAGGACGAAGGGCAGGATGCCGCCGTGGAGGTAGTAGTCCACCTCGATGGGCGTGTCGATGCGAAGCAGCACCGGCACTTCCTTCTTCGAGCCGTCCTTCGCGTGGACGACGAGCTTCACGTCCATCTGCGGCCGGATGCCCTTCTCGAGGCCCACGACGTCCACCTGCTCGTCGCCCTTGAGTCCCAGCGATTCCCACGAGTCGGAGCCCTTGAACTGGCAGGGCAGCACGCCCATGCCGACCAGGTTCGAGCGGTGGATGCGCTCGAAGCTGCGCGCGATCACGGCCTTCACGCCGAGGAGCTGCGTGCCCTTGGCCGCCCAGTCGCGAGACGACCCGGTGCCGTACTCCTCGCCGCCGAAGATCACGGTCGGCGTGCCCGCCGCGATGTACTTCATGGCGGCGTCGTAGATCGGCATCTGCTCGCCGCCGGGCTGGAAGAGCGTGACCCCCCCCTCGACGCGCGAGCCGTCCGTTTTCGCGGGCAGCATCAGGTTCTTGATCCGCACGTTGGCGAAGGTGCCGCGCATCATCACCTCGTGGTTGCCGCGGCGCGCCCCGTAGCTGTTGAAGTCCGGCTTCATGACCTTGTGGTCGATCAGGTACCTGCCGGCGGGAGAGGTGTCCTTGATCGCGCCGGCCGGGGAGATGTGGTCCGTCGTGACGGAGTCGCCGAAGAGGCCCAGCACGCGCGCGCCGTGCACGTCGGCCGCCTTGCCCGCGCTCATCCCGAATCCCTCGAAGAAGGGCGGCTCCGCGATGTAGGTGGATTTCGGCCAGTCGTAGACCTGGCCCTTCGCGCTCTTGATCCCGGCCCAGAGCGGGTTGGCGTTGGCGAGGTCCTTGTACATGCGCGAGAAGACGGCCGGATCCGTCGCGAATTTCATGAGCGACTGCACCTCGTCGGACGACGGCCAGAGATCCTTCAGCATCACCGGGCCGTTCTTTCCCTGGCCGACGGGCTCGCGCTCGAGATCCTTCAGCACGGTGCCGGCAAGGGCGAAGGCGACCACCAGCGGGGGGGAGGCGAGGAAATTGGCGCGGATGTTGGCGTGGATGCGCGCCTCGAAGTTGCGGTTTCCCGACAGCACGGCGGCGCAGACGAGGTCATTGTCGACCACGGCCTTCTCGATCGGCTCGGCGAGCGGCCCGGCGTTGCCGATGCAGGTGGTGCAGCCGTAGGCCGCGACGTTGAACCCCAGCTTCTCGAGGTACGGCAGGAGTCCCGACGCCTTGAGGTACTCGGTCACCACGCGCGAGCCCGGCGCGAGCGAGGTCTTGATGTGCGGCTTGACGGACATTCCCAGCTCGACGGCCTTCTTGGCCACGAGCCCCGCGGCGATCAGCACGCTCGGGTTCGACGTGTTCGTACACGAGGTGATCGCGGCGATGAGCACGTCGCCCTGGCCGAGATCCATTCCGTTCGAGGTCTTCACGCGCTTGGCGAGGTCCGCGGCCTTGCGCGAAAAGCCGTTCTCGGCGGCCGGCGCGGAGAAGAGCTCGGTGAACTTCGCCTTGAGGTTCCCCAGGTCGATGCGGTCCTGCGGGCGCTTCGGCCCCGCGACCGAGGCCTTGATGGAGGCCAGGTCGAGTTCCAGCACGCTCGAGTAGTCGATCTCGCCCTTCTTCGGCATCCCGAAGAGCCCCTGCGCCTTGAAGTAGGCCTCGAACGCCGAGATCTCCTCCGCGCTGCGCCCGGTGTTGCGGAAGAACTCGATGGTGCGCGCGTCCACCGGGAAGAAGCCCATCGTCGCGCCGTACTCCGGCGCCATGTTGGCGATCGTGGCGCGGTCGGTGACGGCGAGCGTCCCGGCGCCCTCGCCGAAGAACTCGACGAACTTGCCGACGACCTTCGCCTTCCTCAGCATCTCGGTCACGGTGAGCGCGAAGTCGGTCGCGGTGACGCCCTCGCGCAGCTTCCCGGTGATGTTCACCCCGACCACGTCGGGCGTGAGGAAATAGACCGGCTGGCCCAGCATGCCCGCCTCGGCCTCGATGCCACCCACGCCCCAGCCAACGACGCCGATGCCGTTGATCATCGTGGTGTGGCTGTCGGTGCCGACCAGCGTGTCCGGGTAGAAGAGGCCGGCCTTCTGGTGCACGCCGCGGGCGAGGTACTCGAGATTCACCTGGTGGACGATGCCCACGCCGGGAGGGACGACCTTGAAGGTGTCGAAGGCCTGCATGCCCCACTTCATGAATTCGTAGCGCTCGCGGTTCCGGTCGAACTCGAGCTTCATGTTGAGGTCGAGCGCTTCGGCGGTGCCGTAGTGGTCGATCTGCACCGAGTGGTCGACCACCAGGTCCACGGGCACCAGCGGCTCGATCAGCTTGGGATTCCTGCCTT
>CXWK01002620.1_pt3 | contig 11645 bp, 10 predicted proteins | sample 590851 | NCBI WGS metagenome assembly CXWK01 (sample SAMEA3498364, study PRJEB10139) | wastewater metagenome | biome: wastewater treatment plant; material: activated sludge | place: Denmark | collected 2014-08-01
CCGGAGAGGTTCAGGCCCATCGAGCGGTACTCGTGGATCATCTGGCCGACGCGCTGGCCGACCTCACCCGCGCCGACGATGAGGACGCGTCGCTCGGCGGCCGGCATGCGGCCGATGCGGAACAGAACGCGGGCCATCACGCGCCAGGACAGCAGGAAGACCAGGTCCAGGCCCAGAAACAGCACGAAGACCCAGCGCGAAAAGTCGCGCTGCGCCAGATAGAGCAGGCCGGCGAAGATGAGCGCCGACGACAGCGTGGCGACGGCCACGATCTGTAGCTCGTCGATGGCCTTGTAAATTCGCTTGGGATCGTAGACCGACAGTACAAGAAACGTCACGCCCCAGATGAGTGGGACGGCGAAGAAGGTGTAGGGGGCAATGTAGGCCGGGCCGCGGAGGTTGGTCAGGGAAGCGGGGACGTAGCGCACCAGGTAGATCGCCAGACCTAGCGCGACCAGCGTAAACACAATGTCGATCACAATCGAGAAGATGGCGTAGTTAACCCCAAACCGCCGCAACATATCGACCCCTTGCCGCGCGCAACCAAACGAGGTCAACCCGTCCGGTTGTGCCGGCATCCACCTGACTTCCCTATTCAACTTGCTTACACCCTGGCGCGGAGCAACTGGGCTCCAGTGAGCATCTGTGACGTTTCCGCCAAGTTGGTTGTGAAAATGGGTGCAATCTACTCAGATTATTATAGCGGCCGCATAGGAGAGGGCCAAGTGAGATCGGGAGAAAAGTGACAATGGCTCTCATCTTGGCTCAAGAAAATGGTGGCGCCGGCCTAATCCTGGCGAGGCGTGCTATAGATGGATCGGCCGACTCACTCGGCCGACGATGTGGCCGGGTTGGGGCGTAATCGATGGCGCAGGACGCGCAGCAGAAACAGGGGATTGCCGACCAGATAACGCTGCCAAAGCCGGCTCGGTTCGACCAGCAGCCGCCCCAACCACTCCAGGCCATTGTCGTTCATCCATGCCGGAGCGCGCTTAAGCTCGCCGGAGATGAAGTCGAAGATGGCCCCGCCGGCGATGGCAATGTGGGTGTCCAGTTGTGACCAGTTGTCCAGCAGCCACCGCTCCTGGATGGGCATCCCGAAGCCGACAATGAGGATGTCGGGTTGGGTGTCACGAATCTCTTGCAGGACGGCCTCGTTTTCGGCGCTACCCGGTGTCTTGTCAAAGTAGCCATGGTGGACGCCGGCGATCTTCAGGTCGGGAATGCGTTGGCGCAGACGGTCGGCAGCCTTGGCGGCGATGCTCTCTCGTCCTCCCAGGAAGAAGAGCGAATAGCCACCCTGCTGGGCAAATTCGGCCAGGTCCCACAGCCAATCGGCCAGAGTGATGCGCCCGGGCAGGTGTTGCCCCAGAAGGCGCGCGCCCAACACCACACCATCGCCGTCGCAATAGACCAGGTCGGCCTGGTTGAGGATTTCCACCAGCCATGGCCGTTTGTAGGCCAGATTCATGCCGTGGGCGTTGACGTGCATCACTAGCGCCCGTTGTTCGCTATCAATGGTCGCGGCGAACAGCCGATGCATTTCGGCCACGGTGACGGCGTGAACGCGCACGCCCAGCACGTTGACCGATGGAACTGCCTGGAACTTCGTCTGCGGATAGTTGCCGCTCATAGCCCTGTTGCCCCTGATCGCCCGCCCCCTACTCCCAGCCGTCGTAGACGACGAATGACTTGGTTAGCCCCAGAACTTTCTCGCAATAGAGTTGCGCGCCGGGGAATAGCGACAGCAGCTCGTTTTTCCTCAGCAGGGTGACAGCCGCCGCCTCTTGCCGGGCCGCCGCGCGCGTCGGCTGGCGCTTATACCACCCCAGGTCGAAGTGATGCAACAACCAGGCCCGCGTCTCCAGTGGCAGCCATTGGAAGCCGGGAAAGAGGAAGTGGGGTTCGATCGGAAAGTAGTAGTTGGGTGTCTGCAAGAAATAGCGCCGACCGACCCGCCGGATCTCTTGCGCCATGCGCCTCTGGTGGCTCAGGTTGCCGACATGCTCGATCACGGAGTTAGAGAAGACGACATCGAACGAGGCGTCGGCGAACAGCGACAGGTCGGTGGCATCGCCGACGATGCTATGGAAGTGGTCATAGCGTACGGCCTGCGGCTCCAGGTTTAGGATGGTGAATGCGACGCCCGGCTCGCCGACAAAGCCCATGCGCTCCCAAAAGCCCTGTGTGCCGCCAACGTCAAGGATGGTTAGGGGGTGGGGTACGTTGTTGAGTAGGCCCAGGAAATGTTGGAAGCGCCGCCGCCGCATTTGCGTGGCATAGGAGTCATCCTGATGGTTGTCAGCAATCTTCTTGAACAAGACAGTCACCCTCCCCGGAACATTGGCCCAGACTACTCACAAGGACTCGTGTGGCCTGGCCGCACTTTCGACCGCCGCGCCGTCCCGGTGGCCGGGCCCGAAGCGAATCGCCGTCAGAACTATCCCCCACATGAGCCATAGAACAAACGTCAGAGACTGGTCCCACCACCAGGAGTCGGCGACTTCGCGGATATTGAACACCACAAAGGCCGCGGCCATGGCCAACCAGAACAGCTGGCGCTCGCGGCCGTGCTGCCTTTCGCGTAAGCCGGTGAGGACTGGTTTCCAGGCCGAGAGCCAGATGGCCAGATAAAGTAACAGGCCGATTATACCATGCGTAAATAGCATGCCTAGAAAGCTGCTGTGGGTGCCGGCCGAATAGGTAGTCGCCGCGCCAGGAATGCGCACCGGCACACCCCACCCGGCGATGGGATGTTCCGGCAAGAGGCGCAAGCTGACGATATAGATATTGAAACGCACCAGCCAACTGCCCGGACGCAGGTCGATGAAAGCGGATTGGAAGGAGCGCAGGATGATATCGGCCGTAGCATAGACCAGCACCACCGCCAGCCCGGCGGCCAGCAACGACGCCGCAATCGTGAAAATGATATTGTGGCCGCGCAACAGACCCAGCCACAAAACGACGAACACCACAACGCCGGCGATGAAGGCCAGATAAGAGATGCGCGACTCGGCGTAGACAAGGCCAATCATCAGGCCGATGAAAACGGTCATGTAGAAGATGCGCCGCATCCCGTGCGTGACCAGCCCGCGCCAGGCGATCAGCGGCAGCAGCAGAAGGCAGATCATGCTCAGTGAGCTAAATGACAGCGAAAGACCGGCCAACCGATGATTCAGCAAACCAACCTCGAGCGCCATCTCCCCGAAGCGGCGATAGGCGATGGAGGAGAAGAAGGCCGACGAATCGACTATAGAGGCGGGCAAAACCTGGCCGACGAGAGATGTGAGTTCACCCCGCCACAACCCGCCGACGTAGATGTAACCCGTGGCCGCCGTGTAGGCGGCGAAAATGATCAGGGCACGCACGACCAGCCACCACTCCTCTTCGCTGCGCACCTCGTTCCACACCAGCAGCAAGATCAGGAATTGCGACCAGATCGTGGCTGTCTCCTTGAGAAAGATGTCGAGGAACTCGCGGTCGGCCCAGCCGATAGGCACGATCCACCAGATAGCCAGCATCAGCGTGAACAGGATGGTGGAATTAACCCGCACCTGCCACCCGGCGCGAATGAGGGAGCGCGCCGTTTCATATATCAGAAAGAACGGCAACAGAAGTTGCTCGATGCCCAGCACCCACCACACTGGCCACAGGAGCGCGTAGTAGACCAGATTGTGGGCAAAAGAAGTTGTCACAAACGGAATACGCATCCGAATCGGGCGCGCGGCGACGTTGGTGGTTTTGAGCGCGGCGTTACTCATGTGCGCCCATCCTGTCCGCCCGCTGGGCGGCGTGGTGTCGCGCGGCCTCATACGCCCGCAAATAGCCGCTGGTGACAGCCTCCAGCGTGTAGTCGTGAGCGGCGGCGACGCAGGCCGCGCCCATGGCCCGCACATGCTCCGGCGCGGCAGCCAGTTCGCATAGCGCCTGGCCTAGTGCCTCTCCATCGTTGGGTTCAAACATCGCACCCGTCTGGCCGGGGCGCACCAGTTCCGGCATCCCGCCGACGCGCGCGGCCAGCACCGGTTTGCCGAAGGCGTAGGCCTCGATGATCGAATTGCCGAACACCTCACGATAGATGGACGGCATCAAGAGCATATCGGCTTGGGCGATAACCCGATCCTTCTCATCGCCGGCCAGATACCCGTGGAATCGTACCTGCGGGTGCGCGTTGTACTGTCGGACCAGTGCTTCAGCGCGCGTGCCCGTGCCGGCGATGTCCAAATATGCGTGGGGGATGTGGGTCGCAATTCGGGTAAAAGCCCGTAGCAACAAATCAATCCCTTTGGTTGTTTCCAGGCGGCCCAGATAGAGAAATCGGAACGAGCCGTCGGCTGATGGGGCGGCCGAGACAGGACGTAGGGGCAGCTCGGCCGCGTGATAACCATGGGTATTGGGCACAACCATCGGTTCGGCTTCCGAGAAAAAGCCCAGGCCGGTGATAATCTCCAGCGTAAAGCGACTTGGCGCGGTGGCGACATCGACCACGCGCGACCAGCGCGCCCGCGCCGCCTGATAGGGGCGCAGTGCCCAGTGCCGCCGCAGCGCCATGCGCCCCACGGTCGATTCCAGTTGCCCCTCCGGGCTGACGACCTCATAGTCCCGGCAAGTCTGGATGATTGGATGGCCGCTCTCGGCCGCCGACGTCCAAACAGCGGCTGACAGGCCGCGCAGCTTGTGGACGTGGACGATGTCCGGGTGTTCGCGGCGGATGATCTGGCGCAGTTGGTGATAGACGTGGGGGTTCCACGTATCCAGAAGCTGCCACACAGCTTTCGCCGGCAGTGAATGTTGATCCTTATCAATGACCCAGTATAGGTTGCGCGGCCGAAAGTAATGGGCGCGAAAGCCATGCTCTTCAATGACGCGCGGCTGTGGCTCGCCGTGGGTGGCAACGGCCACAACCTCGACCCCCTGTGCCACCAACCCCTGGCAGAGACGCAAGGCAGAGGCGGCTGCGCCGCCCCCGATCTTGGGATCCAGCACGAAGGAAACGACCAGTACCTTCATCGCGCGGCGCTCCGCAACAGGCGCGAAAACTGCCCGATCTCCGGCAGGCGCAGCACCCAGGAGGCGACCACCGTCAGGATGACGCTGCTGCTGCCGCCGGCCAACACAGTCGCCCAGGCCTGAGCCGTAGGGTCATCGATTAGCCCCCGCACGCCATAGGTCACTAATGCCGTGCCACCGAGGGTGACAAGGGCGACAACCACCAGGCGGCCCACTTCGTCAACCGTCCAGCGCGGCATGTCCAAATCACTCATGACGCGGGCAAACAGCCATGCTGTGCCGGTGGTTACTGCGATCACATAGGCCACACCAAACGCCGACACGCGCATACCCAGGGCGATCAAGGCCACTTCGCTGCCAACCAGCGCGATGGCAAAGACGAGCGAATAAATCATCAATTCGCGTCCTTTGCTGCGGGCAAAGGCCAGGGCATAGGGGACGCGATTGAGGGCCACGATGAGAACCGCCGGCGCATAGGCCCGCAGCGCCTGGCTGACCAGTTCGGTCGACTCGGCCGTGAACCGGCCACGCTGGAAGACGATTGTGATGACGGCCGCGGGCATGACCGCAAAAACGACGAAAATAGGCACGGCGATCAGGACGAGGAGGCGCGTATCGCGTCGCCAGCGCGACTCCAGGCCGGCGGTGTAGCTCTGGATCGTGGCGACGACAAAGCCACGGAAGATAAAGCGTTCCAACATCTGAACGATGCGGTTGGCATAGGTGACGGCGGTCACAACGCCGGGTCCCAGAAAGGAGGCCACCGCCCGTTCGGCCGTCGCCCCGCCGATCATGATCCCTTGACCGAACAGCGGCAGGCCGACAACACGCCCCATCCGCCGGAGCGTGGCCACAGGCGGCCACGCCGGCCGCAGGCGGATGCCCATCCACAGCAGCCCGGCAAAGCCAAGCGCCATCTCCACCGCCCCGCCCAGCACCAGGCCATAAGCGGCCAGGGCCAGATTCTGCTGTTGGGCCGAGAGGAGAATCACGGCGATGGCCGCCAACGCCCCCAACACGCGTGTCAGTGAAGGAAAAGTCATCCGTTCTGACCGATAGTAGATCGCACGCTGCGTTTCGGCTAGGGCCAACAGTGCGACCAACCAGGCCAGGATGGTGGCCAATGGAACACCCGTTAGCCGCGTTTCGGCGTCCGCGCCAGGCACGCTCAACGGGAACCACCAGCGGCTCGTCAGCGACATCAGCGCCGCGGCCGCCAGCGACACCGCGCCGATAACCGTGATGGCGTGGGAGTAAGCGAGGTGATCGTCCCCAGCCTCGGCAAACAGGCCGATCAGCGAGTTGGTCAAGCTCTGGAAGGCCCCCCGTCCGATAATCAACGGCAGGCTCCAGGCGGCATAGAGCGTGTCGGAGCGCGCGCCCAGTCCCAGGGACGCGGCCAGGACGACATCCATCAGGAACATGGAACTGCCCTCGACGGCAAACAGCCCGTTGAGCAGGATGGAGCGCCGAAGAAAGCGATGCGAAGAGGTCGTCATGGGCAGCGGCGCGCTAGTTGCGTGCTAACCACTCGCCGGCCGTGGCGTCGGCCGGGTCTAATTCACGGACACGCTCGAAAAGAGAACGCGCCTCATCGGTGCGACCTAGATCGACATAGAGTTGCGCCAGACCTAGATAGCCCCACTTGTTGTGCGCGTCGAGCGCCAGGGCGGTGCGGAAGAGCTGCTCGGCCGTCGCAGCATCGCCATCCACGACCCAGACCAGCCGGGCCAGGCGCACCGTGGCCCAGAAGTCATCGGCCTGCCGTTCGACGAGCCAGGCGAATTCGTCGCGTGCTTCCGCTTCCCGGCCTACGGCTTGAAGGGCTTCGCCGCGCAGGCTGTGTGTTTGTCGTTGGTTCCAGTCAGACAGATAGGTGTCGGCGGCCAGGGCGCGCTCGGCCAACGCCAGGATGGCAGCCCAATCGGGTGCCGGCAGATTGCGGCGTGCCCTGCCCAGGTTGAATAGCAGGTCGCTACTGACAGTTTCAGCGTTGTTGATGCCGCTCTCGAAAGCCTCGGCCGCCGCGGCCCAATCACCCTGGCGCTCTTGGAAGAGGCCTAGCTCCCGCCAAGCCGTTGCCTCGCCGGGGGCTATAGCCGTCATTCGTCGATACCAGTTGAGCGCTGCGTCGTAGTGACCGGCTTTCTCTGCCTCCACGGCGTTGACCCGCAGTTCAGTGAGCATCTCGCCGGCGCGCTGCCAGGCGGCGATGGCCTGGTCTTCGTCGCCGGCGCTGCTATAGAAATAACCAAGGGCGCGCCAGGTTGCCGCTCGGTTCGGCCGGCGCGTGGCGGCGGCAGTCAGATGGTCAATGCCGCGCGCGCGCCAGCCGCCGGCAGCCTGCCCGGTGGGGTCGTCGTGGGCCAGCACGTGGTTCAGCGCCAGCAGGCCGCTGTTATGCTCCGCCGCGGCCAGCAGCGCCCCCCAGCCAAAGCCCAACGCGACAGCCAGCGAACCGGCAACCAGCAGCCAGGACATATAGCGACGCGCGAGAGAGGTGAACGTCATACCGCCTACACCGCTTGTTGTCTCAGGCCGCGGGTGCGTTCACCAGCCGCCACCAGGTTAGCAAGAGAACGACGCCCGTGCTGATCAGGAATCCGACCGCGCCGCCAAGCAGAATGGTGAGGATCGGGTTTGCTCGCTCCGGCAATTCGGGCACCGCGGCCGTGCTGGCGATCTGCAACTGAGTGCCGGGGCCGGCTGAACTGATGCGCTCCTCATCGATTTTGCGCGCTAGTGTTTGATAGGTCTCCTTGACCAGGTCACGGTTCCGAATCAGCGCGTCGTACTTGTTGAAGATGTCTTGCTTCTCCGTCTGTAGGGCGAAGATTTGCGGTTCCAGTTCGGCCAGCCGCAAATCGATGGACGCCAGGCTTGTTTGCGCTGCCTGGGCCAATTGATCCAGTTGTTGCAGTTGCTCCTGTCGTGTGGCTGTGGTCAGGTTAGCCTGCGTGCCCAGTTGAAGCTGAATGTTGCTGCCCGCCACCCCGGCTGGTTGGGTCATCTCATATACATCTAGTTGCATCAGCAGAGCGGTCAACTGGTCGGCCCAGGTGATGGTATCTCCGCTGCCGGATCCGATTTGCTGGCGCAGAGCGCCGATGTCATCCACGGCCATCCTCAATTGCCGCTGGTCGGCTAGATAGTTAGCCTGGAGCGCGGTCAGCGACGCCAGTTCGTTTTCAACGATAGTCATGCGACTCTCGGTTTGGAAAGCCACCAGCGATTCCTCGGCCGTCGTCAATTGCCCGCTGGTCTGCGCTAACTGGGCGCTATAGAAGTCATCGTTGCCGCCCGGATTGCGGTAGATTTCATCGATGACGGCCACGAGGATCAATGACCAGGCGTTGGCCAACTCGGCCGCCACCTGAGGTGACCCATCCCGCACAATAAGCCGCATCAGCCGGGGGTCGGCACCGACCTCAACTGTCACCATCTCGCGCAATACAGTCAGGGTGTGAACTTCACCCTCGGTGAGTTCCTGCGCCTTGGTCAGCAACTCGATCAATACGCTGTCGCTGGTCGCCAGTTCCGGGTAGGCGCGCAGTAATACCCCCAGGTCGGTGATGTCGGTAATACGCGGGTCGAATTGCAGTTGTTCCGTCGGCTCCGAGATAACCACCAGCGCGGTGGCCTGGTAGGTATTCTGCAAAAAGTAGAAAGCGAGTGCCAGCAACACACCACCAAGGGTAGCGGCTAGAATAGGCCATCGGCGGCGAATAATCGCGTCGACATAGGGCCGAAGGTCGATAGTTTCGTCCATGTGGTCTCCAGGGTGCTTGTTTCCCAACCGTCCGATGTTACATGAGGCGCTAGGTCGGGGCAAATCGTGGCCGCCCGGGGGCCAACGACAGGCTCAACAGAGCCGCCATCAGGCCGGTGAGCAAGCCGCTGCGCAACTCCAGCAGCGGATGGGGCGCGGGTTGGAGCAGCCCCAGCAGCCAGAAGCCAAGCCAGAGTGCCGTCTCCGGCGCGAAGCGGCCCAGCGCGCCCCGCCGCGCGACGGGCGCGATGAGCAGCACCGGCCACAGCACCAGGCCAAGCAGCCCCAACTCGGCCCCCAACAGCAGGGGGATGTTGTGAACCGGCTCTGCCCAACGGTCGAGGCCGCGGGCATGGGCCAAGTAGCGCCCCAGGCCGACGCCGGTCAGCGGCCGGTCGGCCAGCAGGCGGAGGGCGATCTGCGTGTCGCGGCCGCGTTCCCAGAGCGAACGGCTTTCGACCGGCGTCTCCAGGCCGACGGCGCGGCCGAGGACGGCATCACCGTAGACAGCGAACATCAGGCCCACGGTCAACCCGACGGCGAGGGCCATCGCCCGGCCGAACGGCGCGACCGTCCAAAGGCGATGGCGCAGGCCTTCCACCAGCCAGGGAACGAGGTTCAGCCCCAGGCCCAGGGCGAAACAGACGGCCGCCCAACGGGCCAACGTGGCGAAGAGGGCCGCGCAGCCCAGGGCGAAGAGCGGCGGTATGAGGCGACGCCGGCTGGGCGGCAGGTCGCGGGCCAGCACCGGCAGCATGAGCAGCAGCGGCACGAGTGTGCCGGCCAGCATGTTGGGATGGTTGGTCAGGCCGTAGGCGCGCAGCCAGCGCGTCGCGCCGCGCATGACGACGCTGACCCCGGTCACCTGTGGGTCAAGCGCCGGCTCGCCCAGCAGCGCCAGGCCCAGGTCGCGCTGGGCGATGAACTGGCCGAGGGCGACAGTTGACTGGAGGACGATGACTGCGGCGACAATCCCCAGCAGGGGCGGCCGTTCGTTGATGACGTAGAGGTAGACCCAGGCCAGATGGGCCAGCAGGAGCGCCAGACGGGCGGCGGCCGCCAGTTCGCACGCGCCCGCGGCGCATTGCCCGGCCAGGCTCAGCACGCCCAACCCGGCCAACGCCAGCAGCGGCCACGCCACGCGCCGGCTGCCCCAGGTGAGCGACCGCGGGCCACCGCGCGACGCCCGGGCAACCAGCCAGGCCACGACCGACACCACCGGCAACAGGCCGACGATCCCGATCGGAACCCACTCACCGCCCGCCGCCGGCAGCCGGACAAGCGGCCACCAGGCCAGCGGCCCCTGGCTGAGGGCGACGCCGTTGGCCCCCAGCAACAGGACGAGATAGAGGGCAAACGCGAGGGTGGCCAGGCGCGCCGCCAGGTCCGCCGGACGAAAACGGTTCTCGCCCGACGGCGCGACCGGGAGGGGTGGTCGGTTCAGGCCCGTTTTAGCTCCGGGCACGTGGCGGGCAGATGATGGGCTTCCAGAACGGCCGGGTAAAACTTCTGCGCGTTGTGAAATACATCGGCCAGAGCCATCGTCTTCCACACCGGCCCTTTCATGTCCAGCAAATCGCTGCCGACGGCCTTGCCCAGCCGGATGCTGCCCAGCAGCAGGCAGTGGAGCGTGTCGGCCGCCAGTCCGATGGCGATGGTCGGTTTCACGTCGCTGGGGCCATAGACGACCGCCACCGGCGCGCGCCGGGCATCGATGGTGATCGACGCCGCCGGCGCGGCACAGTCGAAGCGAATGGCCAACGAGGCCTTCAGCAGCGCGTCGGCCGCCTTGGGGTCGTGGTCTTTGATAACGGCGAAGAGCTTCTCGAAGCAGCTATAGAGTTGGGTGTCGCTGGCGTAGATTGGCATGGTCGGGCTAGGGCTGCGGGTCGCTGGAATGGCTCAGCCGCTGCTTCAGTTGCTCGGCCTGGAATTGCAGCGAGTAGTTGATCATATACCACACGCCCTTCCACGTGTCCGGGTCGAGCAGGTCTTCGCGCGACGCCCCTTGTAGCGTACCCAGAATCTGCTTGGCAAACTCCGGCGTCAGGCGATCGATGCCCGACTTGCCCAACTGCCACAGGCGGCCGGGCTGGATCGGTTCCGGCACGACCTGGTTGATTGCTTCGCTGACCTTGCCACGCACCTGTCCGGCTTGGAAGCGGGCGGAGTAGGTCATCATGTAGGCCAGACCTTTCCACGTATCGAGGTCGAGCAGGTCTTCGGCCGACATGCCCTGGAAGTTGCGCAATACGTCGAGTTGCATCTCCGGGGTCAGCTTCTGCACATTGTCGCGCACCATCGTCAGCAGGCGCACCGGCGAATAGCCCGCGCCCTCACCGCCCGCGCGCGCATCGGCCATCTGCTCCAGTTCCGCCACGCGGGCGTTGAGTTCGTCCACCAGTTGGCGCAATTGCTCCGTCTCGCCGGTGGCGTCGGGGGTCGCGGCCTCCGGGGCGGCCGTGGCGGCGAAGGCCTCCAGCCCCTGTTCGCGAAACTTGCGCACGATGTAGCCGACCTGGCCCTCGGTCAGGTCATGGGCGGCGGCCGCCTCGGCCAGCGATTGGCCGCCGGCCACGGCCAGCAGCGCCGCTGCCCGGCGGCCGTCGATGTCTTGCCCGACCGCGAGTTGTTCGAGGCCCGGCCGCGCCTCGTCGCTCACCAGCGTCTGGATGTCTGTCATGGTGTCTCCTTGTCGCTGCTAATCCAAATCCTGTACAGGGTGCATTATACCGGAACTCTGTATCTCATGTACTTGATTTGGCCGGCAATTGAGGGCATTGTTCAGGGCGATGGTAGCGCGGTTGACAGCCCGTGAACGCATATGCTATATTGAAAGGATAATGCGCTGCGTCATGTTCTGGGG
>CXWK01003475.1_pt3 | contig 11644 bp, 12 predicted proteins | sample 590851 | NCBI WGS metagenome assembly CXWK01 (sample SAMEA3498364, study PRJEB10139) | wastewater metagenome | biome: wastewater treatment plant; material: activated sludge | place: Denmark | collected 2014-08-01
ATTTTTTCGTCATCTTCCCGCTGGCCGAGATGGGCGACGTGCCCGTCACCTACATCAGCGCCTTCCGTGCCCCCGACACGCCGGGTTTCGACAGCCGGCTCAGCCGCGACTTCCCCAACATCACCAACGTCGACGTGTCGGCGTCCATCGGGCAGGTGCAGCGCGTGCTGGACCAGGTCATCCGCGCCGTGGAATTCCTGTTCGGTTTCACCCTGGTGGCCGGGCAGGTGGTGCTGTTCGCCGCCGTCACCGCCACGCGCGAGGCGCGCTCGCGCGAATTCGCCATCATGCGCGCGATGGGCGCCGGCAGCCGGCTGCTGGCCCAGGTGCAGCGCGCCGAACTGCTGGGCGTGGGCGCGCTGGCCGGTGGGCTGGCGTCGCTGGCGGCCATCGCCGTGGGCTGGCTGCTGGCGCGTTTTGCCTTCGAGTTCACCTGGGCGCCATCGCCCTGGGTGCCGCTGGCGGGTGCGGCCGCCGGCGCGCTGCTGGCGCTGGCCGCCGGCTGGTGGGGCCTGCGCGAGGTGCTGCGCCGGCCGGTGCTGGAAACGTTGCGGCGCGCCGGGGCGGTGTAGGGCCCGTCCTATCGAAGGCGATCAGAAGGCCTGCCTGTCCAGGGCCCGGCGGATGCGCGCAATGGTGTCCTCGACCCGGGCCCGCGTCGAAACCTCCAGCCCGAGCCCGCGCGCGATATCGTTCACCCGCGCCGCGTTCAATGGCAGTCCGCCCTTGTCGATGGCCGCAATGAGGTCGATTGCACGCTGCCGGTCCGAAGGCTCGGATTTGCGCCGCGAGAACCAGTCCTTGAACCCCATGGGTCCAGTGTAGGGGCCGCCAGGGCAGGGCCGCCCCGGGGGCTCCAGCCGGTCGCGACGCGGTATCGTGCCGCATCACCACGCAAAGGAATCGCCGCCATGAAAATCGCATTCTTCGGTACCGGACTCATGGGCTCGGGCTTCGTGCGCCGCATGCGCGCCAACGGTCACCAGGTCAACGTGTGGAACCGCAGCGCCGCCAAGGCGCGTGCCTTGCAGGACGTGGGCGCCACGGCCTTCGACGACCCGGCTGCGGCCCTGGCCGGTGCCGAGCGGCTTCATCTGTCGCTGGCCGACGATGCCTCGGTCGACACCGTGCTGGAACCCTTGGCCGCGGTCATCGCGCCCGGCACCTGGATCGTCGACCACACCACCACGGCCGTCACGCCCACGGCCGAGCGCGTGGCGCGCTGGCGCGCGCGCGGCCGCGGCTTCGTTCATGCGCCGGTCTTCATGGGCCCGGCGAATGCGCTGGAAGGCAGCGGCCTGATGCTGCTGTCGTGCGCGCAGGCGCAGCACGACGCATTGCTGCCCGCGCTGCAGCAGATGACCGGCAAGGTGGTCCACGTGGGCGAAGCGCCCGAGCGCGCAGCGGCGTTCAAGCTGTTCGGCAACCTCACGCTCATCGGCATCATCGGCGTGCTCGGCGACGTCAACCGGCTGGCGGCCGCGGTGGGCATCTCGACCCAGGATGCGTTCTCGCTGTTCGAGCATTTCAACCCCGGCCAGACTGGGGCCGGCGCGGGCCGCGCGCATCGTCTCGGCCGACGTCACGCGGCCGTCGTTCGAACTCGCGATGGCGCGCAAGGACGTGCGGCTGATGATCGAGGAAGCGCGTCGTGGCGGCTTCGAGCTGCCCGTGACGGCCGGCGTGGCCGCCTTGTTCGACGCCGCCCTCTCGCGCGGCGAAGGTGCGCTGGACGTGGTGGCCGCGGCGCGCATCGCCACTTGATTCAGGATGCGCCCGGAAAGCACGAGGATCTGCGCGGTCCGATGCCTGTGAGGGCCGGGTCGGCCTTCGGGGCCTGACGCGTTTGCGATACTCGACCGCCATGACCGGCCCCGCCCCCGCCATCCGCCTGCTGCACCTGGAGGACTCCGAGCCCGATCACGCGCTGGCCATGGCCTACCTGCAGCGCGGCGGCATCCACGCCGAGCCGCTGCGCATCGAGAGCCGGGCCGAATTCGCCGCCGCACTCCAGCAGCCCTGGGACATCGTGGTGTCGGACTACCACCTGCCCGGCTTCGGCGGCCTGGAGGCGCTGCAGATGCTGCGCGCCAGTGGCCGGCCGCTGCCCTTCATCCTGGTGTCGGGCCAGATCGGCGAGGAAACGGCGGTCGAGGCCATGCGCCAGGGCGCCAGCGACTACCTGCTCAAGGACAACCTCTCACGCCTGGCGCCGGCGGTGGAAAACGCCATCGCCGCGGCCGAGGCGCAGCGCGCGCGGCTGGCCGCCGACCGCGAACTGCAGGCCTCGCGCCGGCGCCTGCAGGAACTGGCGCAGCACCTGCAGACCAGCGTGGAGAGCGAACGCCAGGCCATCGCGCGCGAGATCCACGACGACGTGGGCGGCTCGCTCACGGCGCTGAAGTTCGAACTCGACTGGATCCGCCGCCGCACCACCGAACCGGCAGTGCAGCAGCGCGCGGCGATGGCGCTGGAGACGGTGACGCACGCCATCGAGGCCAGCCAGCGCATCATGCAGAACCTGCGCCCGGCGATCCTGGAGCAGGGCCTGGTGGCGGCGCTGCAGTGGATGACCAGCCGCTTCGAGAAGCGCACGGGCATCGAATGCGAGTGCCGCACCAGCGGCCTCAGCCCCGACCGCCGCGCGCTGCCGGCCGGCGTGCCGCTGGTGGCCTACCGCACGGCCCAGGAGGCGCTCACCAACGTGAGCAAACACGCTGCGGCCACGCGCGTGGTGGTGGACTTGTCGATCAGCGGCGGCGTGCTCTCGCTGGAGGTCAGCGACAACGGCCGCGGCCTAGGCCCGGACGACCTGGCCAAGACCCGGAGCTTCGGGCTGCGCGGCCTGCACGAGCGCGCCTCCACGGTGGGCGGCTGGGTCGACCTGAGCAGCAGCGCGGCTGGCACCTCGCTGATCCTGTCGGTGCCGCTGGCCGGCGCCGGGTCCGCTGCCGCGGCCGGTGACAATGAAGGGCCCGAAGACCCCGAAACCGCCGCGTGGACGGCCACATGAGCCGCCACATGAGCTGCCACCTGACTCCCCGATGATCGAAGTCATCCTCTGCGACGACCATGCGCTGATCCGGCGCGGCATACGCGATACGCTGTCCGACGCGCCCGACATCCGCGTCATCGGCGAGGCCGGCGACTACGGTGAATTGCGCACGCTGATGCGCACGCTGGCCGCCGACGGGCGAGGTGCGGCTTGCGACGTGCTGGTGCTCGACATCAACCTGCCCGGGCGCAGCGGCCTGGATGCACTGCACGCGTTGAAGGACGAAGGTTCGCCGGTGAAGGTGCTGGTGGTCAGCATGTACCCCGAGGACCAGTACGCCATCCGTGCGCTGCGTGCCGGCGCCCACGGCTACGTGAACAAGGGCGGCGACCCGCAGCTGCTGGTGCAGGCCGTGCGCACGGTGGCGCAGGGTCGCAAGTACGTCACGCCCGAGATCGCGCAGATGCTGGTGGAAAGCCTCACCGCGCCGGTCGCCGAAAACCTGCACCAGAAGCTCTCCGACCGCGAACTGCAGACGCTGGTGATGATCGCCTCGGGCAAGCGGCTGGCCGATATTGCCGAGCAGTTGACGCTGAGCCCGAAGACGGTGTCGGTGTACCGCGCACGCGTGCTGGAAAAGCTGCAACTGGCCAACAATGCCGAGCTCACGGTGTATGCCATCCGCAACGGGCTGGTGGGCGAGTGACGGCCGCGTGAACGCAGCATTGCGCGCCGGGGTGCATGCGCTCGAGGACGCGCAGGCCATGCGCCGTGCCGGGCGCGAGCTGCTCTCGCTGGCGCTCATCGACGCCCGCAACCACCTGCTGGCGCTGCTGGCGCAGGACGAGTCGCCCGCCGCGCTGCAGCGCGCCGCCCACGCCGGCTGGTACCAGGAAGTCTGGATCGCGCGCCATGTGCAGCGCCAGCGCGGCGAAGCCTGCGACCCACGGGCCACGCGGCTGGCGGGCATCGATCCGCGGGCCGACGCCTGGGCGGCCGGCGACGAGACGCCTGCGCCCGACGCGCTGCGCGGTTTTCTCGCCGAGACGCTGGAGATCACGCTGGACCTGCTGGCCGGCAGTGCCGAGGACGACGCAGCGCTGCACTTCTTCCGCCTGAGCCTGCTGCACGAGGACCGGCTGTGCGAGGCGCTGGCCGAAGACCTGCGCGCCACCGCGCCGCCGTCGCGTGCGTTGCGTGAACCGATCTGGCTGCCGGCGACGCGCTGGATGCTGGGTTCGGCGCGCGGCGGCACGGTGCCCCACAACGAACGCTGGGCGCACGAAGTGGCGGTGCCCGAATCCGAGATCGACGCCCAGGTCGTGAACTGGGGCCAGTTCGTCGAAGTTGCCGCCGACGGCGGCTACGAGCGGCGTGAGCTCTGGTCCGACGCCGGCTGGTCCTGGCTGCAGGCCGGTGGCCGGCGCGCCCCGGCGCATGTGGAGCAGTTGCTCGGCGGCGTGCTGGTGCAGCGCCGCGGCGGCCTGCAGCGCGCGCCGGCACTGCAGCCGGTGGTGCACGCCAACCGCTACGAGGCCGAGGCCTGGTGCCGCTGGGCCGGCCGCCGCCTGCCCACCGAGCCCGAGTGGGAACTCGCGGCGCACACCGCGGCCGGCCGTGGCTTCGTCTGGGGCGATGTCTTCGAATGGGTGGCCGGCAGCGCGCGCGCCTGGCCCGGGGCGGGCGAGGCGTCGCCGGGGTCGCTGGACGCGATTCCGCCCGCCGGTGCGCAAGGCGTGCTGCGCGGGGCTTCGTTTGCGACGCGCACGCGCCAGCGCCACCCCAAGGCGCGTCGCTTCGCCCCACCCGAGCGCGACCACCTGTTCTGCGGTTTTCGCAGCTGCGCGTTGTAGCGCGAAGGCGACCGGCGCATGGACTTCTGGCCCGGTTGCGGCTACGAGCACCTGTCGCGCGACGAGCGCGGCGGGTTGCGGCCGGGCGACGACTGGTGGCGTTTGTTCCTGGCGCGGCCGGAACTGGCGCCGGTGACTGAGTCCTGCGCCGCCGAACGTGCGCTGCACGCCGCGCTGCTGGAGCAGCCCACGCGCAAGGTCACGGGCGAACGCCTGGCGCGGCTGCAGGACGGCGATGCCCGTGAAAACTACGCCGTCTTCCTGCGCTTCCGCGACGCCTTGCAGGCGGCCGGCAGCTTGCAGGCCTTCTATCTGAGGCTATTCCGCCGCGGTGTCGTCGATACGCCGCCGCTGTTCATCGACCTGCTCGTGCAGGCCCTGCTGCGCGGTCTGCTCGACGGCAGCCCCGGCGAAGCAGCGGGCGCCTTCGAAGCCCGCGCCGCGGAGTTGCTGTTCCGGGCGCAGCGCATCCGCCTGCAGGAAGGCCGCGTGCTCGCCGCCGACCGCGACGCCATCGACCTGCTGCACGACACCGCGGGCCTGGGTGATCTCGGCCGCCTGCTGCGCCAGGCCCGGTTGCAGCCGAAGGCGCTGGACGTGGAGGTGCTGACCGAAGACAACGCCGCCCGCTACTGGGCCGGCGCCCAGGCCGGCCGCCACCACATGCTGCTGGACCTGACGCACGAACTCACGCAGGACCTGGGCCACGGTCTGCAGTTCCATCTGCGCAATGCGCATTCGGGGCTGCCGGCGCTGGCGCGCGTGCTCGAACGCTGGGTGGCGCACCTGCTGGGCGTGCAAGTGCGCATCGAACCCGTGCCGCGCATCGACGACGCGCAGTGGCGCTGGCATGTCGGCCTGGACGCCGAAAGCACGGCGCTGCTGAACGACTTGTACGAGGACCGCCCGGTCGACGACGAGCGGCGCCGGCGGCTGATCAGCCTGTTCCGGCTGGAGTTCACCGACCCGGCCGAGATGAACGCTGAAGTGGCCGGCCGCCCGGTCTACCTGGGCCTGGCGTACAACGCCGAAGGGGTGCTGCGGCTGAAGCCGCAGAACCTGCTGCTCAACCTGCCGCTGGCGCGCGCTTCCTGAGGCTGCGCCCGCTTTGGGCGCCGCAGGCTGGCGAGTGCATAAGCTCAAGGCGGGGCGGGTGGGCAAGCTGTGCGATCAGCTCGACGTCGCCGCGGCGTGGCCGCGCGGCAGAGCCATCCTGAAGTTCGGAAACCCGATGCGGACCGGCCGTTCCTGGGCGAAATCGGGTCGGCTCCCACGGCCAGGAGCAGGCGTTCGCGACTGACGGCAATCCGGAGATCTGCTTGAGGGTTGTCCGACACCTGCCCTCGGGTCTGCGCCACGCGCCCAACCGAGGCGCCTGCGCCGCCTGCCGGGTCATGAACTCCAGCGATGAGCTCACCAGTGCGTGGCTGCCTGCGCGCCACGTCGTCATTGGCTTCAGCAAGACATGCCAGGCGGGCATTCTCGCTACGGGCCCGAGAAACCCAGCTCGATCATCGATTGCGCGTCGGCGTTGATGGGGCAGGCTTGCGTGGGCAGCAGCGTCGGCTCGTAGCGGGCCAGGTCGGGGTCACGCAGCGCTTCGGCGATGAAGGCGGTCAGCTCGTCGACTTCAGTCTCCGACAGCCCCAGCGGCCTGAACATGGGCGAGAGCTGCTGCGCCGGCACCCGCGAATTGGCGGCCACCGCCCGGTTCTTGTAGACGATGACTTCGCGCAGCGTTCGAAAGTTGCCGCCGTGGCCATAGAACGGGCTGTCGGACAGGTTGTAAAGCTGCGGCGTCTTGAACCTGAAGGCGTCTTCCGCGACGCCAGTGAAGCCGCCACGGCCGCGGTGTTCGGGCTGGCTGTCAAGGTCGACCCGAAGTCCTACCAGGTCGGGCATGCCCATCGCATGGAAGGACTCGGTGGCCAGCGGAGGGCCGTCATGGCAGGCGACGCAGCCAGCCTTGCCAAAGAACAGTGCCGCACCGCGCTTGTGCACCTCGCTCATGGCCGCCTGGTCGCCACGCAGCCAGCGCTGGAAGGGAGCGCGATTGGCCAGCAAGGTGCGCTCGAAGGCGGCTATAGCCAGGCCTGCAGCCTCGGCGCCGTAGCGCGTTTCGACCGGCCAGTCGGGGAAGGCGGCATCGAACATCGGCTGGTAGACGGCGGGCGCGGCTCCCAGGCGGTGCACCTTCTGGCCCGCGATGGCCTGCGTCTCCAGGCCCTGGTAACCGAGAAGATTCGTCGCCTTGGGCGTGCCTGCTGTCCAAGCGCTCTCGGTGCCCACATTGCTGGCGGTGGCGCCGAACTGCCCGTTCCACAGCACGTTGCGCTGCCAGGCCACATTCATGGCCGAAGGACTGCGCAGCGGCTGCACGTCGACGAACGCGGGATCGGCGGTGGGCGCAACCGTGCGGTGCAGCAGGCCCCAGCCGCCTTCGCCTATGCCCTGGGCCACCCCCGCCTGGAAGCCGAAGCGGGCGTTGTGGCAACTGGCACAGGAATAGGTGTTGCGCATGTCGCCCATGGCCGGGACCGTGCCGAGCATGGTGTCATGGAACAGCAGCTTGCCCAGCGCCACCTTGGACGCCGTGATCGGGTTGCGTGGATCCTGCGGGATCGCGGCATAGTCGCCATCGTCAGGAAGCCTGAGTCGCTGGGCGCCACCGCTGGCCAGGATGGCAGCCTGCAGATCGGATTCGGCCCGCTGCGCCGGCGTCGGCGCATCGCCGCCGCCGCCGCAAGCCCCCAGCATCAGCACCGCGAGCAACAGAACCAGGCTGAGGATCGGTGGAAAAGTCATCATGATCTCCCTTCGGCACGGCGTCGCCAAGAGCTGGGCAGTCACCTCATCCAGGGGGCGAGGGGCAGTTGCGCCCGGGAAACCAGGGGCCCGCTCGGCCCCCTGAACGTGAGCCGGAGTCAGGTCGCGGTCGTCGTGCCAGGTTCCGAAACATCGTTAACTCCCGAGCGTGCTCAGCAGGAGTTCTGCCGGTTGTCAAGGTTGGATGTAGCAAAACTTGTGCCAGTTACAAATATCCATTGTAAATCAATTACTTGATCATCACGAACCGATTCATCGGCTGCGCCAAACGTCAAGAATTCCGACACCCTAGGGGCGCCGAGCCAATCCACGCCCTTCGTTCCTGCCAATTGCGAGGTCGCGACAAGTTGTGACATGGCGCCAGGCGCAGACAGGTCTCTTGGTGAAGGTGCGGTGGCGCCGCGTCGGCAGTGGGGAGATCATCAAGGTGCTGGCGAGCCCTGCCAGTCGCGCACCGGTGCGGCCGAGGAGATGCCGGGAGCAGCCGTGCGTGCGATGCGCATCGGCGGTGTGGCACCGGGGTACCGTTGGGCGCTTGGGGGGCTGGACCTCGTAACGGCAGGCTGGGTCCGCATCGGCCAGATTGAACGCACCTTACCGGCCGCCGGGGGTTGCGGGCGCGAGGCTGGCCGACGGGGCCTTCCAGTCCGAGCCATTCGCGTACGCCGGCGACCTCGCTGAAGGGCACGCCCGCAGCGCCGGCGCTGGACCGCCACGCCGCGCACGAAGGCGCGCTGCCCGCGCCCGCCTACCGGGCCGGCACGCTGCCGTCGGAGGCCGCGGACCTGCCCGACGACGGCGCGCTGATCTCGCGTCCCTGCTGCCCGGCATAGGGCGAGGCCGGTGCGCCGCCGTGCTGCGCGCAGCCGGCCAGCAGCGCCAGGACCAGCACCGGCCGCGCCCAGCCCCGTTTCAGCCGCGGCGGCGCCCGGCTGGAGCGACGGGCCGCGCTCACTGGACTCATGGCAGCTTCCCCGAGACGCAGCTGACGTCGGCGAGCCGGCCATCGGCGCCGGCCGTGGTCTGGCAGGCCACCGTCCGGCGCGATGCCGGCTCGTGAAACCAGACCGTGCTGCTGCTGCCGCTGGCCGAGCTGCCGATCGGGACCCAGCTCGGCGCGGCATCGATCTGCGAACGTGCCTGCGGCGCGATCGTGAGCACGCCGGTCAGGGACCGTGCCGCGGCCAGGGCGGCGCAGGACAGTCTGCGTGGATTCTTCATCGCGGGGCTCCAGGTCGGGGGTTGCGGGGAGGGCCGCGCTCCGGCAACCTGTCGGCCAGGCGACACCGCGCTCAATATCGGCGCTGTATGCCAATGCGTGCGCCTCAGTCGCGCGTCCTCGCCAGCGCCGCCACGACGAGCAGCGCGAACGCGAGCAGAAGCAGCCACTTGAGCCCCGCTGCACCAGCCGAGGCGGCATACAGCGAAGGCACGCCGAATCGGGGGGCAGCGGTCAGCCACGCGTGCAGGCCGTTCTCCACCGCGTCGAACGCCGCCGCCGCCGGCATCGCCCAGCCCGCCGCGGCGCGCGCCCGCTCGCCCAGCGGCGCGAACAGCGCCGTTCGCGTGGCCAGCAGGAAACCGAACGCGCCGTAGGCCAGCAACAGCACGGCGTCCAGCGGCAGGTGCGCGCGGTAGCGCTGCAGATCCTGCGCCGACCACCGGTGGACGACTTCGCCGAAGGCGCGCGGCGTGGCCGCGAACTGCAGCGCGAGCGCGCCCGGCTCGAGCGGTGCGAGCCAGGCCGCCAGCGCGGCGAACAATGCCAGCGCTACCAGTCCGCTGGCGCGGACGGCGCGCACGATCAGGCGCGCGCGCCTGGGCGCGGTGCCGGCAGCGCCGCCCCGCGCGCCCAGTCGATCGCGTCGTCGAGCCGGTCGTCGCCCCAGAAGATCTCGTCGCCGCAGACGAAGGTCGGCGCGTCGAAGAGGCCCAGCGCCCGCGCGCGGTCGGTCTGGCGCGCGTAGGCGGCGCGCACCTCGTCGCCGTGCGCAGCCTCGAGGCAGCGGTCGGCGTCGCGCCCCAGGCCCGCCAGCCATTCGCGCAGCAGCGAACGGTGGCAGCGCGACTCGTCCTCGCAGTAGCAGCCGACCGCGAAATCGGCCTGCCGCGACAGCGCGGCCAGCAGCGCGATCGCATGCGCGGCGTCGGGTGCCGCCATCTCGCGGCGGTAACGCCGCGCGAAGGCCTGCCATGCCTGCGGCGTGCGGCGCACGGTGCCGATGCGCAGGCCCTCGCCGGGTGCGCGCGGACTGCCGAGACGGACGATGTGAAGCGGCATGGCGGAGCCTCGTTCGCACGTTGCAGTCTAGCGCGGCCCGGCGCGTGGCGGTTGCGGGTGGGCGCGTTGATGGCGACCGTCCGCACCCTCGACGCGCGCTGCCGCCACGCTGGTGGGTCGCGCGCGAGACGGTGAAGTGGCGACGGTCAGGCGGAGACGGCGTAGCGAAGAAGGCTGTCCCCGTGCGGCCCAGCCCGGCCCTGCGTGCGCTCAGCCGCCGCCGCGCTGCGTATAGAGGTCGAAATAGCGCATGAACTCGTTGCGCGCCGCGTCGTCCACGCCGTCGAAGTGGTAGCGCACCGCCATGCGCGGCAGCTGCACGATGCCCAGGCGGCGCGGCGGCAGCATCGTCCAGTGGAGTTCCAGCGTGCCGGCGCCGATGAGCACCAGCGCGCGCCCGGGCGCCGGCAGTTCGATTGCATGGTCGCGCACGGCGCCGGGCAGGCAACGCAGCCAGTCGGCTTCGCTGAAGGCCTGGTCGCGCTCGAAGCGCTCGGGAAAGTTGGGCCCGATGGTCATTCAGCCGCCGGCCACCGGCGGCCAGATGGCCAGCACGTCGCCTTCGACCAACGTGCGCGTGGCGCGCTCCTCGGGCGGCACGTAGACGCCATTGACCAGCACCAGCTTCACCAGCTTTTCGGGCATGTGGAAGGGCTCGATGATCTGCGCGATGGTGGCTCCGGGCGCCACTTCCAGCGGCATCAGGTTGCCGGTGCGATGCTCCGCCGGCAGGTAGTCGGTGAGGCCGGCGTAGAGCTTGAAGGTGATGTGCATGGCACCGATACTGCCGCGGATGCCCGCTTCAGGCGCGGATATGGGCATGCGCATGCTGCGCCTGCGCGCTGGCCAGGTAGGCCTGCATGAGCAGCGTCGGATCCTGCAGCAGCTTGTCCTTCCATTCACCCAGCGGCACCTGGCCTTCGACCAGGCCGCGCATCACGCCCACGTGTTCGGTCCAGCCGATGGCGTTGCAGCCCACCAGGCGGTCACCGCCGAACTGCAGGCTCAGGTGGCGGCCGGCGGCGGTGTCGGTCATCTCGACATGTTCGCCGCCGGGCACGCCGTCCCAGGCGCCGAAGCTGGCGCTGATGAGGCCTAAAGTGTCGAGCACGTTGATCTGCGTCACGCCGCGCAGTTCTGTCGGCCGGCCCACCATGTTCAGCGCCGCCACGCGCGCCTGTTCGGCGGCATTGGGCTGGATGGCGCTGACGATCGTCTTGCCGCTGACCTTGTCGAAGGCCTCGGCGCAGTCGCCGGCGGCATAGACACCGGGCACGCTGGTCTGCAGGTGCTCGTCGGTGAGCACGCCCACCAGGCAGCGTACGCCGCTGTCCTGCAGGAAGCCGATGTTGGGCTTCACGCCGGTAGCGCTGATCACCAGGTCGGCCTCGAGCACGGCACCGGTGGAAAGCTTCACCTTCATCACCTGCGTGGCGTCGCGCTCGATGGCGTCGACGCGGGCGCCGGTGTGCACCGCCACGCCCTTGGCCACGCACCAGTCCTTGATCATGCCGCCGGCCACCGGGCCCATCATGCGCGGCACCATGCGGTCTCCCATCTCCACCACGCTGAGTTTCACGCCGCGCGCCGCCAGTGCCTCCATGATGATGCAGCCGATGAAGCCGGCGCCCATCTGCAGCACACGCGCGCCCGGCTTCGCCAGCGCCTGGATGGCGCGCGCGTCGGCCA
>CXWK01031951.1_pt1 | contig 11641 bp, 12 predicted proteins | sample 590851 | NCBI WGS metagenome assembly CXWK01 (sample SAMEA3498364, study PRJEB10139) | wastewater metagenome | biome: wastewater treatment plant; material: activated sludge | place: Denmark | collected 2014-08-01
CACCGTCAACGCCGACGCCGCCCGACCCGTCCACCCCGCATGCCGCTGCAGATGCGTCACCGGCGCATGCGGCAACAACGAGTTCTGATCAGCCACCGCCAACGCACGGCCAGCCTCAGCCTCCAACACCGCCACCAACCGAGCCAACACCGTCACCCGATCCGCAACACCCGCACCCGTGATCAAGTCCCCCGTCACCGGGGTCTCCGTCGCGGCAACGAGCGTCTCCACGAGGGCCCTAACGTCCCCCGGACAGTTCCCCGCACCGGCCACGACCCGCGCCACCAGATCGGGGCCCTCGCCACCAGCCTGATCAGACCCCGGTTCCTGCATCGAATCCGTCATCACAACCGCCAACCCCTGGCCTGAAACGAGCCCGATCGGCCCGTCCGCCATGCCCTATTCGAACATATGTTCGGCTCAGATCCAGGCGTCATCCAAGGCGTGTCGTCGTGTCGCGAGCATCGCTGGGACCGTCATTGGCCCGTGTGCCTTGCCTGTGACTTCTGCCCTCAATTGGCTGGCGGCGCGAACACCCCGACCACGCTCAAGTCGGCGTCTCTCGCCCGGCCAACGGCACCACACTCAGGCGTCGACTGTCTCCCGAATCCGCTGTGAGATCACATTGCTGACACCGTCGCCTCGCATCGACACGCCATACAGCGCATCGGCGGCCTCCATGGTGCGCTTCTGGTGAGTGATCACGATGAGTTGGGAATCGGCCCGCAACTCCTCGATCACCTCCAACAGTCGGCCGAGGTTCGTGTCGTCCAGCGCAGCCTCAACCTCGTCCAGGACGTAGAACGGGCTCGGCCGTGCCTTGAACAGCGCCACCAGGAATGCCACCGCGGTCAGGGATCGCTCGCCGCCGGACAGCAACGACAGCCGCTTGACCTTCTTGCCAGGCGGCCGAGCCTCGACCTCGACGCCGGTGGCCAGCATGTCCTGTGGATCGGTCAGTACGAGTCGCCCATCGCCGCCGGGGAACAACCGTGCGAAAACCCGTTCGAACTGGGCGGCGGTGTCGGCGAACGCCTCGGCGAACACCTGCTCCATACGGTCGTCGACCTCTTTGATCACGCCGTGCAGGTCATCGCGGGCGTTGCGGATGTCGTCGAGTTGGGTGGAGAGGAACTGATGCCGTTCCTCCAGCGCAGCGAACTCCTCGAGGGCGAGCGGGTTGACTCGGCCCAACAGGCTCAGGGCGCGTTCTGCGGACTTGAGTCGCCGTTCCTGCTCGCCGCGCTCGAACGCGTACGGCTGCGGCTCCGGTCCCCCGTCCTCCTCGTCGCCGGGGGCTCGCGGGCTGGGCGGGATCTGCACGTGCGGGCCGTACTCCGCCACCAGGGCGTCGGCATCGATGCCATGGTCGGCCATGGCACGGTCCTGTAGCTGTTGGATCTTGAGTCGCTGTTCGGTGCGGACCATTTCGTCGCGGTGCACGGAATCGGTCAGAGTGTCCAGGACAGAGGTCAAGTCCTTGATGCGTATGCGGAGTTCGCCAAGAGCCGTGTCGCACTCATCTCGTCGGGCCTGAAGCCCCAACCGCGACTCATCGGCCACGGCCACCAGTCGGTCAGCGTGGGCGACCGCAACGGCCGCTGCCCCCGCGACTGCCACGGCCACCTCACGTTGACGGGTGCGCTGCCGACGCACCCGGTCCCGCTCGACCGCGGCCGTCCGCTCACGCTCCGCCGCCGCCAACAGTTCGTCGGCACGGCGTTGCATGGCCGAAGCACGTTCCTCGCCGGTCCGCAGCGCCAGGCGAACTTCCATCTCGCCGGCCCGAGCCGCAGCCACGGCGGCCGCCAGATCCTCCCGCCGGTCAGCGACCGGTCCCACGTCGACTCGTTCCTCGGCGGCCTGGCGAAGTTCGGCCTCTGCCGCGTTGACCGCCGCCTGATCCTGCGCCAACAATTGGCGCGCGGCTGCCGTGTCCGCCTCCAGGCGTTCAGCTTCGTGACGCGCGGCACGGACCCGTGAGCCCAAGGCCCCCAGTTGGTCGGCCACTGCAGCCATGGCGGCATCGGACTCGTGCAGTCGCTTCAGGGCGTCAGCCAACTCCGATTCCGCCGTGGACAAGGTGTGGCGGGCCTGCTCCAAGGCGAACCGCAGCCGTTCACACTCGGCCACGGCGTCGCTGAGGCGGCGTTCGTCGGCATCGATCTGGGCCGCCAGTTCCAGCGCACTGGTCTCGTTGTCGTCCCAAGCCACGAGTGACGTGGGGCCCACCACGTGGCCGTCCGCGGTGACCGCGAGCCTGGCACCAGCGGCCACCACCTGGGCGGCATGGGGAACCGAGTTCGCACGTCGGATCCCCGACAGCGCAGTGGCCAGCGCGGCCACCACTTCGGGATCCCCCGTAATGACGGTCACGAGGTCGTCGGGATGCTCGCCGACAGCAGTGCGCCCATCGGTGATCACGAACCGAGGAACGACAGGCATGCGCGCCAGCACCTGCAGAGCGTCGTCGTGCGACGACACGACCACTCCATCCGCGAGTTCGCCGAGGGCCGCGGTCACGGCAGTCTCCCAACCGGGGGCGACCGTGATGTGGTCACGTAGCAGGCCGTGTACGTCGGGGTCAGCACCGATGTCCTCGGGCAATCCGGATCGAGACCGGACCGCCGAACGCAAGGCATCGACGCGCGCGGCCACTGTTGCGCGCTCCTGTTGGGCCGCAGTTTCCTGGGCAACGAGGTCGCTCAACTCGGCAGACGCTGTCTCGACGGCGGTGTGGCACTGCTCGTAGCGAGTGTCGAGATCTACCTCGCCGGTGTCGAGTCCCGACACCTGCTGCTCGAGGGCGGCGAACTGGGCAGCGGCCGCTTCGCCCCGCTCCTGGGCCGCAACGCGGGCAGCCTCCAATCGATCGATCTCGCCCTGGCGCGTCTCGATGCGACTTCGCGCCGCCGAGGCGCTGCCCTGCAGTCGGGCCAGCCGTTCCCGACGTTCCGAGGCGGTCCGCTGCTGCTGTTCGACGCGTCGCTCCTCTGCCGCCAGATCCGCCTCTGCTGCCGCCCGGCCAGCGGATGCCGCCGCCAACTCGTTCGTGCGTTCCCGATTCTGGGCAGCCAAGTCGGCCAGTTCGCCCTGGAGTCGGTGGGCTTCCGTTTCGAGTTGCTGCGGATCCACCCCCGATGAGGTGACGGTGTCGACGTCGGAGAGGTTGCGGCTGCGTTCCCGGGCAACAGACCCGATCGCCCGGAACCGCTCGGCCAAGCCGGACAGCCGGAACCACAGGTCCTGTTGCTCGTTCAATGCCGGTACGAGCTGCTCGACATCGGCCTGCAGTTGCGCCTCGCGGGACTGGTCGGCGAGTAGTTGTGCCTCTGCCTCCTGGCGCTGCTCCCGCAACGCCGTCTCGTCGGCCTGGTCCTTGGCCAGGGCCGTGGTGAGCGCTGCGAGGTCATCGGCCAGGAGCCGCAATCGGGCATCGCGCACGTCGGCCTGGATCACGGCCGCACGGCGAGCCACCTCGGCCTGGCGACCGAGCGGCTTCAGTTGGCGCCGCAACTCCGCGGTGAGATCGGTGAGCCGGCTCATCTTCTCGGTGAGCCCGTCCAGCTTGCGCTGCGCCTTCTCCTTGCGCTTTCGGTGCTTGAGGACCCCGGCAGCCTCCTCGATGAATCCGCGGCGATCCTCGGCGGTGGCGTGCAGGATCGAATCCAGTTGGCCCTGGCCCACGATCACATGCATCTCACGTCCGATGCCGGAGTCCGACAACAGCTCCTGGACGTCCAGAAGGCGGCAGGGGGTGCCGTTGATGGCGTATTCGGAGCCGCCCGATCGGAACATGATCCGCGAGATCGTCACTTCGGTGTAGTCGATCGGCAACGCACCATCGGTGTTGTCGATCGTGAGGGCGACCTCGGCGCGACCCAGCGGGGCACGATTGGACGTACCGGCGAAGATGACGTCCTCCATCTTGCCGCCGCGAAGGCTCTTGGCCCCCTGCTCACCCATGACCCACGTGAGGGCATCCACCACGTTGGATTTGCCAGAGCCGTTGGGACCCACGACGCAGGTGACGCCGGGTTCGAAGTTGAGTGTGGTCGGAGAGGCGAAGGACTTGAAGCCCTTGAGCGTGAGGCTCTTGAGATGCACGCGAACTCCTTGCGACGCCCGTGGGTGGGGGACGTTGCAGGCTAACCCGCCAGCACGCCCGACCCGGGCAGCGGCACGCGTGAGATCAGGAGGCGGCGGGCGCGAGCAGAGTGTCGACCGTCAGGTCGAGCGAACGTTCCAGCTCCAGGCGCTCGACGTGCGCCTCGAGGTCGCGGACCCGGGCACGCAGTCGCGCCACTTCGTTCAGCAGGCGCTGGTCGGCTGCCGGCAGATGCCCGTACAGAGCCTTGGCCATGATTCGGTCCCCTTCGTCCCAACGCCGCCACCCATACGGTGCAACGCCCTTCATGATCCCCACTCAACCCCCGGGCTATGCCCGCGCGGACCACAAATTTCCCTGCCCTCAGTGTGCCATCATCCCGTGGGCCCGGTGGCCAACTCGGTGCGCGACTCAGCGAGTGACGGGCAATCGCTGGCAGCGCGGGCATCGATGTGACGACCGGTTCGTGAACCGCTCCCGCACGATCGCCGTACCGCAGCGAGGGCACGGCTGACCGTGCCGGCCGTAGGCGTCAAGGCTGCGGTCGAACCAGCCGGACTCCCCGTTGATGGCCACGAACAGTGGATCGAACGACGTCCCGCCGGCCTTCAATGCGTCCGCCATCACCTCGGAGGCCGCGGTGAGAACGTTGGCCGTGCGTGCCCGAGATAGCCGGTTGGCGGGCGTCTCCGGATGCACGCGAGCCCGCCACAGCGCCTCATCAGCGTAGATGTTGCCGATTCCCGACACGATCGTCTGCGCCAGGAGGACTCGCTTGATTCCGCTACGCGAACGACGAATCGCTGTCACGGCAGCGCTTGCGTCGAACCGCGGATCAAAGGGATCGCGGGCGATGTGACTCACCGAGGCGGGGACGGACTCGCCGTCGGCTGCGGCCCGGCCTTCCGGTTCGTCGGCGAGAACCCAGCCGAACGTGCGCTGATCCCGGAACACCAGGACCTGGCCGTTGTCGAGGGGCCACCACGCGCGTGCGTGGGGATCGGAGGCCGGACGCGGGTCAGTGGTTCCCAGAATCCGGAACTGACCGCTCATGCCCAGATGAGCGACCAAGAGCTGATCACCCGCCCCCAGCCCCAGCCAGAGGTACTTGCCGCGCCGGTTGGCGGACGTGACCGTCAGGTCACTCGTCCGCGCGATGAGCTCACCGGCTCCCCCACCCTGCCGGCGCACGGCGCGGGGGTGAGCCACCACGGCAGTCCCCAGTCGACGACCGACGAGTTCTTCGAGACCACGTCTCACCGTCTCGACCTCAGGCAGTTCCGGCATGGGAGATCACGGGTGGTCGGAGTTCACGGCAGCCGCACCTGCGGCCGGGTCGAGTTCGGCGTACGCCGTTCGGGCCGCCTGCTGCTCAGCGTCCTTCTTGGTCGGTCCAGCCCCCTGGCCGTGCATTCCGTCGTCCAACCTGACCCGGGCGGTGAAGGACTTGTGATGGTCGGGTCCGGATTCCTCGACCACATACTGCGGGACACCGAGCCCCAACGCGGACGAGCGCTCCTGCAAGCTGGTCTTCCAGTCCAACTCCGCGTCGAGTTCCTGCGTCGCGGACAGCAACGGATCCATGAGGCCGTGAATGACCTCAGTGGCTTTACCCAGTCCCTGCGCCAAGAAGATGGCGCCAAACACCGCCTCAAGGCTGTCGGACAGGATGGAGGTCTTGTCACGCCCGCCGGTGGCATTCTCGCCTTTGCCCAAGCGCAGATAGGACCCCAGTTCGATCCCCCGGGCTACCTCGGCCAGCGCCTTGGCGCTGACCATGGCCGCACGCATCTTCGCCAGCCGGCCCTCGGGAAGGTCCGGGTTGCGGGTGAAGAGCGCCTCGGTGATGACAATGCCCAGAACGGCATCGCCGAGGAACTCCAGACGTTCGTTCTGAGGCAACCCACCGTGCTCATACGCGTAAGAGCGGTGGGTCAGCGACTCCTCGAGAAGGTCATCAGGCAGGTCGACCCCGAGCCGCACGCACAACTCCACCGGGTCGCGGGGAGCGTCGGCAGCGGCCACAGCCTGATCAGACGTCGAGGACGGAACGCTTGTTGTAGGTGCCGCAGGTGGGGCAGGCGGTGTGACCCAACTTCGCGGACCCACACCGATCGCACTTGGTCAGCGCCACGGGGGCCGCCTTCCACTGGGAACGGCGGGCGCGGGTGTTGGCGCGCGACATCTTCCGCTTGGGGACGGCCACGTCAGTCTCCTTCGGACTCTGCTGAATGCGTGAGTTTCTCGCGCAACTGCTCCAGCGCCGCCAGGCGCGGATCGCTGCGTTCGTGACGGTGGTCCGGGTTGTCGGCCAGTGCGACACCGCAGTGCGGGCACAGGCCGGGACAGTCAGGACGACACGTCGGGCTCAAGGGTAGTGCCAGAACCGTCGCATCGCGAAATGCCGGCCGCAGATCGAGCAGGGGACCGGACATGGCGACGATGTCGGTGTCCTCCTCGGAGTCAGTCTCGACCTCTGCACCGGGGTAGGTGAAGAACTGGCGGAAAGACACGGGCAGGGCCTGATCGAGTGGATCCAAACACCGCACACACTCCCCCGTCAGGTGCAGGTCGGCAGATCCGGTGACGAGGATGCCGTCGAGCACCGACTCCAGCAGCAGGTCAACAGCGACCGGTTCGGTATCGATGGTGGCCACCTCGTTTCCGAGGTCATCGTCCGGCGCGACGTGGACTTCCAGCCGCTGCGACGCCCCCGGTTGCCGGGGCAGGCGGCGGCTGTCGATGACGAGGGGATGGGCCTCCGTCATGAGGCAGCTGGCTGCTCGGGACCACCGTCCGGAAGAGCCCCGGCCAGTTTCTGCCGGCCATTGCGGACGGACTCCATCGTCCGTTGCAGCGCACCCTCGAACGAGGCCAGTTTTGCGTCCACATACGCATCGACCTCGGTGCGTTTGCGGTCCGCCTCACTGTGAGCTTCGACGATGATCCGGTCGGACTCCGCGTGTGCGGCGCGGGTGATCTCGTCCTGCGCCACCAGTTGCTGCGCGTACTCGCGGGCATCGGCACGGATCTGCTCGGCCTCGGCTTGCGCATCGGCGATCACCGCATCCCGCTCGGCGAGGATGCCCTGGGCTTGCCGGATCTCTTCGGGCAGCGTCACGCGCGCTTGTTCGACCAGTTGCGCCGCCTGGTCCCGGTCGATGATGGCGCCACCACCCAGCGCGCGGGGTTTGGCTGCGGCGATCACCTCGGCCAATGCGTCCAGAGTCTGGCTGATGTCCACACGGTCCTCCCCAGGTCCTTCCGGAGCCACGGCATCGAACGCATCAGGTGATCCGGTGGGCGTCGAGTCAGCAGGGTCCGTCACGTTCGTTCGTTCAGTCGGTCAATGAGTTGCATCCGTACCGTATCCGGCAGGAGCCCGGTGATGTCGCCCCCATAGGTGGCCACTTCCTTGACGAGGCTGGACGACAGGTACCCGTACAGCGGATTCGTCGACACGAACAATGTCTCGACCCCAGTCAGGCGGTGATTCATCTGAGCCATCTGCAGCTCGTAGTCGAAGTCGGAAACGGCCCGCAGGCCCTTGACGATGGCCTTGATCCCGTTGTCACGACAGTAGTCCACGAGCAGGCCATGGAAAGCGTCGACGCTGACGTTGGGAAAAGGAGCGAGGCACTCCTGCAGCATTTCCATCCGCTCGTCAACGGTGAACAAGCTCGCCTTGGTCTTATTGATGAGCACGGCGACCGTCACGTGATCGAACAACGCTGCGGCTCGCTCGAACACGTCGAGGTGGCCGTTCGTGACCGGGTCGAACGACCCCGGGCAGACCGCGGTGGCCATGGCTCAATCCTCTTCGTCGCCGGATGCCGATGTGTGCCTGCGACCGTACCAAACTGCGGTGTCCCCGTACGCCCGTCGCTGCAACGGGGTCATCCCCTCAGGCCACGGTGAGGTTGCCCGCCGCGAGGTCTCCACGATCACGAGCGCGCCGGGGTGGATCCAGCCATTTGCGTCGAAGGCGGCCAGCACCGACGCGACCTGCTCACTGGGCACGTCATAGGGCGGGTCGGCGAAGACGAGGTCGCAGGCGAAGGGGGGCGTCCGGGCAGCCACCGCAAGGGCGGACCCCGCCTGAACCTCGACGAACTCGGCTGCGTCCAGCGTGGCGATGTTGCGGCGGATGGTCGAGAGCGTGGCCCGATCGCGCTCTACGAGTGCGGCACGATCCGCCCCTCTGCTGACTGCCTCGAAGGCAAGGGCCCCGCTCCCGGAGTAGAGATCCAAGACCCCGAGTCCCGTCCACTCGCCCCCCAACCGATGATCGAGCCAACTGAACATCGACTCGCGGACCCGATCCGACGTGGGTCGAACGCCGGTGCGTGGCACGGACAATTGCCGGCCGCCCCACCGGCCGGCGACGATGCGGGTCACGTCTTGTCCAGGTACGCGATCGCGGTCTGTTCCTCGAGCGTGGTCACGGCCATTCGGAGCGCAGGGTGACCGGTGAGTTCCGGGTCCGCGGCCACCAGACGACCTGCCTCCTTGCGGGCCGCGTCGATCAGGTCCTCGTCGCGTAAGACGGACAACAGGCGCAGCGACGACCGGTAGCCAGACTGGGCCGCGCCCAACACGTCACCTTCGCGGCGCTGCTGCAGATCCAGGCGGGCCAGGGCGAACCCGTCCAGCGTTGCGGCGACCTCGCTGAGGCGCTCATGAGCAGAGTCACCCGGTTCCGCCCCCGTCACGAACAGGCACAGGGCCGACCGCCCGTCGCGACCGACTCGACCCCGGAGCTGATGCAGCTGCGACACCCCGAACCGGTCGGCGTCCATGATGATCATCATTCCGGCGCTGGGTACGTCGACGCCGACCTCGATCACGGTGGTGCTGACTAGGACGTCGATGCCATCGTCAGGATCGGCCGGTCCGGCCACAAAGCGGCGCATGACCGCGTCCTTGTCGTCGGCGGGCAGGCCACCGTGCATGACTCCCACCCGCACGTCGGCGAGCGGACCGGCGCGCAGGTCCGACGCGAGCTCCTCCACCGAATGGAGCACGGCCCGGGGGTCGGGAAGATCCAGTTCGCCGTCAGCGGCGCCATCGTCCTCCTTTGCCGAAATCCGCGTGCACACAACGAACACCTGCCGCCCGGCGCGGACCTCTTCGACGACACGTTCCCACGCGCGATCGAGGTGGCTGGGGTGGGCGCTCGTGCTCACCACATGCGACACGATCTGTGGGTCCCCGCTGGGACGCTCCGTCAACGCAACGACGTCCAAGTCGCCGAAGACGGTCATGGCCACCGACCGTGGGATCGGGGTAGCGGTCATGACGAGCAGGTGTGGTCGTTGCCCTGGGATACGTTCGAGCAGGGCCGATCGTTGTTCGACTCCGAAGCGGTGCTGTTCATCGACGACGATCAGTCCCAAGTCGTGGTACTGAACGCTGTCCTGCAGCAGGGCATGGGTTCCGACGACGATGCCCGCTTCGCCGGTGACGATGTCCAGCAGGACGCGGCGGCGGGTCGCAGCATTCATCGAGCCGGTCAGGAGCGCCACTCGCGTTGCGTGCTCCGTCCCCCCGAGCAGACCCCCTTCGGCCAGTGGACCGAGCATGCGGGTGATGCTGGCGTGGTGCTGCTGGGCGAGCACCTCGGTGGGCGCCAGGAGCACCGCCTGGCCGCCGGCATCCACCACCTGCAGCATCTNNGCCCACGTCACCCTGGAGCAGAACATGCATCGGAACCGACCCGGCCAGCGTGGCGCTGATCTGAGCGCCGACAGTCCGCTGACCCTTCGTCAGTTCGAACGGTGACGCGACATCGAACTCGGCCAGCAGACCGTCGGTACGCAACGAACGCGAGGGCGTGCGCAACAGGGCGGCCTGATGCCGTCGTCGTGCCAGGGCCGTCTGGATCACGAACGCCTCGTCGAACGCCAGTCGCTGCCGCGCCCGGGAAGCGTTGCCGGACGTGGCGGGCTGGTGCAGATCTCGGAGGGCCTGGTCCGCGGTCACGAGTTCCAGCCGCACCCGGGCGTCCTCGGGCAACGGGTCCGGTACCGGATCCAACTGGGGCAGCAGCAGCTGCACCGCCCGATCGATCGCTGGGCTGGACGTCGTACTGGTGGCGGGATACACGGGAATGAGGCGGTCGGCGAAGTCGGCGACTCGCTGATCGACCTCTTCGTCCTCAACGAGGTCCGGAAGTAACTCCATGTCCGGATGCACCAACTGCAGCTTGCCGCGAAACGTCCCCACCTGGCCGCTGAACAGGCCCAGTCTGCCGACCACGGTCTGCCTGCGCAGGTAGCGATGGTTGAAGAACGTCAACAGCAGGTCGGCCCTGCCATCGGTGACGACGAGCTCCGCCCGTTCGGTCATGCGACCGGTGCGCTTCTGACGGAACGCTGCGAACGTGATGCTCTTGACGCGCGCGAGGACCGTGGCGTGCTCGTCGGGACGCAGCGTGCTGAGGTCGGTCAACTCACCCCGCTTGATGTAGCGCCGCGGGTAGTGGTGCAGAAGTTGACCGACGGTCTCGTAGCCGAAAGCCTTATTGAGCGCTTTGGCCGTGCGGACCCCCACCGCCGGCTGCAACGGATCGCTCATCGACACCATGGCACTAGCGTCGCACTCACCTCCGTCACCGCGACGGAGGCCTCACCAGCCCCGGCGGCTCACTCCACGCCGAAGATCAGCGGCCACAGGGGCTGTCCCCCTTCGTAGGTGACGAACTCCACCCCCGGGTGAGCGCCGCTGAGTCGGTCCACCACCTGAGCCAACATCGCGTCATCGGCATCGACGCCCCGAACGATGGTGGCGAGTAACGCGCCCGCGGACAGCATCAGTTCGACAGTCTCGATGGCCACCTCGGCCAGGTCGCTGCCGATGCGAAGGATGTCGCCGTCCACCACTCCCAGGACGTCCCCGGGCCGACACAGACCGGCGGTGGTCATGGCCTCGCGCGACGAAATCGTGACGGCGCCGTACCGCGTGGCTCCTGACGCCCGTGACATCGCCACCACGTCGTCATCGAACGCCACGCTCGAGTCGTGTACCGCCAGGGCGGCCAAGGACTGGGTGATGGAACGGGTCGGGACAACCGCCACCCGCAGACCTTGCTCGCGTGCCGATACTGCGGCAGCTTCGGCCGCCGACCGGGTCTCTTTGTCGCTGGGCAGAACAACCACCTCGCCGGAGTCGGTCGACAGGATCGCTTCCAGGATCTCGCCGGTGGCGGGAGCCAACCGGGGTTGTGCCACGAGCGGCGTCACCCCCAACTCCTCCAGCAGGGTGACGATGCCGGGTCCGTGTGCAACGGCAACCACTCCGCGGCCGTCCCGGATGCCGCGGTGGGTGTCAGCTGTCACCAGGTAGGTGATCCGGATCCGGTGGGGTCGACCGATGGCGATCGCCGCTTCGATGGCCGCACCCGCGTCATCGACGTGGACGTGAACGTTCCACAGCCCCTCACCGCCGACGACGACCAGGGAGTCACCGAGCCCCTGCAGTCGGCCCTTCAGGGTCGGGATCTGGTCGTCAGGTGCCTCCAGCAGGTACATGACC
>CXWK01001873.1_pt1 | contig 11634 bp, 10 predicted proteins | sample 590851 | NCBI WGS metagenome assembly CXWK01 (sample SAMEA3498364, study PRJEB10139) | wastewater metagenome | biome: wastewater treatment plant; material: activated sludge | place: Denmark | collected 2014-08-01
CCTATTATGGTAAAGCAAAAGTAAATTTTATTTTAAGCCGAACTCAGGAAGCAATCGAATGCTTAAAATCTGCATTTTTATTTGAGCCTTCGATAAGAACTGAGTTTGAAAAAGATTATCCTGAAATTAAAACATCAAAATTATTTAAAAGACTTTTAGGCGAAGCATAAAATTATTTATCATCTTTAAACAATATGCAAAATTCATTTTATTCTAATACTGAACTAATTGGTTTAATTGGTTATCCAATCAAACAAAGTTTTTCACCATTTATACACAACATCGCAGCCGAAATTACAGGTAGCAAAATAATTTATTTACCATTTGAAGTTCACTCCAGTAATCTTAAAAACGCTGTAAAAGGAAGTGTAGCTTTAGGCTTAAAAGGATTTAATGTTACAGTACCTCATAAAGTTAGAGTGGTAGACTATATAAACAAATTGTCTGAAGAAGCAGCTGTAATTGGCTCAGTCAACACAGTANNTAAATGAATTAGGAAAACTTATAGGGTATAATACAGACGTAAACGGAGTTGATGATTCACTTGTTCAGTATAAATCGCAAATCAACGGGAACGAAGTTTGTGTAATTGGTGCCGGAGGCTCTGCACGGGCAGTAATTTATACTTTAATCAGATTTTATAAACCGTCAAAAATATTTTTGGTAAACCGTACTGAGCAACACGCTGAAACTTTGAAACAGCATTTTAAATCAAAGATGAAATTTGATGGAATAGTAACAAAAGAATTGAATCAGCCTGACTTGATTAATATTTTAAATAATTGTTCACTAATAGTTAACTCTACTCCGGTTGGGATGTATCCTTCTGATGACGACAGTATTTTTACAACACCCGAAATCTTCAAACAGGATCAGATTGTTTTTGATTTAGTTTATAATCCAATTAAAACAAAGTTTTTACAATTTGCTGAGTCACAGAAAGCAATTACTATTAATGGATTAAATATGCTTGTACAGCAAGCGGCAAAATCATTTACACTTTGGACAGGTAATGAATTTCCGACAGAGAAGGTTTATAAATCACTGTTACTTTACGTTACAAAATAATTTATTGAATTTTACTTAACGACTTCTTTAATCTATAAATTGCCTCGTGTAAATGTTCCATAGAGGTTGAATAAGACAATCGTAAATAACCTTCACTACCGAATGCACTTCCTGGTACCGCCGCAATGTGCGCATCATAAAGTAGATACATAGAAAAATCAAAGGAGTTTTCCACTTTTAACACATCGGACCGTTTATGAAAAAGTCTTGATATATTTGGGAAAAGATAAAAAGCACCAATCGGTTTGTAACAAGTAATACCGCTAATAGAAATTAGTCCGTTATAAAAATACTCTCTGCGCTTCTTAAACTCATTTAACATATCATTGATAACATATTGCGGCCCGGCAATGGCTTCAATTGCTGCATGTTGAGAGATTGATGATGCATGAGATGTTGTATGACTTTGGATTTTATTGATTGCGCTAATTATGTTTTCTGGGGCAGCAGTATAACCAATTCTCCAACCCGTCATCGCATAAGTTTTAGAAATTCCATTTACAATTATTGTTTTATTTTTTATTTCAGATCCTAAAGAAGCAAAACTTGTGAAGTTAAAATCATCATATACCAGTTTTTCATAAATCTCATCCGAAAGAACATAAATTCCATATTTTAAAACTACCTCTGCTAAATCTTCCAATTCTTCTCTGGTATAAGCAGAACCAGTTGGATTAGAGGGGTTACAAAGAATAATCATTTTTGTTTTTGAAGTGATTGCTGAATTTAACTGTGCGGATGTTACTTTAAATCCTGTACTTTCATCCGTTTGAACTATGACACTTTTACCACCAGCTAGCGAAACCATTGAAGGATACGAAACCCAGTATGGAGCTGGAATTATAACTTCATCTCCGGGATTTACAATTGCAAGTATGCTATTATAAACACTTTGTTTTGCCCCGCTTGATACAATTATTTCATTCAAGTTATATTCAAGAGCATTATCGCGTTTAAGTTTTGCTGAAATTGCTATTCGCAGTTCGTTTGTGCCCTGGTTTAAGGTATATCGAGTTTTGTTCTCTTCAATAGCAGATATGCCGGCATCTTTAATATTATTTGGAGTATGAAAATCTGGTTCACCCATGCTTAAATCTATAACATCAATTCCTTCAGACTTCAATTTCTTTGCTTCAGCAGCAACCATCATTGTTGGTGATGCTCCAATTTCCTTTACTCTATCAGCTAACAATGATAACTCCTTTTTATAATTAGAATGGATTGTTTTTATCGAACTTTAGTAAATATAAGACCAGAATTTTTAATTAAAAACTTTTCTTAAAATGATTGATAAATTCTGTTGATGTTACAGTAAATAATTAATGAAATTAGAAAAATTTTAAACATTACTTTTATCAAAAAATGTATTAGCTTCAACTAATCCAATTACAACCTTCTTTGAAGGTTTTATAAATCATCTAATGAAAATAGGAGCAGTATAATGAGGCAAATAATATTAATCCTTGTATTAGGNNATTATGTCCACCCTGAATGGACAAGATAAATCGTGTTGCACAGTTAGTGAGGATACTTCATTCTCAAAATTTTCTAGCGATAAAGGATTTAAAGATATTCATCAAATTCCGGCAGCATTTACTTTAAAAAAAGCCAAAGGAAAAATGATAACTTTAGAAACAAAAGATGGCAAAGATGCTATTGCATACTTTATCAAATCGGAGAAAGAATCTGATAAATTTATTTTTGTTTTTCACGAGTGGTGGGGATTGAATGATTACGTAAAAAAAGAATCAGATGAACTTCAAAAAGAGTTTGGCGATGTAAATATCTTAGCAATTGATCTTTACGATGGAAATTTGGCCACAAATGCTGATGATGCAGCAAAATATATGCAAGCCGTTGATCAGACAAGAGCTATAAATATAATTAATGCAGTGATTGATTTTGCAGGCAAAGAGGCAAAGATTGGGACAATTGGTTGGTGCTTTGGTGGTGGCTGGTCCTTAAGATCCAGCATTATGTTAGGTAAACAAGGGATAGCTTGTGTAATGTACTATGGGATAATTGAAAATACACCTGAAACATTTAAGGATTTAAATGCTCCTGTGTTTGGGATTTTTGCAGAGAAAGATGGCTGGATAACACCTGAGGTTTATGGAAATCTTGAAAAGAATTTAAAAGCTGCTGGAAAAAATATAACGATTAAAAGTTTTAATGCTGATCATGCTTTTGCTAATCCAAGCAATACTAAATTTGATGAGAAAGCAACCAAAGAGGCTAAAGAATTAACAATTAAGTTTTTTAAAAAAACATTGTTTAAGTAAACAGAGTCTTAAAAAAAATCCCGATAAAAATATTATCGGGATTAAGTTTTTTGTGGGCGTTCACGGATTTGAACCGCGGACCCTCTGCTTGTAAGGCAGATGCTCTAAACCAACTGAGCTAAACGCCCAAATTTCTAATGAACTATTTGTTCATAAATTGGTGGACAAATATGCAGTTTTTCTAAAATAAAACCAAATAAGTGTAAAGATTTTGGAGCGAGCGACGGGGATCGAACCCGCGACATCCAGCTTGGGAAGCTGACACTCTACCAACTGAGTTACGCTCGCAATTAAACTTTAACTACAACGTAAAACTATTGTAATTTAAAAATTTTGTCAATCCTACTGCACCAAAGCAAGTTGTTCTAATCCTCGATTGCCAAAATCATTTATCCTTTGTTCGGTAATTAGCATACTTGCGATTGCATTATTTATAGATTCATAAATTTCAAATTTTTCAATTGTGCCGGTTAAATTTAACATCGATTTTGAAAACATTCCTGGCTTCACAATTTTTATTGAGCCGCCAAGTCGCATTAATTGTTTCAGAGTTACAACAAGCACACCGATAAATGCTGGATCTAACGAGTTACAGTTACTCAAATCAACTACAATTGTTTTGTATCCAAGTTCTATATCCATTTCAAGATGTTTTTTAAACCTTAAAGCCTCAGCAATTGTTGCCTGACTAAGATTGACTCTCTCAATTATAAAACCATTTGCGATTTGTCTTTGAAACTCTTCCATTTCCATTCTCAGATTTATTGGCATTTAGTTAGCCAATTAATATGCCATAGGTTTCAGCTGATTTTGGACTATAATGGAATGTTTCGGTGTTTCAGATTATTACATTAAACAAAAACATCCTCAATATGAGGATGTTTTGAAACAAATTTATTAGGTATAGACTAATTTTTAAACGCTTGTTCAACAAGATTAACTTGCTGCTGATTTGATAACTTACCAGAACCAACTGCCGGACTTGCGCCTTCAGGACGACTTACACAAATTAATTTTTGTTTACTGGTTAAAATTTCGTTTATTCTTCCTTGCAGAAAATTCCAGGCTCCCATATTCTTAGGTTCTTCTTGTAACCAAATAATATTTATTGCTTTCGTATATGATTCTAAAATCTGAACTAACCTTTCTTTATTAAAAGGGTAGAATTGTTCAATTCTAACGATTGCTGTATTTTGTATTTTATTCTTTATTCGATACTTGATTAAATCATAATATACTTTTCCGCTTGTTAAAATAATTTTAGTAATATCGTTTTTATTCTGAATCATTTCATCATCAAGTATTTCTTCAAATTGACCAATGATAAAATTTTCTTTTGGTGATTTTGCCTCTGGTAATCTTAACATACTTTTAGGAGTCATTATTACCAAAGGTTTTCTAGCAGATTGTTTTATTTGTCTTCTTAATAGATGAAAATACTGAGCTGGAGTTGTGATATTACAAACCTGAATGTTGTCTTCTGCACACAAGATTAAAAATCTTTCCAATCGTGCACTGGAGTGTTCAGGTCCCTGTCCTTCGTATCCGTGAGGTAAAAGCATTACAACACCATTTGGCAATCCCCATTTTTCATATGATGCAACGATAAAATTATCAATTATAATCTGCGCACCATTTGCAAAATCACCAAACTGAGCTTCCCATAAAACAAGTGCAAGAGGATCTGCAGTACTGTAACCGTATTCAAATCCTAATACAGCAGCTTCGGATAATGAACTATCCAATGCTTCTAATCTTGCCTGCTTATCTGAGATATGATTTAAAGGAAAATATTCTTTACCGGTTTTGATATCAGTAAAAGCAATGTGTCTTTGACTGAATGTTCCCCGCACACTATCTTGTCCGCTCAACCTAACAAGAGTTCCTTCAAGTAATAGACTGCCGAATGCAATTGACTCTGCTAAAGCCCAATCTGCTGATTCTGATCCATCAATAAGTTTTTGTCTTTTTTCCAAAAACTTTTCAAGTTTTGGATGACCTTTAAATTCTTCTGGTAGAGTAGACAAAGAACTAACAATATCTCTTAAAGTTTCTTCTGCAATAGCTGTTTTTTCTTCTTTCAGATGCGATTGTAGTTCACTTTTTGAAACTGCTAGAGGAGCTTCATTGATAAATGCGGCACTCTTGCGTTTAATTGAATCAAATGCTATTCCTAATTCATCATTAAATGATTTATGCATTTGCAATACTTCATCAATAGTCAATATTCCATCATTAACTAATTTTTGTTCGTATAATTTTTTAACAGATGGATGAGACTTTATTTTATCATATAGCAGCGGCTGAGTAAATCCTGGCTCATCACCTTCATTGTGTCCGTGTCGTCTGTATCCAAATAAATCTATAACAACATCTTTTTTGAAGATAAGTTTATACTCAAATGCTATTTGTGTAACCCAAAGCGCTGCTTCGGGATCGTCACCATTCACGTGGAAAATCGGGGCCTGAATCATCTTTGCGACATCAGTTGCATAAGTTGTTGATCTGGAATCTTCCGGTGTAGTTGTAAATCCGATTTGATTATTTACAATTATATGAATTGTTCCGCCTGTTCTATAACCACTTAGTTGTGACAGGTTTAATGTTTCTGCAACAACACCTTGACCAGCAAAAGCAGCATCACCATGAATTAGTATTGGCATAACTTGCTGATGGGCTTTATGGTCGCCAAGTCTTGTTTGTTTTGCTCTAACAATTCCTTCGACTACAGGATCAACCCATTCAAGATGACTTGGATTTGATGCAACAGAGATTGTTACTGTTTTACCATTTGCAGTTGGATATTTTCCGGTTGCACCAAGATGATATTTAACATCGCCGGAACCCTGAATTGTATTTGGATCTTTAATATCTTCAAACTCACTAAAAATAGATTCATAAGATTTACCTATAATATTTGTAAGTACATTTAGTCTTCCTCTATGAGACATACCAAGAACAATTTCATCAATACCATGCTCTGATGCCTGATTGAGTATTGTATCCATTACAGGAATTAATGTTTCAGAACCTTCAAGTGAAAATCTTTTGTGCCCAATAAATTTAGTATGAACAAAATTTTCAAATAATTCTGCTTTTATCAGTTTATTCAGAATATTCTTCTTTACTTCATCATTGTATTTGGGAGAATTTTGTGACGGCTCCATTTTACTCTGAAGCCAAACTTTTTCTGCTGGATTCTGGATGTGCATATATTCTACACCAATTTTTTCACAATAAGTTTTTTGCAGAATATTAATTACTTCTCTTAAAGTTGCAGTTTTAAGTGCGCCAAATCCGCCCGTAACAAAATGTCTGTCCAAATCCCAAACAGTAAGATTAAATGATGAGGGATCGAGTTCAGGATGATAAACTGAACGTGTTCCTAATGGATCAAGATCAGCAAGTAAATGACCACGAACACGATACATATTAATTAGCTGTAAAACTTTTGCTTGTTTGATTATCTCATCTGTACTAACAGTATTATCAAATCCACCTGGTTGATAATCTGATTCCCATTGCAATGGTCTGGATGGAACTTTTAATGAACTAAAAATTTCTTCATAAAAACCATCTTTACCTAAAAGTAACTCATTGATTTCACGTAAGAACATTCCAGATTCTGCACCCTGAATTATTCTATGATCATAAGTGCTTGTTATGTTCATAACCTTGCTAATTCCAAGGGATGAAATTGTTGCTGATGACATTGCCTGATACTCGGCATTGTACTGAATAGCTCCGGTCGCAATTATTGCACCTTGCCCAATCATCAAACGGGGGATTGAAGAAACTGTACCGATTGTCCCTGGATTAGTAAGTGTTACAGTTGTGCCTAAAAACTCTGCAGGATCAATCGTTCCTTTTCTTGATCGAACTACAATGTCTTCATATGCTTTCCAGAACTCTTTAAAATTTAATTTATTGGCAGCTTTAATATTTGGAACAAGTAGCGAACGAGTTCCATCTTTTCGTTCAATGTCAATCGCTAAACCAAGATTAACATTTTTACGTATAATAATATTTGGTTTACCATCAATAATTGTAAATCCATTATTCATTGAAGGAATTTTAGAAATACCTTTGAGAATTGCCCAGCTTATCAAGTGTGTAAATGAAATCTTGCCTTCATTCTTTCTCTGTAAATGCTGGTTTACGATAATTCTGTTTTCTTCTAGCAGTTTTACAGCAATTGTTCTTTGCGAAGTAGCAATCGGAATTGTTAAACTTGCATTCATATTATCAAGAATTCTTTGTGAACTTCCGGCAATAACTTTTACTTCGTCCTCATTACCTGGTTTTGGCATTTCAATATTTTTAGGAAGTGTGAGAAATGAAGTGCTTTCATTTTCTTTTGATCCGTTTGGTTTATTTTTATTCTCAACGTTTCCAAAAAAGTTTTTCCATTGATCGGAAACTTCATCAGGTTTTTGTTCGTATTGTTTGTAGAGTGATTCAACAAACCAGGTGTTTGCACCGAATTTTTCTAATTCTTCTTTTTGCTTTTTAGTTAATTTTTCAGGTTTCATTTTTGCTTAAATGGATTTTTGTTTACAAATTCTATTAAGTTTATTTTGCAATTAGATAGTTATTTAACTATATAATTTGGTGTTTATAATTCAATCGGATTTACTGCTGAAAATATAAGATATTATTACAAAAAAACTATGCAAGAAAATGATCAATTAAAGAACATGCGCTTAAATTATGAGCAAGATCAATTGCTTGAATCAACCATTAGTAACAATCCATTTGGTCAATTCAAGTACTGGTTTGATTTAGTCCAAAAAGCTGATATCAAAGAACCTAATGCTATGACTATTGCAACCGCCACAAAGAACGGAATGCCATCTGCAAGGATGGTTTTATTAAAAGGATTTGATGAAACCGGATTTACGTTCTTTACAAATTACGGAAGTAGAAAAGGAAAAGAGCTTTTAGAAAATCCTTTTGCATCATTACTTTTCTGGTGGAGAGAATTTGAAAGACAAGTTAGGATAGAAGGAAAGATTGAAAAAATCAGCAGAAAAGAATCTGAAGAATATTTTAATCTGCGTCCATTAAAGAGCCGATATGGTGCATTATCTTCACACCAAAGTGAAGTGGTTGAGAATAGAGTAGTTTTAGAAAAAAGATTTTTGGATTTAGAAAAACAATTTGGCGAAAATCCACCAACTCCTGAAAACTGGGGTGGATATAAATTGATTCCCTCTAAGTTTGAGTTTTGGCAGGGAAGAAGAGATCGATTACACGATAGAATTGTTTACGAAAAAGTCAAAAATGATTGGAAGATTTATAGGTTGCAACCTTAAAACCTAAACTTTGTTTTAATAAAATCTGAATTTGAAATTAGAGTTCTTACTGTAATCGCACTCATAATTATTATACCGCCGATGATAGCATAAAACGATGGAACCTCTCCGTATCCAATAAAAACCCAAATTGGATTTAACACCGGCTCGAACATCGAGATGATTGAAGCTTCAACAGCAATAATTCTTTTTAATCCATAACTAAAAAGTGCGTATGCAAATGCAATCTGAAAAACACCAAGAAAACTTACCATAGCAAAATCCTGTAGTGAAATTGAATTCATATCAGTTATAAATGGAATGCAGATCAGCGCAACAATAACATTTCCATAAAAGATTGAAGACTCTCCAAACTGAGGCTCATTTTTTTTCATTCCCAAAAAGAATGCTGCAAATGCAACTCCAGCTAATAATGCTGCAATGTTGCCTTTAATATCGCCTGGAGTTAAATCACCCATAAAAAATAAAATCATTCCCAAAAAACAAACTACAATTGTAATTATGTTTATTCTTTCCCACTTTGTTTTTGTTAGGAGAGGTTCAAATATCAAAACATAAATCGGTGCAGTTGATTGCAGGAATATTGCATTGGCGGCAGTTGTGGTTTTTGTTGCAATCACAAATAATATTAAAACGGCTGCGTAAGCAAAAGAATTGAGTAATGCTAAAGAATTTAGTTTTAAGATTCTTTTTCTAAACATGAGAGCAAACACAACTGCTGCTATAGCGCAACGGAAAAAAGAAAGCTCCATTGAATCCAAAGAAATGAGTTTGATAAAAAGTCCACCTGAACTCCATAAAATTGCAGTCAGGAAAACAGCAAGAATTCCTTTGTTATGTTCTGATATGTTCTGCATTAAAAAATTGTAAACATTACTGAATTTATTTTACTATGCCTAAATTACAGAAAAAGAATTAATAGAATAATCAGACCACTAATTAAATGAAGTATCTCTATAATCCTCCAATATTATTAAAGAAAGTCTTTAATGATTTTAGCTGGAATACAAATAATGGAAAAGTTCTATTAACTTTTGATGATGGCCCAAATCCTGGAACTACAGAAATAATTCTAAAAAAACTTTCTGAGGAAAAAATAAAAGCATTATTCTTTTGTGTTGGAGAGAATGTTCAAAAATATCCGGAATTAATTCAGCATATTAAAGATGAAGGGCATTCTTTTGGAAATCATACCTTTAATCATAAAATCTTAAATAAAATTTCTGATGAAGAAAAAGATTATCAGATATCAACGGTTAATAAAATCTTTAAAGATCAAGTTGATATCAAACTAAAATACTTTCGTCCTTCACACGGCAAATTTCAATTATCAACTTCATCGTTAATGAAAAAGCATCAGTTAAAAAATATTATGTGGTCATTACTCACATATGATTATAAAAATGACTTATCAATCGTTAAATTTGCTGTCGAAAAATATCTTAAACCAGATTCAATTATAGTTTTGCACGATAGCAACAAATCAAAAAATATTATCTCAGATTCAATCAGTTTTATAGCAGATGAAGTGGAAAAAAGAAATTATCAGTTTGGAGAAGCCGTAGAATGTTTGAACTGATATTCCTTTTTATAATGATTGGATATTTCTTTCAATCATTCATTTTTATTATTGGCGCAAGGAAAAAGTTCCCAAGAATTTCAGATGATAAACTTCCTACTGCAACTATCATCGTTGCAGCAAGAAATGAAGAAGAAAAAATTCTTCGTACACTTCAATCACTTGATAAACTTGAATACCCTGAAGGCAAACTTCAGATTATGATCGTTGATGATCAATCAACTGATTCAACTGGAAATATTATTGATGATTTTATCGCAGGCAAAACCAGATTTCAAAAAATTACAACAGAAGAACATCACACAAAACTTATTGGCAAAATGCGCGCACTTGCTTATGCTATTAAGGAAGCAACAGGAGAAATTATTCTAACCACTGATGCTGATTGTGAAGTAAAACCACTTTGGGTTAAAACGATTTGTTCGCATTACGAAAAAGATGTTGCGCTTGTAAGCGGAGTAACAACTCAAACTTCAGAGAAATGGTTTCACGGAATGCAGGCAATTGATTTTGTTTATTTGCTCACTGCTGGTGCGGGAACAACAAATCTAAATGTCCCAATTTCGTGCATTGGGAATAATATGTCATTCAGAAAATCTGCTTACGATGAAGTTGGTGGATATGAAAAACTTCCACACAGCGTTACTGAAGATTTTACTTTAATGAATGCAATTTATAATCTTAAAAAATATAAAGTAATTTTTCCTGTTGAATCAGATTCACTAATCACTTCAATTCCTTGTCGTTCATTAAAAAGTTTGGTACATCAAAAAAAACGATGGGGAGTGGGTGGACTTGGAGTCCCGTTTCGTGGTTTTGTAATAATGTTTTGGGGTTTTACAGCAAACCTTCTAGTTTTATTAACGCCTTTCTTTTTCTCGCCTACATGGTTAACTTTGGTTGTGTTTAAAGTAGCTTTGGATTTTTTCCTTTTATATCCTGTTCACGTAAAACTTGGAATTACCAAAAATCTAAAATACTTCTTCCACTTCGAAGTTTACTATTTAATTTATGTAATACTTCTTCCGTTTATTGTTTTACCAAATAAAAAAGTGATCTGGAAGGGCCGAGAATATTAATGCTTCTTCTTTGCAACTATTACGTTACATATCGATGCAATGCTTATTGTGAGTTTTGTCATTTTGGTGATCATACCAATTTTAAAGATATTCCTTATGCCAGCTTAGAAGATTTTAAAAACAATGTAACTCAGCTTGCAGAGCTAGGTGTTAAGTTTATTGATCTTACCGGTGGTGAGCCTTTGCTTCATAAAGATATTGCAGAGATGGCTAAGTTTGCACACAATTTGAAAATGCAGACAAGTATTACAAGTAATGGATTGTTGTACCATAAGTTTGCTGAAAAACTTTTAGGAAATATTAATCTTCTT
>CXWK01004711.1_pt1 | contig 11634 bp, 7 predicted proteins | sample 590851 | NCBI WGS metagenome assembly CXWK01 (sample SAMEA3498364, study PRJEB10139) | wastewater metagenome | biome: wastewater treatment plant; material: activated sludge | place: Denmark | collected 2014-08-01
TCCGGCGCGGCGACCTGGATCGGCTCCAGGGCTACATCATCGCCGACGACGAAGCGGTACGCGCCCGTTTCCAGCGCCGCGGGCAGTTGCAGTTGATACTGCCCACGCAGGCGGCCGTGGCTGGGCCAGTCGGCGGCGGCAAAGCCCTCGCGCACAACCGGCAACTGCCACGTTTGCGCCGTCCGGCCAGCTTCATCTTTCAGCCGCACAGTGAAGCGTTCGCACGCCGCCGGTTCGGTGCACTCCCAGAACAGTGTCAGCAGCACCCGCTCGCCGGGCACGCCCGTGGCCCGATCCTGGTTGTAGCCCAATAGGCTCAGCCCCGGCGCGACAGCCGCGGTCAGAGGATACTGCGGCGCGAAGTCGGGCGGCGCGGTGGGATTGGTGACGGTGATGCGGCCGATGACCGCCGTCGGACCGACAGCCGCGCCATTGATGTTGGTCAGCGTCACCGGTTGCAGCGTCGCCTTGTCGAACAGCGTCAGGACGACGGCGTACTCGCCCGGCGGCGCGCCATCGAGTACGCGCACTTCGCGGCTATCCCAGGCCCACTCACCCGGTTGCCACTGCCGCGCCGGCGGGGCGTCCTCGAAGACGCGCGGCCGTTCCGTGCCCTTGACGCTCCAGATCAGCCCGTCGGCCCCGACCAGCCAGACGTCGGACTGATAGTCCACCGTTGGCGGGCTGAGAGTCGTCCAGGCCAGGTCGATGTCGAGCGTGTCGCCGGCGTCAACGCTCGGCCGGCTCAGGTTGAAGCCGGCGAAGCGCAGTTCGCCGCCGGCCAACCCGCCGGCCACCGCCACCGGCGGCCCGCCCGCCCGCCGCAGCGGCGACTCGACGCGGTCGAAGACGAGCTTCGCGCCCAGCAGAGCGACGGCCAGGAGGGCAAGGGTGGTGAGTTCGCGGCGGTGGAAGTTATCGGTTGTCAGTTGCCGGTTGTCAGTAGTCGTTGGTCGTTGGTCGATAGCTGTGGGTTGCTTCCGCCCCAGAACCCTCTCCCAAAGGGCGAGGGGGCCGGCTCGCCACCCGCCACTCGCCACTACAATGACCCCAACGGCCGCCAGCGCGCTCAGCGCCACCAGCCCCAGCCGCAGCGGCGTGGCCCCCCAACGCACCTCGATCTGATGCTCCCCGGCGGGGACGGCGAAGGTGATCAGCCCCGTCGGGTCTTCGGCGGTGATGGGCACGCGCGCGCCGTCGATCCGCGCCGACCAGCCGGGGAAGTCGAAGCTCAGGTAGCGGGCGATGAAGGGTTGGGGGGAATCGACGGTCAGCGTCACGCCGCGGCAGGTGTAGACCACGTTGCGCAGCGCGGCCCCGGCCGGCAGAGCGGTGGCATCGAAGCGCTGCGGCGTGCGCCTGGCGGCGAAGTCGGCCTCCAGCGGCGAGCCGGTCGGCCGCTCCACCACCGACCGCGGGAAGTAGCTGCCCTCCGGGTCTACGCCCACCAGCCCCGTCGCCCGCTCATAGGCGTGGACGGTCAGGATGGTCGGGAATGGCTCCTCGACGCAATAGCGCGGATAGAGATTGGGAACGGCTTCAACGATCAGGAGGGTAACGGCCACGACTGGAAAAACGAGTGACGAGTGACGAGTGACGAACGAAGACTCGTTACTCGTCACTCGTCGCTCGTCACTGTAAAAGGGCACGCCGGCCAAAAACGCCACCGGCAGCGCCGCCCGGCCGACGAAGCGCCACGGGAATTGCACGAAGTCGATCAGCGGCAGCGCCTCCCAGATCGGCCGCGAGATGGGCAGGGCCATGAACAGGTAGATCACCGCCCCGGCCAGCATGAGCCAGATGTGCAGGCGTTGCTCGCGGGCGCGGCCGTCCGCGCCGCGAATCCACCACAGCCCCGTCGCCCCCAGCGCCGCCAGGGCCAGCGGGACCCAGCCTAGCCGCAGCCGCAGCGGGGGGTTGAGCAGCGTCGGGTCCTCCGGCGCGACCGGGGCGAGGATTTCGCCCACGCTGGCGAAGTTGTAGCGCCAGTCGTTGTTGCGCGTCGTCGTCGAGCGCTCCAGCGTCACCTGATCCATCTCCAGCACCGCGCCGCCGGTGTAGAAGAAGGCCAGGCCGAGGCCGAGGGCGAGGAGGAGGGTAGCTCTTAGCAGAGCAGGGGAGCGGGGGCGCAGGGGAGCAGGGGTGACGGCATCTCCCCCGCTCCCCTGCCCCCCTGCCCCCCTGCGCCCGGACCAAAGCGCTAGAATAAGCAGATACACCCCCAACGTCGGCGCAAAGATGAAGGTCGAAATGTTGTGGCTGACCGACAGCAGGGCCAGCCCCAGCGCCCCGGCCAGGAAGGCGCGGACGGAGCCGAACAGCACCCAGCGCCGCCCGACCCACAGCAGGAACGGCAGCAGCGGTAAGGCCAGCGACTCCGGCGCGTTGCCGCGCACCAGGGCGTCGATGAGCACGTAGGGCGCGGCCATGTAGGCCACGGCCGAGACCACACCCGCGCGCGGCCCGAACAGGTCGCGCACCCACAGGGCCATGAACACCCCCGACGCCAGAATGGTCAGGGCGTAGAACAGGTTCGACGCCGCCGGCAGCGGCAGCCCGGCCAGGTGGGGCAGCAGCACGGCGTAGAGCGGCGCGGCCTCGCGGTAGACGAAGAACGGATAGCCGTAGCCGAAGGCCAGGTCGGGCAGCCAGCGCGTCAAGTAGATGCCGTTGCCCCAGGCGTGGGCCATGGCGGCGACGCGGTGGTAGTGCAAGTGGCCGTCGTGGGTGCAGGCCACAGCCGTCCAGCGCAGCAGTGGGGTGATGAGGGGCAGACCGAGAGCAGTAATCAGTAAGCAGTAAGCAGTATTCAGTCGGCGGCCATGTTGGGCGCTGTCGGTGGGGGTCACGAGAGAAGTATCACGCATGTAGGGCGGGTTGGCAACCCGCCTCCGCCGGCGCTTATAGGCAGAAGAGGCGGGTTGCCAACCCGCCCTACATGCCGGCGCGCTCGCTGCGCCGCTCCAGCAGCAGCGTGTCGCGCCAGCGGCCGTGGTGCCGGGCGATGCGCTCGCGGCGGCCGACGACGCGAAAGCCACAGGCGCGATGCAGGGCCAGGCTGGCCGCGTTCTCCGGGAAGATGCCGGCCTGCAACGTCCAAAGGCCGGCCTCTTCCGACGCCTCGACCAGCGCCGCCAGCAGCGCCCGGCCGATGCCCTGCCCGCGGGCCGCGGCGGCGACGTAGACGCTGACCTCGGCCACGCCGCGGTAGACCGGCCGCGACGACACCGGGCCAAGCGTCGCCCAGCCGACCAGCACCGCCCCGCGCCGCGCCGCCAGCCGGCAACAGGCCAGCCGCGCCGCGTCCCAGGCCGGCCAGTCGGGCACATCCGTCTCGAACGTGGCCTGCCCGGTGGCGATGCCCTCGGCGTAGATAGTACGTACCACCGGCCAGTCGTCGGCCGTCAGCGGCTCGATTCGCGTCCCGGCGTCCATGACTCCTTTCAATGCTTAAGAAGATGCTCACGCAAAGACGCAAAGTACGCAAAGCTTTCTTAGCTTTGCGTACTTTGCGTCTTTGCGTGAGCTTCTTTCAGGACAGGCACTCGCCCAGGATGGCCACAGCCTCGTCCACGTGCTCGCGCGTGACGATGAGCGGCGGGGCGATGCGCAGGATGGTCTCGCCGGCGTTGATGACCAGCAGTCCCCGCGCGCGGGCGGCGGCGATGACCGGCGCGGCCGGCCCATCCAGCTCCACACCGACCAGCAGCCCCGCGCCGCGCACCTCGACCACACACGGGCTGTTGAGGTCGCGCAGCCCACGCTGCAGCCGCTCGCCGTTCTCGGCCACGGCGGCCAGGAAGGCCGGGTTGCTGATGCGGTCAAACACCACCTCGGCCGCGCGGCAGACGACCGGCCCGCCGGCGAAGGTGCTGCCATGCTCGCCATAGCCGACGGCCGCGGCCACCTCCTCGGTCAGCAGAATGGCCCCGATGGGCAGGCCGTTGGCCAGCGGCTTGGCCAGGGTCATGATGTCGGGGGTAATCCCGTGCGCCTCGTGCGCCCACAGCCGGCCCGTCCGGCCCAGCCCGCATTGAATCTCATCGAAAATGAGCCGCGCTTCGTGCTGGTTGCACAGTTCGCGCAGGCCGCGCAGGAACTCCGGCGTGGCGGTGTGGATGCCACCCTCGCCCTGCACCGGCTCGACGACGACGGCGCAGGTGTCGTCGGTGATCATCGCCCGCGCCGCGTCGAGGTCGTTGAACGGCGCGAAGCAGACGCCGGGCAGCAGCGGCGCGAATGGGTCGCGGTAGGCGGCCTTGTAGGTGATCGACAGCGCGCCCATCGTGCGGCCGTGGAAGCTGCCGCCGAAGGCGACGATCTCGTGCTTGCCCACGCCGCGCTCCCGCGCCCACTTGCGGGCGAACTTCAGCGCCCCCTCAATCGCCTCCGCGCCGCTGTTGGTCAGGAAGACGCGGTCGGCAAAGGAGTGGGTCACCAGCCGCCGGGCCAGGCCGACCTGCGGCGCGGTGTAGAATAGGTTGCTGACGTGGGTCAGCGTCGCCGCCTGTTCGGCCACGGCGGCGGTCACGGCCGGGTCGGCGTGGCCCAGCGCGGCCACGGCGATGCCGGCCATGAAGTCAAGATAGCGGCGGCCGTCGCTGTCGAACAGATACACCCCTTCGCCCCGCTCCAACACCACGTCGGCCCGGCGGTAGGTCTGCATCATGTAGCGCGCTTCGTCGGCGATGATCGTTTGTTTGTCCATGTTTCTCCCGGAAGTTGTCAGTTGTCAGTTGTTAGTTGTCAGTCTACTAACCTACTGACCCACTGACCCACTGACCTACTGACCTGCTTCCTCACTGAATACCGTTCCTCCCCCACCACGCAGCCCCGCCAAATCCACAATCCGCACCTGCGGCACGCCGCGGGCCAGGGCGTCGAGGGCGGCGCGTACCTTGGGGATCATACCGCCGCTGATGACGCCGTCGGCAATGAGCGTTTCGGTTTCGTCGGGTGAGAGGCGCGTCACAAGCTCGCCGCCGGCCAGCACGCCGGGCACGTTGGAGACGAAGTCGAGCGCCTCCGCTCCCAGCGCGGCGGCGATGGCCGTGGCGGCTTCGTCGGCGTTGACGTTGTAGGTCTGGCCATCGTTGCTCAGCGAGATGGGCGAGATGACCGGGGTAATGCCCACTTGCAGCAGGCGTTGCAGCAGATGGGCGCGCACGGCGACAATCTCGCCCACCAGCCCCAGGTCGGCCGTCGGGTGCTCCTTCTTGCGCGCCGTCAGCAGCCGGCCGTCGACGCCGCTCAGCCCGACGGCATCCAGCCCCGTGGCCAGCAGGGCGCGGACGATCTGCTTGTTGGTGCGGCCGGAGAGCACCATCTCGGCCACGTCGAGCGAGGCGGCGTCGGTGACGCGCAGCCCGTCGACCTTGAGCGGTTCGATGCCCAGCCGCGTTTGCAGTGTAGCGATCTCCTGCCCGCCGCCGTGGACGATGACCACCGGCTCGGCCGCCACCACCCCGGCGACCTGCGCCGCCAGCTCCTCCAGAAAGCCGGCCACGTTCATCTCGTTACCGCCGATCTTGATCACGCGGGTCATAGTTGCTCCTGAAGAGGTGAAACCACAGATTACACAGACTTCACAGATTAAGAAGTATGATCCGCAGATTAGGCAGATTGGGCAGATTTTCAGAGCCTGAGACGTTTTTCTTAAATCTGCCGAATCTGCCAAATCTGCGGATAATGCCTCTTCAATCTGTGAAATCTGTGTAATCTGTGGTTTCTTCCTCTTAGAATCCAGTTGTCTCGTCCAGGCCGTACATGGCATTCATGTTCTGCACCGCCTGCCCGGCCGCGCCTTTGATGAGGTTGTCGATGGCCGAGGTCAGGATGAGCGTGCGGCCGACCAGGGTCAGGCCGATGGCGCAGCGGTTGGTGGTGGTCACGTGGGCCAGCGAAGCTGTCTCGCCCGGCGGCAGCACCTCGACGAACGGCTCGCCGTCGTAGGCCGCGGCGTAGAGAGCGCGCAGGTCGGCTTCATTCGCGTCGGCGGCCAGCGTGACGTAGATGGTGGACAGGATGCCGCGCGGCACGGGCAGCAGGTGGGGCGAGAAGAGCAGCGGCGGCGCACCGGCCCGCCAGTCGCCGATGGCCTGCTCCATCTCCGGCAGGTGGCGGTGGGCGCGGCCGATCTTGTAGGCGCTGAAGTTGTCGGCCACCTCGACGAAGTGACTGGTCAGCGCCGGCGTGCGCCCCGCGCCGCTGACGCCGGACGCGCTGTCGGCGATGATCGGCCCGGCCAGGGGCACGGCGCTGCACAACAACGGTCGCAACGCCAGCAGCACGCTGGTCGGGTAGCAGCCGGGGTTGGCCACCAGCCGCGCGCCGGGCAGCTCCGCCCGGCAGACTTCGGTCAGGCCGTAGACCGCCTCGGCCAGCAGTTCCGGCGCGGGGTGGGTGTGGTTGTACCAGTGGGCGTAGCTGGCCGCGTCGCGCAGGCGAAAGTCGGCGCTCAGGTCGACCACGCGCTTGCCGGCGGCCAGGGCGACGAGGGCCGTCTCGGCCGCCGCGGCGTGGGGCAGGCAGAGGAAGACGACGTCAACGCTGTCCAGCGGCGCGTCCGGCCCGGCGACGAGGGGCAGGGCGGGGGCGGCGGGAAAGAGGTCGCGCAGGGTTTTGCCCGCCTGCGACCGGGAAGCGACGAAGGCGATGTCGGCCGCGGGGTGGCGCTGGAGTATTTTCACCAACTCCAGGCCCGTATAGCCCGTCGCGCCGTAGATGCCGGCTCTAATCATGGATACTCCTATCTAGAGATGATCCGCAGGTTTAAGGCGCTCACGCAAAGGCGCGAAGGGGCCAAGGCGCTAAGAAGAATAAACACCTTCTTCTTTGCGTCCTTTGCTCCTTCGCGCCTTTGCGTGAGCGTCTTCATTCTTCAATCTGCCCAATCTGCGGATAGACAAAAACCGCCAGGCCCAAAGAGGTCTGGCGGTTGGTTTCTGCGTGTCGGTTTGGTGCGCGACTCAGGCAACCCATGACGCCAGACCCGTAGTCCGGGGACGGCGCGGGCGGCGCGGCTGGAGCTGAGCCTCACAGGTGAACATAGAGCGAATGATAGACAGCCCGTCGGGGGATGTCAAGCAGCGCGACACAACAAGACCTCAGAGGTCTGGGAAGACCTCTGAGGTCTATCAACCGCGCGCCACTTCACAACTGCCGCGCTCTGAACTCGTCACGCGTCGTTCGTAACTCGTCGCTTCGCTTACGGGATCATCTCCAGCCCGTCGATGTTGGTCGGGAAGCCGTTGGCCGAGCCGTCCCAGACCAGCGACGGCGTGTAGCCGCCCGGCGCGCCGCTGGGCGTCAGCTTGACGATGTCGCGGCCGTCACCGGCGATGCCACCGAGGTTGAACGCGCCGACGATACTGATGTAGAGGTCGCCCGTGGCCGGGTCAATCCACAGGGCGTTGACGTCTTCGACCGCCAGGCCAGGGATGGCCGTGCCGTTGAAGAACTCCGACCATTGGCCGTTGCCCAGGTTGAAGCCGAGAACGTCCTCGTCCTGGGCCTTCAGCACCGTGTTGTCCGGCCGCTTGACGGCCGCCGCGCCCATTGTCGAGATGGCCAGCCGCCCGTTGGTGCGGCCCAGGGCGTCGATCTTCTCGCCGCTGGTGGTCAGCAGGTTGGCCGAACCGTCAAGCACCATCGCGAACGCGCCGGCGGTGTTGTTGCCGGTGCTGGTGGGCGTGAAGCGCAGCACGTCCTGCGGGGCGACGTTGCCCGCGCCGGGCACGTTCTGCGCCGCGATCAGCGACAGCAGGATGTCGCCGTTGTCCTCGATCTCGAAGGCGACGACGTTCTTGGTGATGCCCACGTCGGAGGCGTCGAAGTGCATCGCCCAGCCGCCGCCGGGGGTGAACTTGATGATGTCACCGGGGGCGAAGGGGACGCCGCCGACGGTGCCGTTGTTGGTGGCGGAGAGGTAAAAGCCCATGGCGGCGGCGCTGNNCGGCCCGTTCATACGCGCCAACGTCGCACTCGTTGTTGGTCGCGCCGTCGACGGCGTTCTGGTTGCGGGCCTCGCCGCGCTGGTCGATGCCGTTGACCGGGGCGGCGGTGCAGGAGGCATTCGGCGCGCGGTCGAGGGCGGGGCTGTTGGCCGGCAGGGCGTGGGTCATTGTCGGCCCGCCGTTGTCGGCCAGAGGGCCAAGGATGGCGTTGAGGCCAACGGTGGGCACGATGTCGGTTGCGCCCTTGGTCAACCCGCTCAGGCCGGCGTTGTTGTTCTGGCCGAAGACGTTGTTGGCGTCGACTGTGAAGGTGGCATCCTGATAGCCCCAGTCGTCACAGCCCCCTGTCGGCGAAAACAGCACCTGCGGAGCGCTGACATCGGCCGTATTGCCGGACACGATAACCCCTTGCAGCGTCGTCGCTGCGCAGTTGGGGTTGTGGTAGACCGACCCGGAAAAGATGCCGCCGCCATAGCCGCCAATGGTGATATCATCCTCATAGGGGTGAGTAACGTCCTGTCGGCCGCGGTTGCCGCTCACGGTGCTGTGGACGACGGTCAGGTCGGAGTGCCAGAAGTTGGCCAGGCCGCCACCGGCGTTGGCACTGTTGCCGCTGATGGTGCTGTTGACAACGAGCGTTGTGCCGCTGTTGGCCAGCCCGCCGCCCACGCCCGGCCACAACCCGCCGCCGCCGCCCTCATAAAAGGAGTCGGCCACATTGGCGCGCAGGGTGCTGCCGGTGATGGTGGCTTGCCCACTGACGTAGATACCGCCGCCCTCGCCGCCTGTCTCGCTGCCCTTGTTGAGGTTGTAGGCGATGTCGCTGTCGATGATTGTGGCTTCGCCCGAAACTGCAATGCCACCACCGCTGCTGCCGTAATACCCATAAACCATGTTGTGGGAGATGGTGCTGCCGGTAATGGTAGCGTGGCCATTCCTGCCGATCTTAAGGCCACCGCCGTTGGTAAAGTTATCGGCCGTCGCTTCGTTTTGCGTGATCACGCTGGTGGTGATCGTCGTAGCGCCGTCGGCCTGAATCCCGCCGCCCTGGCTGTCATAGCCATCCGTGGTGTTGTTGGCAATGGTCGCGCCGGAGAGGGTCAACGCGCCCAGGGATAGGATGCCGCCACCGCCATAGTAGTAATTGAACTGGTACAGCCTACCATTGGAAATGTTAGTGTCGCGCAGGGTCAGCGCCCCGTTGGGATCCACGGCCAGGATGCGGAAGTTGGGCGTGCCGCTGGCCGTGCTGCGGCGGATGGTCGCGCCGTGGCCCTCGATGGTCACGGCGCTGGTGATGACCGGCAGGCCGGTCTCGCCGAACTGCGCGTTGTGGGCCGCGGTCAGGACAAAGGTGCCGTTGGCCGGCAGCGAGACGGTGTCAGCGCCGTTGGGGTTGCCGGCCGCGCAGTCGGGGCGCATCCCGCCGGCGCTGGTGGTGCGGGCGTTGAGGATGGCCTCGATCAGGCCGCACTTGTTGTTGTTGACATTGGCCACTTCGCCATTGACGACGACGATGGTGGCGTCGGGCGCGGCCGGCTGAAACACCGGCGCGGCCACGATGGGGCCGGCCAGGGCCAGGATGAGGGCGGCGCTGCCCAGGCCAACGGCCGCCTTGCGCCGCAGCTGTCGCCGCCAGCGGCGGGGCATAGCCGAGAGTTGGTGGTAGGTTAGGGCAAAGCGCTGCCAGGCGCTGCCGCCGCGTCTCATCAGGATGCTGGCCATCCACGGCGAGACAGCGGACTCCGGTTGGGGTTCAGTGGGGTTACGGTACACGTCTATGGCTCCTTTCTACTGAGACCGAGCGGCGGCCGCGCCGCTGGGCGCAAACACTCGCCGCATGGCCGCCAGGAGAACGACGTGGCGCGTCGCGGGGGGCACGATTCAACCCGCTCGCGATGGAGGGAACGCGTTGCCCGGCGGCTCCGACCAGGCGATGGAGAGCAGATGATCGACTCTCCCTGGCTAAATTGTAGCACGTCGGAGGGCGGCGAAGTGTAAGCTCTAATACAGGCGGGCCGTCGCCTGGTTTTCAGCCCATCAGCCAAATTTTTCCGGTTGAGTTCTCTTCGTAATGAACTTCTTAATCTTCCTCGGCCAAACTGTCAGAGAGGCGGCTGGCAAGCCCGCCACGTCGCGCGCAGATAGCAGAGCAGGAGGGGCGGGTTGGCCGGCCAACCCGTCGTAGATGAGGTAAAGGCATGTCGTTCACGCTCTTGACGGTTCAGGATGGGCCAATAACGGCGACACCGTCGCCAATCGTCCCGCCGCCGGTGGACACGCGGCGCGAGGCGGGCCAACCGCACTTCGCCGCCCTGCTGGCGCGCTTTGCCCCCATCGGCCTGGCGGAGATGAGCGCGGTGGCCCTGCAAGACCGTCTGGACACCAAGTTTGTGCTGAGCGAAGGGCAGCTCTACGACGCCCTGGCCGCCCTCGTTGCCGACTACCGCGTGCTTGACATCCACGGCGTGCGCCTCAACCGCTACCGCACGCTCTACTATGACACGGCCGACTTCGCCCTCTTCCGCCAACACCACGCCGGGCGGCGCCACCGCTACAAGGTGCGCGCCCGCAGCTACGTCGACAGCCGCCTGTCGTTNNTGCTGACCCGCCTGACGCCGGAGGCCAACGACTTCCTCAACAACACGTTGCCGTTTGCCCCGGTCGAGTTGGAGCCGCGCCTGTGGGACGAGTACACCCGCATCACCTTCGTCAGCCGGCACGACCAGGAGCGGTTGACGCTCGACCTCAGCCTGCGCTTTGCCGGCCACCAGGATGGCGCGCCCCCCGGCCGCGCCATCACTCTGCCCGGCGTGGCTATCGCCGAGGTCAAGCAGGGGGCGCCCAACCGCAACTCCTTGTTCATGGGGCGGATGCGGGCGATGGGCGTTCGCCCGGTCAAGTTCAGCAAGTACTGTGCCGGTGTGGCCATGCTCTATGAGGGATTGAGGCACAATAACTTCAAGCCCAAGCTGCGCCTGGTCAACAAACTCATCTGGGAAGAGTGCCGTGAGTAATGAACTTCTCTACTTCGTCCTGGGCGCCGGCCTGAACCTGCTGGTGGCCCTGCTCGTCGTCCGCTTCGTCTACTACCCGGCGACGCAGGACAAGACCTACGTCTTCACCTTCCTGGCCTTCAATACGGTCATCTACTTCGTGCTGGGGCTGCTGACCAGCGCCAACCTGAGCGTTGGCGTTGGCTTCGGTCTGTTCGCCATCTTCTCCGTCTTGCGCTACCGCACCGACGAGATGCCCATCCGCGAGATGACCTACCTGTTCATTCTCATCGCCCTGCCGGTGATGAACTCGGTGATGATTTCGGAGGCCAAGGTCGCCATGCTCTTTGTCGCCAACGGCGCGATCCTGGGTCTGCTCATCGCCCTGGAACGGGAGTGGGGCTTTCGCTTCGCCGGCAGCAAGCGGGTGATGTACGACCGGGTTGACCTGCTTGGCCCGGCCAACGAGGAGCGGCTGCTGGCCGACCTGCGCGAGCGGACGGGGCTGGCCGTAGCGCGGGTGGACGTGAAGCGGATCGACTTCCTCCACGACGCGGCCGAGCTGGTCATCTACTACGAAGAGCCGCGCGCCAAAACAACCAAACGCCAACTCCCCCACCCCGCCCCGAAGAGCTAGTTCTGTCCCCTTACCCCTTGGGAGAGGGCCTCTTGTCCCCTCGCCC
>CXWK01008464.1_pt4 | contig 11623 bp, 9 predicted proteins | sample 590851 | NCBI WGS metagenome assembly CXWK01 (sample SAMEA3498364, study PRJEB10139) | wastewater metagenome | biome: wastewater treatment plant; material: activated sludge | place: Denmark | collected 2014-08-01
CGCAGCGGAGTACATCGCTACGCACATGTCGAAGCCGGTGGCGGCCTACGTGGCTGGTCAGACCGCCCCAGCCGGCAAGAAGATGGGGCACGCCGGTGCCATCGTCTCCGGCGGCAAGGGCACCGCCGCCGCCAAAATGGAGGCGCTTGAGGCCGCCGGGGTGAAGGTGGGGGCCAACCCGACCGAGTGCGGCGAGTTGATGGTTGAGATCGTCAAGAACCTTTAACGGATACGCCCGGGTGAGCGTATGAGGTCGGGTGACAACCGATGAGGCTTGGTGTGATGGTTTCGGGTTCGGGCACGCTGCTTGACGCCATGGTGGCATCCGGCCTTGAGGTGGCGGCAGTGCTGGTCGACCGCCGTTGTGCAGCCGAGCAGGTGGCTCAGCGTCATGGCCTTTCGCTTCAGGTGATCGAACGAACCGACTTTTCGGACGACTTCGACCGGGAGGGCTATACGTGCAAGGTCGTTTCAGCGTGGAATGACGCCGACATCGACCTGGTGGCCATGGCTGGATGGGGAACGATCCTCACGCAGACGGCGTTTGATGCTCGGCCCGGGAACATCATCAACACCCATCCGGCCCTGTTGCCTTCGTTCAAAGGTTGGCACGCAGTGCGAGCCGCTCTTGACGCAGGGGTGAAGGTCACGGGTTGCACCGTGCACGTTGCCACCCTGGAGGTGGACGCGGGTCCCATTCTCGCTCAGGAGGCGGTGCCGGTGCTGCCCGGTGACGATGAGGCCAGCCTGCATGAGCGGATCAAGGCCGTTGAACGCCGCATCTACCCGCAGGTGCTGGCCGAGGTGCTTGAACGCGGCTGGGTGCTGACGAAGTCCCCGGGCCGCTGAGGTTGCTCAGCCGTTTGGTGGGGGCGGAGGCGCGGTTTTCGACGCCGCCGACGTCGTGGCTGTGGTTGCGTCGGCGTCGGGACTCAAACCCCGCTCCTTGGCCACGCGCTCCAGCTCCTCGGTGAGGAACGCCCCGGCGAGCGGTGAGCTCTCGGAGGAGAAGTGGCCGCCGTCGGGTCGAAGCCGCACGCCGTCGAGTTCCTCAGCGCACTTGGTTCCCTCGCAGATCCAACCGGCCAGGTCGATCAACGCCGCGTCGTCGGGACGGGAGGCCACCAACTCGGTGATGATCTTGTTGAGCGCCACCTCCCGACGCTGGCTTTCGGCGACGTCGGCGTCCTTCGTGATGGACTTGGTCGATGCCACGTTGGGGATGACGGTGGTCAACACCACGAGCGCGCCGGTCTTGGACATCACGTCGATGGTTTGCCCGTAGTACTTCTTGATCCGCCGGCGCATCTCGTCGGAGTCAAACGCAATACGTCGTCCATCGACGTCGCGGTCGAGGATCATCCACTGACTGACCGGGAGGAGGACGACCTGAGGTTGGAACTCGTCGAGATAGGTGGGCCAGCGCTCGGCCCAATCGGGGCATTCGGTGCTGACGGTGCCCGGCAGCCCGAGGCGCGGGCCCGGTGCCGGGTCCGGGTAGCAGGCGAACTCGGCCTGATTCCACAACAGAATCTTCTGATCCGCTGCTTTGGTGGTGCCATGAAAATTGGAGCCGATCGACCATGCCACCGAGTCGCCCACCAAAAGCACACGGAGCTGGTCGCCTGATGCCTCGCGGGCCAGGTGGTCGGTGACCGCCCGGCGGGCCACGCCGGCGAGCGCCGTACCAAATGCCTCTGCGTTGGGGCTGACCACCTCGAACCGGCCCTTCGCAGGGTAAAGACGCGCTTGGTCGATGCATCGCACCGGGCCGCACCACAATCGCTCCATGGAGACCTCCTGGACGGCGCCGTTGCGCCGGACGGTGACCTGCCGGGCCGCCTCGCGGGTGCGTTCCACAACGAAAGGGTCCAGCGAGCCGTCTTCGCTGCGCTTCGGAGCGGTCAGAAACACCACGGTGCGGCCGCCGTCAGCGGTGGGCCCGGCACCAAGCTCCGTCGCCAGCCGATCCATACCGTCGACGAACGCCGATTCGGTCAAAGCCGCATCGAAGACGTCCATCTTGGCGTTGGTATCGTCGAAGGGCTGCCAGTTTCGGATTGCCACCATCACAACGTCGGGTGACGCCTGATCGACGCGCGCCTTCCACCGCTGACGCCAGTCGTCGCACAGCCTGGTGGCGTCGTCGCAAGCGGTTCCAGCCAGCGTGACCGACCCGGTGGCAGGACCGTCGCCGTCCGGGTCGCCCCAGTCGGCGGGAAGAGCGAGCGCCAATTCGTCGCCCAACACCAGGGTGTCGGTGTGGTTTGGCGTGGCCACCGGCGCGACGGTCTGGACAGGCGCCGTTGTGCGTTGGTCGGCGGCGTACGCCTCTTCGAGGGTCAACTCGCCGCCTGTGGTGGTGACCAGCAGGGCTACCGCCAAGGCAACCGGCACCACCCCGAGGCTCGCGAACTCGACCCGGACCGGCAGCCNNGCCCGGACCGGCAGCCGCCGTTCTCGAATGGGCACCTCGAGCACCAGCAGGCTCACCACGGCCAACGCCACCGAGATGGCGAATCGCAACACGTTGAGCGCCGGCATGGGAAGGCCTGTGCGTTCGGGGGTGAGCGCCAGGATCACCGGCCAGTGCCACAGGTACAGGCCATATGAGATGCGGCCGAAGAATCGGAGAGGTCGGACCGACAAGGCGCGGTCCAGTGATGAACGTGGGTGGGCCATCGCCGCCAGGATGACGACGGCGGTCAGCACGGCGATCAACAGAAACCCGCCCTGATAGAGCCACGCGGGGGTTACGTCGGTGACGATCGCCACGAGGAACGCCAGCCCTGCGGCCCACCCGGCGGGCACCAACCATGCCGGTGGGGCGGCCATGAGCCGTCGACCGACGGCGTCGAAGAGCGCTGCCAACGCCACTCCAATGAGCAGTCCCTGCACGCGAGTGTCGGTGCGGAAGTACAGGCTGGAGTTGTCGGGCGAGTACAGCACGGCCATCAACGTGGCCGAAGCAGCCGCGCCGATCAGCCCAACGAGCCCGAGCGGCACGTCGTAGCGACGAGCACGATCCAAGGTGCCCTTCGCTCGGCTGCGCCAGGTGAAGAGCGCCATGACCACCAGAGGCCAGACGACGTAGAACTGCTCCTCGATGGCGAGTGACCAGTAGTGCTCCAGCGGACTCTTTGCGGCGAAGGTGTCGAAGTAGCTCGTCTTCTCTGCGGCTCGAGCCCAGTTGGTGACGTAGAACAGTGATGCGAGCCCCTGGCTCCGAATATCGCTGAGCTGCTCGGGCTGGGCGAGAAACACCGCAAACGCGGCGACGGCTGCCAGCACGACGAGCATGGCGGGCAACAGTCGCCGTGCCCGGCGGACCCAGAACCCCTTCAGGTCAATCCGCCCGTGCTTGGTCCATTCGCGGATCAGGAGGGTGCTGATCAGGAACCCGGACAGCACAAAAAACACATCGACGCCCAGGTACCCGCCGCGCATCCACCCAAGTTCGAGGTGAAAGAACACCACGGTGAGTACGGCGAGGCCCCGGATGCCGTCCAGGCAGTTCCGGTGACGCAGCATGGGCGGGTCGCCGGCGCTCGTCGTGGGGGAATCATCGGGCGGAACGGGCGCGGTCGTCACCGGACCGGCACCCTCGACGCCGATCGTCAGGTCGAGGACGGTGCTGTCACCGGCTCCCTCAACCCGTTGGGAGAGCGACCTGGGATTTTCGTCGGCAACGTCGGACCCGTTCGCCGACGCGGACCGGCCACCGCTGTCCGTTGGCGGGTGGTTTCCCGGAGGGTTGGCTGGAGGTGCGCTCGGTGAGGTCATAACCGTTGCAGGCGCGCTTCAAGGGTGACGCACACCGGGGGCACGCTAGCTTCCAAATCGGCCAGGCCGGGGTCGTCACGCCAGGCCGGGCCGATCAGGGGTCAGACCGCAAACGTCATCACCATCAGCAACAGGCCGAGAATCGCTCCTCCAATCAGCGCCACGATTCTGATCAAGGTCTCGATGCTTTCGAAGAAACGACTCACACTGGTCCCCTTCTCTCGCTCGACGAGCGCTGTGCCGGAGGATGGTGAACCAGGAACGAGCCCCAGCGCCGGTGGCAGCGCCCAGCCGAAATGTGTTCTGCGTGGGCGCCGAGACTGCGTTGGCTCGACTGGTGTTCAGTCTTTCTGAGATGGGGTTCAAGGTCAAGTGAATTTCTTGAAAGGGGACCGAAAGGTGCCGTGGGTGCTCGCCGACCCGGGGCCGTTGGTGGCCTCTTGGGGTGGCCCGGTAGGGTCGACCGGCGCCGGCGCCCGAGTGTGACGTCGGCCAACGAACCCCGGAGAGTGATCATGGCGGAACGCCGCCGAGCCCTGCTGTCGACCTATGACAAGACCGGCGTTGTTGATCTGGCGAAGGTGCTGGTGCGAGCGGGTTGGGAGTTGCTCTCGTCCGGGGGCACCGCCGCCGTGCTTGCCGAAGCCGGTATCACGGTGCAACCTCTTGCCGAGCTCACTGGTTTCGGCGAGATGCTGTCGCATCGGGTGGTGACGCTTCATCCTGCGGTTCACGGTGCGCTGCTGGCGGATCGTGATGATCCCACCCACCTGGCCGACCTTGCGGAGCATGGCATTGAGCCCATCGATCTGGTGGTGGTCAACCTGTATCCGTTCGCATCGGACCCGGGCATTGAGCTGATCGACATCGGCGGGCCCACCATGGTGCGGGCCGCGGCCAAGAACCACGCGCATGTCGGGGTGTTGGTCGATCCCTCCGACTACGCGGGGGTGGTGGATGAGGTCGAGCAAACTGGCGAACTCTCGGTCGACACCCGTCGGGCGCTGGCGGTGCGGGCCTTCGAGGTGATCGCCGACTACGACGTTCAGATCGCAGGCTGGATGCGGACCGGGGCTCTGCAACCTGAGGCTTCTGCGTCACCGGCAAACCAGGAGGGCGAGGACGTTACGGACATCAGTGCTCTTCCCGAGCGCTTGACCCTCGCCGCCACCCGGTCCGCCGTGTTGCGCTACGGAGAGAATCCCCACCAGGTCGGCGCCCGGTACCGAACGGGCAACGGTGGGTGCTGGGACGATGCGGTGCAGCATCAGGGTAAGGACCTGTCCTACCTGAACGTCTACGACGCCGACGCCGCCTGGCGCTTGGTCTGGAGCCTCGGCGACGGTCCGGCAGCGGTGGTGATCAAGCACGCCAACCCGTGTGGCGCAGCGGTGGCTGACGATCTGCTGACCGCCTATCGGCGCGCCCACGAGGGCGATCCGGTGTCTGCGTTCGGCGGCATCGTGGCGGTCAATCGAGACCTGACGGGCGAGGTGGCCGAGGCGCTGTCACCCGTGTTCACCGAGGTGGTGGTGGCGCCCGGCTACACCCCCGAGGCCCGGGAGATTCTGGCGAAGAAGAAGAACCTTCGGCTGTTGGAGACCACAGCGCCGACCGAACCGGAGCTCCAGGTGCGATCCATCTCCGGCGGGCTGTTGGTGCAAACCACCGATCAGGGAGGGTTTGACCGGGCCGCTTGTGTGACCGTGACCGAACGGGCTCCCGATGAGGCCGAATGGCTCGACCTGGAGTTGGCCTGGAGACTGGCGGCAAAGGTCAGCTCCAACTGCATCGTTCTGGTGAAGAACAAGACGGCGGTTGGAATTGGTGCCGGGCAGCAGAACCGCCGGGATGCCGGCCGGATCGCGGCCGAGAAGGCGGCCGGCCGTGCGGTCGGTGGTGCATGTGCCTCCGACGCGTTCTTCCCGTTTCGTGATGGGCTCGATGCCGCCGCTGACGCCGGTGCCACCTGCGTGATCCAGCCGGGCGGCTCGGTGCGGGACGACGAGGTGATCGCAGCGGCCAATGAGGCGGGCATGGCCATGGTGTTCACCGGGGTACGACACTTCCGGCACTGACCGGCCTCACCGGTGAGGTGTATGGGCGGCCGGTTAGCGTGGTCCCATGACTGCGAAGACATTGGACGGGCAGGCGTTGGCCGACCGGATCAAGGCCGAGTTGGCGGTCCGGGTGGAGCAACTTGCGCGCCCCGGCGTTTTGTCGGAGCAGGGTCGTCCTCCGGGGTTGGGCACCGTCCTTGTGGGCGACGACGGCCCCAGCGCCCGGTACGTGGCCGGTAAGCACCAGGATTGTGCCGACGTGGGCATGGCCTCGGTGCACCGAGGCATGCCGATGGGCACGACTCAGGACGAACTCGAGGCTGTCATCGCCGAGATGAACGCCGACGATCGGGTCGATGCGTTCATCCTGCAATACCCGGTTCCAGCGGGGCTCGACTTTGAAGCAGCGATGCTGGTCATGAGCCCGGCCAAGGACGCCGATGGGTTGCACCCGGTCAATCTGGGCAAACTGGTCATGGGGGAGGAGGCGCCCCTCCCGTGCACCCCCAACGGCATCCTCGCGCTGCTCGCCGAACATGGGGTCGAGCTCGCAGGCCGCCATCTGGTGATCGTTGGGCGAGGGCTGACCATCGGTCGGCCGCTGGCGCTCCTGGCCGCGCTGAAGCGTGAGGGCGCCAACGCTGCGGTCACCGTGGTGCACACCGGCGTGGAGGATCTCGGATCGTTCACTCGAACCGCCGACGTCATCGTGGCGGCCGCCGGTGCACCGGGCGTGATCACCGCCGACATGGTGCGGCCCGGGTCGGCGGTGGTGGCCGCCGGCGTCACGATGGCCGGCCGCAAAGTGGTCTCCGACGTCGCCGATGAGGTGGCGGAGGTGGCCGGTTGGCTGTCGCCCCGCATCGGTGGTGTGGGCCCCATGACCAGGGCCATGTTGTTGGTCAATACGGTCGAGGCTGCGGCCCGCTCCGTCGGCATCGCCGGCCCTACGAGCGACGGGTAGCCTCGGTTCCCATGGCCCCTGGTACCCCACATTCTTCGGTTCCCTCCCGGCCCGATCGTTCGACCTCGGCTCATCAGGACGCTCGAATCGATGACCTCTTGGCCGAGGGTCCCACGTTGTCGCTGGAGTTCTTTCCCCCCAAGACCGACCGTGGGGTGGCAAACCTGCTGGACACCGTGGACGAGTTGGAGGACCTGAACCCCGATTTTGTTTCGGTCACCTACGGTGCGGGCGGCTCGACGCGGGACCGCACCCGCGATCTGGTGGTCAGCGCCAACGCCGACAGGAACTACCCCGTGATGGCCCATCTCACCTGCGTGGGGCATACCCGAAGCGAGCTCGCCGAGTTGCTGGAGGACTACGCCGCCAGCGGTGTACGAAACATTCTGGCGCTGGCGGGGGACCCGCCGGCCGACGGCAGCCCGGCAGGCGGCGACTTCACCTACGCAACCGAGTTGGTGGAGCTGATCCGGGAGGTCGGAGACTTTTCGGTTGGGGTCGCCGCCCACCCTGAGACCCATCCGCGCTCCCCTGATCGGGCGAGCGACCGTCGACACCTTGCCGACAAGCTCGAGGTGGCCGACTTTGCCATCACCCAGTTCTTCTTCAGCGCGTCGGACTACTTCGAGATGGTCGACGAGTTGACCGCGCTTGGCGTCACGACCCCGATCGTTCCCGGGGTCATCCCGGTGACCAACCCGGTCTCGGTCGCCCGGTTCGCCGACATGGCGAAGGCGCATCGTCCCCACGAGCTCTGGGCCCGCTACGAATCGGTTGCCGATGACGAGGCCGCCCTCATGGAGGTTGCGGTCGAGGCTGCCGCCAATCTGGCCGAGGAACTGTTGGCCGGAGGCGCACCGGGCGTTCACCTGTATGCACTCAATCGTGCGGAGGCCCCGTTGGGGGTCGGCGCCCGTCTGGGTTGGCGCATCCGGCCGGCCGTGGAGGCGACGGACGGGTGAGCGGTGACCCGATGCCTGATCGCCATCTGGATCTGCGTGACAAGCTGGCGTGGATGGTTGAGACCCGGGGCTACGCGGTCGAACCGGTCACGCAGGTGGATGACCCGCTCGATCCGCGTCCGGGCTACACGTTTTCGGTTGGCTTCGAGGCCACGTGGGGACATGCCGAGGTGGGGCTGTGGGGGCTGGCACCGTCGGCGGCTCGGGGTCTCATCGACCTGATCGCAGCGCAAATTGCTGCGGGAATCGAGTTGCCGGTGGGGGTGGTCTTCTCGGGCCTTTTGGAGAACGAACTTCGCTCGGCGTTGCTCACGGTCGACGTCGACGTGGCCGACGAACGGTTTCCGGGAGCGGCCGTGTTCTACGCCCAAACGCCGTTTCGAATGCAGCAGTTCATGTGGCCCGACCGTGCCGGGTTGTTGCCATGGGAGGACGGCTATGACCATCGGCTCCGTGTGGCACAGCCGATGATCGGGCATAGGTGAGTGCCGTGATGGCGGCCGGGGTGACACCCGCCCGGGCGCTGGGTTGGGCGGCGACGCCGCTGCGAAACGCCGTGGGTGCCCAGTTGCGGGAGGCGTTCGACTCCAACCGGTTTCCCCAGGAGCGTTACGACGAACCGGCCGGCGACCCGGGCTGGTTCGGCCCCGACAGCGTCACCTGGTGGGTTCACTCCGATCTGTCGATGATCGTCGGTGGGTTTGGCTCGTTGATGGTGCAGGCGCTGCATCCCTTGGCCATGGCCGGTGTGGCCGAGCACTCGGATTTCAAGGAGCGACCGGCCGAACGCCTGTCGCGCACCGCCAGCTTCGTGGCCGCCACCACCTACGGCGACTCCGAGACCGCCGAACGGTTGTGCAGGATCGTGCGTCGAACCCACCGGCGGATCACCGGGATTGCACCCGATGGGCGTCCCTACGACGCCAACGACCCGGCACTGTTGCGATGGGTGCATGTGGCCGAGGTGTCGATGTTTGCGGCGGCCAATGCCCGATACGGACGCCGGGTCATGACCCCGGCCGAGCTCGACGCCTATTACGACGAGATGGCCGTGGTCGCCGAGGCGTTGGGCGCCACCGACCTGCCCCGCAGCAGCATCGAGATGGCCGACTATTTCACCGACGTGCAGCCGGAGCTTGCGGGCGGTGATCAGGCACAGGACACGTTGCGATTTCTTGCCAACCCTCCGGAGGGCGACCCGGTGACCCGCAGCGTTTCCGGCATGTTCTCGGCCGCCGCCTGGGGAATACTGCCCACCTGGGCGCATCGAATCTACGGACGACGGGGGCCGGGCCCGACCGAGCGGGCGGTTGTGGCAGCTTCGACGCAGGCGCTGCTGGCAACGCTGAAGGCGGCCGCAGGAGACAATCCGGTGCTGGAGCAGGCCACCCGCCGCGCCCGTGCGACCCGCGTCTAGGCAACCGACGCCTGGGGCCGCCGGTCACGGCAGAACTGCCACTCTGCTGGGGCAATCGGGGGGCTCGGCCGGTAACGTGAGCAGTCCAGTCGATCGGCCGGGTCCTTCGCCCCGGCGACCATGGGGCTTCGCGCCCCGACACCCAAGGGGAGAAGATGAAGATTCACGAGAAGTTTTACATCGGGGGCGAGTGGGTGGTTCCAGCCGGTACCGCCACCGAAGACGTCATCAACTCGGCGACCGAAGAGGTCATCGGTCGGGTGCCGATGGGCTCGGCCGAGGACGTCGACCGTGCCGTGGCCGCCGCCCGCCGCGCGTTTCCCTCCTGGTCCACCACCTCACTGGACGTGCGGGCAAAATATCTGCGTGACATCGGCGCGGCGCTCACCGCGCGTTACGACGAGGTGGTCGACACCATCACGGCGGAGGTGGGGTCACCCAAGGCCTTCGCCCAGATGGTGCAGGCCGGCCTGGCCGTCGGTGACTGGAACAGCTACGCCGACCAGATCGAGGCGTTCGAGTGGGAAAAAGAGTTGGGAAACTCACTGGTGGTCCGCGAGCCGATCGGCGTCGTTGCGGCCATCACCCCGTGGAACTACCCGCTGTACCTGATCGTCTGCAAGGTGGCCCCGGCGCTGGCCGCCGGGTGCACGGTGGTGCTGAAGCCCTCCGAGGTGACGCCGCTCAACGCCTATCTGCTGGCCGAGGTTCTCGATGAGGTGGGCCTGCCCGCCGGTGTCTTCAACATGGTCATCGGCAACGGCCCCGACGTGGGCGGTGCCATGACAGCGCACCCCGACGTCGACATGGTCAGCTTCACCGGCTCGGGTCGGGCGGGCAAAGAGGTTTCCAAGTCGGCCGCCGACACGGTCAAGCGGGTTGAGTTGGAACTGGGCGGCAAGTCGGCCAACATCGTGCTCGACGACGCCGACCCGTCCACCATCGCCTTCGGTTCGGTGTTCGCATGCATGCTCAACTCGGGCCAGACCTGCTCGGCGCTCACCCGCCTGCTGGTGCCCGCAGCAATGCATGACGAGATCGTCGACGCCGTGGTGGCCGAGGTGGCCCAGGCCAAGCTGGTCGATCCGGCAGCCGATGAGCCCGACCTGTTCCATGCGTTCGGCCCGCTCGTCTCCGCCGCTCAGCGCGACCGCGTGCGTGAGTACATCCAAAAGGGCATCGACGAGGGCGCCGACCTGGTGATCGGCGGCCCCGAGCAGCCCGAGGAGCACCCCCGCGGCTTCTACGTGAAGCCCACGGTGTTTGCCAACGTCGACCCCAACAGCACCATCGCCCAGGAGGAAATTTTCGGGCCGGTGCTCGCGGTGATCCCCTACGAGGACGAGGACGACGCAATCCGCATCGCCAACAGCACCATTTACGGTCTGGCCGGCGGTGTGCAGAGCGCCGATCCGGAGCGGGCCAAGGCGGTTGCCCGACGCATGCGCACCGGCCAGGTGGATATCAACGGTGGGGCGTTCAACGCCACGGCGCCCTTCGGAGGTTACGGACAGTCCGGCAATGGTCGTGAGCGTGGGGAGTGGGGCATCGACGGCTACCTCGAGACCAAGTCGATTCAGCTGTGATCCTGGCTGGATCCTGGTGAGTCCACGATGAGCGAGCGGTCGTCGGCCGAACCGCCGGCGGCCGAATTGCAGACAGACCCGCCGCCGGTAGCTGAACCGCAGACAGACGCGGCGTTGGTGCCTGAGCGGGGTCTTGATGGCGCCGGCCTGGCGCGGTCGGGCCTCACGCTGGTGAGTCGATTTGCGCGCATGGAGCCGTGGCCCTTTTCGCTGGCTCTGTTCGGCGGTACCGCATGGGCGGCCACCGTGGTGGGCTCCACCGTGGTGATCGGCATGGTCAACGACAGGGTCATCGTCCCGGTGCTTGCGGGGGAGACCCCTCGGAGCGCAGCGCTCTGGGCCGCCCTGGCGCTGTTGGTGGTTGGCGTGCTGCGGGGCGGTTCGGTGGTGTTGCGCCGCTGGTACGGGTCGGTCACCGAGGCACGGGTGCAGGCCGAACTGCGTCGTCAGGTGGCCGACCGGGTGCTTGCGATGCCACTTTCGGAGCATCGCAAGCGGCCCACCGGCCAACTGCTGGCGGTGGCCGACAGCGACGTCACCTTCTCCACCTGGGCGCTCATGCCGGTACCGCTCACCTTCGGGCTGGTGGCGCTGCTGGTGTTCTCGATCATCAGCCTTTTGATCGCCGACTGGACCTTCGCGCTGATCGCCGCCGTGCTGTTTCCGCTGCTCGTCGGGGTCAGTCGGTGGTTCTCGTCCCGCATGGTTGAACCGGCGACCCGCTCTCAGGAGCAGGTGGCGCGGGTGTCGGCCATTGCCCATGAGAGCTTCGAGGGTGCCCTGGTCGTCAAGACGCTGGGGCGCGAGGCGGAGGAGTCCGATCGTTTCAACGGTGCGGCGGGCGCCCTGCG
>CXWK01055879.1_pt1 | contig 11619 bp, 13 predicted proteins | sample 590851 | NCBI WGS metagenome assembly CXWK01 (sample SAMEA3498364, study PRJEB10139) | wastewater metagenome | biome: wastewater treatment plant; material: activated sludge | place: Denmark | collected 2014-08-01
GATATCCACGTCGTCGATGGTCTGCAGAATGGAGAACTGCGGCTCCCCGAAGGGCAGTGGCCGTTCGGTGTCCGCGCGGCTGCTCCGGGTGCCGCGCTGACTCGTTGCGGCGAGCCGCTCCGCGAGGGACTGCTTTGCCCGGTCGACACGTTCGACCTGTTGCCCCTGAGCCGGGCCCTCAAGCGTCGGGTCAGCGATCGCGGAACTGGTGGACAGTCCGAGAACGAGCAATGCGCTGGACAATCCGGCTGATACGAGTGCGGTCCGTCGGCGTGACATGTGAATGATCCCCTCTGGGTGTCTTCTTCGCTTCTACGCCCCATGTGTGCCCATTCATATTGGATATCAAACATGGTCGGCGAGAGGTGCCCACCCAATTGGGGCCTCACCGGGGCTCACCCAGACCCAACCCTGGGAGACAGGCGGCTCACCGGATTCGTCCACCTCGACGAGCAAGTCCTCCGCGTGACGGAAGGTGAACGCCGCGCATCGCGGCCACAGGCAGTGGGTGTGCCTTCCGGTCCAGTTGCCGTCGCGCGACGAGGTCCCACTCGTGCGTGATCGGCTGGGGCCTTTCGTGTGGGGGCGTGGAGCGGTGTCGCGGGTGCGGCTAATGGCGGCGGCGTAGTTCTGCCATTGCTGGGCGGCGATGGTGGCGTGGTGGTGGACGGTGTTGTCGGTGAAGCCGAGGGCTTGGCGATCGGGAATCGGACAGAAGGGGGCCCAACTCGAATACCTACCTTCTACTTTACATAATGTAGATTATCGGCTTCTAAGTAGATTGCGGCCCGTGTCCGGCGACCTGCGGAAGGTTGGGAAGCACTCTGAACCAGGAAGCCAACGATACGTCCGCATCCACGAAGCCTGGGCCGACAACGCCGCCACTCAACTCGGCTTCTAGCCGAGGGGGCCCAGCGCCACCCAGAGAGCATCTCACGACGGCGGGCCGTGGACCCGGCTCGGCATCGACCGGCGGGCACAGCATCAACCGCCGTGTGCGTGCTGGTTCTTCGAGTGCGTCGGCCGTAGTACCCCGACCGCGTCAAGCGAATTGGACTGCAACTTGACCTACCTAAGTAGGATAGGAGTATGACTGCACTCGATCAGCCCCCGGTGCCGAAGGTGAAGACCTCGATCACGCTCGACGCGGACCTCGTAGAGGAGTTCAGCCACGGGCAGCTCGCCCGCAACATCAACGCGGTTCTGCGCGCCGAGAAGGAACGCCGCGACCAGCAACGCCAACTCGGCGAGCTACTGGAGCGACTCGCCGAGGAGCGTGGACCCGTCGACCCCGACGAGGTCGCAGAATTCGACGCCCTACTGCGATGACCGCGCTGGTCCTGGACAGTGAGGCCTTGTCCCAGCTAATTCACGAGGGACCCAGCGAGCGGCGCATTCGAGCGGCACTTGAATCAGCCCATAACAGCAGCGTGCCGGTCTTCGTGCCAGCTGCCGTACTCGCGGAACTGTACCGGGGCGGCCGCCACGACCAATCGCTTGATTCCTTCCTCAGCGGGAAGCCCGGAATCGGCATCATCGACATCGACCGCGCGCTCGCGCGACGCGTGGGCAACACACTCGCCCTCGCGGGTCTCGGATCGGTCCATCACGTCGATGCGACCGTCATAGCGGCAGTCCTCACCCGTGGCGGTGGCGTAGTACTCACCGGCGACCCGGATGACCTCCACACGATCGCGGGCCACTCGCCCGGTGTTCAGATCATCGCCATCGCGTGAGGGTCAGGTGGTGCGGGCACCCTCCTCCCCTCCCCGCGGCTGTAGTCGCTCGCCCGTTGCAACTTCCCCCCGGGTCTTCAAGATCTCCTGGCATTAACCAGGAACTCCAGCGTGTAGGACGCCATCGGCCGGTTCTTGAGCTTCGGCCGGCTCTTGTCGACTACGCCCATCGGCCGGTGCACGAAGATTGCCCGCTTCGCGATGACCTCGGTTCGCGCCAACCCGAGTGCCGACGAACGCCAAGTACTAGCCAATCGGCAGGCCCCGAACCAACGCACGCCAGGCTCAGATGCGACTGACTTCGAGAGTTGCACAGGGAGGCGATATGCACATGCTACAGTATGTGCATGTCTGCCCTGGAACGTCGCGTGCAGATCCTCCTCGACAAGGAGCAATACGCCCAAGTCGAACGCGAGGCACAGCGAACGAAGCAGAGCGTGGCGGCCGTGATCCGGCAGGCGATCAGTGAGCGGCTCGCTACCCGGGAATCCGTACGCGCGGCGGCGGCGAGGCGACTGCTGGCAACTGCTGATCAAGGTCCAGGTGAAGACTGGGGATCCACCAAGGCGGCCCTGGCGTCGATGCTCTCCGACAAGGTCGAGTGACGTGAGGCTCCTCGTCGACACCGCAGTGCTTGCCTACGCGCTGGGGGGCGAGCACCACGAGCGCGAAGCGTGTGTCCAACTTGTGGTGGCGGCGGGGGCTGGCGACATCGAACTCCACGCCAGCACCGAGATGGTCCAGGAGTTGCTGTTCCACCGAATGAGACGGGGTACTCGGGCGAAGGCAGTGACGCAGGCTCGCGATGCCAGCGAGTTGTGCTTCCTGCACAGTTTCGACGCTGCCGTCCTCACCAGAGCACTGGAGTTGGTCAACACCCATGATCGACTCGGCGGACGCGATGCTGTTCACGCCGCCACTGCGCTGCAGAACGGCATCACCACGATCGTCTCCCCCGACACTGCTTTCGACGGAATCAGCGGACTCACCCGAATCACCGCCGCGCAGGCTGTGAGTGAACACCCCTAGCCGCGCTGTCTGGGACGCACGGCAGGGGCGGGACGACTAGCGTCCCGCCCCTGCCACTTACCGTTCAGGCAACTGCCGAGGTCACCACCACGGTGGCTTCGAAGGACAGCGCCGGCGAGCCCGGCACCTTGGCAGTCACGGTCTGCTTGCTGGACTTGTTGCCGGCCGGCAGGTCCACCAGCACACGGGCCACAGCGGCGTCGTAGCAGTTGTCGGAATCCTCCCGCGCCGGGGCGTCGGCGAACGAACCCTNNGTTGGCCGTCGTGGTGATCTCGTGGTCCAGTGAGTTGCTCAACTTGATGGTCTGCCCGTCCTTGGCCTTGAAGTAGCCGTCGGGGCCGTGGCTGAAGTCGCCCCACGCACTGGGGATGGTCTTGTCCGCGTCAGGTGCCAGTCGCACTCCGAAGCTCACCTCACCCTTGCCCCGGATACCGGTGTCGCCGTCCTTGATCACCTTGATCTGGGTGACCTTGGCGGTCACGATTCGCGTTTGACGTTTCGCGGGCGGCAAGGCGGGCGCGGCATCAGTCGTCGTGGACCAGGCCCGCTGCACCGGCAGGAACCCGGAACTCAGCGGCACGGACACCAGGACGAAGTACTTGGTCTGCGGCTGGGTCCCCGTCACGGTGTGCGAGAACTTGTAGGTTGGCGCTCCCCCAGCCAGTTGGCCTGGCTTGCCCTTTCCGATCCGTGTGCCGGTGACCGTGACCGACTTGACGGACTTGCCGAACGAGTAGACCCCGTCGGTCTTGACCAACTGCTGCGTCGAGGACTGGAACAGCGACGTCTTTCGATTCGACTTCCAGTGGTACGTGAAGCTGAACGCCTTGATCGGCTTGACCGTGAAGTCCGTCAGCGTCGCCCCGGATGCCACCGGCGGCGCGTCAGCGATCCCACCGGGAGCAGTGGGCGTCGGAGCCGGAGCCGCGATGTCACTGGGGCCCTGGGGCTGGTCAGTGGGAGTGGGGGCGGCGATCGCTCCGGGCCCGGTCGGTGGCGTCTGCGCCGATGAGGCGAGGTCGGCGGGGCCGCCGGAGGGGGCAGCAACGGCAGCCCCGGTCCAAGCGCCGGACATCAGGATGGTTCCCGCTGCGGCTGTGGCGATGAGGGTGGAGATTCGGTGGGACATCGTCGGCTTCCTTCTCGTTTCGCAGCGACCGTTGTGGCCGTCACACAGGTAAGAGACCTGGCCGACGGGATTTCAACATTTTCTTGGGAAGTTTTTTCGGGACGACTTTCTCGGGTGTGGGGGCGGCCCACCCCAAAGGGGCCGCCATCGATCAGCCGAGCCCGTGAGCAGAGCCGCGAACCACCCGTACGGTCTGCATCATGCCACCGTCCTCGTGACCCAGGATGTGGCAGTGGAACACGAACGTGCCGGTGAAGTCGGCGGACTTCTGCCGGATCACGACCTCTCCCCCGACGGGAATCGACACCACGTCCTGGAGTCCCTTCGCCCGGTACGGCCGACCGTTGACACTCATCACCTGAAGGTCATTCACGTGAATGTGGAAGGGATGCTGGGAGTTGTTGCCGGCCTTGCTGCTGCGATGGTTTCGCAGGACCCACTCCTCCACCGAACCCAATCGGGGACGCACGTTGACCTTCCCCGGGGTGAAGTACTCGCCGTTGATTCGGGCGAAGTTCTTGCCCTTCGATTGCAGCGAGAACGTGAACGAGCGTCGCCTCTCCACTGCGGCATGCGAAAGGTCCGAAGCGAGCGGGCCACGCAACTGTTGGGGCATCGGAAGCGGTCGCTGTTGCCGACCCGACACAGTGACCGTACCCAGAGTCGCTGCTGGGTTCAGGTTGAACTTGCCCTCGCCTTGGGCATACTTCGCCGTGCGCAGATCGAATGTTCCGACGCGCTTCGCTCTCACCAGCACCTCAAACCGCTTGCCGGGGGGAAGCACCAGGGACTTGCGTTGGTAGGGGTGCCACACCGGCGAGCCGTCCTCAGCGATCACCGTGAACGTGTGCCCGGTCAACTGCAGTTTGTAGAACAGGTCCGACCCGGTGTTCGCGAACCGCAGCATTTGGGTCTCCCCCGGCCGCATCGACCAGCGCGGCCGCAACTGCCCGTTGACCAACAGCGTGGCATCACCCGGTAGCGGTGCGGCATTCGTGATCACGCCATCCTTGTCGTAGGCATCGTTGATGGACAGCAGATGCTCGGTGATTCCCGCGAACCGTTGCGGCAGATGCTGCTGGACGATGTCTCCGACCACCAGCAATCCGCGCATTCCGCCGTAGACCTGTCCGTCGGTGTTGCCGTGCATGTGTGCGTGGTACCAGAACAGAGCCGTCTCGTGGTTGGCGGGGATGTGGATCGTGGAACGATAGGTGCGTCCCGAATCCATCATTCCGGAACACGTTGTCCGCCTTGCCTCGGGGCGACACGTGCATGCCGTGGTAGTGGATGTTCGTGATCTGCCCGGACTCGTTGGCTAGGTCAACGTTCAGTGTGTCGCCGGGTTGCACCTGCAATGTCGGGCCGGTGAATCCGCCGTTGTAGGGGGTCGTAGCGATCGGGGACCCGGCGAGTTCGATCGTCTCCAACTCTGTGATCAGGTCGAAGTCCAGAACCCCGTTGCGCGACCGAAGCACGGGCATGTCCGTAAGCTTCTGGCCAGGGACCGGCGTCCACTCCGGCAGGGTGGCGCCCAGGGAGCGTGCCTCGCTGTTGTCGGCCACATGGCCATGACCGCGGCGCGACGAGGTGTCGTCAGGCGAGGTGTCCGGTTGCACGGCGATCGCTGGCGCCCCGTGGTGGACAGCGACAGCACGAGGTCCACTCGATTCGACGGTGCATCCGGTCACCACCATCGTGATGGCCACAACTGCCAGGAGCGGCGCACCAGGGAACCTCATGGGCGCATCGTGACAGGCAGTTCGGGCCAGGGTGATCACTACCCACGAAGAGATCAGCGGGCCCGGACCAGTCAGCCCTCGAATCACGTCAGGCCCAGGCCCGAACCCGTGCCAGGAACTCCTGAGTGCGGGGGTGCTGCGGGCGATCGAAGAACTCGTGGGCCTCCGCCTGCTCCAACACGACACCGTCGGCCAGGAAGCACACCCGGTCGGCGACCTCACGGGCGAACGTCATCTCATGCGTGGCCATCAGAATCGTCATCCCCGAGTCCTTGAGTTCCTTGATGACGTCCAGCACCTCGCCCACGAGCATTGGATCAAGGGCCGACGTGACCTCGTCGAAGAGCATCAACTCCGGCTGCATCGCCAGTGCACGCACGATCGCCACCCGCTGCTGCTGCCCACCTGACAGCCGATCGGGGTAGTCCTGCGCCTTGGCAGCGAGTCCGAAACGTTCCAGCAGTTCCGCGCCACGCTCCTCCGCCGCCCGCTTGGACAGTCCGAGGACTTTGCGAGGGGCCAGCGTGATGTTGTCCATGACAGACATATGCGGAAACAGGTTGTACTGCTGGAACACGATCCCGACCTGCTGTCGAACCTGATCCAGGTCCACATCGACAGCCGTGATCTCGATGCCTGGCTGCCCACCCAGTCTGATCATCCCGGCGTCCACCCCGACCAGACCATCTATGCAGCGCAGCAGCGTCGACTTGCCGGATCCCGAGGCGCCGACCAACGCGATGACCTGATGCAGTTCCACATCCAAGTCGATCCCTCGCAGGACCGGGACACCTTCGAACGCCTTGTGGACGTCTCGGATCTGCAAGTACGTCATGAGCTGCTCGCCATACTGCGTCGCGCAGTGGAGCGCCGTTGCAGCCAGTCGGTCAACCGCGTCAGCGGCAGGGTGATTGCGACGAACAACAGGGCCGCGACCACGTAGGGCGTGTAGTTGAAGTTCGCGGTGACCTCGATCTGGGCGGCTCGCAACACCTCGACCGGACCGAGCAACGACACCAAGGCGGTCTCTTTCTGCAACGCGATGAAGTCGTTCAGCAGGGGCGGGATGACCCGACGGATCGCCTGTGGCAGGACGACCTAGCGCGTTGCCTGCAGCGACGACAGCCCCAGCGAACGCGCAGCCGCGCGTTGCGAGGGATGGATGGATTCGATGCCTGCCCGGTACACCTCGGAGACGTATGCGGAGTAGCTGAGAATCAGCGCCACAGTCCCCCAGACCAACGGCGACGTCGGCACCCCCTGCAACTGCAGTGCCGGAACGCCGAACCCGAGCAACAGGATCACCAAGATCGTGGGGACGCCGCGGAAGAAATCCACGTACACCGTCGCCAGGATGCGGATCGGCAGCAGTAGTGGACCCGTGGTGCCGCGTGCCAACGCAATCACCAACGCGAAGATCAGGATGCAGACCTCGGCGATCAGGAAGATCTTGATGTTCAGGACGAACGCCCGGATGATTTCCGGCCATGCCGCCACTGCGGCATCCCAGTCGAAGAACTTGGCCTGGACCTGCGGCCACCCAGGACTCGACGTGATCACCGCGGCGAGCACCGCGAAGACCACCACCGTGGACACCACGGCCAGCACAGCGTTGCGACGGCTGCGCTTACGCCCCAACTCGAACCGCGTCGGGTCCACGTAGGGCATGGCAGGCGCCTCGAGCGGCGCCTCAGCCGGAGTGGTCATCGGCTGACTCGACCGGTCAGGACGACGGGCTCGCGGACGCGGAGGCCGACGAGGCGCCCGACTCCTGGAAATACGGCGCCGACTCCCCCGCCAGCCACTGATCCTGAAGCTTCTGCAGTTCGCCGGACGACTTCAGTTCGTTCACGGCCCAATCCACGCAGGACACCAACGGGCTGCCCTTGGCCATGAGCAAGCCGAACTCCTCGCCGTCGCCCTCAGGCTGGAACTGCCCGACGATCTTGGCGTCGTCGAACTCGACGGCGGTGACGTAGTACGCGGTCGGAAGATCGACCACGATGCCGTCGATCTGACCGGCGTCCAATGCGCTCTTCGCGTCGTTGGTGTCGTTGTAGACCATTGCTTCGGTCTCGGGCTGCACGACGTCGTTGATGAACTCCAGGCTGGTCGTTCCGACCTGTGCGCCCAGTTTGGCGGTCTTGAGTTCCTCGATCGTCGTCGCGTTGGCGATGGGTGAGTCCTTCAACGCGACCACGGCCTGGTTGACGGTGTAGTAACCCTCGGAGAAGTCGACCTGCTCGGCCCGCTTGGGAGTGATCGAGATCTGGTTGATGTCGAAGTCGAAGTCCTTCTCACCTGGGGCGTAGGACTTGTTGAACGGCACCGTGACCCACTGGACCTGCTCGGTGGCGTATCCCAACTTGCCGGCCACGGCATACGCGACGGCGGACTCGAAGCCCTTGCCGTTGGACGGATCATCGTCCTCGAAGTACGGCGAGTAGGCGGGCTTGTCGGTCCCGATCGTCAACTGTCCGGGCGTGAGCGTGGCCAGTTCGCCGGTGCTGCACTGCTCGGCAGACACCTCACCGGTGGTGCTGCTCGCCGTGGAGCCGGTGCCTGCGGTGCTTGCACAGCCCGCCAGAACCAGCATTCCGGCGCTGACAGCGACGACCGACATCGTTCGAGTACTCATGTATGCCCCAACCCTTGCGAGAACACCGCATATCGTGCCATGACGGACACCCTGCGACCTAAACCCCGGTTCAGTGCGAGTAGGTGGTGACCAGGGTCGCCCGGGCCACCGCGTGGGCCGTCAGGTGGAACCCGACCACAGCATTGGTGGTGTCCGGCCCCAGGTCCAGTCGCTCGGTGTCGAGAGCATGGACCACGAAGAAGTAGCGGTGTGGCATATCGCCGGGGGGCGGTCCGGCCCCGCCGAAACCGGAGTAGCCGTAGTCGTTGCGCATCTGCACGGCACCAAGCGGCAAGCCCGATCCGTCGGGACGGCCGGCATCGCGCGCGACCGAGACCACATCGGCGGGGATGTTGATCACCTGCCAGTGCCACCATCCGCACGCCGTGGGCGCGTCCGGGTCGAACACCGTGACCGCGAACGACCGCGCCGTATCGGGGAACCCCGACCACGCCAGGTGTGGGGACTGATCCTCGCCGCTTGCGCCGGAGTGCACGTGCGCCATGGGCAACTCACCACCGGGAATCAGATCGTCGCTGGTCACCGAGAACTGTGGGACGACGGGAAGGAAGTCGTAGGGATCCGGGGTCTGCTGACGCTTGAGTGACACATCGCCTCCATTCGTGCACGGCCAACGCGAGAGTACCGTGGAGGGGTGACAGCCTCACCTGCGCGTTCCACTGACCGATCCGCGACTGACGCACCGCTGCCCTCGGTCGCTCCCAGCGTCCTGCTCCCCCAGGGCACGCCGGAGTTCGGGGTGTTCGCAGGCATCCCGGCGACCATCGACTACTCCGGACTGTCGGCGCCCCACTCGCGCAACCGGGTTCAGCGGTTCCTGCGCCACAAGAAGTGGATGTACGTGTTCGCCACCACCGACGACGTCGTCCTGGTGGCTGCAATCGTCGATGCCGGCCCCACCGGCACCGGGTTCGTGATGGTGACCGACCGCGCGACCGGTGAGGTTCTCGCCGATGCCAGCCGTCCCGGCGGAGCTGGCCCGCTCACCGGAGTCAACGACCGGCCCGTCGAGGGTCACCGCAGTCACTACGTCGTGCCCGGCACGCTGATGACGGTGCGGGGCAGCGACGACGAGTTGCGACTCCAGGCCACGCTGCACGCAATTCCCTTCATCCCGCTGGTGAGTGAGCCGTGGCTGGAACTGGACCTGCGGCTCAGCCACCACATCCACCCCGGCATCACCGCGGTCACCGAGATCGAGCAGGACTCCCCCATGGTCACCGCCACGGCCAAGAACGCGGCGCTGCCCACCCATGGCCAACTGACGATCCGCCGTGGTGACCAGTCGGAGTCCTACGACTTGTCGGGCGGTCTCGGCGGGTTCGACCNNCTACACGAGCGGATTCCTGCCCCGCCACACCGCGTGGAATTGGGCCTTCCTGACCACCACCCTGGCCGACGGCCGGACGGTGGGCCTGAATCTGGTGAGTGGATTCAGCGGGATCGGCGACCACTCGCACGAGAACGCATGCTGGCTCAACGGCGTCGCGCACCCGCTGGACCCCGCCGCTCGCATCGAGTTCCACGAAGACGACCTGATGCACCCTTGGCGGGTCACGACCCGCGACGGCGCCGTCGACCTCACCTTCACCCCGCTGACGGTGCACCGGGAGAGCCTGAATCTTGGCGCGGTGCGCAGCCGGTTCATCCAACCGACCGGCCATTTCACTGGCACCATCACGGTGGCCGGCGAGAGCATCACCATCGACTCCGCACCGGGCGTGGTCGAGGACCAGGATGTCCTGTGGTGACCCCACCCACCCTGGCGCCGCTGCTCATCTCCGCCCCCTTCGGCAACTACATCCAACCTGCGGGTACGACCCCGACGGTAGGCACGTTCACGGCACTTCGCCGCGGCGGACGCCCAGCCGCATTCGGCCGCGCCATCCTGACGGTCCGCTACTACCGACGATTGCAGGCCTGGGTCAACAAGATCGGGCTCCGCAACCCCGGTATCGAATCTCTGATGAGCGGAACGCATCGCGGACGCCCGCTTGCGGAATGCGTCCTGTCAGTGCACGGGTTCACCCCCGACGAGTGGACCCTGCTGCTGGATCGCACGCGCTCGCTGCGGCCATTGGCGCTGGAACAGAACATCAGCTGCCCCAACGTCGGCGAGATGACTTGGCCGGAGTCGTTGTTCGCCGACGCCGTCGCCACCGGAGTACCGGTCATCGTCAAGATTCCCCCGGTGCGGTTCGGTGCGATGGCCAGTGACGCCGTGGCTGCCGGGGTGCGCTGGATCCATGCGACGAACACTCTGCCCGTGGCTCACGGCGGGATGAGCGGAGCGCCGCTGAAGCCGCTGGCACTGGACGCCGTCGCCTGGCTGCGCCAGGAGTTCGGGGCCGACCTCGGGATCATCGGCGGAGGTGGAATCCGAAGTGCTGCCGACATCGCGGAGTTCGCCCACGCTGGGGCGGATCGGTTCGCGGTGGGCACCTACGCCATGCGCCCCGCGGCGCTGCGCTCCGATGCGTGGGTCAGCGACCTCCTGGCAGCGGCCATCCGACATGAGTCCGCCGCGCAGTTGGTGTGAGGCATCGTCAACCCCACAACCGTTCCTCGGCGATGCTGTTGCCGCCGTCCACCACGATGCACTGACCGGTGACGTACGCCGCCCCCGGAGTACACAACCACGCGATCACGGCGGCCACTTCGTCCGGCGAGGCACTGCGACCGACTGGCGTGGCCCTCGCTTGGCGACTCTCGTCCTCGGTCTGGGAACCGGTGGCGATCCATCCCGGGGCGACGGCATTGGCCGTGATGCCGCGGGCACCCAGGTCGACGGCCAGCGACCGGGTCAGCCCCACCATGCCCGCCTTCGCAGCCGCATAGCCAGCCTCGCGTCGCATGGCCATGACAGGGCCGGTCACACTGCTGACGTTGACGATGCGACCGCGGCCGTCCGGCAGTATCGGTAGCGCCGCGCTAACAACGAAGAAGGCGGTGTCCAGATTCCGGGCCATGCCTGCCCGCCACGTCGCAACTGTCATGTCAGCGACCGAACCACCCTCCCCCTCAGTTCCGACGCTGACCATGCCCGCGTTGTTGACCACGATGTCCAACCGACCGTGCTGGTCGACGACGTCAGCCACCAACTCAGCAACCTGGTCTGGTTGGGTGAGATCGGCGATGTGGCCGGTGGCCCGGACCCCCGACGCACTCAAGTCGGCCGCACGGTCGTGAATGCGCGTCGTCGTTGCGGCCACCGCCACATGCGCGCCCAGTGCCGCCAGCAATCGAGCTGTGGCGAACCCGATCCCATCAGCGGCCCCGGCACCGGTGACCAATGCGACGCTGTCCGTCAGCCGAAACGCGTT
>CXWK01005061.1_pt1 | contig 11614 bp, 9 predicted proteins | sample 590851 | NCBI WGS metagenome assembly CXWK01 (sample SAMEA3498364, study PRJEB10139) | wastewater metagenome | biome: wastewater treatment plant; material: activated sludge | place: Denmark | collected 2014-08-01
TAGCCGTGCGCGTCGCCCGGCAGGCGCGTAAGATCGACGTCGCGCCGCACGCCGCCTTCGACGATGCGCAGCGAGCCGGCGTCGAGTTCGATGGCCGCCGCCGCGCTCGCATTGGCGAGACGCAACATCTTTTCGCGCAGCGCCCTGCCGGCGATTTCCGCGGCGCGGCCGGTGACGAACGTCTGGCGCGAGGCGGATGTCTTGCCGCAGTCGGGCGTGAGATCGGTGTCGGCCGAGACGAGATCGAAATGCGCGATGTCGACGCCGAGCGCGCTCGCCGCGATCTGCGTGATGACCGTGTTCGAGCCCTGGCCGATATCGACCGCGCCCTGATGCAGCGCGATCCGTCCGTCCGGCTTCAGGCCGATGCGGATGGTCGACGGGTTCGGCAGCGAAGTGTTGCCGCAGCCGTACCACATGCCGGCGACGCCGACGCCACGCCGCAACGGCCCGCGCGCCCCCGCATTGAACGCTTCCGCTTGCGCGCGAGACTTGCGCCAGTGCGGACGCAGCGCTTGCAGGCATTCGCGGAAGGCTATGCCGTCGCCGAGCAACTGGCCGGTCGCCGTCGGCTTGGTTCCGTCGAGCGCGTTGAGGATGCGCAGTTCGAGCGGGTCCATGCCGATCTTCAGCGCGAGATCGTCGAGCAATTGTTCCTGCGCCACTGCGGCCTGCGGCACGCCGAAGCCGCGGAAGGCGCCCGACGGCGCGCAATGCGTGTGGATCGCCCGCGTCGTCGCGCGATAGTTCGGAACGAAATACGGTCCGCTCGCATGAACCGGCACGCGATTGGCGACCGTCGGCCCCCAGCTGGCGTAGGCGCCGGTGTTGAAGTCGCCGTGGAACTCCATGCCCGTGATGCTTCCATCGCGGCGCGCGAAAATCTTCGAGACGATCTGCGCCGGATGGCGCTTGGTCGTCGTCGCGATCGATTCCGGCCGGCTGTAGACCATGCCGACCGGTCGGTTCAGGCGCCAGGCCGCAACGGCGACGAAGGGCTGCATCGACAGGTCGAGCTTGGAGCCGAAGCCGCCGCCGACCGCCGTCGGGACGATGCGCACGTTGTCCGGCGCAATGCCGAGGATGGCGGCGAGATCGTCGCGGTCCATGTAGGGCGCCTGCGTGCAGGCGGCGATCTCGATCCGGTCTCCGACCCGGCGCGCGTAGCCGGCTTCCGGCTCGATATAGGCGTGTTCGACGAAGCCGGTCTCGAACGCGCCTTCGACGCAGACTTCCGCTTCGCGGGCCGCAGCCTTCGCGTCGCCCTTCTCGACATAGCCGCGCACCAGAAGGTTTTGGGCGCGAGAAGGATGCACTTGCGGCGCATCCGGCGCACAGGCCGCCGCGAGCGTGATCGCATGCGGCAGCGGTTCCCAGGCGACGGGGAAAGCCGACAGATCGAGTTCGGCGAGGGCGTGGCGCTCGCCGACGACCGCCGCGACCGCCTCGCCCTTGAAGCGCGCTTCCGTTTCCGCGAACACCGGCTGGTCGGCGAAGGGCGGGATGACGCCGTGCAGATTGCGGCCGGGCACGTCGGCCGCGGTGAAAGCGCGCACGACGCCCGGATGCGCCGCGACGAAGGCGTCGATATCGCCGAACGAAAACCGCGCCCGGTGATGCGGCGACCGGATCGCACGCATTGTCAGCGCCTCCGCCGGGATCACGTCGGCGCCGAACGCATCGCGGCCTTCGACCTTCGCCCGCCCGTCGAGCCGCGCGATGCGTGCGCCGACCTCGCCTTGCGTCGGGGCCGCGACCCCGCCGCCGTTCGCCGCGTTCTGCACCGCTTCGACGATCTTGGAATAGCCCGTGCAGCGGCAGAGCACGCCGCCGAGCGCATCCTCGATCTGGCCCTTCAAGGGCGTGGGAGTGGCGTCGAGCAAGGCGGCCGCGCTCACGAGCATTCCCGGCGTGCAGGCGCCGCACTGCGCCGCGCCCGCTTGGTGAAACGCATCCTGCAAGGCCGCGCCGGTCTTTGTCCGCGACGCCAGCCCTTCGATCGTGACGATCTCGGCGCCGTCCGCCTGACCCGCCGCCATCAGGCAGGAGCAGACCGGCTCGCCGTCGATGAGCACCGTGCAGGCGCCGCAATCGCCGGCCTCGCAGCCGACCTTGGTTCCCGTCAGGCCGAGTTCGTCGCGCAGCACATTCGTCAGTCGCATCGAAGGCGGGCTGGCGATTTCGTGCGCCACGCCGTTGACGTTCAGCGTCAGCTTCGCCGCGTCACGCATCGGCGCGCCCCGCCGCCTGCGCCAGCGCGCGCGACACGAGCTTGCGCGCCGCCTCGCGCCGATAATCCGCCGTCGCCCGCACGTCGTCGATGGGCGAGAGGCCGGCCATGTCCTCGTCGTGCGCCTGCATCGCGCCTGCATCGTCGGCCGATGCGCCGACCAGCCTCTGCTCCAGTCCGCGCAGGCGCCGCGCCGTTTCGGACGCGGCGCCGACGGCGATGCGCGCAGCGCGAATACGTCGGTTCTCGTCCAGGTCGAGCAGCGCCGCGACCATGACGATGGAGATGACGAGATATTTTCGCGCGCCGAGCTTCAGGAACACCGAACGCGCGTTGTCGTGCGCGCGCGGGATCAACACCGCGGTCATGATTTCGTCCGGCGCGCGCTGCGTGCGGCGGTTGCCGACCAGAAACTCCTCCACCGACAGGCGCCGCGTTCCTCGCGCGGACGCCAGTTCGACCAGGGCGTCGAGCGCGATCAGCGGCGGCGCGCCGTCGGCTGCCGGCGAGGCGTTGCAGAGGTTGCCGCCAAGCGTGGCGCGATTCTGGATCTGGATCGAACCGATCTCGCGCGCCGCCTGCTGCAGCATCCTGCACGACGACGGCAGCGCAGCGCGCGAAACGTGCGACCACGGCGTCGCCGCGCCGATGCGGATCATGTCCGTTTCGATCGCGATCCCGCGCATTTCGGCGACGGCCGACAGATCGATCATCGCCGCCGGCGACGGCCTGTCGACCAGCGCGGGAAACACATCCGTACCGCCCGCGACCAGCGTCGCCGGCCCGGCGGCCAGATGCGCGAGGGCCTCGGCGGTCGAACACGGTCGATGCAGCAGGCCCACGTGCGTCGGCTCCGGTCGGCGGGTTTGTTCGTACACAAATAGTCTTGCCGCGCACTGCGCTTGTCAAGACGACCGCAGCGCCCGAAACTCGGGCGAAAGCGCAGGAATCGCATGGCGGATTCGGAACGGACGACGGCGGCGGCACAGGCGTCGAACGCGGGCGAAGCGTCCTACGTGCTCGACGCGCAGGTCGGCTTTCTGCTGCGTCAGGCGCAGCAGCGGCACACGGCGATCTTCGCCCGCCGCATGATCGAGGACATCACGCCGACGCAATGGGCGGCTCTCGCGAAGCTGGCGGAGACAGGTCCGTGCTCGCAGAACCTGCTCGGCCGCCACGTCGCGATGGACGCCGCCACGATAAAGGGCGTGGTCGACAGGCTCGCGGGACGCAAGCTGATCGCGACCGCGACCGACCCGGAGGACAACCGCCGCCTTCTGGTGACGCTGACGGAAGAAGGCCGCGCCTTCGTCCAACGCGCCGCGCCCCTCGCGCGCAAGATCACCGAGGAGACGCTGGCGCCGCTCTCTCAACCCGAACGGCGTTCGCTCCTGAAGCTGATCTCCAAGCTGCGCTGATCAGCGCGGCACGATCTCGGGAATGCGCGTCGCCGGCGGCGTATTCCGGCTGCGGCCGGAGCGGACGATTCCGTCGATGACGACCATGCCGACTCCGGGCAGGTCGCCGAGTTGCACGCTCTTCAGCAGCGAGTCGGCCGGCGAGTGCTGCGCCTTGTCGAGAAGCACGAAATCGGCGGAACGGCCGACCTCGATCAGCCCGCAATCAAGGTCGCGCATCCGCGCCGTATTGCCGGTGGCGAAACAGAAGGCGATCTCGGCGGGCATGTCGCCAAGCGATGACAGCATCGACACCATCCGCAAAATACCGAGCGGCTGTACGCCCGAGCCCGCCGGTCCGTCGGTGCCGAGGATGACGCGCTCGAGTTCCTTCATTTCGCGCGCGATCCGCAGCGTATAGAGCGCCGAACGCTCGTTGCCGTTGTGCACGAGTTCGAGCCCGCGCTTGCAGCCCTCGCAGATGCAGCGGATCTGGTCGTCCGGCAGCGCCGTGTGGCCGCCGTTGATGTGGCCGACCACATCGGCGTCGCATTCGAGCACCACGTCCTTGTCGATCAGGCCGGAGCCGGGGATCGACGGCCCGCCGGTATGGATCGTCGACTGGATGCCGTGCTTGCGCGCCCATTCGACCATCTTGCGCCCGGTCGGCCCGTCCTTGACGCTGCCCAGCCCGATCTCGCCCAGGAGCTTGACGCCGGCCTTGGCCAGTTCGGCGAAGTCGCTCTCCACCATGCCCTGTTCGATCACCGGCGCGCCGGCGTGCAGCTTCACGCCGCCCGAGCGGAAGTTCGAATAGGTGCGCTGCGCGGCGATCGCCAGCGCCTTGAGGCCGACGATGTCCTTCGGTCGGCCGGGCGTATGCACCTCGCCCGCCGAGATCATCGTCGTCACGCCGCCGTGCATCGAGGATTCGATCCAGTTGAGCTGGCTCTGGCGCGGCGTCCAGTCGCCGGCGACCGGATGCACGTGGCTGTCGATCAGCCCCGGCGCCAGCGCGGCGCCGTTGGCGTCGACGATCGTCGTCGCGCCGTCCGTGTCGAGGTCCTTCAGCCGGCCCACCGCCGTGATCCGTCCGTCTACCGCCACGACGGCGTCGGCGTCGAGGATCGGCCGCTCCAGCGCTCCCGACAGCATCAGGCCGACGTTGCGAATGACGAGTTTGCCGGCTGTTTCCGTTACTGCGTCGTGCGCCATGACCGCCTCCGTCGCGCGTCGGGACGCGCAGGGCGTTAGCATACAAACGAAGGCGGGAGGCGCAATACGGGTGCCGCAGGGGCAGGCGGCGAGCACGGCAAATCGGCCGATATCGAACCGTTAACCAGCGCCGAAAATCGCCTGACCCCATCCCGCATCGAGGCGCAGCTTACGGTGGGGGACGGCCGCAAAACCCTGCAAGTTGTTAAACAATGCCGGTTAGTTCTGACTGCCTCGCTCAAGGAAGGCAGGATGCTGTCGCTGGTCTGGTCCCATTTCTCGCTGCGCGCCGTCGAGGCCGAGGCGAGCGCGGACGGCCGCATTCACAAAAACGCCCTGCGCGTGTTCGTGGAACGCGAAACCACGAACACATGGATGGCGCAACTCGTCTTCCTGGCCGTGGCGATCGCCGGCCTTTTCTTCCAGTCGGTCTTCGTCCTGTGCCTCGGCCTCCTGCACATGCTGGTCGACCAGGCGGTCCGCAACCGCGTACGCCGCCTGGCCGCGGGCCTGGAGCGCGACGAAGTGGACCGCAGCGCGCTGGGCCAGATCGAGCGTGTGTTCTACCTCGTCGGCTTCACCTGGGCGATGGCGACATGGCCGCTCGCGACATCGCTCGACGGTCTCCGGCTGATCCTGACCGTGGTCGCCGCCAGCGGCGTGCTGGTCATGGCGAACACGACCTGCTTCGCGCCGCGCGTCTTTCGCGCAGCCCTGACCGGGTTCGCAGTCGGATCCCTCGCAACTCTCTTCGTCATCGAGACGATGCCCTGGTACGTGCTGGGCGCGGGCGTCGCGATCCTGCTGGGCGTGGCGACGGGCGTGGGCGTGGCGACGTCGCGCCAACTCGTCCAGATGCTGCGGATGCAGGTCGAACGCGACGAGGCGATCGAAGGGCAACAGCGCACCATCGCCGCACTGGACCGGGCGCGGCGGATCGCCACCAGCATGGCGGAAACCGACAGTCTCACCGGTCTGGCCAATCGGTTTCGCTTCCTGACGCGGCTCGACGATTGCATCGAGAACGGCCGCCCGTTCTCCCTGACCCTGCTGGATGTCGACCTGTTCAAGAACGTCAACGACGCGCTCGGCCACAGCGTCGGCGACGAAGTGCTGAAGGCGGTCGGCCGCGTGCTCGCGACATTCGAGGCGGAGAACTGCTTCGCCGCGCGCCTCGGCGGCGACGAATTCGCCCTGATCGACGCGCGCGGAACCTTCGTGCCGATGGGCGCCGCGCTGTTCGAGGCGGTCCGGGAGCGGATCGACAGCCTTCCCCGCGAGACGCCCGATTTGCCGCCGATCTCGATCACCGGCGGCAGCGCCTATTTCCCGCAGGACGCGGACGCGCGGTCGGACCTGCTCGCGGCCGCCGACATCGCCCAGCGCGAGGCGAAGAAGACACGGCGCGGGGCCCATTTCGACTACAGCACGCGCCTGTCCAACATGTTCTGGCGCGAAGCGCAGATCGCCGAGGCGATCGGCCACGCCGTCGCCGCGCGCGCGCTCGTCATCAGCCTGCAGCCGAAGATCAATCTGCGCACGGGCCGGCTGGAAGGCGCGGAGGCGCTTTCGCGCTTCACGCACGCCGGTCTGGCGGCCTACGGCCTCGACGAAATCTTCGCGGTCGCCGAAAAGCGCGGCCTCGGCGCCGTGCTGGACGAACTCGTGCTCGATCGCTATCGCGAGACGCTGGTCGCCCTGCGCGTCGATCATGCGGTCGCGATTCCGACGTCGGTCAACCTGTCCGGCGCCATCCTCAAGACGCCGGAGCGTCTGCTGGCGCGTCTGAAGGCTTTGGTCGTCGCCGGCGTCGACCCCGGCCTGGTGCGGGTCGAGATCACGGAAAACGCCATCTATGGCCGCGGCCAGGCGGCCGTCGTCGAATTGCTCGACCGGATCGTCGCGCTGGGCTTCACCCTCGCCCTCGACGACTTCGGCACCGGCAGCGGATCGCTCCAGCATCTCCTCAGCCTGCCGGTCAGCGAGATCAAGATCGACCGCTCGTTCGTCTCGGGCATGATCGAGGAGCAGAAGAAGACCGCCATCGTCCGCGGCCTGATCGTGACGGGCCGCGCCATGTCCGTGGAAATCGTCGCGGAGGGCGTCGAGACGGAGCACGAGGCGGAGCTGCTGCGCTCGATGGGCGCGCAATACGCGCAGGGCTTCCTGTGGTCGCCCGCGCTAGCGCCGCGGGAGTTCGTCGAATTCTCGCGCATGTTCGGGCGCCGCGCCAAATCCGCCCGTCCGTCGCCCGTCGAAATCGCAGCGCGCTCCGCAAGCGCCTGATTCAGGACTGCGACGTCCGTCGCGCGCCAAGAGTCCGTCGCAGCACGCCCAGCGAAACGTTGAAGCCGACCGACACGGCCAGCGCCATCGCCAGCGCGATCGGCGCGCCGAGCGGCGCCGCCGCCAGATTCAGCGCCGTCACCGCGAAGCCGAAACCGGCGAGGCCCGGCAGCGCGTTGGACAGAACGGCCGCCGCGCCCTTCCCGCCGATGCGCGGCTGCAGGATGATCGCAAGGCTGGTCATCACGATCGGCACCAGGGCGGCGACGCCGGCCGCGGACGGACCCAGGAAACGGCCGAGGCCGACCACCGTCCCGACCAGCAGCACGACCAGCCCGCCGCGAAACGGAACGTCCCACCAGCGCCGCTGCGGGATCCGCGTCAGGGAATACGCACGATACCTGTGCGTGGAGACGTAGGAGACGAAAAAAAGCACCACGTTCAGGGCGACGGCGGCGCCGAACGTCCAGTTCGTGTTGACGACGACGACCGCGCCTGCGAGCCACAGGACCATCGACGCGCCGAGCGAGGCCGCCAGCGACCGCGTCTGCGCCAGATGGGCGTAGAGCGCGCAAAAGACGAAGGTGACGGCGTTGATGGCGAGGCTGGCGAGGCTGGCCCGTTCGACGAAGCCGGCCCCGTGCTCGGCGGCGAGGAAGACGTAGGCGGGCCCGGCCGAGATCGGCAGCGTCGCCACCAGAGCGCCGACGAACGGCCCGGAGCGTTCGACGATCAGCGAGGCGACGACGACGATCGCCGCAGTCGCCGCCATCTTCGCTGCAAGCAGGACCCAGAAAGATTCGAGCACGACCCTGCCTAGCCCGTCCGCGCCGGGCCCGCTACGGCGCACGCGGGATGGCTCCCCTGCGTCGGCAGGCTGACCGGAGCAAGCGGCAGGCCAGGTGAGGAAAAGTTCGTCCCGCCCGGCCCCTCGCTCGTCGCAGGCGGCTTTGCGGAAGCCGTCGCGGCCTTGCTCGCCTGACCGCCTGCGTTCCAAAGTCCGCCGCAGCCATCCAATTTCTGCACGCGTCGCCGCGCGCGCCTCGACGGCGCCCCGCCGGCGTGGCATGGCTGGCGCGCAAACGGGAGGATCGCATGAGCGCAGGCCGCATCGTCATCGTCGGCGCCGGACATGGCGGCGTGCAGGCGGCCGCCTCGCTGCGCGAGGAAGGCTACGAGGGGCCGATCGCGCTGATCTGCGACGATCCCCATCCGCCCTACCAGCGGCCGCCGCTGTCGAAAGCGTTCATGAAGGGCGAGGCGACCGCCGACTCCCTGATCCTGCGCGGCCCCGCCTTCTACCCGGAAAAGAACATCGACCTGATGCTCGGCGAGCGCGTGACCGGGATCGACCGCGACGCGAAGAAGGTGACGCTCGCCTCGGGCGGATCGCTCGACTACGCGCACCTCATCCTCGCCACAGGCGCCGATCCGCGGCCCGCCCCGTTCGCCGGCATGGAGCTGGACGGCGTCCTGCTGCTGCGCGACATGAACGACGCTGGCAGGCTGAAGTCCAAACTCGAGGGCGCACGCAATGTGGTCGTGGTCGGCGCCGGCTTCATCGGCCTCGAATTCGCCGCGACGGCGGCCAGCAAGGGCTGCGACGTTCAGGTGATCGAGGTCGCGCCGCGCGTGATGGGCCGCGCCGTATCGAAGACGATTTCGGATTTCTACGCGGAAGCGCATCGCGGCTTCGGCGTGCATCTGCATCTCGGCGTCGCCGTGGCGGCGATCGAAGGCGCGGGAGGCCGCGTGGCGGCGGTCAGGCTCGCCGACGGCCGGACGCTGCCGGCCGATCTCGTCGTCGTCGGCATCGGCATTCTCGCCGCGGAGAAGCTCGCCGCCGCAGCTGGCCTGGCGGTCGACAACGGAATCGTCGTCGATTCCGCCATGACCAGTTCCGACCCCGACATCTCCGCCATCGGCGATTGCGCGGCGCATCCCAACGTCTTCGCCGGCCGCCGCATTCGGCTGGAATCCGTGCAGAACGCCAGCGATCAGGCGCGCGTCGTGGCGAAGAAGCTGGCGGGCAAACCGGCCAACTACGACGCCCTGCCCTGGTTCTGGTCGGACCAGGGCGATCTCAAGCTGCAGATCGCCGGCCTGATCGAGGGCTGCGACACGTTCGTCACGCGCGGCGATCCGGCGGCGCGCAGCTTCTCGGTGTTCGGTTTCTCCGCCGGCAAGCTGCGCGTGGTCGAATCCGTCAACCGGGCCGCCGACCACATGATCGCCCGTCGCCTGATCGCCGCGGGAACGCCGCTGACCCCGCAGGAAGCCGCGGAGGCGGCCTTCGACCTCAAGGCGCGGGCGATGGCGAAGCCTGCCGGCTGACGCAGCGGCGACTTCAACCAAAAATTAAAACCGCTTTCCTAATCTGTCCCGGCCAAGGTGGGGGAGAAAGGTCGATGGCGAGCGAACTCGAGCGCAGGCTCGGCGACCGGACCGCGATGCGGTCGCGGGGAACGATCCTCGGCGACAACAACAATGTCACGGACGTCTACGTCCTCGACCAGTCGATCAGCGGCGTCCGGCTCGAACTTCCGGTGGGCGTGTCTCTCACCCGCAAGTTCCGTATCAGGATCGGCGAACTGGAAACCGAAGCCGAAATGGTCTGGCGCAACGGCTTTCAGGCCGGCGTGCGCTTCATCCGACCCGACGAGGAGGAAGGACGCATCAAGGCTGCGCCGATCCCGATCAGGAAGATGTCGCTGGCCGAATTACGAAGCATCGCCCGCAAGCCCGCGTAAACTGGCTCTCTCTCCTACCGCGACGACATCCGCATCAGCCGGCCGATGGACGACCCCATCGCTCCGACGGACGATCCGACGTCGCCGATCCGGCGAATCAACGAAGCTCCGGTCGGCACGAAGCGCGGCAGTTCGAACGCCCCGATCCTGGCCCGCGGCTCGTCCGCAGCGACGATGACCGGCGGACCTTCCGGCGCGACCGGCGCCGACGCGGCCAGGCGCGCGGGCCGACGCGGCGGCAAGGGCGCTGCCGCGAGGTTCGCCCGCTGCGCGGGCTTCGCCTCGGCGACCACGGTCGCCGGCTGACTGGTCGTCAACGCAATGCGCGCGTCCGGCGCGGTCCACTGCAGACCCGCCTTGAGCGCGTTCGGCGCGACTTCAACCACATCCGTCCGCGGCGCGAACGGCTCCACGGCGCGGGCCCGGACGATCGCGGCGGGAACCCGCGCCGCCCATTTCGGCGGCAGGTCGGGCTCGCCCTTGCTGGCGATGGCCGCGCCGACCAGACCGACGGCGGCGACGAGCGCGCCGGATATGGCCAGATGCCGCGCCGCGCGGCGCTCGGACTGGGCGAACAGGCTGGACATGGATTTTCCCCGAACCACTGCGCGTAAGAGATCGGCGGATTCGGACGAAACCATGGCGACGCGAACTTTGCGGTTCGCCGCTACCGCAGGCCGTCCTCGCCCTTGATCTCGTCCTTCTTCAGCCCGCCGACGCGCGGCAGCGGCCGGCCGGAATCGGTCACCGCCACGGCGACCATGATCTCGTCGGCGCGCGGCGCATCGGCGATGCGCACCTCCATGCCGTCGAAATGGCTGCGCACGAAGGCCGCGTCCTTGTGGCCGAGGGGAATGTCGAGCGCGACGCCCGGTCCGCCCCGCTTCTTCGACGACGGGATCAGCGCCGCGCCCTTGACCAGCGCCTTGCGTACGGGCGCGCCGAGCTTCGGGTGCAGGATGGCCGCGGCATGTTCGAGTTCGCCGTTCTCGCCGACAGCCGCCGCCTTGCCGTAGCTCTCGATCCGGCCGCCCTCGACGCCGAGCGCGGCGACCGCGCGCTGCGCCAGCAGGCCGCCGAGTTCCTCGCCGATGTCCATCAGGTCGCCGAGATCCTCGACGTAGCGGCCGGCGAACGGATTGGCGATCACGGCGACCGCCGCCGCCCGCCGGGTCGGCGGATCGACCGGCCTTCCCATTTCGGTCAGCGTCTCGTCGACGAAGATCGCGATCTTGCGGATTTGCGCCTTCATGCTCCCATCCCCTGATTGAGACTGCGTTTCGTGGCGATGTTTGCGAGCGGGAGCGAGCCGACGATCCGCGTCGCGCCGGCTAGATGCAACGCCGCCGCACGAATCGCGCCGCACGCGATCAGCCGTTCCGCCTCCGTCGCGCCCGAGGCCAGCGCCCGTGCGATCTCGTCCTGCGACAGCGCGCCGACGCCGCGCGTCACCGGACGCGCGCCGAGATCGCTCTGCGGATCGAGATCGCGAGCGGGGACGCGCGCGATCGCCTGATGATCCGGCAGATCGACGGCGTTGGCGACCAGCGTCGCCGCCGCGTCGGCGCCGGCCGCATCGCGCGCGAGAATCGTGACCGCATCGGCGATGCCGAGCGAAAAGCTGCGCCCGCGCCAGCCGCTGGTCCCGACGCCTCGGACACCATCGTCGCGCCCGATGCGCGCGTCGCCGAAGAGGCGCGGCGCGTCCGGCCGGTCGACGAGACCGATGGCGAAAC
>CXWK01009139.1_pt1 | contig 11606 bp, 6 predicted proteins | sample 590851 | NCBI WGS metagenome assembly CXWK01 (sample SAMEA3498364, study PRJEB10139) | wastewater metagenome | biome: wastewater treatment plant; material: activated sludge | place: Denmark | collected 2014-08-01
GATTTCCTGGTGTGTCTCAACTTGCTAACGCCGCTAACGCCGCTAACGCCGCTAACGCCGCTATTGTGGCGCACGCCACCCCCCCGCGAGGCAACCCGTGAACGCGCCGCGGGCGAAGAAGGGCGAGCCGGCGGCGACGGGGGCCGTTCTGCGTGGTGTGGTTAGTTTTGGTTAGTTTCGCCGCTGCCTCGCCCTCATCAGCGGCCGCCGCCAACACCACACAACACCCAAAAAGGCCGCCGCCGCCGCGAACCCAGCCCACCCCCTCCAAATCTGCGCAATCCGCGCAGTCTGCGGATCTCTCCCTCTCCATCTGTGAAATCTGTGAAATCTGTGGATTCCTCCCCACCCCCCAATTCGTAATTCGTAATTCGTAATTCGTAATTCTATAATCCCCCCATGATCACCACCCCCGACCCCACCCACCCCCTGCGGCGGCTATCGACCTACACCGGCCCCTACCGCGGCCGCATCCTGCTCGCCACCCTCTACTCCATACTCAACAAAATCTTCGACCTGGCCCCGCCCGTCCTCATCGGCATGGCCGTCGACGTCGTCGTCATGCAACAAGACTCCATCCTCGCCCGCTTCGGCATCGTCGACGTCACCCACCAGCTCATCGGCGTCGGCCTCATCACCGCCATCCTGTGGAGCTTCGAATCCCTCTTCGACTACCTCAAGGCCGTCGGCTGGCGCAACCTGGCCCAGGACATCCAGCACGACCTGCGCCTGGCCACCTACGACCACACCCAGCGCCTCGACATGGCCTACTTCGAAGAGCAAAGCACGGGAGGACTCATGTCCATCCTCAATGACGACGTCAACCAGCTCGAACGCTTCCTCGACATCGGGGCCAACGAGATCATCCAGCTCATCACCACCATCGTCGTCGTGCTGGGCATGTTCCTCATCGCCGCCCCCTCCGTCACCTGGCTAACCGTCCTGCCCATCCCCTTCATCGTCTACGGCTCGCTCAAATTCCAGCAGCGCCTCGCCCCGCGCTACGCCGCCGTCCGCGAACAGGTCGGCATCCTCAACAGCTTCCTGTCCAACAACCTCAGCGGCATCGCCACCGTCAAGAGCTACACCGCCGAGGAATACGAAGTCGGCCGCGCCGCCGCCGAAAGCGACCAATACCGCCAACGCAACGCCGCCGCCATCAAGCTCAGCTCCGCCTTCGTGCCCCTCATCCGCATGTTCATCATGGGCGGCTTCATCGCCATCATGGTCTTCGGCGGCATCATGGTCATCAACGGCACGCTCAACGTCGGCGTCTACAGCGTCCTCGTCTTCATGACCCAGCGCCTGCTCTGGCCCCTGACCCGCCTCGGCGAAACGCTCGACCTCTACCAGCGGGCCATGGCCTCCACCGGCCGCATCTTCCGCCTGCTCGACGTGCAACCCAACGTCATCGAAGGCGCGGCCGCCCTGCCCGCGCCCGCCCGCGGCGAAGTCGAATTCGACGACGTCAGCTTCCGCTACAGCTGGCACGACTACCAGGGCTACACCGACAGCCGGCCCCACATCCTGCGCGACCTGTCGTTCCACATCCCCGCCGGCGCCACGGCCGCCATCGTCGGCCCCACCGGCTCCGGCAAGACCACCGTCATCAAGCTGCTGCTGCGCTTCTACGACGTCCAGTCCGGCAGCATCCGCCTCGACGGCCGCGACATCCGCGACCTCAGCTTCGACGCCCTGCGCGGGGCCATCGGCCTCGTCAGCCAGGACGTGTTCCTCTTCCACGGCAGCGTGCGCGAAAACATCGCCTACGGCACCTTCGACGCCTCCCTCGACGACATCACCGCCGCCGCCCGCACCGCCGAAGCCCACGAGTTCATCATGGCCCTGCCCGACGGCTACGACACCATCGTCGGCGAGCGCGGCCAAAAGCTCTCCGGCGGCCAGCGCCAGCGCATCTCCATCGCCCGCGCCGTGCTCAAGAACCCGCCCGTGCTCATCCTCGACGAAGCCACCTCCTCCGTCGACAACGAGACCGAAGCCGCCATCCAGCGCTCCATGGAACGCATCTCCGTCGGCCGCACCATGATCGTCATCGCCCACCGCCTGTCCACCGTGCGCAACGCCGACCGCATCTTCGTCCTCGAAAACGGCGAACTGCGCGAAGCCGGCACCCACGACGAGCTGGCCCACACCCACAGCGGCATCTACGCCGCCCTCTGGCGCGTGCAGACCGGCGAAGCGCGCTAGAAGACCTGACAGGTTTCGGGAAACCTGTCAGGTCCGGCCACGGGCGAAGCCTCAACCTCGTGCAGCGCAAGCTCGCCGGCTTGCGTCCGGGACTCAACCTCGACAGGTCGAGCGACAACAGACAAACGGCGGGTTCGGCCGCAACCGAACCCGCCGTTTTGTTATAACTCAGGTCATACCTTCATGAAACCCGGTTTCCAAATTCCAGCTTCCAATGAGGATAGAAACCGGGTTTCCCGGAAGAAACCCGGTTTCCAAATTCGTAATTCCCAATTCCCCTACGGCTTCACCACCATCGGCATAAACACCCCCTCCCCCAACGTTCCCGGCGTTGGTGACGGGCCTTTCGTGCTCGTCACTGTCGGCGTCGGCGACGGGCCGGGCGTGCCGGTCGTCGTCGGCGTCGGCGATGGGCCGGGCGTCGGCGTCCACGTGCCCCGCGGCGGCGTCACCACCACAATCGTCGCCGTGGGTGTCGGCGTCTTCGTCGGCGTCACCAGCGGCGTCGCCGTGGATGTCGGCGTCTCAATCGGCCCCGCCGGAGCGAACTCATACGCGCCGATATCGCACTCGTTGGCCGAGGTCGCCCCGTCGCCATTGACATTGCGCGGCTGGCTGCGCTGGTCCAGCCCACCCACCGGCGCGGCCGTGCAAGCCGCCGACGGCCCCTTGTCGATGGCCGCGCTGCCCGACGGCAGCGCGTGGGTCAGTGTCTGCCCCGAGTTGTTGGCCAGCGGCCCCAGCACCGCCGCCAACGCCGCCCCCGGCACCACGTCCGTGGCCCCGGCCGCGACCCCATTCAGCCCCGCGTTGCCGCCGAAGCCAAACAGGTTATGGCTATCGGCCGTCACCACGCCCGTCGCCACCCGGTTCACCTCGCGGCCGGTGGGAGCCGTGTTGCCGGCCACAAGCGAGCGCTGCAAGGTCAATGTCCCCTTGGCCACATTCACCCCGCCGCCACTCACCCCGGCCGTGTTGCCGGAGACGGTCGAGTTGACCATCGTCGCCGTGCCCCCCACCCCCAGGCCGCCGCCGTACTTGGCCTCATTCCCGCTCAGCGTGCTGTTGACCAGTGACAGCCCGCCCACCTCGACATAGATCCCGCCGCCGGACGTTGCCGCATTGCCGCTCAGCGTGCTGTTGACCACCGACATCGCGCCGTCATAGGTGAAAATGCCGCCGCCCTCATAAGCCTCATTGCCCGAAATATTCACCCTGTTCAGCGTGCCGGTCGTGTTGTTGAGGGAGAGACCGCCCCCATAGCCGTATTCTTCCCCCACGTTATTGATGATGGCACTGTCGGTAATCATCAGTTGCGAGTAGTTGATCATCAACCCGCTGCCGCTATAGGCCTTGTTGCCGTCCACGGCCACATTGGTGATATTGAGCGTGGCGCTATTGATATAGGCCCCGCCGCCCGCGCTGCCGGGCGCATCATTCCCGCTCAGCGTGCTATCGATCATCGTCACCGACTCATAACCGGCATAGATGCCGCCGCCGCCATAGGATTTGTTATCGCTGATATTCGATTTATCGATCGTTAGTTTGGTGTAGAAGGCAAAGATACCGCCGCCATTGCCGCCGGCCTCGTTACCCGTGATGGTGCAATTGTTGAGCGCCAGCGTCGCCTGATAGGCATAGACCGCCCCACCATTGTCATAGAGATTCTTGCCGTTCTTCAGCGCCAGGTCATTGAGCGTCAGATCGGCGATAGCCTCATTATAGGACACGGCCGTGAAGAAGCGCATCTCCTTGTTGCCCGTGCGGGCGATGGTCGAGCCGTTGCCCTCCACGGTGATCTTCGACGTGATGACCGGCAGCGCCGAATAGCCGTAATCATAGTTATCGACCTTGGTTGTGTTAAACGTGCCGCCCGCGGGCAGCTGGATCACATCGGCCCCGCTCGGGTTGCCCGGCGCGCAATCGCTGTGGCCCGGCTTGTTGGCCACGCCGTCGGTCGTGTCGTTGGCGTTATTGATCGCCTCGATGAGCGAGCACTTGCTGTTTGGGGCAATGGACACCTCGCCGTTGACCACGGTGATGACATTATCCGTCTCCGCCCGCGCCGCAAACTCCGCGCCCATGCCGGCCAGCGCCAGCAACAGCGCCGCCCCGGTCACCGTCACGGCCAGCCGCCGCCGCAACTGCCTTCGCCAACCGCGCGGCCGCTCCGACAGCCGCGCATAGAGCCGCGCAAAGCGCGGCATCACCCGGTCCCCCCGCCGCAGCAGGATACTCGCCAGCCAATGGCGGGCCTGCTCCCTATCCGTCGTTTGACCCTGTTCAATCATGTGCTTACCTCCCAAACAAAGTGGTTTGGCCCCTTGCACTTGGCATTATACAATAAGAAGCTGAAAATCAATCCACCGAAACGCACCCATTCCGATCCTCGCCTCTCCTACTGTAGCGCAACCTGTCCAGGTTGCTCTTCCCCCCGGACGCAAGCTCGCCGGCTTGCGCTACATTTTGCCACTCAGGTTTCTATGGCGCAACGCAAAACGGCGGGTTCGACCTCAGCCGAACCCGCCGTTTTGTCTAAAAACCGGTCAAACCACCCCCAGAGGCCGGCTTCCGGATGTGCTACATTCCAAAAACCGGGTTTCTTCCGGAAGAAACCCGGTTTTTATCCCATCACAACGTGCCGCTAGTCCAGCGGCGCGCACATATAGTTGGCGGCCATGCCCACCAGCATCGCCGAATCGCCCTCGACCCCGTCCACCGCCATCGACGGCGAATAGACGGTGATCGTGATCTCGTCCGTCCCCGCGGGCACATTGGCCAGCGTGAAGGTCATCAGATTCAACTGATCGGCGTGGCTGGGGTTGTTGGGCATCTGCGTTTGCGTCACGCCGCCCGCCTCAACCGTCACCCATATCGGCCGCGCGTCCTTGTCGTTGTCCACCACAGCCAACTCCACATTGAAGGTCGTCGGCCCGTTCGGCGGAGCGATCGACTCGACGATCACCCGCTCCTGCGTCCAGCCGTTGGCGGTGTCCCAATAGGCCTCGCCCTCGGCCGCGTCGTAGGTGTTCCAGATGTTGACATAGGTGTTGGTCGCGCTCTCATACGTCGGATAGAGCACCAGCGCCCGCGGGATGTGGTTCTTCGCGCCGTTTTTCTGCAGGAACCAGCGGCCGGTGACCGTTTTGGCCGGGTCGATGTAGTCGCCGTACCAGAAGTTGCCGCCGGACATGTCGGCCGGGCCGGTGATGGTGTTCACCTGCACCCAGTTGTTCTTGCCGGGCAGGATGAAGCGCACGTAGTTGGCGTTGCCGGTGTTCTTGGCCACCATCTGGCCGTAGAGCGAATCGACGGCGGCATAGTTGGGGATGGTCATCTTCACCTGGTTCTTGTGCTTCTTGGTGTTGCCCATGCCCTTGCCGATGATGTCGGTATAGAGCGGCGACGTCGGCACGGTGCAGATGTTGGTCGGCGGCGGGGTATAGACATTGGTGAAGATGCAGACCCACTCGTCGCCGTCGGCCACGGTGATGCTTGCCGGAGATACCGTCTCCACCGGCGTCGTGGCCGCGTTGTCGCACGTCGCGCTCTGCTGCGACCAGCCGAGCGGCAGATTGACTTCCACGACGCTGTAGGTCCCCGCCGGCAGCGGATCGGACGTTTCCGCCCCGCCGCTAAGGAGGAAGAAGTTGTCGCCGCTCCAGCTGGGGTCGAACTCGAACTCGTCGCCCACGTCGCCGGCCTGCTTCGTCACCGTGATCGTCCCGCCGGTTGGGGTCTGGACATTGGTGAAGGTGCAGGTGACATCATCGCCCGCGGCCAGCGTGACGCTGACCGTGTTGCCGTCGCGGGTGGCCGTCGCGCTGCCGCAATCGATGTCGTCCAGCGTCCAGTCGTCGGGCACCCGTTCGATAACCACGTGGTCGCCCGCGAGCAGGCCGCTGAAGGTGTGGCTCTGGCCGTCGTCGAGCGTTGCGCCGTCCGGCCCGAACTTCTGGATGCGGTGGTTGCCATAGTCGGCCACATAGACATTGCCGTCCCCGTCGACGGCCACGCCAACGGGAGAATTGAACTGGCCGTCGCCGCTGCCGAGCGTGCCCCACTGGCCCAGGTAGCCGCCGCCGCCGTCGAACTTCTGGATGCGGTGGTTGCTGTTGTCGGCCACGTAGACATTGCCGTCCCCGTCGACAGCCACGCCAAAGGGAGAACTGAACTGGCCGTTGCCGCTGCCGAAGCCGCCCCACTGGGTCAGGTACGCGCCGCCGCCGTCGAACTTCTGGATGCGGTGGTTGCCATAGTCGACCACGTAGACATTGCCGTCCCCGTCGATGGCCACACCAACGGGATAACTGAACTGGCCGTTGCCGCTGCCGGACGTGCCCCACTGGGTCAGGTAGCCGCCGTCGCCGTCGAACTTCTGGATGCGGTTGTTGTTATAGTCGGCCACGTAGACATTGCCGTCCCCGTCGACGGCCACGCCAACGGGATTATTGAACTGGCCGTTGCCGCTGCCATAGCCGCCCCACTGGGTCAGGTAGCCGCCGTCGTCGTCGAACTTCTGGATGCGGCTGTTGCCGGTGTCGACCACGTAGACATTGCCGTCCCCGTCGACGGCTGCGTCATAGGGATTATAGAACTGGCCGTTGCCGCTGCCGGGCGTGCCCCACTTGGCGAGGAAGTGGTAATCGTCGGGGTTGAGGACGAAGGGGAAGTCGGTTCCGCCGGCGGGGTTGGTGGCCTTGGTGATGGTCAGGTCGGCGATCTGCGGCCCGGCCGACGAGCAGATGTCGTTGCCGAGCGACACGTCGGCGAGGGCCGAGAAGGCGTTGACGGCCATGACGTCGTTGTTGTTGGTAACGCTCCCGCCGGAAGTGAGCGTATAGGTCGAGACCATGTCGATATCGGAGGTCATAAAGAAATCGCCGGTATAGATGATGATCGGCTTGGCGGGGTCGGCCACGCCGCTCGTCTCATGCACGGCCAGCACATTGGTAGCCGTCACGCCCGGGCCGGTGAAATACGCCCCCGCCCCGCCGGACATCTCCAGCGTATCGTCGGGGGTCAGGACCCCGTCACAGGTGATGGGATTCACCAGCTGCTGCACGACAAAGCCATAGCTGTCCAAGTCATTGGTGACGGCGAAATCGAGCAGATCGCAGACGGGATCGTATGAACTGCTGTCACAGCCGGCAAAGACCTGCCCGTTATGGTTGTTGACCCAGTTTTGCAGCTCGATGAATTCCGTGGGCGTGTAGGTCGAATCATCTTCATAGCCCGAAAACCAGATATTGCACGAATTGCCGGCGAGGATCGCCTCGGTGAAGTTGTCGCCCACATCGACGTAGTTGAAATCGAAATCGCCATAGGTGCCGGCCGGGCCGAAGTTGGCCGGGTTGTCCAGCTTCGCCCGCAGATTGGACATCTCATTGCTTAGAAGATTCCAGCGGTTGGTGGTGTTTTGGCCGCAGAGATTGATGACCGTTGTGGCGGCCTGAACTCTGGGCACCGGCGACAGGGCCGCCAGCATGACGACAAATGCCGCCAGCAGCCCGCCCCCAACCATCAGGAGGCCGCTCTTCCTTGCCTTCTTCAATAATCGCTTCTTCGTAAACATGGTTCTCCTTTTTCCAGCTTCAGCAACAATATTCCGGATCGGTCTTCCGGGGTCCGGCGAACGGGAAGGTGCAGGCTTCCCGGTCGCCGCTCCTGGAATCTCAACCGAGTGGAATAATACGAAAAAAAAGGGGCGCTGTCTGTCACCCAGGTGACACAACTCGACCAATTTTTGAGCAATTTTGCCCAAAAGTATGTAGAACAACCTGTCCAGGTTGTTTCTCTGCCCACGCAAGACACAAGCTGCCGGCTTATGCTATATTATGTCAATATGATGCAGTTACTCAACAATTGTTTCCCGGGAAACACTATGTCAAGTGAATTACGAATTACGAATTACGAATTACGAATTACGAATGGAAGAGGGTCGGCGGTCAATGGTCTGTCGTCCGTCTTGTGCCTTTGCGGCCTGGCGTCCTTGCGTCAACTTCCGGCCGTGGTCGGGCGACAGGAGTCGCCGTGGTCGGCGGCAATTCGTAATTCGTAATTCGTAATTCTGTGTCCTGCAACCCCCGCCCCTCAACGAACGTATTGATTGATAACCGACAACGGAACGGCCGACGGCCGCCCTGCGTCCATTATCGAGAATCGAATGAAACAGACCGGCCGGGTAATGCCCCGCCCGGCCAAACAGCATCAACGCAAGGAGCGAACAACCATGTCCAACGAAATCCACGACGAACTCATCACGATAGAGGAAGAGTTCGGCAGCGTCGTCCACAAGACCGAAGAGACCGGCAAGCGCCGCTTCGAGGAGTTTTCCGCCCGCGGCGGAGAGCTGAAGGGCATCCTCGGCCGCCTGGCCCACGAGGCCACCGCCCGCAAGATCACCCTGCGCAACGAGAGCGGCAAGACGCTGGCCGAGATCCCGCTGGCCATCGGCGCCGCCGGCGTGCTCATCATCGGCCCCTGGACGGCCGCCCTGCTGGCCGCCGCCTGGCTCACCCGCGTGTCGATCCTCATCGAATATGAAGAGGCCCCCGCGCCCGAAGCCGCCGAAAGCGCCATCGACCAGATCGAGGTCCGCATCGCTTAGACCAGACCTGACAGGTTGGCGGACTTCCGTTTGCCAACCTGTCAGGTCTAACGCAGAGGAAACCCATGACTGAAGAAACCACATTCAACACCGAAGATCTGAAAGAAGAAGCCCGCACCGCCACCGAGCGCATCTCCGTGGCCGGCAGCGACCTGATCAAGACCGTCCAGGCCCTCCTGCGCGAGGCGGCCGTGCGCAAGATCACCGTACAGGACAAAAGCGGCCGCACCCTGATCGAGTTCCCCCTCTATGCGGGCATCGTCGGCGCGTTTTTCGTCGGCTCATGGACCGTGCTGGCCCTCGTCGCCGCCTGGTTCGCCGAGGTGAGCATCCTCATCGAGCGCGACACCGCCTCCGACGGCGAGCCGTCGGTCGTGGGCGAAGCCGCCGAGCGCGCGGCCTCCGGCGCGTCGGAATCGGCCCGTTCGGCGGCCGCCTCGGCCAAATCCGGCCTGGGCGCGGCCATCGGCGGGGCGGCCCAAGCCGCCAGCAGCCTGGCCCGCCGCGCGGCCGACTCACTGGAAGGTCGCATGGGTCATGGGGACATCGACGATGGGGCCATCGACGAGGAAACCATCGCCAGAGCCAAGGAAGCAGCCGAGACCATCAAGGCCGCCGCCGAAGCGGCCGCTGAGCCGCGCCAATGCGCCGCCCTGACCAAGAGCGGCGAGCGCTGCAAGCGCAACGCCGTCGCCGGCTCCGACTTTTGCAGCACCCACCAGCCGAAGTAATTACGAATTAAGACTTAAGAAAAAGAGAGCCGCAGATTTCGCAGATTTCGCAGATTTAAGAATCATTCTTAAAAATCTGCGTAATCTGCGTAATCTGCGGATAACCCCGCTTCTAATCTGTGGATTCTATTTACGAATTACAAACGTTCTTTCATTCGTAATTCGTAATTCGTAATTCGTAATTGTTACGGCGTCCACGCCGGGCCGACGGCCAGCCCGTCGATCTTCTTGTCCGTCAGCCGCTGCACGGCCGGCAGCCATGTGCCGCCGTCCAGCACATCGAATACCGTCCCGCGCGTGCCGTTGACGTTAAAGGCGCTATCCAGCCCCACCAGCAGCACCGAATCGTGCGCGGGAGATACCTCGACCCGCGCCAGATTGCTCACATCCTCGGCCTGCAGGCCGGACACGGTCGAACCGTCGAGGCCCATGCGCCACGCTCCGGCCGAATTCGCGCCGAAGACGCCACCCACCAGGTTGATGATATCCTCATCGGCGAACTTCAGCGTGCCGCCGCTCTGTCGCGGCACGGAGCCAACCCCGGTGGTGCTGATGCGCAGCGCGTTCTCGACGCCCCTCTGCATATAGATAGCATCGATCTTCTCGCCCGCGGCCGACAGACCCACGTCGGAGCCGTCGAGGAACCAGGCGAACGTCCCGGCTGTGTCGTCGCCCAGCGAGATGGGGTTAAAGCGGATGATGTCCTGCGGCATCACCTGGCCCAGCCCCGCTACGTTCTGCGCCGCGTTCAGGCTCATCAGGATCGAGCCGTTGGGCATCCGCTCGAAGGCGTTGACGTTCTTCGTGATACCCACGTCGGACGCGTCGAAGACGATCTGCCATTGACCGGCGGCCGTCTTGCGGGTGGCGATGTCGCCCCGCTTGATGGCCTTATTGCCGCCCAACCCATCCACGGCCGCACTGACCCACAGCGCTTCGCCGAAGGGATAGACGACCACCCCTTCGTTGCAATAATTATCCCACTTGTCGCTGAAATCGCCCCGCACCTCCAGATAGTAGGTGCCGTCGGCGGGCAACACATGGCCGGACAGAGGCGTGCCGTCCGCGCGGCGAATGAACACGTTCTCGATGGCCTTCAAGGTATTGATGCCGGCCGGCACATCGCCGGCCCGCCCCTGGAAGCGATACCAGTCGGTATCGCAGAGATAATCATGATTGACGACCAGCTCCGGCCCATAAACGATATCCGTCGCCGTCGCCATCGTGTTGTTCGGCTCGTCGCCGCCGGTCAGCGTCAGCACCCGACCGTAATCGATATAGGGATCACCGTAATAGGCATCGGAAGGCGTCACCATCACCAGATATTGGCCCGACACGGGCAGCCCGGCCCACAGGACATAGGGCCAATTTTCGTTTATGGCGTTGAGCGGCACCGGGTTCATGGCCGGATCATAGAGGGCAAATACCCCGTTATTCACAAAGGACACATCGGTCAGCGCCAGGGCGATTTGGTCGCCCGCCGCGCCGGTGAACCTGTAATAATCGATCGTATCCGTGTCACTGAACCAGCCGGTGAGCGCGTCGCCATAGACGACCGGAACGGCCTGGGCCGGGGTGTTGTTCGGCTCCACATCGGGCGGCGGCGGGTCGTCTATGGCCTCGCCGTAGAGACGATAGTGGCCCGTTCCGCCGGCATTGGCCGCTTCCACGCGCCAGTAATAGACGCCGTCGGCCGTCAGATCATAATACAAATAGCCCTCGCCGCCCGTGGCCAGCACCGTGCCGCCCGCGTTCAGCAACGCTATCTTCGGCGTCAGGCTGTTTTCATCGTCATTGGCGTCGAGAGAGACAAACCACGATTCACCGGCCCGCCCTTCGAAGGTGTAGAAATCCACGTCGCCGGCCGGCTGAATCGCCGCTTCGCTGTCATCGAAGGGGTTGGCCGTGGCACGGCTGTTGTTTGGCTCCCATTCGTAGGGCCAGGAACTGCCGAAAGCGTCAGCGTAATAAGCCTGGTCGCTGTCGAACGCCCCGGCACAGGCCCGCACACGCAGGTAATAGACGCCCGCCGCCACAAATTGATCGGGCAGCGCGGC
>CXWK01031606.1_pt2 | contig 11600 bp, 14 predicted proteins | sample 590851 | NCBI WGS metagenome assembly CXWK01 (sample SAMEA3498364, study PRJEB10139) | wastewater metagenome | biome: wastewater treatment plant; material: activated sludge | place: Denmark | collected 2014-08-01
AGAGCCCCACTGCCTCGGCGGCAGCTCTCGTGCGGGGTCCGATGGCGACGACGACCGGTGGGGTGACGGTGCCGAAGGCGGACACCCAGGCACGCGCCGCCGACCCGCTGGCGAACACGACCGCATCACCAGTCGGCGCAATCGACTGCCCTTCGGGCGAACCCGGACCGGACGACGTCGGGCGGCTGCGATAAGGGGCAGTCGCCGTGACAACGGCCCCCAGTTCGCCGAGGCCGTCGACCAGGGCGGGTTCGGCGTCGACCGCCTGGACGACCAGCACCGGTCCGGGGTGGGGAGGGAACTCGGCGAGCAGGCCGACGGCACTCTGGCGGGAGGGTACGAGGGTGACACCGATACCGGCAGCAGCAAGGGTTTCCGCTGTGGCGACGCCGACTGCGGCGACGTGAGGCGGTGCAGTGGAGTGGACCCGCGCATAGGCCGCGGCACCGTTCGGCGAGGTGACCACAAGCCAGTCGAAGTCCGCGGGCCGGAGCTCGGCAAGCTCGGCCACGCCGGCGGGCTCGGGCACGATCTCGATCAAGGGCACGACGATTGGGACCGCACCGTGCTCCGCGAGCAAATCAGCCAGCGCGGCAGCCTGGTCGCCGGCGCGGGTGACGACCACCCGGCGACCCGCGAGCGCTCCCGCCACGCCTCAGCCCGCCTCGAGCTCGGCCCGCAGGAGTCGGGCCAGGTCGACTGCCTGGCCGGCGCGCTGGGTGGGTGTTCCGTGCACCTCGATCGTCCGCCGAACGCTCACGCCATTGGTCGGGTGGGCGAGAAATCCCGTAAGCCGGTCGCCCTCGGCAAACGCAGCGACAGGCAGTGAGCACCCGCTACCGAGCTCGGCGAGAAAGGACCTCTCGAGGCCGACAGTGGCCCGGGTGGGTGCGTGGTCGATCGCAGCGAGCAGCTCGGCCGTGGCACGGTCGCCGGAGCGGCACTCGACAGCGACGCAACCCTGCCCTGGCGATGGTACGAAGGACGTCGGCAGCACCTCAGCGACCCTCTCGGTGAGCTTCAGGATCTGGAGCGCGGCGAGGGCCATCACCAGCGCCCCGCCGGGAGGCACCTTGGACAGCCGGCTGCCGATGTTGCCTCTCAATTCGACGAAGACGAGGTCGGGACGGACTTCGCGCAGCAGGGCCCTGCGGCGCACCGACCCGGTGGCCACGGTGGCACCAGGGACCAGGTCACCCAGAGCGCTGCCGATGAGGGCATCGCGGGGGTCGCGGCGCTCACAATAGGCCGCGAGCATAAGACCTGCGGCGGTGAGCGACGGCAGATCCTTGGCGCTGTGCACGGCGATGTCGGCCTCACCGGAAAGCACCGCCGCTTCCACCTCCTTGACGAACACACCCTGGCCACCGATGGTGTGGAGAGGCACATCGGCCTTCTGGTCACCGAGCGTCTCGACCAAGACCAACTCCACCTCGAGCCCCGGGTGGGCGGACATCAGCGCGTCGGCCACCGCGAAGCTCTGCGCCGTGGCTTGGGCACTGCCACGGGTGGCAAGGCGGATACGGGTCACGAAGGGCGGCTCGACGCTTTCAGCCGAGGTCGAACAGCTCGCGCACCGCGGCGGCGTTGCGCTCGCCCTGGGGGGTGCCCGCGTCGTCCTTCAGGCGCACCGACACCTGATGAAGCAGTATGGCGATGATGCCCCTGGAGATGGCCTCGACCGTGTCGCGCTGGGCCGGTTCGAGGCTGGCGAGGCGGTTGGCGAAGCGCTCGAGCTCGGCTTGGCGTACTGCCTCGCCCTTCTCGTGGAGCTGGGCCACCAGCGGTGCCGCCTGACGGGCGGTGACCTCAATGACGAAGCGCTCGACCTCCTCGCCGACGATCTCTCTCACCCGATCGACCTCGGCAGCCCTCTGGGCCAGGCCCCGTGCCGCCCAGTCGCGAAGGTGGTCGAGGTTGAGCAGGGTCACATCTGCGGCGGAGACGATGTCGGCGGAGACGTCGCGGGGCACGGCGATGTCGATCACCAGCAGTGGCCGGGTGACGCCCGCTCGAGCGGACGCGACCAGATCGTGGTCCACCACGACGGTGCCGGCGCCGGTGCATGTGAGCAGGACGTCGGCCGTGCGCAAGGCATCGCCGAGTTCGTCGAAGGGCACGATCGTGCCGCCCACCCTCTGCGCCAGCTGCATCGCCCTGGCCTCGGTGCGGTTGGTGACGACGATGTCGTTGGCGCCGGCGCCGACCAACGCCACCGCGACGCCTTCGCCCATCTCTCCGGCCCCTACCACGAGCACGCGACGCCCGGACAGATGACCGAGCCGTTCGGTGGCCATCTCGACAGCCGCATGGCTGACCGAGGCGGTGTGCTTGCCGATGGATGTCTCGGTGCGAGCCCGCTTGCCCGTTTCGACGGCATGGCGGAAGAGGAGGTTGAGGGTCGCCTTGGCGCCACCTTCGGCCTGGGCGGTCTCCCAGGCGGCGCGTACTTGACCGAGGATCTCGCTCTCGCCGAGCACGGCCGAGTCGAGCCCTGCCGCGACCTCGAACAGGTGACCCACCGCGGCTTCGTCGTGCTGACTGTAGAGGTGGGGGTGGAGGTCGTCGGGCGCCAGGCCACCGAGCTCGCAGAACCAGTCGCGGATGTCGGCATAGGCACCGTGGAAACGCTCGGCGACGGCATAGACCTCGGTGCGGTTACACGTACTGAGCACCACAGCCTCGCGGATGTTCGCGCGGCCGACCAGGCCGGTGACGGCCTTGCCCAAGGCCTCGCCCTGCAACGACACCCTCTCGAGGAGGTCGATGGGGCCGGTGCGGTGGTTGACACCGATGACCACGATGCTCATTCGTCGGCCAGCCTATGCGCTCGCGGTCCGCGGTGTGGAAACGGGCGTCACGCCGATGGCACCGCCGGAACGCCTCTGCTCGTGATAGCTGAGGATCTGCAGCTCGACGGCGAGGTCGACCTTGCGTACCTCGATCGCCCTCGGCACGGAGAGCACGATCGAGGCGAAGTTGAGGATGCTGGTCACCCCGGCCTGCACCAGACGATCGGCGGCTTCCTGGGCGGCAACGGCCGGAGTGGCGATGACCCCGATGTTGACCCTCTTGGTCTGCACGATCTGGGGCAGCTCATCGATGTGGCGGACCCTCACCCCACCGAGCACCGAACCGACCTTGCCCTCGTCGACGTCGACGATTCCGGCCACGGGAAAACCGCGCTCGCCGAACCCGGCATATCCGGCGAGTGCCTGACCGAGGTTGCCGGCGCCGACGATGACCACGGGCCAGTCGTGGGTGAGACCGAGTTCGCGGCGGATCTGGTAGACGAGGTAGCCGACCTCGTAGCCGACGCCCCTGGTGCCGTAGCTGCCGAGGTAGCTGAGGTCCTTGCGCACCTTGGCGGCATTGACCCCGGCCAGCTCGGCGAGGCGCTCGCTGGAGGTGCTCTCCACCCCTTCGGCCGCCTGCTCGCCGAGGATGCGCAGGTAGACGGGCAGACGCGACACGGTGGCATCAGGAATGCGGCGGCGGTTGCGGTCGAGAGCCATACGTCCGCCAACCTAGGCACTCGTGCACACGTTCACAAAGCCCACCGGGTGAGAGTTCGGTGTGACGTCGGGCGCCCCGTACCATTCCGACCGATGAACTCCGCCCTCGCCGCCGCCGCGACCCTGGTGGCCTCGGCGTTCTGCCTGAGCACCCTCGATCGCTGGCTGAGGCGAAGGCGACCCCACGAGCTGGCGTGGACGGTGTCGCTGGCCCTTTTCGCCCTCGGCTCTGGTGCCCTGTGGTGGGCTGAGGCCGGCGGCTGGAACCTTGGCACGTTCCGCGTCTTCTACATGGCGGGCGCGGTTCTAAACGTGCCGTGGCTCGCGCTCGGCACCGTCTACCTGCTGGCGGGCCCGCGGCTCGGAAATCAGGTGCGCTCATTGCTGGTGTTGCTGAGCGGTTTCACCGCTGGCGTGGTCCTGTTCGCCCCCACCCGGGCAGATGTGAGCGGGACGGAACTTCCAACCGGCAAGGAGGTCTTCGGGGTGGCCCCCCGGGTGCTGGCCGGGGTGGGCTCGGGCGTCGCCGCTGTGGTGATCATCGTCGGTGCCCTGTGGAGCGCCTGGCGGGTGTGGCGCGGCGCCAGCCCCTCCCTTGGTGGGGCCCGAGTGGTCACCGCCCCCCGCCGCCTGGTGCTCGGCAACCTATTGATCGCCGGCGGAACTCTGATCCTCAGCGCCAGCGGAACCCTGGCCGGCCGCCTCGGTAAGGATCGGGCCTTCGCCCTCACCCTCCTGGTCGGAATCGTCGTCCTGTTCGCCGGATTCCTCGTGGCCTCGGCCACTACGCGCCCCGTGCATACCCGCGCCCACACCCCCGCTCAGATCAGAGGCACCGCGAAATAGCGAAGCTGAGTACCTTGACGGATGAGACTTTGCCACCTATGATTGCGACGTCGGCGAGTGACGGTGAAAGGCGGGCGGCTGGTCTGAGTTCTAAAGAGTATGTCGACGCGGACCTTCTAATGCTACGCGCCTCCGGATGAACCTCCCGGTTCATCTGTAGCCGCAGGCCCGACCGTAAATATCTATCATTCCTAGGAGGACCAGTCAATGTCAAGAAAGCGACGTTGGCAATCGCGAGCTTAGCGTTGGTCGGTGGAGCAGTCGCTGTGCCAGCCGCTGCGGGAACGAGTCCTACGGGCGGTTCGGTAGAGGAACCAACAGTCCTGGCTAAGAGTGATCAGGTCACGGTTATCCAAGACGGTGATTGGGTGAGACACGAGTACGTCCAGCCTCTGCCGAATGCAAAGACTCAGGAAATAGCCGGAACTCATCTGACCGGCCCTGACGGTACGCAGGGCTGTGGATATCGCGGTAGCGAAACAGCGGAGGCCAACTCCCTGTCCCGCGACGAGGTTCTCTACAGTCGAGAGATCGCGAGCAACCTCGAAGACTGCACCCTTGTCCTGGAGACAGCGGTACTGTCCGTTGATGAGGCAAAGGAGTTCGGTGTCGCTGATGACGACGCGTCCGATGAGAGCAAGGTGGCGTCATCTGATGGGTTGACTACGAATGCCACAACGACCGGGAAGTATCAAAAGCTCTACTACGAGGATCCGCCTCAGATCGACGTGACGAGTGTGACCGCGCGCCTGCGGTGGACATGGACCGGGTCCTGCACGACATGGAGCCAGCATCAGGCAGCTTGGGGATGGTATTCATCTAGTGGATGGAGCCGCACCAACTCCTGGTATGGCTACGATTACGCGAACTGTGCGTATGGGGCAACAACATCCAACACTGGCCAATATAGGAATGGAAGCTTCTGTGCAAGCGTCGATACATGGAACGAGTACTACACGAATTACCTTCAAGGTCATTCCGACGGATCGTCCTATTATGAGTGGTCTGCGAACAAGTGGGGCGGTTGCGCCAATCTCTTGAGCTTTCATCGCGCTGTCGGCACCTGGTAAGAAGGGTTCTGCGCCGTGGAGATGGGTGCCATTCTGGTGAGGGTCTTCTCACCGATTCTGTTGGCTGCTTACCTTCTTCCACTTCCACCGTCTGCGGCGAGCGGGTTCCGAGATCTTTCCAGGAACCCGCTCGTCGTGGCGATCATCGACGCAGGGGCTGATATTCGCGGTCTTGCTTCCGAAGATCTTCTTTGGCGGAACAAGGATGAATCCATGGATGGAATCGACACCGACGCCAACGGCCTTGTGGACGATGTCGTCGGCTGGGATTTTGCCGAGAACGATAACTACCCATTCGACTGGGGTTCTATCAGTCGACTTTCGGCTTCCTCGATCGGTACTCCTATCTATCACGGGAGTGCCGTTACCGATCTGTTCTTGCGCGAATTGGGCTGGAAGGCGAATTGGCAGGTTCGGGTCATGCCGCTGCGGGTTACGGCCGGTCGGTCACCAATCGCCATTGCTGACCTTCAGGCGGCACTGTCGTACGCGGCGCATCACCAAGCCGATCTTGTACTACTCGCGATCGGGGGTTCTTGGCCCACGGACCATTCGGGTTTCGATACAACGCTCGATGCCCTGGGCACGAGCGCTGTCGTTCTCGCGGCTGGCAATGAGGGCGTAGAGATCCAACCTGACTCAACGCAGGCATCTTTGTGCGACAGGGAGAATGTCATATGTGTTGCCTCTCACGGCGACGGCTATGACTTGGGAACGGCTCATACCGGGAGCAACTACAGCGCGCGATTTGTTGATCTCAGTGCGGATGGTGGCCCTGTCGAGGTCGACGGGCCCCTGTTGACATCCGAGCCCGTCTCAGGGACTCTGCTTCCCGCCGATGGGGGTCTCCAACGTTCGTGTGTTGTGATGTCGGAAGGCTGGAGTACAACAAGGAAACTGTTGGTTCGCGAGATTGTCTCAAACGACGATCTACCAGGAGCTGTGCTCGATGACAGAGAAAGCGAAATGATCTGTCCTTCTGCAGAAGGACACGCGGACCGTATGCAGCTCGAAGGAACCTCGATCGCGGCGGCCCGTGTGGCCGGCGGACTAGCGGCCTTTGCGATCACGAACGCCCAGCCGACAGGCGATCTGGTGAGCTCGTTCTTGATGTCGATGCATCACGAGGCTGCCCAAGACAATTTCACAATTGGCGGCCGTGTTTACGGTATGCAGAAGAACGCCGAGCATTCGACACCCCTGGTCGCAAGTGTGATCACGACGGTCTTCTTCTCCGCCTTGGTCTGCGTGTCTTGGGCCGCTTCATGCCGCCGTCGTCTCGGTAATCGTAACCGTGGGTAGCCTGTCGGTTGGGAGGTAGGTCGATGCTTCCGATGTCGTTGATGGTCGGGCTGCTGATGGGCATCATGTTGGGGCGAGCCGTGTCGGTGCGATTCGCGTTCGTCTTGCTGCTCGTGAGTTCGGCAGCTTGGGGGATCGTCGTTGGGCTGTCCGATCGAGATCTCAGAACGGCGGCTGAGGGTTGGCTCCTCGGGGTCGGAAACTCGGTCAGGGGAGCGGTGGTGGGCTGGACCGCTCAACGGTTGGTCGCGTGGATACGTGGTCCGGGTTGGTCGCCGCCTCCTGGCAAACAGCCGACCGCTTGACCGGTGGCGGTACTCTGGCGAAGAGGGCGATACCGAGTTCGGGGCGGAGGCGTCCAGCCGACTTTAACGGCGCTTCGGATTTGAGCGGGGTGTAGGGGTTCGCTGACGCGGTAGAGGGGCTCTGCGAATCTAGTGGTTCTCTACGCCTACCGGATTTGGAGCCCCTGTGGAAGTTGACCCTACTCGCATGTGTGAGTTGCTTGTCTGGCTGCCCGACGTGATCGTGTCTGGTGGCGATGACACCGGGGTCCAGTTGGTGGTGCATGTCGAGTCGCGTGTCGGGCGACTGTGGTGTCGGCGTTGTGGGGTGCGGGCGGTGGTCAAGGATCGCCCGCTGGTCGTGCTGGTCGATCTGCCGTGCTTCGGTCGGCCGACTCGTCTGGCGTGGCGCAAGCATCGGGTCCGCTGCCCCGAGGTGCTGTGCCCGACTGGATCTTGGACGTTGCAGGATGAGCGGATCGCCGCACCACGGGTGGCCATGACTGTGCGGGCGGCACGGTGGGCGATGGTGCAGGTGGGCCGTCACGGGCGGGCGGTGCCCGATGTCGCCAGCGAGTTGGGTTGTGACTGGCACACCGTCAACGACGCCGTAGTCGCCTACGGCGAAGCCTTGCTGGACGCGGACGGCGAACGGGCCGGCGTGGTGAGCGCACTCGGGTTGGACGAGACGTTGTTCGTGCGTACCGGCAGGTTCCGCACCCAGTCGTGCTGCACCTCGATCACCGATATCATCCCGGGACGGGTCGGCCGGCTGATCGAGTTCATCGAGGGCTGCACCGCCAGCGAGGTGTCCGGCTGGATCGACGCCCAACCGGCCGGCTGGCGGGCTGGCATCGATTGGGGTGTGTTGGACATGTCCGGCCCCTACCGCAAGGTCTACAACGACAGCCTCCCTGATGCAGCGCAGGTCGCTGACCTGTTCCATGTGCACAAGCATGCGAACTCCAAGGTCGACGAGGCCGGGATCACTGACGCCAGCTCACCCACATATCAAACATCGCGGTCACAAGCATGACCCGCTCTACCGCGGCCGCCGTCTGTTGACCAAGGGCCACGAACGACTCGACCCGGCCGGCGAGGCGCGACTGCTGGGCCTGCTGGAAGCCGGTGACCCGCGTGGTGAGGTGCGCATGACTTGGCATGCGAAACAGACCGTGCGTGAGCTCTACAAGATCGTCGACCCCGAGGCTGCCGCCGCGTTCTTGGACGAACTCGTCCAAGACATGGCGGACACCTCGATGCCCGTCGAGGTCCGTTCGCTCGCTGGGACGCTGCGCCGTTGGCGGGACCAGATCGTCTCCTGTTACGTCGCCCGCGTCAGCAACGGACCTACCGAAGCGGTGAACAACTTGGTCAAACGGGTCAAGCGGGTATCCGTCAACCGGGATGCGTCGGTTCCGTCACTACAGGATCCGCGTGCTGCTCTACGCCGGCAAACCGAACTGGGAAGTACTCGCCACCATCAAACCCCGCTGAAATCCGAAGAACCGCTTACACCGCGCACCCACACCCCGCTCCCGTCGGCGTTGGCCCGGGGCGTGAGCCCGGCTCAGCGCCGACTTAGCGGGAAGTTGGGGCTAGGTCAGGCTGCGGCGCAGCAGTTTGCCACTGAGGTTGCGCGGCAGTTCATCGACGAAGAGGATCTTCGCGGGGCACTTGTAGCGGGCCAGATGGTCCAGGCACCATGTCACGAGGGTGTCCTCGTGGGCCGTCGCCCCCGGCTTCAAGACCACGAACGCCTTCACCGCCTCCCCGTGATGGGGGTGGGGTACACCGACGACGCCCACCTCGACCACGTCGGGGTGCTCCATCAGTACCTCTTCCACCTCGGCGGGATAGACGTTGAAGCCGCTGACGATGATCAGATCCTTGGCTCGATCGACCAGATACAGGTAGCCCTCGTCGTCGGCGACGGCGATGTCTCCCGTACGAAGCCAGCCGTCGGTGGTGAGCACCTTGGCGGTCGCCTCGGGTTCGTTTAGGTAGCCGAGGAACACGTTGGGCCCCTTTACCCACACCTCGCCGGCATCGCCTGCCACGGCGTCGTCGCCGTTGTCGTCGACGAGTCGCACCTGCATACCGTCGAGCACCTTGCCCACCGAGCCGATCTTTTGTCCCATGCCCGCCGACGAGGTGACCACCGGTGACGCCTCGGTGAGGCCATAGCCCTCGAGCAGGGTGACCCCGAACCTCTCCTTCATCTTCCGTGTGGCCTCCTCGGGCATCTTCGCCGCACCGGTGAGCGCCAGGCGCACAGTGGCGAAGCTGTCGGCGGGTGCCTCGGCGAAGTGGCTGAAGGCCAACCACATCGGCGGCGCCCCGGGGATGACGGTGATGCCGCGGTCGCGGATGGTGTCGAGGGCGGTGGACGGGTCGAAGCGCTGTACCAGCACCACGGTGGCGCCGCGGTACAGGCTGAGCCCGAGCGCGACGTTGAGACCGAAGATGTGGAACAGGGGGAGCACGCCGTAGACGACATCATCCGGGCCGAGGCCCTGGCCGGAGCCCGCACCGGCCGATGTGCCTTGCTCGATGTTCGCCAACAGGTTGCCATGGCTGAGCATCGCCGCCCGTGGCGAACCGGCCGTACCGCTGGTGAAGATCAAGGCAGCGAGGTGGTGCGGATCGACCTCGACCACGGGAACCTGCTCTGCTCCGAGGAGGTCGTCGAAGGCCACATCGGCACCGTCGATCGTGCCCGTCTCGGTAGCCACCACATGCCTGACCGTGGGAATCGCAGCACGATCGACCTGGCCCCAGGCGTGGGCCGCAGAGGGCTCCACCACCACGGCGGCGGCACCGACCGTGTGCAGCTCGCGCTCGAGTTCGGGCCCCGGACTGGACGGGTTGAGCGGCACCACCACTACACCAAGGCCGAGAGCGGCAAGGTAGACGTCGACGAAGTAGCGGCCGTTGCTGCACAGCAGGGCGATGCGTTCACCGGACTTAAGGCCCAGAGCCGCAAGCCCGCCACGCACGTGGGCCACCTGGTCGCGCAGTGCGCCGTAAGTGGTGGGACGGCCGCGACTGACGATGGCCACCCGNNCACCCGATCAGCCGGATGTGAGTCGATGATGGTCGCGAGATTCACGGCACCTGGCCCTCCTGTGGAGGTGATGCTAAACCCCTCAGATCCGCATCAGGGAGATGATGCCGGCAACCAGGATGGCCGCCATCAACAGACCGAGGGTGAGGGTGGTTGCGGGACGCATCGGGTCACGTTATCTGTGGGGCGCGAGGGTCATCTCTGGCGGAGTTCGACGGGGATGGTGGTACCCGTACCGCGGTCGCCCTCTTCGAGTGGCCGCAGCACCACCTGGTCGCACCCTCCGATCGCCAGCTCCACGGCGGCGGATCGATGGTCGAGGGTGAGGGCCAGCAAGCCTGATGGATCCACGACGAGACCCACCGCGCCAGGCCCGAGGCGTCCGCTGTGAGCGACCCTCTCGGCGACTCTCACCACGTCCCCGGCCGTCAGCTGCACCTTCTGCCCGAGGTTCACCGCCCACGGGGCGACGTCGTCGAGCCCGATGTTGAGCTGGCAGTCGCCTTGGTGGTTCACCCACAGGACTTCGGCGCTCACTCCCCCTTCGTCGGCTTCGCGCGGCAGGGGCACCACTCCGGGCAGGAGAACATCGGCTTCCACCATCTCACCGAGATCGGCAAGGTCGGCCCCGTTGCACAGGTGGGCAGCCACAGGCGCGTAGATGTCGCGAACCACCGACAGGGCGCCGGGACTGGTGAGGTGGAACTCGGGGTCGGTGAGCAAGATGGCCCGGCCGGCACCACCGGCCATCGCCACGGCCGGTGCAAGAAGGCCGTTGTCTGGCCCGACGAGCACCCCTTCGCCATCGGCAACCTCGATGGCCACATGGGACCGACCGTTATCGGACCCTGCGTCGACCGCCGCCACAACAACGCCGGAGGGCACATACCCGATGCAGCGGGCCAGCGCCAGGCTGCCGCCGCGCACGTCGTAGCCGGCGATGGAATGGGTGAGGTCGACGATCGTCACGTGGGGGGCGAGGTCGCGAACGATCGCCTTCATCAGGCCCACAGTCTCATCGACGACGCCGAGGTCACTGAGAAACGAGATCGTGTCGAAGCGCCGGCCCATGGGCCGCCAACCTATCTCTTGCTCGCGGGTCCGCCCCGGTGGAAAAAGCGTAGAGGGCCGATGCCAACCCCCCGATGGCACCAGCCCTCTGCGGCGCAGCCCTTACGAGCGCGACACCCGTGTGACGAATCTCACGGCGGTCTTACGACCGAGGCGAAGGATAGACACACAACCGGCGGTGAGAAAAGAGTCACAGCCCGAAAATTCTGAACACCGCGATCATCTTCAGTTCTGGCCGAGCTCGGCGCTGCGACGAGTCGCCGCCATGACGGCCTCGAGCAGAGCCGATCTCACGGCATGTTCCTCGAGCACGCGCACCCCCGCGGCTGTGGTGCCACCGGGGGAGGTGACCATCGCCCTCAGCTGGGCAGGGTCGCCGCGTTCGCCCAGCAGGGCCGCCGAGCCGATCAGAAGCTGGGTGACGAGGGCCTCGCTCGTGGCCCGG
>CXWK01010943.1_pt1 | contig 11589 bp, 16 predicted proteins | sample 590851 | NCBI WGS metagenome assembly CXWK01 (sample SAMEA3498364, study PRJEB10139) | wastewater metagenome | biome: wastewater treatment plant; material: activated sludge | place: Denmark | collected 2014-08-01
CGCCGAGGCCGCGCAGGTGATGCAGGCGCACCACGTGAGCGGCCGGCTCCTCGTCGTGGACGACGCGGGGCGCCTGGTCGGCGCGCTGCACGTCGACGACCTCCTTCGCGCCGGTGTGATCTGACACGGCCATGACGGACGCCACCACCCGCGCACGCAGCGTGCGGCTCGCGCTCTTCGACGTCGACGGAGTCCTCACCGACGGTCGCCTCTACTACGGCCCGGCGGGAGAGGCGATGAAGGTGTTCAACACCCTGGACGGGCACGGCCTGAAGATGCTTGCGCGATCGGGCGTGGCCACGGGCCTTCTCTCGGGCAGGCGCTCCGAGGCCGCCGCTGCGCGCGCGCGCGAGCTCGGAATGTCCCACGTGATGCTCGGGGAGGAAGACAAGCTCGGGCCCTTCGAACGCCTTCGGGCAAAGCTCGGGCTGGAGGCCTCGCAGTGCGCGTTCGTCGGCGACGACCTCCCGGATGCGCCGGTCCTTGCTCGCTGCGGGCTTGCGGTTGCGGTGGCCAACGCCGTGCCGGAGGTCCGGGCGATCGCCCATCTCGTCACGCGGGCCGCCGGCGGGGCGGGAGCCGTGCGCGAGTTCTGCGAGTTCGTGATGCGCGCGCAGGGCACGCTCGATGGCGACGCGGCGCGCCACGGAAGCGGGGGCTGAGCGGTGGTCCGGCCCTCTTCGTGGCTTCCGCTGGGCGTACTCGCGATGCTGGTCGCGCTCACCATCTGGCTCGACCAGCTCGTGCAGCCCTCCGGCGACCGCGGCGACGGGTCGCGGCGTCACGACCCCGATCTCATCGTCGAGAAATTCAGCGCGCGCAAGTTCGGCGAGGACGGCCGGACCCTCTACACGCTCGCGGCGCGCAAGATGGTACATTACCCCGACGACGACTCCGCGCACCTGGAGAAGCTCGATTTCGAGTCATACGAACCGCAACAGCCGCGCGTGACGATCGCCTCCGACGCCGGCAGGCTCCTCGAGCGCGGCGACAAGGTCTGGTTCGAGGGAAACGTCGTGATGGTGCGCGAGGCCGACCAGCGCTACGAGGCTTCCCGGCTCACCACGGAGCGGCTCCTGGTCCTTCCCGACACCGGCGTGGCGCGCACCACCGGCCCCGTGCTGCTCGAGAATCCCCAGGCCCGCGTCGAAGCCGATGGCCTCGAGATGAACAACCAGGCGCGCACGCTCCGGCTCGATCGCGTACGCGCCACCTACACGCCCCGAAGATGATGCGCACCCCCACCGCCCGACACTTCGCCGTCGTCCTGCCGCTGCTGCTTGCCGCGGCCGTGGCGACGGGCGCTCGCGCCGAGAAGGCCGACCGGGAGAAGGTGATCCAGGTGCTGGCCGATCGCTTGTCCGCCGACGACGCGAAGAAGGAGGCCGTCTACGAAGGCAACGTCATCGTCACCCAGGGCACGATGCGCATCACCTCGGAGAAGATCGTCGTGCGCGAGGACCCGCAGGGCTACCGCACCTACGTCGCCACGGGCGCCCCGGTCACCTTCCGCCAGAGGCGCGACAAGGAGGGCGACTGGATAGACGGCACCGCCGAACGCGCGGAGTTCGACGATCGCAACGATCTCCTCAAGCTCTACAACGGGGCGAAGCTCAGGAGCTCGCAAGGCGAGCTCTCCGGCGACTTCATTTCCTACGACCGCGGCAAGGAGTTCTTCGAAGTGACTGCCGCGGCGCCCGGCGCCCCGGCATCCGCGGGCTCGCGCGTGAAGGCAACCATCATCCCGCAGGCGCGGAGCGCGGATGGAAAGCCCGTTCCCGCCACGCAGGCTCCGCCGCTCACGCTCAAGCCCGACGCGGCCCCGGCTACGGGCGGCAAGCCGTGACACCGAGCGCCGTCGTCCAGCGCCTCGAACTCGTGAAGGGCGACCCGAAGCCCTCGGTGCTGCGCGCCGAAGCGCTCATGAAGCGCTACAAGAAGCGCACCGTCGTCTCCGACGTCTCGCTCGACGTCGAGAGCGGCGAAGTCGTGGGACTGCTCGGTCCCAACGGGGCGGGGAAGACCACGTGCTTCTACATGATCCTGGGGCTCGTCCCGATCGACCAGGGCACGGTCCGGCTCGACGGCCGGGACGTGACCCATCTTCCGATCTACCGCCGGTCGCGCCTGGGCCTGTCCTATCTTCCGCAGGAGGCGTCGATATTCCGGCGTCTCACCGTCGAGCAGAACATCCAGGCGGTGCTGGAGCTCCAGGACCTGGAGCGCGAGGAGATCGAGGCGCGCCTGGAGAACCTGCTCGGCGACCTGCACATCGGCCATCTGCGCGCGAGCCCCGCCCTTTCCCTCTCCGGCGGCGAGCGGCGCCGGGTCGAGATCGCGCGAGCACTCGCCACCGACCCGCGCTTCATACTCCTCGACGAACCCTTTGCGGGCGTCGACCCCATAGCGGTCCTGGACATCCAGCAGATCATCCGATTCCTGAAGGAGCGCGGCATCGGCGTGCTCATCACCGACCACAACGTGCGCGAGACGCTGGGAATCTGCGACCACGCCTACATCATCAACCAGGGAACGGTCCTCGCCTTCGGGAAGCCCGACGAAATCATCTATAATGAAGCCGTCCGAAAGGTCTACCTCGGGGAGAATTTCCGCCTCTAGCGGACTGCAGATTCCGCCCGCGGCTTTCGACATGAAGCACAGCCTCCAGCTCAAGCTCTCCCAGCACCTCACGCTCACGCCGCAGCTGCAGCAATCGATCCGGTTGCTCCAGCTGTCGACGGTCGAGCTGAACCAGGAGCTCGAGCGCTACCTCGCCGAAAATCCGCTCCTCGAGCGCGCCGACCTGGCGGGCGAAGAGGCGCCGGTCGCGCCGGACATCTCCCGGGAAACCCGGGAACCGGAACCGGAGCCGCCCACCCAGCCCGACGACTCGTTCTCGTTCGGAGAAGAGCAGACAGGCGGCTCGAGACGAAACGACGACGACCGCGACGACTTCACGCAGATCGCCGCGGCAGAGCCCGGCCTCCAGGAGGCACTCATCCGGCAGCTGCAGTTCACCGCGATGAGCGAACGCGACAAGCGCCTCGCGCTCCTCGTCATCGCGAACCTGGACGGCGACGGTTATCTCACGGCCAGCCTCGAGGAGCTGCGCGAGACCGGCGCCACCGAGATGCCCGAACTCGACGTCGAGGAGGTCTCCGTCGCGTTGCGGCAGGTGCAGAGCCTGGAGCCCACTGGCGTCGGGGCGCGCAACCTCGCGGAGTGCCTCACGCTGCAGCTGAAGGCGCTGGATCCCGCGATGCCCCATCGCGCACGCGCCCTGGAACTCGTCACGCGCCATCTCGAGGTCCTTGCCGCCCGCGACTTCAACAAGCTGCGCCGCCTCCTCGGGCTTTCCGACGACGAGCTTCGCGAAGTGCGCGCGCTCATCCTCACGCTCGACCCCAAGCCCGGCCGCGCGTGGGGAGACGGCGACGTGCGCTACGTGGTTCCGGACGTGACCGTGAAGAAGACGGGCGGGCGGTGGCTCGCGCAGCTCAATCGCGACGCCATGCCGAGGCTTCGCATCAACAAGATGTACGCCGACCTCCTGCAGTCCTCCCGGGACAACGGTGCGAGGAACCTCTCGGGACAGCTCCAGGAGGCGCGCTGATTCATCAAGAACGTGCAGCAGCGCTTCGACACGATCCTGCGCGTCACGCAGGCGATCGTGGACCGGCAGAGGAATTTTTTCGAGCACGGCGAGGTTGCGATGCGCCCGCTCGTGCTGCGCGAGATCGCCGAGGCGGTCGGGCTGCACGAATCGACCATTTCGCGCGTGACCACGCAAAAGTACATGCTCACCACGCGCGGCATGTACGAACTGAAGTATTTTTTCGGCAGCCACGTCTCCACCGATACCGGTGGGGCATGCTCCTCCACGGCGATCCGGGCCCTCATCCGGCAGCTCGTGTCCGCCGAGGACGGCAAGAAACCGCTTTCGGACCACCGCATCTCGGACATCCTCGCGCAGCAGGGCATCCAGGTCGCGCGACGGACGGTGGCGAAGTATCGCGAGGCCATGCACATCCAGCCCGCGAACATGAGAAAGTCCATCTGAACGAACAGGAAAGGAAGTCCTCGATGAACCTCCAACTCACCGGCCACCAGGTCGACATCACGCCCTCGATTCGCGAGTACGTCGTCTCCAAGCTCGAGCGGATCAACCGGCATTTCGAGCAGGTCATCGACGTGAACGTGATCTTGTCGGTCCAGAAGCTCGACCAGACCGTCGAGGCGACCGTCCACCTCTCGGGAAAGGACATCCACGTCGCCTGCCACGACGCCGACATGTACGCGGCGATCGACGGCCTGGTCGACAAGCTCGACCGCCAGATCATCAAGCACAAGGAGAAGTTCCAGGAGGGCCGACATGGCGCCAGCCCCAAGCGCGCGGCCTCCTGAGCCCCGCCTCCCGATCGCCGGAAACGTGCCGATGAACCGACTCTCCCCCCTGCTTCCCGCCGCCCACGTGGCGCTCGACCTCGACGTGGGCAGCAAGAAGCGCCTGTTCGAGCAGGTCGGCCTGCTGTTCGAGAATACGCGGCAGATCCCGCGCGCCCGGGTCTTCGACAGCCTCTTCGATCGCGAGAAGCTCGGGTCGACGGGCCTGGGCTACGGGGTCGCGATTCCCCACGGCCGGCTGAAGAACCTCAAGGAGACGCTTTGCGCCTTCGTGCGCACGCAGTCTCCGGTGCCCTTCGAGTCGCCCGACGGCCAGCCCGTGCGCCTCGTCCTCGCGATGCTCGTGCCCGAGCACGCGACCGAGCAGCACCTCGAGCTCCTGTCCGATCTCGCACAGATGTTCAGCGACCGCTCGCTTCGCGAGAGCCTGCTTTCCGCCGGCGACGTCGAGACCGCCCACCGGTTGCTCACGCAGTGGTCGCCGTATGGCCCGACTGAGCGTACAGCAGCTCTTTGAGGACCGGCGCGAGCGCCTGGGCCTCACCTGGGCCGCGGGCGATTCGGGCAGCCACCGGGAGCTCACCAACGAGATGCTGTCGCGTCCCGGGCTGGGGCTCATCGGGCACCTGAATCTCATCCACCCTCTCATCGTGCAGGTTCTCGGCACGAGCGAGCTCGACTACATCGCTCGCCTAAGCGATGCCGCACGCGCCGAGACGCTCGAGCGCCTGGCGAGCGGCAAGACGCTGTGCATCGTCGTCGGCGACGGCAAGCCCGTGCCTGCCGCCCTGGAAAGCCTCGCCGCGCGGGCGGCGATCCCGGTCCTCGCCTCCACGGAGGAAAGCCAGCAGGTGATCAACGTCCTGCGGCCGTACCTGCAGGGCGAGCTGGGAGAGGTGACGTCGCTCCACGGCGTCTACCTCGACGTGCTCGAGATCGGCGTCCTGATCACGGGCGAATCGTCCATCGGCAAGAGCGAGCTCGCGCTGGAGCTGATTTCGCGCGGCCACGGCCTCGTCGCCGACGACGTGGTGGAGCTGCAGCAGACGGGGCCGGAAACGGTGCAGGGCCGCTGCCCGCCGATGCTTCGCGACTTTCTCGAAGTGCGGGGGCTGGGCGTGCTCAACATCCGCTCGATCTTCGGCGAAACCGCGGTGCGGCCCCGGAAGATCCTGCGCCTGATCGTCCATCTCGAGGCCCCGGCCGACGGGCGCTACGAGGAGCGCGACCGCCTCTCCACGCGCTCCGGCACGCGGCGCGTGCTGGGAGTGGAGATTCCCACCGTGACCCTCACGGTAGCACCCGGTCGCAACCTCGCGGTGCTGGTGGAGGCGGCGGTACGAAACCACATCCTGATGACGCGCGGCATCGATTCCACGCGCGACTTCATCTCGCGCCAGGCGGCCGCGATGCGCGCGGGAGGGCCCGCCGACCGCGAGCCGCGGGGCGACTGAATGCAGCTCACGCTCCTCAGCGGCGTGTCGGGCTCCGGCAAGAGCGTGGCGCTCAAGGCGCTCGAGGACTCGGGGTACTTCTGCGTGGACAACCTCCCGCCGGGCCTCATCCGGGAACTCGTGTCCTTCGTCGCCTCGCGCGGGGAGCCTCGCGTGGCGGTGAGCGCGGACGCGCGCAGCGCGGAGACGATCGGCATCCTGCCCGAGGTCGTCGCCGAGGAACGTGCGAACGGCATCGACGTTCGGCTGGTCTTCCTCGACGCGAGCGACGCGAGCCTCGTGCGGAGGTTCTCGGAAACGCGCCGGCCGCACCCGCTCGCGGGCGAAGGCCACACCCTCGAGGAGGCGATCGCGATGGAACGGCTCCTCCTCGCGCCCATCGCGGAACTTGGCCACCGCCTGGACACGAGCACCCTCACGCCGGTGCAGCTTCGCGGCTGGATCCGCGACCTGATCGTGACCGACGCGTCGCGCATGGTCGTGTGCGTGGAGTCCTTCGGCTTCAAGGGCGGCGTTCCGCTCGATGCCGATTTCGTCTTCGACGCGCGCTTCCTGCCGAACCCGCACTACGATCCCGAACTGCGGCCCAAGACCGGGCGCGATCCCGAGGTTGCCGGATTCCTCGAGCGCGAGACGGAAGCGCTCGTCCTGCTGGAGGACATCCACCGGCTGCTCGAGCGCTGGCTTCCCCGGTTCGCGCTCGATCGCCGCGCCGCGCTCACCGTGGCGATCGGCTGCACCGGGGGGCGCCACCGGTCCGTGTACCTGGTCGAGCGGCTCGCGGAGCGCCTGCGCGAGCGCCATCCCCTGATCGTGCGCCACCGCGATCTCGCGCGGGACTAGGACCGGCGCGCGTCGTGCTGGTCATGAACCTCCTTTCCGCCGGTCCGGCGCCGGCCGAGACGGTGCCCATCTTCCCGCTCGGCACCGTGCTCTACCCGGGAATGCGCCTTCCGCTCAGGATCTTCGAGCAGCGTTACATGGACATGGCCAAGGCATGCCTCAAGCACGACTCGGCCTTCGGCGTATGTCTCATCCGCGAAGGCGCGGAAGTGGGCGCGCCCGCCGTGCCGGAGCCCGTGGGTTGCCTCGCGCGCATGGACGACTGGGACATGGCCACGCTCGGCGTGCTCCAGGTGACGGCGAAAGGCCTCGAGCGATTTCGCCTCGTCGCCACGCGGACGACGCCCTCGGGGCTGATCCTGGGAGACATCGAGCGCTTTTCCGTCGAGGGAGAGGTCGACGCCCCCGATCTCGCTCCGTGCGCCGCGTTCGTGCGCAAGGTCGTCGCTGCACTGGGTCCGGCCCGCTTCGCGCAACCTCTCCGGTACGACGACGCGAGCTGGGTCGGTTTCCGCGTCGCGGAGATCCTGCCGCTGCGCATGGAGGCCAAGCAGAAGCTGCTGGAGCTCACCGACCCGGCCGCGCGCCTCGAGATCCTGCACCGGTTCCTGCGCGAGCGGAATCTCCTGGCCTAGCCGCGGGCAGCGCGCGCACCAGCAGTTTCTTCACCGGCGCCGGCAGGGCCGCATCCCGCACCTGCGCCATTGGCAACCATGCCGCCTCCAGGATCGTCGCCCGCTTCCGGCCTCCCGCAACGCGCACCAGCCAGGGCGTGATGTCCAGCCGGAAATGGGTAAAGACGTGCGTGAAAGGCGCGAGTGCATCGACGGCGTCGACGCGAAGCCCGAACCGCTTCGCGACCCAGGCCTGCGGCTCGGAATCGTGGGGCGCCTCCGGCAGGCTCCATAGCCCGCCCCAGATGCCGGACGGCGGGCGCTTCTGGACCAGCACCGCGCCGCGCGAGACGATCGCGAACACGGCAATCCTGCGCTCGGGAGACGCCCGTGCCGCCTTGCGGCCGGGGAGAGAGTCGGTGCGCCCTTCCCGGAAGGCGACGCAGGTTCCGCGCACCGGGCACGCGGCGCAGGCGGGCTTCGCCCGCGCGCAGACCGTGGCGCCCAAGTCCATGAGCCCCTGGGTGTACGGCTCGACCGCTCTCCCGGGCACGAGCGAGTCCGCCAGTTCCCAGAGCCTCCTCAGCACGGGCGCGGCGTCGACGGCACCTTCCACGCCGAACTGGCGGGCGAGGACGCGCTTCACGTTCGCGTCGAGGATCGCGAGCGGCCTTCCCGTGGAAAGCGACACTATCGCCGCCGCCGTGGAGCGTCCCACGCCGGGCAGCGCGACGAGTCCTTCGAGGGACAGGGGAACGCGCCCTTCGTGGCGCTCGACGACCGCCTGCGCGGCGCGGTGCAGGTTGCGCGCCCGTGCGTAGTAGCCCAGCCCGCTCCACAGGCGCATCACGTCGTCGGAGCTTGCCGCCGCGAGGGTCGCCACGTCCGGGAACCGCGCGACGAAGCGCTCGAAGTAGGGAATCGCGGTCGCCACCTGCGTCTGCTGCAGCATGATTTCCGAGACCCAGATGCGGTACGGGTCGCGGGTGCGCTGCCAGGGGAGGTCGTGGCGGCCATGGCGACGCTGCCACGCCACGATGCGGGAGGCGAAAGTTGGGATCCGGGCGGGCATCGCGTGGAGTCGTGGAGCGGGTGAAGGGAATCGAACCCTCGTCGTAAGCTTGGGAAGCTTCTGCTCTGCCATTGAGCTACACCCGCGGCGAGGCGCCATTTTACCCGAGGTCCCCGCGGGCGGTCGCCCGCGCCGCCGGCGTCCGCGCGCGACCGCCCGCGCGCGCCAGGCGCCATCCGTCGCAAGGCGCCGCCGGGCCGGGGTGGCACGGGATAGGATGCTTCCCATGACCCGCCTCACCCCCGCTTTCACACCCGAGGAACGCGAGCGCCTGCTGCGGCAGCAAGCGTCCTCGCACCCGCTCGAGATGTTCCCGGTGTTCCGCCGATGGCCGCCCGGATTCGCGCGGGACGTGGCCTTCACCTTCATCTGGAACCTCGGCTTCACGGCGTTCTTCCTGCTCTCCGGCATCGTGCTGAACCACCAGCTTCCGTCCGCGACGACGGCGTGGATCACGTTCGTCATCGCCAACTGCATCGGCTACACCCTGCACTTCCTGTTCCATGTCGTCGGCTGGATGGGCCTGTCCGCCGTCCATCGCAGCGGGCGCGTGGCGGTCGCCGTGTACTACATGCTGCTCAGCACGGTCGGCGTCTTCCTCGGCTTCTGGATCGCCTCGCTGCTGCTGGGCAAGACCTTCCTGCCCAGCCTGGACGAGCCGCGCTGGCTCATCGCGATCGCGGTCACGAGCATGGTCATCTCGTCCGTTCTCGCGGTCGTCTTCTTCTGGCGCGGGCGCAGCGCGCTCGCCGAGGCGGCGCTCGAGCGCGAGCAGCGCCGGACGGCGGACATCGAGCGCGAATCGATGTTCGCCAACCTTCGCGCGCTTCAGGCGCAGATCGAACCGCACTTCCTCTTCAACACGCTCGCCAACGTGACGAGCCTCATCGACGCCGATCCTGCGAAGGCGAAGCACATGCTGGATTCCTTCATTCGCTTCCTGCGCGCCTCGCTCGCGGCGACGCGGCGCAGCGTATCCACCCTCGCCGACGAGTTCGCGCTGATGTCGGATTTCCTGGAGGTGCTGAAGGTGCGCATGGGCGATCGCCTGGCTGTCGACGTGAGCCTCCCCCCGGAGCTTGCTTCCCGCGAGGTCCCGCCGATGCTCCTGCAGCCGCTGGTCGAGAACGCCATTCGCCACGGTCTCGAGCCGAACGTCGAGGGGGGCCGGATCGGGCTGCGCGCGGGCCGCGAAGGCGACCGGCTGGTTCTCGAGGTGGCCGACACGGGCGTCGGATTCCGCGACACGACCACGGGCGCCGGGCTCGGCCTGGCGAACATCCGCGAGCGCCTGCGCCTCGAGCACGGCGAAGGGGCCCGCCTCACCATTCGCGAAAACGCCCCTCAGGGCACGATCGTCGCGATCGAGTTGCCGTGGGGGGCTCCATGAGCGAGGCGGCGCCGAAAGTGCTCCTGGCGGACGACGAGCCCGCGCTCGCGGAGTTCTTGCGCGAGCGGCTTGCCGCACTCTGGCCCGAGGCCACGCTGCTTCCCGTCGCGCGCAACGGCCTCGAGGCCCTTGCGGCGATCCGCGAGGACGAGCCCGACGCGGCCTTCCTCGACATCCGCATGCCGGGCCTCACCGGGCTGGAACTCGCCGCACGCATCGAAAGCCCCACCCATGTCGTGTTCGTCACGGCCTATGACCAGTACGCCGTGGAGGCCTTCGACCGCGATGCGGTCGACTACCTGGTGAAGCCGGTTTCCGACGAGCGCCTGCTGCGCGCCATCGAGCGCCTGAAGTCGAAGCTCTCCGCGCGCGAGGTGCCGCCGGGGATCGACGAGGTGCTTGCCCGCATCGCCTCCTCGCTGCCGGGCGCCGCCGGTGGCCACCTGCGCTGGGTGCGCGCCCTCAAGGGCGAGGAGGTCCACCAGATCGCCGTCGACGACGTCCTCTACTTCCAGGCCCAGGACAAGTACACGTGCGTGATCTCGCGCGACGGCGAGTCCCTCATCCGCATGGCGCTCTCGGACCTGGCGAAGCAGCTCGACCCCGCCACCTTCGCGCAGGTGCATCGCTCCACGGTCGTGAACCTGAACTTCGTGGCCTCCACGCGACGCGACCTGGGCGGCCGGGTCTTCGTGCGCCTGAAGGACGACCGGAAGTCCGAGCTTGCCGTTTCCCGGGCCTACGCCCACCTCTTCCGCCAGATGTGACACGGCGGAACCGTGACGTGCCGCCCCTTCGGGTTGGGGAGATCGCGCTTCCCCTGACTTGCCTCAAGGCGCGGCAGGTCGTCTCCCGCGATAGAATTCCCCCATGGAACTGTTGCTGAAGGTGAACGGCGCCGACAGGCGCTTCTCCCCGCCCCTTACCGTGGAGAAGCTTCTCGGCGAGCTGGGCGTCGAGGGCAAGAGGATCGCGATCGAGCGCAACGGGGAGATCGTGCCGCGCAGCCGCTACGCGCAGACCGAGCTGGCCAACGGCGATCGCCTGGAAGTGGTGGTCGCCGTGGGAGGCGGGTGATGGGCGACAGCCTCGTCGTCGCCGGCAAGGCCTACCGATCGCGCCTGCTGGTGGGCACCGGCAAGTACCGCGATTTCGAGCAGACGCGCGCCGCGATCGAGGCGAGCGGGGCCGAGATCGTCACGGTGGCCATCCGCCGCGTCAACATCGGCCAGAATCCGGGCGAGCCCAGCCTGCTCGAGGTGCTTCCGCCCTCCCGGTACACGATCCTTCCCAACACCGCCGGCTGCTACAGCGCCGAGGACGCGGTGCGCACGCTGCGCCTGGCGCGGGAGCTCCTCGATGGGCACGCGCTCGTGAAGCTCGAGGTGCTGGGCGATGCCGAAACGCTCTTCCCGAACATGCCGGAGACGCTCGTCGCGGCGAAGACGCTGGTGGCCGAGGGATTCCAGGTGATGGTCTATTGCAGTGACGATCCCATTCTCGCGCGCCAGCTGGAGGAGATGGGCTGCGTGGCCGTGATGCCGCTCGCCTCCCTCATCGGGTCGGGCATGGGCATCCTCAATCCCTGGAACCTGCAGATCATCATCGATCGCGCGAACGTCCCGGTGCTCGTGGACGCGGGCATCGGAACCGCCTCCGACGCCGCGGTTGCGATGGAACTGGGTTGCGACGGGGTGCTCATGAATACCGCCATCGCCGCGGCGAAGGATCCGGTACGCATGGGCCGGGCGATGCGGCTCGCGGTGGAGGCGGGGCGGGAAGCGTGGCTCGCCGGGCGGATGGCGAAGAAAC
>CXWK01014115.1_pt1 | contig 11589 bp, 11 predicted proteins | sample 590851 | NCBI WGS metagenome assembly CXWK01 (sample SAMEA3498364, study PRJEB10139) | wastewater metagenome | biome: wastewater treatment plant; material: activated sludge | place: Denmark | collected 2014-08-01
CGCTGGGCGTCGCTCTCCAGGCTGTCCCAACTATCGTAGGCGTCATAACGCTCATCGATGGCCAGGTTATAGCCGTATCGGTAGGCCGGGTCATAGTAGTCGAAATCGCGGCTGCCGTTGCCGAAGGCCGTGGTGAAGTGCTCGCGGAACGAGGGACTGAAGCTGGAGTAGTCGTCCTCAGCGTCGAAGGCGTCTTTCACGTCTTCCCAACCGCGGCGGATGGCATCCTTGAAGTCATCCCACGTGCCGCCGCCGGTGGCGCCCCGGCTTTCCCAATCGCGGCGCGCCTCGGCCTCCAGTTCTTCCCAGGTCCCGTAGTCGTCCCAGCGCTCGTCGACGGCCAGGTTGTAGCCGTAGCGATAGGCCGGGCCATACCAGTCGTACTGGCGACCGGATGTACCAAACGTCGTCTGGTAGTGCTGCCGGTAGCCGGTCTCGAAGTCGGCGTAGTCGGCTTCCATATCCACCGCGTCCTTGACGGCTTCCCAGCCGCGCCGGACGGCATCCTTAAAGTCATCCCACGCGCCGCGGGCGGCGTGCTCGCCCTGTTCCCAGGCCGTGCGCGCCTCGGTTTCCAGTTCGTCCCACGTCTCATAGTCACGGTAACGGGCGTCGTTGGCCAGGCTGTAGCCGTAACGATAGGCCGGGTCATAGAGGGTGTAATCGCGGCTGCTGCCATAGGTATCCTGGAAGTGCTCGCGAAAGCCCGGTGTATAGCCGGCGTAGTCGAGGTAGTTGCTGTACTTCATGCGGTCGCCTTCGATCTCGTTGCCCGACCAGGCGGACGATTGCGGGTCATAGCCGTGCCAGCCATCGGCGCGCCAGTATTCCGAGCGGCGCTGCACGTCCACCGGGGCGTGGTTGTTCATGACGGCCACAGCCTGCTGGGCGCGCTCGTCCTCGGTCTTCAGGCCCACCAGGATGCTGCCGCGGCGCACGCTCTCGGCATACAGTTCGGCCTCGTCCTCGGGCACGCCCCAGCTAACCAGCGCGCCGACCAGACCACCCACGGCCGCGCCCAGTCCCGCGCCGGCCAGTCCGGCCACCAGCGGCCCGGCGGCCAGCACCGGCCCAAAGCCGGGAATGGCCAGCACGCCCAGCCCCAGCAACACGCCGGTCAGGCCGCCGACCACACCGCCGGTGACGGCCCCAGCCGTCACGTCGTTGCTCAATGGTGTAGGCGTCAGGTCGTCTATCGTGTCGGTGGTCGTGTTCGCGATGGTGGTGTCGCCGTTGCTACCGGTCGTACCGGTGATTGACGCCGCCTCGGCGTCGCCCCAGCGGTCGGTGGCCATCAAGCTGATGTCGGCGCGATTAAACCCGGCCTGCACCAGTTCATTCACCGCCGCGCGGGCATCCTGAATGTCGTCATAAAGTCCAACAACTGTCTTCATCGTTTCTTTCTCCTTGTTACAGGGTCACTGTAGCGAGACGAGCGATTGGCTGGTCGCCCGGCTTTGCGCCGGGTAAGAGCCAACGGTTAGAAAACATAGGTGAAAAGCACCCAGAGCAGGGCCAGGCCAATCACCACGTAGAGCGCCCACATCCAGACCGGCACGACGCGTTTCGGCCTATCGTAGACCTTGATGGCATCCTGGTCCGCGGCCGGCTCCTCTAGTCGGGGCGGATCGCTTTCGTTCGACGGATCGTTGTAGGCACTCATGGCTTTCTCCTAATCTTCTGCCTTTTGTGGTCGTGCCCCATCGGGCGGGTTACTCATCACGCATCGACGGGCGACCATAGGCGGTCTGTTATCATCTGTACAGTACGATGAGACGGCTGCGAACTCCATAGGCCACAGATATACCAGGGCACACAGACGCGGTATATCCTGGGGGAAGGGGACACAGAGTTACACGGAGGAACACGGAGAGCACGGAGATTGGTTGTTTCTCCGTATAACTCTTCTCTCTAGCTGAATATGCCCGCGGCGGCCAGGCTGTCGTGGATGGCGTAAAGCATGACGCCGGCGGCGACGGCCAGGTTGAGCGAGCCGGCGCGGCCGTGCATAGGCAGGCGCACGAGATCATCACAGGCGGCGGCCTGGGCCGGGGACAGCCCCTCGCGCTCGCTGCCCAGCAGTAGGATGAGCGGCGGTGTATAGGCCGCGTGGCGATACTCGGTTCGGCCACGCGCCGAGGTGCCGACGAGCCGATACCCCTCGGCCCGCGCCCACGTGAGGAAGGCGTCAAACGGGGCGGCGACCGGCGGCAGGTGGAAGACCGTGCCCATACTGGCCCGCACGGTCACCGGGTGATAGGCATCGACGCCGCCATCGAGCAGCAGCAGCCCGGACGCGCCCACAGCGTCCACGGTGCGCAGGATTGTGCCCACGTTGCCGGGGTCTTGTGGCGCGACGATGGCCGCCAGCCAGGGGAAGTCAGCCGCGCTCAGGCCGGCCAGCGCCGGGCGGCGCGGCCGGACGACGGCCACTAACCCCTGAGGGTTGTCCTTCCCGGCCACGGCGGCCATCACCTCGGCCGTCGTCTCCAAGACGCGGACGCCGTCCGTCTGGGCGCGGGCCACCAGGTTGCGGCCGAAGTCGCTCGCCAGCAGGTCGGGCGCGTGGAGCAGCGAGACCAGTTCCACGCGACCGGCTTGCGCCGCGGCCAGCGCTTCGCCGACGTGGAAGATACCCTCGGCCAGACACAGGCCGCTGGCGTCGCGCTCCTTGCGGCGGCTCAGGGCGCGCAATTGCTTGATGTGGGGGTTGGCGGGGCTGGTGATGCGCACGGGCGGCATGGCCGCATAATAGCCCGACCGGAGCCGGCGCGCACGCTCCTTGTCGCGAGTTGGTTACCCGCGTCTTCCCGCGCCGCTGCGCACGTGAGGAAGGACGGCCATGCTAAATCTGGAAGCCGCCGCGAAACGGCACGACCTTGTAGCTCAGATCGGTGACGAACTTCTCCAACTCGGTGTTCAGGTCATCCCACAGATCGCTTTCCAGCAGGCGATCCATGGTCTGGCGGTTGTCGCAGACGAAGCCGACGAGCCGGTTGGGCGCTTCGCCATAGGCCGTGTGCCACGCCTCGCTCATCTGCAGACCCATGGACTGCAACGCGGGCACGTACTGGCCCATAACGAACTGGTAGTACTCCTGCAACGTGTCCTGATTGACGTCATATTCGACCAGTAGCTTGACGGCGTTTTCGTCCATAGCACGACTCCTGACCAATATTCTAAGTCGTTGCCGGGGACAATGCCAGAGACGGAGGCGTTATTCTCATCAATCTGCCTCACGACGCCCGGACGTCAAGACCGGCTATAACCTGCTATAATAAGAGCATGAATCGTCTGGCAAACGTGCGCGAAGGGCGGGGGGAGGTTGATGCAGAGAGCCTGCGGCTGCTGCGAAACCTGACCGTGATGGAGGGCCTCGCCCACTATCTCGCCCACTTCGAGGAGTTCGAGACGGCGCTTGACGACAATACGCTGGTCGCCGGCTACCGCAGTCTGCGCGGGCCTGTCTAGGCAATCCCACGCAGCCGGTCGCGCCTGTTTACGTCCGGCGCTAACTTCATGTACAATGGGCCATGTTAGCCCACGCCCTCAAGGAGTTCTTTGATGCACGATTGCCGAAGTTCACTTTACTGCATTCTGCCGCCCTACATGCTGCGCAACATTGTCGAGAATGGGACGGTGGAGCAACGGCAGCAGGCGCTGCGCAACATCGTCTCGGCCGAGGCCATCCGCGTGCAGCGCGAGGTCGCCAGCAAGGAAGGCCCGCCGGAAGTGCTCATGGAGGCAGTCGGCGGGCTGGAGCGCATCATCTTCAGCGCCCAGAATGGCGGTTCGCTGCCGGGCACGCAGGTGCGAACCGAGGGTGGCCCACCCACCGGCGACCCGGCATCAGACGAGGCGTATGACGGCGCGGGCGCGACCTACGCCCTGTTCAGCGACATCTTCAACCGCAATTCGATTGACGGCAACGGCGCGCGGCTGGACTCGACTGTCCATTACCGCGTCGGCTATGATAACGCCTTCTGGAACGGGCAACAGATGGTCTACGGCGACGGCGACGAAGACCTGCCCGTGGCCCAACGGCTGTTCAACCGCTTCACCATTGCCATCGACATCATCGGCCACGAATTGACCCACGCCGTGACGCAATTCACGGCCAACCTGATCTATCAGGGCCAATCGGGCGCGCTGAATGAGTCCATGTCCGACGTGTTCGGGTCGCTGGTCAAGCAGCGCGCGCTGGGCCACACGGCGGCCGACGCCGACTGGATCATCGGCGAGGGCCTGTTCACGGCCAACGTCAACGGCACGGGCATCCGCAACATGAAGCAGCCGGGCACGGCCTATAACGACCCGGTGCTGGGCAAAGACCCCCAGCCGGGCCACATGCGCGACTACGTGCAGACCCAGGCCGACAACGGCGGCGTCCATATCAACTCCGGCATACCCAACCGGGCATTCTTTGTCACAGCGTACAATATCGGCGGCTCCGCGTGGGAGAAGGCGGGGCAGATCTGGTACGTCACGCTCAGTAGCAAACTCAGCCAATCGACCAACTTCGCCACGGCCGCGGCCAAGACCTACGAAGCGGCGCGCGATCTCTACGGCCAGGGTAGCCTGGAGCAACAGGCCGTCAAGGCGGGTTGGGCCGAAGTCGGCATCGACGTGGAGCAAGGCAGCGATCCGGGCGACGGCGGCGGTATGCCCGGTTGCGCCTCGACACTCATGGGATTGCTGCGGTCACTGGTCGGACCGCGGCGCTAGAGGAGAAGCGCGACCACGGAGGTTTGTCCGTCATGAAGATTTACTTCGAGCGCAGTGGTGGGTTTGTGGGCCGGGAACTGTCCACTTTTGTCAACACTGAGGAAATCCCCCCGGAGAAAGCTCTGCGGCTGCTGGAGATCGTCGAAGACGTCGACTTCTTCACGCTGCCGGAGTGGAACAACGGCAGTCTGGAGAGCGTCCTGGGCGGCGACCAGATGAAGTACAAGGTCACGGTCGAGGTGGCCGGGGTGCAGCACACCGTGGAGGCCAGCGACACAAGCGCTCCGCCGCGGCTGCAACCATTGCTGTCGGAGTTGTCGCGCTGGGCGCACCAGCCGGAGCAGCCAGACCTGTCCGGTCAAACCTTCTAATCAGAAATCGGGTTTCGCAGAGCGCACTCCTCTGCGTCGAAACCGGGTTGATCCTCTGCGCCGAAACCCGGTTTCTATTAGCCTGCCTAAACAGCCGCCACCAGCCGCCCGGCCGGCTCAGGTTGCCGCGGCGACCAGGGCCGTTCGGGACGTGTGGATCTGGCCGCGGCAGTCAGGTCCCGCTCACTGCGCACGTCTGGCTCATCCAGCCGGGCGAATAGCTCGCGGGCCACACCGGCCACGGCCCATTCGTGCGACCACGCCGCCAGCGCGGCCTCGTCGGCCAGCCCGGCCACGTAGACGACGGCCGCGTGGCCCATCGCCGCCGGCGCTGGCGCCTCGGCCATCGTCCCCAGGTGTAACACAACGTCATACCCCTCGGCCATGAGCACGTCAATAATCTCGGCCAGGCGGCGCTCGTCCGGCGCGTCGTGGCCCAGGGGTGACGGCGTGAAGGGGGCGGGGATCACTTCCAGGCCGAAATGTACCCGCTGGCTGACGCGCCGCACACTCCCGGTGGTCACGGCTTCGCCGGTGTCGTGCAGCAGGATGCGCACGTTGGGACCGCCGGAGAGCTGGAGTTGCGCGTCGATGCTGCCCGCGGGCAGTTCCATGTCGATCAGCATCACCGGCCGCCGGCCGCCCAGGGCGCGTGCCTCAGCCAAGCGCACGGCGGCCGCGGCTGACCCCGCCCGGCGATGCGCCCCGGCCACGCAGACAACACGCTCGGCGTCGGTCTCGCCGGCTGCGCTCTGGCCCAGGATCGCCCGCAGGTAAGCGGGCAGTTGCTCCGTCTGGAATGGCTTGGCCAAGAACTCGGCCGCGCCCAGCTTGAACGCCCGCCGCCGGAAGTCCCCGTTGCAGGAGGCGGACAGGAAGACGACCGGCATGGCGGCTGTGCGCGGGTCGGCCTTCAGCCGGCGGCAGACCTCATAGCCGTCCATGCCGGGCATGACGACATCGAGCACCACGGCATCGAACGGGCGCTCGGCCAGCGCGGCCAGCGCCGCGGGGCCGTCGGCGGCCGTGGCCGTGTCGAAGCCGGCGCGGCCGAGGTGTTTGCTCAACAGGAAGCGCAACGGCGCTTCATCATCGACGATCAGGATTCGTTTGGTACTCTGACTCATTATTGCTAGTCCAGCGCTTTAGCGCGCTCTTCAGCCTGCGTGGGTTCAAGGCCGCCCTAAAGCGCTCACCTATAGACCTTAGTACGCTCTTTGTTCGTTGTTCAGCGCGTTAGCGCGCTCCTTCAGCCTGTGTGGGTTCAAGACCGCTTTGAAGCGCTCAACGACAATAAATCGGCGCACAGCGGTTATCTGAGAGGATAATAAGCGGCTCCGGTTACAAGGTGTCTTAAGATGCCGGCCCGCCGCGAGGTGCGTCCGTGCCCGCATTCTGTTATCGTTGGCTCTATGACCCAGAGCATTGAGTTCAGCATTGGCGCGGACGGCATCGCCCTGTTGCGGGTCAACCGGCCTGCGGCCCGCAACGCGCTGACCTGGAGCGCGCAAGAGGCGTTCGCTCGCGCCGTGCGCGCGGCGCGCGACTCGGCCGCGACGCGGGCGCTGATCATAACCGGCACGGGCGAGGCGTTCGTCTCCGGCGGCGATCTGAAGGAGTTGGCCGGCCACCCCGAAGCGGCGGCCGGCGAACGGCTGAACCGGGTCATGAGCGACGCGCTGGCCGGTCTCATCGCCCTGCCATGCCCGGTCATCGCCGCCGTGAATGGCGACGCGATCGGCGGTGGCTGTGAGATTCTGACCGCCTGCGACCTGCGACTGTCGACCGCCCACGCCCGTTTCGCCTTTCGTCAGGTGCACAACGGCCTGACGACCGGCTGGGGCGGCACGAGCCGGCTGGTGGCCCTCATCGGCCAGAGCCGGGCCATGGAACTGCTGCTGACCGGCCGGATGATCGACGCCGCTGGCGCTTACGACCTGGGCCTGATCCACCGTGTGCTGCCCCCCGCCGGCGACCCGCTGGCCGCCGCCTACGCCTGGGCCGGGGAGTTGCTGCGTCTGCCGCGGCGGGCGCTGGCGGCTACGAAGACCCTCGTCCACGCCGCGGCCCACCTGCCCCCGGCCGACTGCGACCGGCTGGAGGCGCAACTGTTCATCAATCTCTGGCCGTCGCCCGACCACCTCGAGGCGATGGACGCCTTCGCCCACAAGCGACCGCCCGTGTTCAACGACGGTTAACCGACCATGACCAACCTCTATGACCCCATCGCCCGCTACTATGACCTCAGTCATAACGATCTGACCGAGGACATCCCCTTTCTGCTGGAGATGGCGCAAGCGGCAGGCGGGCCGGTGCTGGAACTGGGCTGCGGCAGCGGGCGGCTGTTGCTGCCGATAGCGCGGGCCGGGCTGGCCATCACGGGCGTCGATAATTCGCCGGAGATGCTGGCGAGGGCCGAGGCGCGGCTGGCGGCCGAGCCGGCGGACGTGCGCGCGCGGGTCTCATTAGTGGCGGGCGACATGAAAGCGCCGCCCCTACCCGACGGGGAGCCGTTCGCGCTGGCCGTCTTTGGCTACAACACGTTCATGCACCTGGACGAGATGGGCGCGGCGGCGGCCTTGCGCCACCTGCGGCCCCGTCTGCGCCCCGGCGGCCGGCTGCTCATCGACGTGGATAACCCGCTGGCCCTGGCCGCCGCCGGCGACGACCCCGACTTCACGCTGGAAGATGAACTGGTGGACGAGGCGACCGGCGAGACGCTGCGCCAGTTCACCGCCTATGAGTCCGTGCCCGGCGAGCAGGCGGTCGACGTGACCTGGGTCTACGAGTCGGACCGCGGCCGCCCGTCGCTGAAGGCCCGGCTGCGCTACCACTACCTCTACCCGCACCAGTATGACCTGCTGCTGGGGCTGACCGGCTTCCGGCTGGCCGGGCTGGGCGGCGGCTACGAGGGCGAGCCGTTCGACGAGGAGAGCGATCGGCTGATTGTGGTGGGGGAGGCGGTTGGGGGATGAGGGATGAAGATTAGGCCAGGTCAGCGATCTTCCTGATCAATTTATGTCAAGTAGTAACCCTAAACCAGCCACCGCCTGCCTAAATGCCTCCAACTGCCCGGCGCGAATGACCACGGCCAGCTCGCCCAGGCTCTCGGTGATGAAGTCGCGCGTCTTTGGGTTGGCGCGCAGCGTTTCCAGGATGGCCGGATCGCCCACGCGCAGGACGACGACCGGCTGGAGCCGTCCCTCCACGCCGCGCTCGGCCCACCGGGTGATGCCCCGGCGCACACTGGCCGGCAGGGGACGGCCANNATCATCCGCTCCGGGGTGATGCCCTGCTCCTGGGCCTGGGCCAGCGACGACGGCACGAGCCGATAGCGATACGGCTTTCCCGGCGTGAATGGCTCCGGGTCGGCGATGCGCGCCGCCTGGAAGCGCTCGTAGCGGCCGGCGTTGTGGGGCACCAGCAGCACACCCTCCGGCTGGACGATGAGCGGTACGCGCACTTCGTCGGCTGCCGGCGGCTCGTCGCCCAGCCAGGCCAGCGCCCGCGGCGTAAAGCGATAGACCGACAATTCCGGGTGCTCGGTGGCCGACAGTTCAACCATACCCAGCCAGTAGAGCGGCCCGCGCAGCAAAAAGCGCAGTAGCCGCCCCTCGACCTGGTCCCAGTTCTCGAAGCCGCTCAGGTAGAGCCGCGTCTCGGCGTCGCGCAGATACCACGTCTCGTAGTTGCCGTCGGGCCGCTGGAAGTCGGGGTCTTGCCCACGGATGACGGCCGTCACGTCGGCCAGACGATACCATTGCGTATCGGTCGGCAGCACGTCCAGCAGGGCGGTGCGGGCCGGCAGCGGGTCGTTGTGCCATGTCTCACTGTCGCTGACCAGCCCGGGCGTGTGGCGCAGGTCGTTCCACCCACTGCGGCTCCAGGCGTCGACGAGGGCGCGCACCTGGGCCTCGCGGCTGTGCTGGAGCCACTCCTGGGCGGCGCGCGTCGGCCGCAGGGTATCGTCGGCGCGGCGCAGCAGCCCCATCTCCGTCGCCAGGGTCAGCAGCAGCGAGCGCCGATCGCGGTCGGGATTCATCAGCAGGCCATCGAGATCGGGCAGGCGTTCCGGGTGCAGCCCGGTGCGTTGGGCCAGCGCCAGAAGCGTGGTCAGATCGTCCACGGCATCGGTCAGGGCGGGGCGAGTCTCCTCCGGCGGTTCCACGGCGCGGAGGGCCGGAGCGTCCTTGTCGCGTGGGGCAGTGGGCGGCGGGCCAAAGCGGGCTAACAGCTCCTGGGGCACGTAGTAGAACTCCAGCATACCCTCGGCCGTCTGGTCAAAGCCCCGATAGAGGAAGCCGCGATACCACAACGCCTCGGCCGGGCTGACGGGGTCGAGCCACGGCTCTTCGCGCTCCAGCCGCCCCGGCCCCATCAGCCGCACTTCGCCGTGGTCGCGGGCGAAGACGGCCACCGGGGCGCGACCGCCCTGGCGCACCAGATCGGCCAGGGCCGCGGCCTCTTCCGGCTCCAGGTATTCCACTTCTTCTATGAGATCGACGCCGGTCAGCGCCTCGGTCAGCGCAGCCACGGCCTGGGGTTTGTCGGTCCCGGTCAGGTCGAGGCTCAGCCATTCGCCGATGACGCGCAGGACGATAAGCTCATGATCCAGCAAAGCCTGTTCCAGTGTACGCATATGAGCCTCAGACCATCACGTCCAGCGCCGCGGGCAGGCTGGTAATGGTCACCTGGTGGACGTCATCTTTGGGATAGGCAAACATCTCGCCATCGAGATAGATGGGCATGGGCGACGACGAACGGGCGACGATTTGCCGGTTCTGGCGCATGGTCACGTGGCGCGAGGTGACATGGGTGCCCTTCATGACCCGCGTCAGCATGTAAAGCATGGTCAGGCGGCCGACCGGATTGCATAAACAGGTGTCGATACGGTCGTCGTCCCAGCGAGCTCCGGGCGTCATCAAGAAGCCGCCGCCGCCGCGCGGGCCAACCCCGGCATAGAGGAATAGCGCTCGCTGGTTGACGGTCTCGTCGTCGAAGCTCAGGGACATGTAGGGTGTTTCGTAGTAGAAAGCGATAGTCTGCAACACGGCCGTCAGGTACATGGCGAAGCCCTGGATGCGCGAGATCGTCTCCGTGCGCATGACCACAATGGCGTCGAAGCCGATGCCCAGGTTGTTGTGGAAGACGCCGCTGCGACCGCGGTCGTCGACGATGCGCCCCAGGTCAATGGTCTGCCGCGCGCCGGTGAAGATGCGCTGGACGGCCTCTTCCGGCTTCTCGCGGATGCCCAGCCCGAACGCCAGGTCGTTGCCGGAGCCGATGGGCACGATGCCCAGCGGCAACGACGCCCGCTCGCCGTCGCCCACCAGGCCGTTGACGACCTCGTGCACCGTGCCGTCGCCGCCGGCGGCCACGACCAGGTCATACCCCTCGGCCGCCGCCGTGGCCGCAAGTTCTGTGGCGTGGCCCGGATGGCGCGTGGGGGCGATGTCCAGCTCGCCATAGCGCCGGCCCAGGGTGTCGATCATGTCCGTTTGCTCGCGCGCCCGTCCCCTGCCCGACCGCGGATTGATGATGACCTTGACGCGCATGTCGCTTTACACCCCTACTTAGTTATGTTATACTGACCACGCTTATTATGTTACGTCAAGTTGCTCCGTCCGGCAAGACAGGAGCAGGCGGCCAAAGACGTGCTTCCCGACGGGCGGCGCCGCGGCCGTGGAGGAGTTAGACTCATGGGTGCGGACGAATTTATCGTCAACGGCGACGACGCAGCCTCCGCGGCACGGACTACGCCGCCGGCCGATGCCAACAACCGCACATTTCTGGTGTTGGCCTCGTTGATGACAGGCACGCTGCTACTCCTGTCGCTCTTCGCCGTCGGCTCTTTGCTGCTGAACGACGCCACCGGGCGGGCGCAACAGATCGCCACTATCGAATCGCAAAACGTGGTCATCCTGGCCACCAATGCGGCGGTGACGGAGACCATCGCGGCGATGGCAGTGGAGGCCACGACCCGCGCCGAGGCCATTGCCGCGGCGTTGACGACGCCCGATGAGGCCGGCGCGCCGGGAGTGACGACCGAGACCGCGGCTCCGGAGGCGACAGCGGAAGACGCCACACCCGCGGCCGAAGCGACTGACGCCGTGACCGAGCAAGATGCTACGGCTGAGGCCGATGCCCAATCCGCGACAGCCACTGTAGAATTTGCCCCGACGTTGGCGGCTTTGGAGACAGTGGCCGCCGATCCGACGCTGGCCGCCGTGGCAACCTCAGCCGCCGACCCCGCGCAAGCCACGGCGACGGCCGCGGCGGTTGAGACTGTGGCCGCCGATCCAGCGTTGGCCGCCGCGGCGACGGCGGCGGCTGACATCGCCCCCGCCTCGACCGAGAGCGCCGGGGCCACGTCTGTGGCGGCGACGCTGGCCGCCGACCCGACTGGGGCAGCCGCGGCTACGTCGGCCGTGACGACGCTGGCCGCCGACCCAACACTGACCGCCGCGGCGACGGCTGTGGCGAGCGCCGCTGG
>CXWK01005495.1_pt1 | contig 11582 bp, 11 predicted proteins | sample 590851 | NCBI WGS metagenome assembly CXWK01 (sample SAMEA3498364, study PRJEB10139) | wastewater metagenome | biome: wastewater treatment plant; material: activated sludge | place: Denmark | collected 2014-08-01
CTGCATCCAGGAAGGATAGAGGGCAGGATCAGACCGCTACCCACACGAAAGCCTGAAGCCCCTGAAAACTTTCCCGCTCCTTCTCGCCTGCGGAGCCGTTGCTGCCGCCGTTTCCGGAATCAGTTTCCTCCTCCTGCGCCCGGGCGAGGAGGTGGCGTGGGGAGTTGCGAATTCCAATTCGGACCTCGCTGCGTTGCAGGGTGAGCTCGCAGCAATTCGCGCACAGAACGAATCCCTGCGGAAGGATCTCACGGACCTGCGCCTCTCGGCATCGGTTCCGAGCGTGAGCCGCGAGACGGCGCTCGACGATCTCGTAGCGCGTGCAGTCGCCGAGTGGATGGCGCAGCATGACGCCGAGCAGGGACTACTGAGCGTAGACGGTCTGGGGACTGGCGCAACGGAAGCTTCCGCCTTCGTCCCCGAGCAAGCACTGAGTGGCTTGCTCGATCCTTTCCTCACTTGGGAGAAACGCGAAGGCATCTGGAAAGCCGCGCACGAGGCCGGGCGCACCGAGGAACTCATCGCTCAGATCGAGGCACTCGCGAAGGCCGATCCGAAGAACGTCGCGCTGCAGTTCGAGCTCGGCAATGCCTACCTTCAGCCGATCATCCAGGGTGAAGTCAGTGGCATGGATGCCGGCACTTGGTCCGCGAAGGCGGACAAGAGCTTCGACGCCGTACTCAAGCTCGACGAAAACCACTGGGACGCCCGCTTCAGCAAGGCGATCTCCTACAGCTTCTGGCCGCCGATCTTCGGCAAACAGCAGGCCGCGATCGATCACTTCGAGATCCTGGTCTCGAAGCAATCCAACATGACGCCGCGTCCTGAGTTCTCGCAGACCTATCTCTACCTCGGCAACATGTACGAACAGGCCGGCAACGCCGCCAAGGCCAGGGAAGCCTGGAATCTCGGCCTCTCCGCCTTCCCGCAGGACCGGGAACTGCGCGCGCGGATGGGACTGCAGTAATCCTTCCTCAACCGCGGCGATGACGCCAACGGTCGAGTGCCACCGCGGCGACGATGATCGCGCCGATCAGGATCTCTTGCCAGTAGTTCTCGACTTGCGCGAGGTTCATGCCGTTGGCGAGAAAGGCCATCAGGAAGGCGCCGATCATCGCGCCAAGCATGCCGCCCTCGCCGCCGGAGAGGCTCGCACCTCCGATCACGCAAGCGGCGATGATGTCCAATTCGAGCCCGACCGCGGCCGTGGGCTCGCCGACGGAAAGCCGACCGAAGAGCATCGCGCCGGCGAGTCCGGCGAAGGCACCGTTGAGCACGTACACGCGGGTCAGCGTGCCGGGCACGTTCACGCCGCACAAGCGCGCCGTTGCCTCGTTGCTGCCAATCGCGACGACGTGCAAGCCGAAGGGCGTACGACGCAAGACCGCCGCCATCAGCGCAGCGAGCGCCAACAGGATCCACAATCCCGGCGGCAGGCCGAGCCAGGCGTCGGTGGAAGATTTACTGACCAATTCGGGCAGCCAAGAGGCGGGGGCGTCAATTTTCTGGCCGCCGGTGATGCGCTTGGCGGTGCCGCGCGCCACCCCCATCATCCCAAGGGTCGCGATGAAGGGCATGATGCGCAGCCGCGCAATCAGGAGACCGTTCAGCAAGCCGCAGAACGCGCCGGTGAGGATCGCGGCGAGGATTGCAGCGAGCGCCGACCAACCCGCGTTGAGCGCAGCAGCGGCAGCCACCGAGGCCAAAGCGATCACCGAACCGATCGAGAGATCAATGCCGCCCGAAACGATCACGAAGCTCATGCCGATCGCGCCGAGCCCCACGACGACCGTTTGCGTGCTGACGGTGCGAAAGTTGTAGAGCGTGGGGAAGGAATCCGGGACGAGCGCCGCAAAGAGCACCACCACGAAGAGGAGCCCGAGAAAAGGTGCGAGCAGGGCGCGGATGCGGTTCATGCGGCTTCTCCGCGCGTTGCGGCAGCGAGCAGGGATTCTTCGCTCCATGCTTCGGTCTCGCGCGCCGGCCCGAGCAAGCCGCGGTGCATCACCGCGATGCGATCGCAGACGCCGAGCAGTTCCGGCAGGTAGGAGGACACCATCAGCACCGCCTTGCCGGCAGCGGCGAGGTGGCCGATCAAGCGATAAATTTCGGCCTTGCTGCCGACATCCACGCCACGCGTCGGTTCGTCGAGCAAGAGCACCTCGGCTTCCTCGTGCAGCAACCGCGCCAACGCAACCTTCTGCTGATTGCCGCCCGAGAGCGCGTCCACCCTCTGCGCGGGTCCGGCGGTTTTGATTCCCAATTCCGCCGTTCGGAGCGCGGCGGCTTCCGCTTGCGCGCGCCGGCTCAGCCAGCCCCAGCGCGTCATCGGACCGAGGCGCGAAAGCGTGACGTTGTCGGCGACCGAGAGCGAGAGCGCGAGCCCCTCCAGCTTGCGATCCTCCGACAGCAATCCCAGCGGCGGCAGCGGCACGCAGCACAGCCGCACCGTGCCGCTGCGCACCGGGTCGAGTCCGCGCACCGCGCGCAGCATCTCGGTGCGGCCTGCGCCGACCAGACCGGCGACACCGAAGATCTCGCCGCGTCGGAGCGTCAACGAAACCGAGCGCGGCAGATCCGCGCGCGCTCCCCCGCCACCGGCGAGCTCCCGAAGCTCCAGCACGGCGTCGCCGGGTTGATGCGGCACACGCGGATAAGCCTCCTCGAGATTGCGGCCGACCATCGCGCGGATGAGTTCCGCATCGCTGCTGCGGCCGACTTCGCCACGCGCGACGGTTTCGCCGTCACGCAGCACGGTGTAGCGGTCGGCGATCTCGCGCACCTCCTCCAAGAAGTGGGAGATGTAAATCACCGTGACGCCCTCCGCCTTCAGCCGACGCACAGCGGCAAAAAGTCCGGCGACGTCCTCTCGCGACAAGGAGGAGGTCGGCTCGTCCATCACCAACAGTCTTGCGCTACCCGCGAGTGCACGCGCGACCTCGACCAGTTGACGCTGGCCCGGTCCGAGGCTCGCGACCAGCGCCTCGGGTGGGAGATCGGCGCGCGCGAGCAACGCCGCGGCGCGTTGCACGCCCTGGTGCATGGCGCCACGGTCGAGCAGGAGTCCGCGACGCGGCTCGCGGCCGAGGAACACGTTCTCCGCGACGCTGAGGTGCGGCGCCAGGCTGAGCTCCTGATAGATCATCGCGACGCCGCGCGCCCGCGCCGCCGCCGGGCCGCCCGGCATGTATTCCTCGCCATCAAGTTGCATCACGCCAGCGTCGGGACGCAGTGCGCCCGAGAGCATCTTCATCAGCGTGGACTTTCCGGCGCCGTTCTCACCCACCAACGCGTGCACTTCACCGACCGCCGCCTCCAGCTCCACTCCGCGCAACGCCTGCACCCCGCCGAAGGACTTGCACACGCCGCGCATGCGCAGACGGGGCGCGTTCATCATTTCAGCCAGCGGTCGAAATCGAGGTGAATGAGCTCGCGGATCGCCGGCGTGTCCAGATTGTCCTTGGTCGCCACCACCGTGCCAGTGTCCACCAGCTTCGGCTGCGGCTTGCCAGTGAGATGATCCGCCATCGCTTGCACGCCCATCTGGCCCATCCTGAAAGGATTCTGGAGCACGAGCCCGTGCAGATGCCCCGCGCGCAGACCTTCGAGCAACTTCTCGGTGGCGTCGAAGCCGACCACGCGAATGCTGCCGGCACGCCCCGAATCCTGCAGCGCGCGCAACATGCCGAAGGTGGTCGGCTCGCAGGCGACGAAGATGCCGTCAATCTGCGGATGGGCATTGAGCAGGTTCTCCGCGGTCGCGTAGCAGGACTCGGTGGTCGAGCCGCCGTACTGATTGGCGGAAATCACCTCCAGCCCCGGAAACTCGGCGGCGAGCGTCGCGAGAAAGCCGATCTCGCGCTGCATGGTGCTGCCGGAGCCCTCGAAGTAGCGCATCATCAGCACGCGACCCTTGCCATCGAGCAGTTCCGCGAGCGCGCGCGCGCCCACCACGCCGCCCTGGTAGTTGTCGGTGCCGATGTAGCTGACCTTTCCTTCCCAATCGATGGGACTGTCGATCACCACCACCGGGATGCCTTCTTTCACGGCCTCCTCCAACGGTCGCACCAGCGCCACGTTGTCCGACGGTGCGATCACGATGCCGTCCACACCGCGCGAAATCGCATCTTCGACCACGCGGATCTGCGCGTCGCGGTCGTCGTCCTTGCTCGGACCCTTCCAATAGATTTCGACGTCCGCGTCGCGCGAACCCTGCACCGCTCCGGCATGGATGCTCTTCCAGAACTCGTGCGTGGTGCCCTTCGGAATTACCGCGATCAAGGGTCGGCCGTCATCGGCCGCTTTGCCGCAGGCGGCGAAGCCGAGCGCAGCGAGTGCGAGGATCCGCATCCAGGGCGTCTCGTGCATGCTCAGGCCTCGGTCGGCGTCGCGGTGCCCAGACACTCGCTGATGCGCGCCGCTGCGGCGCGCAGACTCGTGACGAGACGGTGTTCATCCGTGGAGGATTGCACCGAACCGAGCCGCGGCACGGTCAAGGCGGCGATCGCGCGTCGCTCGTGATCCAACACCGGTGCGCTGAAGTCCACGATGCCCGGATGCAGATTGCTCTCCTGGCGATGAAATCCTTTGGTCGCGACCTCGCGGAGCAGGGCTTCGAAGGATGTGCGCTCGGCCGCCGGCGCTGAGCCTGTCTCCATCCAGGCCGCGCGAGTTTCCGCGGGTTGGAAGGCGAGTAGCGTGCGTCCGGAGCAGGAATCTCGCAATGGCGCATGCGCACCGATTCGCACGGAGAAACCCGTGAAGCCGGGGCAGTCGGATTGCGCGACGATCAGAGCGGCAGCGTCGTGGCGAACGGCGAGGTGGCAGGATTGCTCGGCCTCGCGTGCGAGTCGCTCCATCTCGGGAATCGCGCAGGCCAGCAGGCGCTTGGTCGGCGGATGCCGGTGTGCAAGCTCGTAGAGCTTGTGGGTGAGCATGTATTGCTCCGGGCGGGGTCCGCGCACCAGATAGCCCCGTCGCTCCAGCGCCGCCAGCATGCGAAAGATTTCACCGCTGGTGCGCTCCAGACGCTGGCCGACCTGCGCCAAGCTCATGGGCGCACTCTCCGCCGAGAGGAGTTCAAGGATGTCGAGGCCCTTCTCCAGCGCCGGTGCGGAGTACTTGGGGCGATCTTCGGAGTCAGTCTTTCGGCCGGGCATGGATTCCAGCATACTGTTGCGCCCATAAAAAGCACTGATGAAAGACGTGCGTGACCTCTAAAAGGCGGTCGGCTAGGCTGGAGGGAGATCATGCGGGTCGATGCCCATCTCCACTGTTGGAATCGCCTTCACGGCCGCATCGGCCGGGATGGCAGGGTGGAGTCCTTGGGTGGCGGCCGATTGCGCGTGGCCGGGCGCGAAGTGCGCGGCATGCCAGCCGAGCTGCTCGACGGACGCGCGACCGCGGAACACGCGCTCGCCGTCTTCGACGCGCACGGGGTGGACGCTGGCGTGCTGGTGCAAGAGTATCTGGACGGCGAGCAGAATCACTACAGTCTCGAGCTCATGCGGAAGCATCCTGAGCGCTTCTTCGCCTATGCACTACCCGATTTCTTCCTGCCGCCGGAAGCACTCGCAGTGCAGTGTTTGAGCTTGCTCGACGACGGCTTTCGCGGATTGAAGTACTGCGGCGGGCATCTACGCGGCGAGACCACGCTCGACCATCCGGCTTTGATGCCGGTGCACGAGCGACTCCAGAAGGAGGAAGGATTCTGGTCGTGGGACTTCTGCGAAGGCGAGGAGCAGGTGCCCGCGGCCGAGCGCGTGCTCGCGGAGTTTCCGGCGTTGCGTGCCGCCATCGGTCACTTCGGCATGCCGACCCGCGGCGGCTGGCCCGCGCAGCTCATGCTCGCGCGGCATCCGAATCTGCGCATCGAGACCGGCGGAATCGTTTGGCTCTACCGGGACGAGGGCTGGCCCTTCGCCCGCGCGCAGGGCGCCATCGCGCACGCGCGCGACCTGCTCGGTGCGGAGAAGCTGATGTGGGGCAGCGATTGGCCGCGCACCATGTGCGATTTCTCCTACGCGGAAGCGCTCGGATTCCTTACCGAATCCCCACTTTTCACTCCGCGTGAGAAAGCGCAGATCCTCGGCGACAACGCGGCCACGTTCTATTCTTTCCCAGTTCCGACGCGCGCGCGGGACCCGCTTCCTCCGATCACCGCTCTGGGATGAACGGCGCCGCCAAGGAACCCTGGTTCGTGACCGGCGCGGGCGGCTGCATCGGCGCCTGGGTGGTGCGCGAACTGCTTGCGCGCGGCGCAATGCCGGTGGCCTTCGACCTGCGCCGCGACGACACCCGGCTGCGTCAAGTGCTCGATTCCGCAACCGACCTCGACGCCGTCGAGTGGATCGAGGGCGACGTCGCGGATCCGCGCGCCGTGCTCAGCGCGCTCGAACGCAGCCGCGCGCGCCGCGTGATCCACCTCGCCGGATTGCAGGTGCCCTTCTGCGCCGCTGATCCGGTGCAAGGCGCGCGCGTGAACGTGATCGGAACCCTCGCAGTGTTCGAGGCCGCGCGTGCTGCGGGCATCGGCCGCATCGCCTACGCGAGCAGCGCCGCGGTCTATGGGCGCGACCCCGACGCGCAAGCCAGTAAAGACGCGCGCGAGGACGAGGCGGTGGCGCCGCGCACCCACTACGGGGTGTACAAACTCGCCAACGAGGGCAATGCGCGCGTGTATTGGGAAACCCACGGCATCGCTTCGATCGGTCTGCGGCCGCTCACGGTTTACGGCGTTGCCCGCGACCGCGGCCTCACCAGCGGACCGACCAAAGCGATCAAAGCCGCGGTCACCGGACACCAGTACCGCGTGCGCTTTCGTGGCACCACTGATTTTCTCTACACCGCGGATGCGGCGCGCGCCTTCGTCGCCGCCGCCGACTGCGCGCTCGACGGCGCGCGCATCTACAACCTGCCCGGCGAAGCGGTGAGTGTGGAGCACTTCCTCGGCTGCGTCGCCAAAGCCGTGCCAGGTTGCGCCGCGCGCATTTCCTGTGAAGGCGGTCCACTCGCCATCGCCGGCAAACTCGACGGCGTGGCGCTCGACGCCGCGCTGCCCGGACTCCCGCGCACCAGCTTGATGAGCGGGGTGACCGCGACCGCAGCGCGCTTCCGAGCTCTGCACGCCGTCGGCGCACTTCCTTTGGACGATCTCGATGACTGAAGCCAGTACCGCCCCCCTTCGAGCCGATCTGCAAGCCGTTGCCGTACACGTCTCGCCCTCCGACAACGTCGCGGTCGTGAAGTACGGCGCCGTCGCGGGAACGCGCGTGCGCATGCCCAAGCTGCCTTGCTTGAAGCCGACTGCAGAGATCGTGCTGTGCGAGGACGTGCCGGGCGGACATCGCTTCGCTCTGGTGGACGTGCCGGCCGGAGAATTCGTGCGCCAGTACGGTCAGCCGATCGGCACCAGTCTCGGGATCCGCGCCGGCCAGCGCGTCACGCACGCCGTGATGAGCGACGCAATTCCGGTGGTGCGCGATCTTCCGGAGAACCTCAGCACACCGGCGCCGCTGCCGCTGCCGAGCACGCAACGGCGTGAGTTCAAGGGCTTTCCACGCGCCGACGGCAGAGTGGGCACGCGCAACTGGATTGCGATCATTCCCACCAGCATGTGCGCCAGCCACGAGGCCAACCGCATCGCGACGGTCGCCGAGTTCACGCTGTGGGACGCGGAGCGGCATGCGAACGTGGACGGAGTGGTCGCACTCGCGCACAACAAGGGTTGCGGCACGCCGGACGGCAAGAACGTGCGCACCATCCTCAGCACGCTCGCGGCCTACGCCGCGCATCCGAACGTCGGCGGCGTGGTGTTTCTGGAGCTTGGCTGCGAGAAGACCGGTTCTTCGATCCTGCGCGACTGGATGGCCGAGAACGGCCGCGACATCGGCGACAAGCCGGTGGCGTGGATCGGGATTCAAGATGCGGGCGGCACGCAAGCAGCGATCAAACAGGGACTTGCCGAAGTCGAAGGCATGCTCGAGCGCGTCAACGGCGCGCAACGGCGTCCGATCTCCGCTTCCGAATTGGTGCTGGGGCTGAAATGCGGCGCTTCCGACGGCTTCTCGGGCCTGAGCGCGAATCCTGCGCTCGGCGCCGCCGCCGACCTGCTGGTGCGCCACGGCGGTACTGCGATTCTCTCCGAAGTGCCGGAGTTCTGCGGCGCCGAACACGTGCTCGCGATGCGGGCGCGGGACGTCAAGGTCGGCCGCGAGGTGTACGCGCTGGTAGATTGGTTCAAGGAGCACGTCGGCAAGATCGGGGCGGAATTGGGAATGAATCCGAGTCCCGGCAACGTCGAGGGCGGGCTGCTCAACATCGCGGTCAAGTCGCTCGGCGCGATCGCCAAGGGCGGCACCACGCGCGTCGAAGGCACCATGGGCTACGCCGAGCCGCCGCCGCAGCGAGGACTCAATCTCATGATGGGGCCTGGCTACGACCAGGAGTCGGTGCCGGGATTGGTGGCCTCCGGCTGCAATCTGGTGGTCTTCACTACTGGCCGCGGCACCACCATGGGCAACGCGATCGTGCCGGTGGTCAAGCTCGCCACCAACACGGCGATCTTCGAGCGCATGAAGCTGGATCTCGACCTCAACGCGGGCACTATCATTGACGGCGTCGAGACGATCGACGCGGTTGGCGCGCGTCTGTTCGAGCACCTGGTCGAGGTCGCGAGTGGCCGCGCGCGCGCCCGTGCCGAAGAGACCGGTCACCGTGAGTTCCAGATCTGGGCGCCGGATCCGATCTCCCTCTGACCACCAGTGCGCGCCGTCTTCCTCACCGCGCCACGCCGCATGGAGCTGCGCGAGGTGCCGACGCCGCAGCCGGCTCCCGGCGAGGTACTCCTACGCGTGGACGCGGTGGGATTGTGCGGATCCGATCACCACATCTGGACCGGCGAAGCGAACTACGCCACCGACGCGCGCGGTCGAGCCGTTCCACTCGAAGTTCGCCCACAATTGCTCGGGCACGAAATCGTCGGCACCGTCGCGCGCGCAGGCACGGGTGTGGAGTTGCCGGTGGGAACTCCCGTGATCGTGGACCAGGGAATCAATTGCGCGAGCCGCGCCCGCGCGCGCGCGCAGTGGTGCCTCTACTGCGCCGACGGCCACAGCCATCAGTGCGCCGATTACGCAGAGCACGGGATCACCGGCCTACCGGGTGGACTCGCCGAGTTTCTCTGTGTGCCGGCGATCAACTGCCTCACGCGCAACCCCTCCCTCCCGACCAACCAGGCAGCCGTCGCCGAGCCACTCGCCTGCGTGCTCCACAGTTGTGAAGCGGTCGCCGCCGCCGGCGCGCGCTTCCGACTCGGCGCGTCCGATCCCGCGGCGCGCATCCGCAGCGTGCTGATCGTCGGCGCTGGAACCGCCGGCCTTCTCTTCGTGCAGGTGTTGCGCCGCGTGCTCGGCTTCGAAGGACTCGTGATCGTGAGCGAGCCGGAGCCGGCGAAACGCGCCCTCGCCGAAAGTTTCGGAGCCCAGGTCCTGGATCCCGGTCGCGAGGATGCGGTGGACGTTGTGCGCAGCCTCACCGATCAGCGCGGTGTCGAGTGGCTGATCGAGGCGAGCGGTGCCGGAGGCGCCTTCGAGCAGATTCACGCACAGGTGCGCAAGCAGGCCACCGTGCTGCTGTATGGTTTCGGGCATGCCGGCAGCAGCCTCGAAGCCCTCAATCCCTTGCACTGGAAGGAGCCTTGCATGGTGATGCCGACGGGAGCGAGCGGAGCCCTCGACGAAGCCGGACGACCTGCGCTCTACCGCCGCGCACTCGGACTGTTGGAGGATGGCAGCATCCACGCCGAGGAACTCGTCACCGAAGTGCTGACCGATCTGAACCAAGTCCCGGCCGCCTTCGCGGCTTGGGGTCGTGACCGGTGCGTGATCAAGAGCGTCGTGGAGTTGCGATGAGCGAACTGCGACTTCCTGCCGCCACCCTCGACGCCTTCTGCCGCGCCGTCTTCGAGCAGCACGGCGTGCCGGCGGAGGACGCGGCGCTGGCCTCCAGCGTGCTCGCCGCCGCTGATCTGCGTGGCATTGATTCCCATGGCGTCGCACGACTGCGCACTTATCACGACATGCTCGCGCTCGGCCGCATCAATCCACGCGCGCGGCTCAGCATCGTGCGTGAGACACCGAGCACGGCGACGGTGGACGGCGACAACGGACTCGGTTTGGTGGTCGGCCCGAAGGCCAACGAGATCGCGATGGACAAGGCGGATGCCGTCGGTAGTGGTTGGGTGAGCGTGCGCAACACCAATCATTACGGAATCGCTGCTTACTATCCGCTGCGCGCGCTGGAACGCGGCATGATCGGATGGTCCATGACCAACACCACCAAATTGGTCGCGCCGCTCCACGGCGCCGAGCGCATGTTGGGAACCAATCCGATCGCGATCGCCTTCCCCGGAGGCGAGGAGCCCGCCGTGGTGGTGGACCTGGCCACCAGCGCCGCGGCCTACGGCAAGGTCGAGATCGCCAAGCGCGCCGGCGCGTCCATGCCACGCGGCTGGGCGATCAACGCGCGCGGCGAGCACACCGAATCACCCGCAGGCATGATCGAGGGCGGCGCGCTGCTGCCCTTGGGATCCTTCGGCGAGATGGGTGGACACAAGGGTTACTGCTTGGCCGCGATGGTGGACATGCTGTGCGGAGTTCTGCCCGGCGCGAACTGGGGACCTTTCGTTCCTCCTTTTGCGCTGCGGCAGGAGATTCCGGCACGCTCGGTCGGCAAGGGCATCGGCCACTTCTTCGGCGCGATGCGGATTGACGGATTCCTGGATCCTGAGGAATTCGGCCGCCAAGTGGACGACTGGGTGCGCACTTTCCGCGCCACCAAAGCACAGCCCGGCACGGACGGAGTGGTGATTCCGGGAGATCCTGAACGAGCAGCCGAGATCGAACGCCGCGTGCACGGCATTCCACTCGTGACGGCGGTGCTCGAAGATCTGCGTTTCGTGGCGCGCGAAACCGGAACTGCCCTCGACGCATGAGACTGCTCACCTACCGCCACCTCTACGAAACGCGACTCGGCGTGCTCGAGGACGGACTGGTCCGACCGCTGACCGGCGCGCTCGAGAATTCCTGCGCACAACTCGCCGCACTCGCGCAGGCGCACGACCGGCGCTTGCAGGCGGTCGGCGCCGGCGTGGCGCTCGACGACGTGCAACTGCTCGCGCCGGTGCCGCGCCCCGGCAAGCTCATCTGCATCGGCCTCAACTACCGTGACCACGCCGCCGAAAGTGGCATGTCGGTGCCCGAGACTCCGATGTACTTCGCGAAGTTCGGCTCCTGCGTGATCGGTCCGAATGAAGCAGTGCCCATCCCGCCCGGCAGCACCCAGACCGACTACGAAGCGGAAATGGCCTTCGTGATCGGACGACGCGCGCGGCGAGTTTCCGCCGCCAACGCGCGCGCACACTTGCTCGGTTGGTGCTGCCTCAACGACGTCAGCGCACGCGACTTCCAGTTCGCCGACGGCCAGTGGACGCGCGGCAAGGCCTGCGAGGGCTTCGCGCCGATGGGGCCTTGGATCGCAACTCCGGACTCGGTGCCGGATCCGCACGCGCTCGACATCCGGCT
>CXWK01015979.1_pt1 | contig 11579 bp, 9 predicted proteins | sample 590851 | NCBI WGS metagenome assembly CXWK01 (sample SAMEA3498364, study PRJEB10139) | wastewater metagenome | biome: wastewater treatment plant; material: activated sludge | place: Denmark | collected 2014-08-01
TGCCCGTACGACGCCAACGCTCCCGCCCGGTCGTCACGAAATTGCTGCACGTCGCCGATGGCCCTCAGCACGTTGGCCTCGCCCAGCCGGTCGCCCACCTGGCGGAACAGGTCGAGCGCCTGCCCGTACGACGCCAACGCTCCCGCGCGGTCGGCACGAAATTGCTGCACGTCGCCGATGGCCTGGAGCACGTTGGCCTGATCCCACGCCGTGCCTACGCGCAATGCGGCTTGCGCGGCCGATTCTAGCCATCCCAGGCGTCGCCGGTCATGGTTGTTGTAGAGCACATTGCGCCAATCACGTGTGTAGGTCAAGAGGACGGCGGCCGCCTCGTCATCCGTGGCCGCCGCCGCCAGCCATTCGATGGCGCGGCTCACGTGGTCCCATGCCAGCGGCGCCTGGAAGGTCATGCGGTTTTCTCGAATGGCGTCGTCGTAGTCAGCGACGATAGTCGCATAGTAAGCAGCGTAAGCCAGCCAGGCGCGGCGCGCTTCCTGCGCATCGAGATCCAACCGCTGCTTCGCGAAGCGTGCGATGACCTGGTGCAAGGCAAAGCGCCGCGTGGGCGCCTCCTGCGTCACTTCCAGCAGGCCGCTGTTGTGCAGCGCCACCAGCCAATCGGTCGCATGCACGTCATCCGTTTCCCACACGCGCTGCATGGCCGGCAGATCACTGTCCAGCGGCTGGCCGCCAAACACCGCCAGGCGGCGCAGGGCGCGGCGCACGTCGTCAGGCAGGGCCTCGTCGCTGACGGCCACAATCGCTTCCAACGGCGGTTCGCTGTCGGGCAGGCCGACGTGTGTCTCCGCAGCCGTTAATGCCATCAAACGGACTGCCACATCCTGATGCAGGCGGGCGACGGCGTTGCCCGCACCTACGGCGCGCGCCAGGCCATCCAGGCGCCGTGCAGCGACGTGCAGGGCTAGCGGTAGGCAGCCCAGGACTTCCACCAGGCGGTCGGCGCCAGCTTCATCGGCCGCCACCGCCGCCGCAGCTGCGTCCCCGCCCGCGCCCAGCATCTGCACCGCCGCCGGCGGCGGCAGTACGTGCACCTCATGGTTCGCGGCCTGCAAATCCGCGGCTACCTGGGGGCTGCGCGTTGTCAGCAGGGCGCGCGCCGGCGGCTGCACCGCATCGAGAAAAGGTCGTGCGTGGTCAGCCTTCCAGATGTCGTCGAGCACCAGCAGAAAGCGACGACCCGCGAGTGCGGCCCGCAGGCTGTCGGCGCGCAGGGGTGCGCTGTCCAGGCCCGCGGCGCTGACGCCGAACTGCATCAGGATTTGCCCCAGGAGAAGGAAGATGTCTGGTTTGGGGCCAAACGCCAGCCAGGCGCGTCCATCGGGAAACTCATACGCGATGCTTGAGTCATTGGCGACGCGCAGGGCGAGAGCTGTCTTGCCCACGCCTGGTAGACCGCGCACGGCCATCAGCGCAAGGGGCTTCGCCGCGCCGGCGGGATGCACCAGGTCGGCCACGAGTGCGAGCGTCAAGCGGCCGCGGCCAAATAGGTGTGGCGGCGCAGGGGGCGGCACAGGCGCATTGGCGATTTGCTGGTGTTGAGCGATCATAGACGGTTTCCTTGATGGGTGGCATTGGGCGGGCGCGCCACGCCAGGTTGCACAGGCAAGTAATTTATACACCGCTCGACCCGATTCGTCCACGTGCCATATCAGGGGGGCATTATTCAATCGTCCCTACGGGACGACGGGCGCGGGGGGCGTCATCGGTCTCAAGTCAAGGCGTCCCTACGGGACGGGTGCATTTCACATTGGGGCCGAATCGGCGACTTGGCGCTTGTACGCAATCGCCGGAGTCGCTGTAACGATCGCATCGTCCATGCCGTGGTTTTGCACCCAAATTGAAAATGCACCCGACCGGACGGCAGATTGCTGGCCGGTCTCCGGTCTCCGACCTCCGGTCTCCGGTCTCTACTCTCCCCGCAGCAGCCGCCGACTCGCCGCGCTGTGCCTCGCCACCAGGTCGGCCGCATCCAGGCCCACAATCGCACCATCCTTGACGCGCACGCGGCCGTTGATGACGCTGAAGTCCACGCCCTGCGGCGCGCAGAAGACGAGCGCGGCCAGGGGATCGTGCAGGGCGCCGCTGTAAGCCAGGCGGTTCAAATTCAGCCCAATGAAATCGGCCGCCATGCCGGGCGCCAGCGCGCCGATGTCGTCACGACCGAGCACGGCCGCGCCCCCCAGGGTGGCAAGCTCCAGCGCCTCCTGCGCGCTGAGCGCGGCCGGGTTCCCCAGCACGCGCTGCAAGAGCATGGCCTGCCGCGCTTCGCCCAGGAGATGCGCGCCGTCGTTGCTGGCGCTGCCGTCCACGCCCAGGCCCACGGCCGCGCCGCGGTCCAGCAGGCGGCGCACGGGCGCAATGCCGCTCGCCAGGCGCATGTTGCTGCTGGGACAGTGCGCAGCGCCGGCGCCGGTGCGCGCAAACAGATCAATCTCGGCTTCGCTCAAGTGCACGCAGTGCGCGTGCCAGACGTCAGGGCCCATCCAGCCCAAGTCTTCGGCGTACGCGACCGGCCGCCGGCCAAAGCGCGCCAGGCAAAACTCCTCTTCATCCTTCGTCTCCGCCAGATGGGTGTGCAGGCTGACGCCGTAGCTGCGCGCCAGCGCGGCGCTCGCGCGCATCAGGTCCGGCGTAACGGAGAAGGGTGAGCAGGGCGCGACGACGATGCGCACCATGCCGAAGCGCTCACGCTGGTGGAAGGTCTCGATCGCACGGCGGCAGTCGGCCAGGATGGCGTCTTCGGCTTCTACGACGGCGTCCGGAGGCAGACCACCCTGACTTTCGCCCAGCGACATGGAGCCGCGGCTGGCGTGGAAGCGAATGCCCAGCTCGCAGGCGGCCTCGATTTCGTCGTCAATGCGGCTGCCGTTCGGCCACAGGTAGTGATGATCGCTGCTGGTGGTGCAGCCGCTGAGCATCAGCTCGGCCAGCCCCAGCTTGGCGCCCAGGTAGACCGCCTCTGGCGTCAGCCGCGCCCAGATCGGATAGAGGGTCTTCAGCCAGTCGAAGAGGACGCTGTTCTGCGCCAGCGCGCGGGTGAGGGACTGGTAGAGGTGATGGTGGGTGTTGACCAGGCCCGGCAGCACGATCATGCCGCGGGCGTTGATGACGGTGTCCGCGTGGTCGGGCAGGCTGGCGCTTGGCCCCACCTGCTCAATCGCGTGGTCGCGCACGAACAGCGCGCCGTCTTGGATCTGGCGCCGTTGGGCGTCCATGGTGACCAGTACGTCCGCGTGCTGCACTAAGAGCGTAGACATCGTTGTCTCCTGTCAGTGATGCGATGCGGCGCAAGCCGCTGGCTTGCAGCTGTCAGATTGCGCCCGCAAGCCGCGGGCTTGTGGACAGCGACTAGAACTCCAGTTTNNTTTCGGCCAGGCCGATGCCAAGCATGAAAATGAGCAGCGAACTGCCTCCGTAGCTGATCAAGGGCAGCGGCTTGCCTGTGACCGGCAGCAGGTTGAGGTTCATGCCGATGTTGACGGCCGCCTGGAAGAAGATCAGGGAGGCCACGCCGATGACCAGCAGGCGGCCAAAGCTGTCACGCGCCAGGTCGGCCACGCGCAGGAGGCGCAGCAGCAGGAGGATGAACAGAATCAGCACGACGGCCGCGCCCACGAAACCGAGTTCTTCTGCAATCACGGAGAAGATGAAATCGGTGTGGCGCACGCGCAAGAAGTGCAGTTGACTTTGGCTGCCGTGGAAAAGCCCTTGCCCCAGGATGCCGCCGTTGCCGATGCTGATGAGCGCCTGGTTGACGTTGTAGAAATCGTCAGGATTGCCCGTGGGGTTGAGGAAGAGCAGAATGCGATTGCGCATGTAATCCTGCATTGACAGCCAGACCAGCGGCGCGACCGCGGCCGCGGCGATCCCGGTCAGGGCCGCGTAGATGAGCGGCAGCCCGGCGACGAGCAGCATGACCGCGCCGGCAAACGCGATAGACAGTGTGGTGCCCAGGTCTGGCTGCAAATAGATGAGCACCAGCGGCACGACGAGCAGGAGCAGCGCGCCCAGGTAGGTGCTGATGCGCTGCATGGCGTTTTCGCGGTTCGCCAGAAAGCGCGCCAGGACGATGACGACCAGGATCTTCGCCAGCTCGGACGGCTGCACGGCCAGGCCAATTTCCACCCAGCGCTGCGCGCCGCCCTGCGTCAGGCCGACAATTTCCACGAGGCCGAGCAGGCCGATCAGAATGGCGTACACCAAGATCGGCGCGGTTCCTACCAGGGTATAATCCACGCTGGCGGCGATGAAGATCAGGGCCAGTCCAAGCAGAGCAAAGGTGATCTGCCGGCTGACCATGTCCTGCAGTCCTGGCGTGTTGATGGTGGCGCTGCGCACCATGATCACGCCCATGGTCACCATGGCCAGGGTGATCGCCAGCAGGGGCCAGTCAAAATTACGCCATGCGCGTGACATCAGGATGACCTCCGTAGGGAATCGGCTGGCGCGCCCGATTCATATTTCACTTGATCCCAGGGTTCAATTACGATGGCGCCGTCCATGATGCGCGCGACTTGGGGAGTTGACCGGTTTCGCCGCCCGGGCAGGAGCCAGCGCAAACCACGCGCCGCGGGCGCGCGCCACATGGCGCTGCCGATGCGCAGCTCGGTTGGCTGCAGCGCCAGTGCACAGACCACAGCCGGTTGGTCGCCCAACATGCCGGCGTGAACGATTCCGGCCAGTCGTCCCCAGACGACGACATCGCCCCCGGCGATCAGCTGCGCGCCCGGCTGGACATCGCCGATCACGATGACAGCCCCTGGATGCTCGATGGTTTGCCCGCTGCGCAGGGCGGCGTGGACGAGCAAGGCTGGCGTTTGACCAGGTCGGCCGGCGTTGGTCGCTGGCGCGGCCGCGCGCGCCGACCCCNNGCGCGCAGCGCCGGCGTGACCTGGATGGCCAGGCCGAGGCTGGCGGCTGCGCGCTGCGTGGTTGGTTGGTCGCTCACCAGCGCCCACAGGCTCACCTGGTGCGTTTCCAGCATGTGCCCGATGGCGGTAATGTCCGCCTCGGTCAGCAAGCGTGATCCGGCGGCGACAGCCACGCGTCCGCCTTTGACGAAGGAAGCCATCGCCTGCAGGCGCTCATCCACCTGGGCCAACACGGCGTCGAAATCGCCATCGGGCAGGGTAATCACCAGGCCGCTGCTGGTGCCTCTGATCTGCACCGCCTGCTCTGCTCTCACATTGGCTGTCTCTGTGCTAACCATGCGCGAGGTACACCTTAGTCTCCGACCTGCAGCCGGTGGTAGGGGTTGCCAGGCGGCATGGGAACTTTGAAGAAGTAATGCAGAATCTCCGACACGACCGGCACGGCCACGGCTGATCCTTCACCGCCGTTGTAGATAAAGGCGACCACGGCGATCTGTGGGTTATCGAACGGCGCGAAGGCCATGAACCAGGCGTGCGTCGGCAAAAAGCCTTTGGCGTCGTAGCCGATCTCGGGATCCCAAAATTCAGCGGTGCCTGTCTTGCCGGCAACCGCAATCCCAGCCACGCGTGCGCCGGGCGCGGTGCCATTCGACCAATTGACCGCGCCGAAAAGGCCTTCGCGCACCACGGCCATGTATTCCGGCTTGATCGGCAGCGTGCGGATGATTTCCGGCTGCATCTCCATGCTCACCACGCCGTCTGCGTCCGTCATGCGCGCCACGAGCTGCGGCCGATAAAGGGCGCCCCCATTGGCCACGGCTGCGGCCGCGTTGGCTACTTGCAGCGGGGTAGCCAGGACGAAGCCTTGACCAATGGACATGTTGTAGGTGTCGCCGGTGACCCAGCCTTCGCCGTATGTCAGGCGTTTCCATTGATCGCTGGGAATCAGCCCCGGATGTTCACCGGGCAGATCAATGCCGGTGACATCGCCGTAGCCAAATGCGAGCGCATACTGGGCCAGACGGTTTACGTCGAGGCCCTGCATCTCGCGGAAGCCGCCTCCCGCCTGGTAGAAAAAGACGTCGCAGGAGACGGCCAGCGCTTCCGCGACGGTGATAGCGCCGTGGCCACGTCCGTATTTGGCAAGCCAGCAGTAGAATGGCTGCGCCTTGCTGAAGTCGTTCGGATAGAACTTGTTGGGCAGCCACAGGATGCCGTTGTCCTGCAGGCGGGTGCGCGAGGTGATGACGCCTTCTTGCAGCGCGCCTGCGGCCGGCACGGTTTTGAACGTGGAACCGGGAGGATAGATGCCACTGATGGCATGGTTGAGAAGCGGGCGGTACTTGTTCTCACTGAGCGCCGCATACTCGTCGCTGGTGATGCCGTCGGCGAATTGATTGTTATCGTAGGTTGGCAAGCTGACCATCCCCAGCACGGCGCCGTTCTGCGGATTGATGGCAACGGCCGCCCCCGATGGGGAACCGGCTGCCTCCAAACCGCGGCGCAGCGCCTTTTCCATCGCCTGCTGCAGGTCTACATCAATCGTCAGCACCAGGTTGAGGCCAGGGGTCTCAGGCAGCGGTTGGCCGATGGTTCTCACCTCACGGCCCGCCACATCCACTTCAATCTCACGCAAACTGGCCTGGCCGTGCATTTCTTTCTCGAATGTGCGCTCAATGCCCGCGTAACCCACCCAATCATTGGGCGCGTACCCCTTGTCGCGGTACGAGTCGGCTTGATCGGCCGGAATGGGTCCCATGTAACCGATCACGTCCGAGGTCAGCGCGCCCGTCAGGTATTCTCGTTCGGCGTTGGTCAAGAGGACAACACCCGGCAGCGTATACTGGGCTTCTTTGAGCACAAACGCGGCGTCTGTGGGCAGGTTGAGGACGACGTCAAGCGGAGCAAAAGCGCTGCCCAGACGCGCGTTTTCAACGGCCTGCGTCATCAAGCGCACGAGGTCTGCGCGCGGCAGTTGCGCCAGATCCTCAGCCGCCACCGGCAGGCGCAGCGGCGGCGCGCTGGTGGGTGTGACAGTCGGCGCGCTGATGGGCGTCGGCGTGCCGCGTGCACGCGCCGCCACGCGCGTGGGGCGCACCGTTGCCTCTGGGGTGACGGTGACGGTCGGCGTGATCACAGCCGATACGGGCATCGTCAGCAGATCGAGCAGGCGGCTCAGCTCAGCGGCCAATTCATCTTCATCGTCTGGCAGGTTCGCCGGCACCACAGCCACCGCAAACGTGGGGCGATTGCGGGCCAGGGTGCGTCCCTGGCTGTCATAGATGACGCCGCGCGGGGCCGGTTCTGAGATTTCGCGAAAGCGATTCTGATTCGCGCGCGCGCGCAGGGTCGCGCCCTGACTCACCTGTAGACGCCACAGTTGGGCGGCAAGACCGAGGAAAGCCAGTACGATCAAGATTCGATAGAGAAACGTGCGGACCACCGCCGCTTGAATTTGGTTCACGTTGGTTTGCGCCGCCAATCAGATCTGCTCGCCGCGCTCACAAATCGAGCCGCCGTGCCGCGGCGCGCCGGCCCAGGGCCAGCATGACCACATACACCACCGGCAGTAAAGCCGCATTGTAGAGGGAGTCGGGCACAATGACCCTGAAGAACGTCACGGACCAGGTTGTGGGGCGTCCCGTCAGCGCCAACAAGATCAGCAGCACCAGGCCATAGACCAAGCCCGCCGCCAGGCCGCTGAGGATCCGGATGACGAGCCGTTCACGGAAAATGGTCGAAGCGCCGACGCCGACCAGGTAAGATGCGACCAGGAGCGCCAAAGCCGAGGCGCCGAACGGCGTGCCGCCCAAGAGATCGAGCCATAGGCCGCCGATTAGCGCCCACCAGAGTCCTTCCTGGCTGCCGCCGATGAGTGTCCAGGCGATCACGACCAGGAGCTGCAAGTTCGGTTTTGCCCCCCACAGGCTGATGTGAGGGACAAGGGTGGTCTGCAAGAGGCCGATGAGGGCCAGCGCCGGCACCAGGAAGTAGAGATTCATCCCACAAATACCCGTTACCGCGCCGGCGGCGGCCGATTAGCGGTTGACCCGAAGTCGGTGATGACCAACACGAGTTCGAGCCGGCCAAAGTTGACCGTGGGCCGCACCTCAGCTTGTTGGAACATCTCGTAGTCGCGGCGCCTGACGCTCAGAATCTGGCCGATGACCAACCCCTTGGGCAGACTCTCGCCGAGGCCCGATGTCAACACAATATCGCCCGGGCTGATGACTGCATCTTGCGTCAGGTAGTTGACGACCGGGTTGCTGCCATCTACGCCTTGCAGAACACCCAAGACGCGCGAGCCTTGCACGATCACGTTCACCGCGCTGTTGGGATCGGTGATGAGCAGGACTTTGGAACTGCTGGCGTTCACCTCGATAATGCGTCCCACCAGGCCTACATCGCTCATCACCGGCATACCGGCTGCAATGCCCTGGTTGCTCCCCAGGTCAATCACCAGGTACTTCAGGAAATTGGGGTCACGACCCACTACGCGCCCGACAATTTGGCCGCCGCGCATGACGAGATTGGGATTGCTCTGGCGAAAATTCAGCAGGCTGCGCAGGTTGGCGTCTTCAATCTCGATGTCGCGCAATCGCACATTCTCGACGGTCAGACGGTCTGCCAGCTCCTGTAAATCCTGGTTGCGCTGCCGCAGCGTGCCCAGATCATAGAATAGGTTGACCACAGATTGCGCGCCTCCGGCCAGGCTGGTCAAACCAGATTGAATCGGGAGCACCGGCCGCAGAATCAGCCCTTTGATGCCAATCAAACGACCGTTTTGGTCAAGGATCATCAGCACAACACAAACGGCGACAAAGATGAGGAGACGCAGCGGGGTTGCGCGTTGGTTGGTTTGAGTCATGTCTCTGTCAAGCGGTGACCCAGATCACCCCTCAATGAATGGTGCTGCCGCGCTGCATACTGGTCAGCACCTTGCGCAGGTCTTCGAGCGATTCCAAGATCTTTTCCGCGCCCTTGGCCACACAGGACATCGGCTCGTTGGCTGCATACACTTTCATCTTGGTCTCTTCGCTCAAGCGTTCGGACAAGCCACGCAGCAAGGCGCCGCCGCCCGCCAGTACAATGCCGTCGCTCATCAAGTCGGCCACCAACTCTGGCGGCGTGTCGTCGAGCGCAGATTTGATGGCTTCCACAATCACGTTGACCGAGTTGCGCAGGGCTTCACGGATCTCGATACTGCTGATCTCCACGCCTTCGGGCAGTCCGGTGATCAAATTGCGGCCGCGCAGCGTATAGGTGATTTCCTGTTCCAGCGGATAGGCCGAGCCGGCCTCGATCTTGGCCTGTTCTGCGGTGCGATCGCCAATCAGCAAGTTGTATTTCTGCCTGGCATAGGCAATGATGTCTTCATCCATCTCATCGCCGGCCACACGGATCGAACGCGCGACAACGATGCCGCCCAGGGCAATGACGGCCACCTCGGTCGTGCCGCCGCCAATGTCTACAATCATTGAACCTTTGGCATCGGTCACCTTCAGACCCGCGCCGATCGCGGCCGCCATCGGCTCCTCAACCAGGTAAGCCTCGCGAGCGCCGGCGCTGATGGTGGCGTCATGCACGGCGCGCTTCTCCACCTCGGTGACGCCGCTCGGAATGCCAACCACGACGCGTGGGCGAGGAATCCGCAGCAGAGAGCGTTCGTGAACTTTGCGAATGAAATGATGGAGCATCTGCTCCGTGACATCGAAATCTGAGATCACGCCATCGCGCAATGGGCGCACCGCGACAATGTTGGCTGGCGTGCGACCAACCATTTCTTTCGCCTCAGCGCCGATAGCCAGCACCTTTTTGGTTTTTTTCTCGATGGCAACCACGGATGGTTCGTTGATGACAACGCCCTGGTTCCGTACGCAGACGAGGGTGTTGGCAGTGCCCAGGTCAATACCAATATCGAGCGAAAACAGGCCTAACAGCCAGTTGAGTGGACTAAACAACTCGGACTCTCCTCCAACGGGGATGGACTGTGACGAAAAAATCGGCCTGCCAGCATGTCAGGCCGCGTGCATTGGCGCGGAAACTGGCGAGCCTTGCGCCCGTGCGCGCCTATGGCGCCATTATACCATGCGCCAACTGATACGTAAAACGCCGAAGACGAAACGAGAGAGTAGAGGTGCATCACGCATAGACCCTGATCATAACGGACGGCGGCGCACATTGGTTACGACCAGCCGCCGCCCGGCGCGCTTATGCGACGTTTTGCACAAGCGCGCTTCAGATTTGTATCATGATTGACATTTTTTGTATTCTCGGTTAAAATGCGTCCATTGCCGTCAGCCGATCAAGCTGGCGGCATATCATGCACGCGCTTGACTTTGATCGGGATTTCCCGCTGGCGTCGTGATGAGCACAGCTCGATAGTGGTTGCCAGGTGCTTTGTTAGGGTCGCATGTAATCCGTGATTCTCGTTGGGCCGGCAGTTGGCGCAAGCGTCAAGATTGACTTAACCAAGCACTGATACATTACGAAAGTCTATAACCATACTGCAAGCGGGCGCGAATTGCGCTCTTTTTCCTTGAGAGGAAAAGCGAAGTCTATTCCCGCTTGCAGTACAACAAGCCAATGGAGGATTGATGGGGACTTATGCGACGAAAGATATCCGCAACATCGCGTTGGTTGGGCACAGCGGTTGCGGTAAGACCTCCCTCAGCGAGGCCATGTTTTTTGATACGGGTGCGGCCACGCGCCTCGGTCGTGTAGAAGATGGCACCACCGTGTCGGACTGGGATGACGAAGAGAAACGGCGCCATGTTTCGATCAACACCGCGGTGATTCCATGCGAATGGAAGGGCGCCAAGATCAATCTGCTGGACACGCCGGGCTACGCCGATTTTGCCGGCGACGTGATTGCCGCGGTGGCCGTGGCCGATGCGGGTTTGGTGATGGTGGACGCGGTGGCTGGCGCGGAAGTCGGCACAGAACTGACCTGGAGCTACCTGAACGAGCGCAGTCTCCCACGCCTCGTGGTGGTCAACAAGATGGATCGTGAGAACGCCAATTTTGACAAGGCGCTGCAATCCCTGCGCGAGCATTTCGCCGGCGCGATCGTGGCGCTGCAGGTGCCGATTGGCAAGGAACACGACTTCCGCGGCGTGGTTGATCTGATGCAGATGAAGGCCTTTGTTGGGCCGAAGGGTGAAATGCAGGACATCCCCGCCAACCTCCAAGCCGAGGTAGACAAGGCGCGCACGCTCCTGATCGAGGCCGCTGCGGAAGGCAACGACGACCTGATTATGAAGTACCTCGAAGGGGAAGAGCTGACACCCGAGGAGATTCAGCTTGGCCTCGGCCTCGGCATCCGCGCCGGCTCCATTGTGCCGGTTGTGTGCACTGCGGCCAGCGCCAATCTCGGCGTGCAGGCGTTGATGGACGCGTTGGTGCTGCTGGCGCCTTCGCCCAACCAATCCGCGCCGGTAACCGCGGTCAGGTCCAACACGGGCGACACGATGACGCTTGCCACAGACCCCAACGGCCCCCTGGCGGCGCTGGTCTTCAAGACTGTGGCTGACCCCTATGTCGGTCGCGTCACTTTCTTCCGGGTCTTTTCGGGCACCATGCACTCTGACTCACGCGTGTTCAACTCGCGCAGCGAGAGTGAAGAGCGCATTCCGCAGTTGTTCACGCCCCGCGGCGAACAGCACACCAACGTGGACGTGGTAGTGG
>CXWK01026231.1_pt1 | contig 11576 bp, 9 predicted proteins | sample 590851 | NCBI WGS metagenome assembly CXWK01 (sample SAMEA3498364, study PRJEB10139) | wastewater metagenome | biome: wastewater treatment plant; material: activated sludge | place: Denmark | collected 2014-08-01
CCATCGCCGCGTGCCCGTCGATGATCAGTGAGTACTCGAACACGGACTGGGGCGGCCAGACGAGGCCCGCCTCCGGACGCTCCAGCAGGATAGGCGAAGGGGTAGCGCGCCATGACTTCGGCGAGCGCAGGCAGTTCCACAGAAATGCTCATGTCGGTCTCCATGCTTCGCAAATGCGGCCAGGGCGGCGGATCGGTAGTACCTGGTCGCGGAGTCAGGCGCAGTTCGCCGCGCGTCCGTCGCGCGCTACGCGCCGCGTGTGTCCGACATCCTCGTTTCCACCGGCGTTTCTCGCGACGCGCACCACGTCGACCGGTCACGACTCGCCGAGTTCCTTGCGCAAGTCGCGAGTGCCCCGCGCGACCGCATTGACGACCGAAGGGTCGCGTGAACCGTTCGGCGCCAACGTATCCCGCTGGGCGCCGAGATGACTGACGCGCCGCGGATTCGTCAGCCTACTCCTGTGACATCGGGTTGGTGTGGCCGCCGACCACCACGATCTCGATCGAGCAGCGCGGCTTCCACGAGGGCAACACTTCGACGCCCGGCCACTTCGTCATCGAGCGCGCCTTCGCCGAGCAGTGAGACGGGCCGGCGCACCGAAGGACGCGAACATCATCCCGCGAGAGGGAGGGGACAATGCGCACCATGAAGCGCCGCGACCGGCGCCTCGAACGAGCCCACCCTCCACGCCACGCCATGCTGTCCGCCGCCGCCGCGCGAATCCGCGTCTTCAGCGTCATCGCCAAACCCGTTGGCGCCGCCTGCAACCTGCGCTGCCGCTATTGTTACTACCTGCACAAGCAGTCGCTGCTCGGGCAGCCGGCGGCACCCCGGATGAGCCTGCAGGTGCTTGAGGAACACATCCGGCAGACGCTCGAGTCGCAGCCCGGGCCGGAGGTCGTCTTCCACTGGCAGGGCGGCGAGCCGACGATCGCCGGCCTGGAGTTCTTCCGCGAGGTGGTCGCTCTGCAGCGCCGCCACGCCCGCCCCTGGCAGCGCGTCGGCAACAGCCTGCAGACCAACGGCACGCTGCTCGATGCGCGCTGGGCCGACTTCCTCGCCGAGAAGGGCTTCCTCGTCGGTCTGAGCCTCGATGGCCCGCGCGCGCTGCACGACACCTACCGCGTCACGCCGGCCGACGGGTCGGTGTTCGACCCCGTGCTGAAGGCGGCGCAGCGCCTGCGCCGCGCCGGCGTGGCCTTCCACGCGATGTGCGTCGTCAACCGCGCGAATGCGCGACGGCCGCTCGAGGTCTACCGCTTCCTCGCCCGCGAGCTGCGGCCGCAGGCGATCCAGTTCATTCCCGCGTGTGCGCCGCTCGGATTCGAGCGCGCGGCGCCGGGCACGGTCGACGCCGCGGCCGGTGCGGCCGTCTCGACGTGGTCCGTCGAGCCGACGGCCTGGGGCCGCTTCCTCTGCGCCGTCTGGGATGACTGGCTCGCTCACGACTACGGGCGCGTCTTCGTCGACCTGTTCGAGGACGCGGTGTCGATCTCCCTCGGCCACGGCTCGCAGCGCTGCGTCAGCGCCGAGCGATGCGGCGATGCCCTCGCGCTGGAGGCCGACGGCGGCCTGTACAGCTGCGACCACTTCGTCCATCCGGCGCATCGGCTGGGCAACATCACGCAGGCGCACCAGTGCGAGCTCGCGTCGTCGCCACGGCAGCGCGCGTTCGGCGACGCCAAGGCCGATACGCTGCCGCGCGCCTGCCGCGAATGCGCGCATCGCGCGCTGTGCGGCGGCGACTGCCCGCGCAACCGTTTTGTGCCGGTGCCCGGCGAAGGCGTCGGCATCAGCTACCTGTGCGCAGGCCACCGGATGTTCTTCTCGCACATCGCATCGGACCTGCAGGCGATCGGACGGCGCATCGCGCGGGCCTCCGGCCCCGCGGCGCCCGGGGCCTGACGTCTACGCGTGCTTCAACGACTGCGCCGCGACCTCGCGCAACAGCGCGACCAGCGTGCGCGCGGTCGCGCCGAGCTCGACATGACGCAGCCAGAAGCAGCCGACCGGCACGGCGGTGCTCGGCGCCTCGATCGGCAGCACCGTCAGCCAGCCCAGCCGCGCGTAAAGCTCGGCGAGGTGCGGCGAGTAGAAGCTGATCGAGTCGGTCTGGCGCAGCAGGGTGTTGGTGGCCGTCATCGACCCCGATTCGATGCGCACGTTCGAGCGCGGCAGGCCGAGCGCGTCCAGCACCTGGTCGACGCCGTCGCGAAACAGCGTGCCTTGCGGCGGGATGACCAGCGGATAGGGCAGGAGGTCCGCAGCGCCGACCTTCGCGCGTCGCGCGAGCGGATGCTGCGAGCCGCAGACGACGACCACCCGCTCGCCCGAATGCAGGACCTCGAACTGCAGGCCCGAGGACATCGACACCGGCGGCAGTGTGCCGACGATCAGGTCGAGGCGACCGTCGTGCAGCATCGGAAGCAGACGGTCGGCCGTGGCCTCGTGCAGCACGGCGAGGGCGCGCGGCGCCTCCCGCTGCAGCCGGATGACGGCCAGCGGCACCAGCACCGGCGCCGCGAGGGGCAGCACGCCGATGCGCACGCGCCCGGCCGCGCCAGTCTGCAGGAAGCGCAGTTCGTCACCGGCGGCGTCGAGGCTCTGCAGCATCGAACGGCACAGCCGGATCAGGCACTCGCCGTAGACCGTCGGCGTCAGGCCGCGCTTGCTGCGCTCGAACAGCGCGACGCCGACGCCGCGCTCGATCTCGGCCAGCCCTTTCGACACCGCCGGCTGGCTGACGTTGAGCAGCTCGGCGGCGCGGCCGACGTGCCGCAGATCGTCGAGCGCCACGAGGATCTGCAGATGCCGCGGCTTCAGGTTCGCGCGGATGTACCAGTCGAGTCGCGCCATCGTTCCCCCGCCCTCCTCGGTGCTCTCCAGCTATTACCAGGTGGTTATAACTCGCACCCGACGATTCATTGGCTCGGGCCCCTGGCGGGTGGGATAGTGGTTTGCCATCAGCCCCATCGCCATATCCATGCACCGCCCTTCGCCGCCGCTGCGCAACGTGCTGTTCATCATGTGCGACCAGCTGCGCTGGGACTACCTGTCCTGCTACGGCCATCCGCTGCTGCAGACGCCGGCGATCGACGAGTTGGCGCGGCGCGGCGTGCGCTTCGACCGCGCCTACGTGCAATCACCGGTGTGCGTGCCGTCGCGGATGAGCTTCTACACCGGGCGCTACGTCGGCAGCCACGGTACGACCTGGAACCACGTGCCGTTCCCGGCCGGCGAGGTCACTCTCGGCGACCACCTCGCGAAGGCCGGTCGCGACGCGACGCTCGCCGGCAAGACGCACGTCATCCCTGACACCGCTAGCCTCGAGCGGCTCGGCCTGCCGCGCGACGCGCGCGAGGCGCGGCTGCGCCTGGACGGCGACTTCGGCGAACTCGACCGCTACGACGGCCATGCGCCGCCCGGCCGCGAGTCGGGCTACGCCGATTACCTGCGCGCCCACGGCTACGACAGCGCCGACCCGTGGACCGAATTTGTCATCGGCGCGCTCGACGAGCAGGGCGCGAAGGCCAACGGCTGGCTGCTGCGCCACGCGCACCGGCCTGCGCGCGTCGAGGAGCGTCACTCCGAGACGGCCTACATGACCGACCGCGCGCTCGAGTACCTGCAGGCGCAGGGCGACCGGCCGTGGGTGCTGCACCTGTCGTACATCAAGCCGCACTGGCCTCTGGTGGCACCAGCGCCGTACCACGCGATGTACCGCGACGCCGACAGCGGCCGCATCGTGCGCGCCGACCCCCGCACCGAGAACGCGCACCCGGTGCTGCAGGCCTATCGCGAGGCGCACGAGGACTGCCTGAGCTACGGCCGCGAGGAGGTAGTGCGCCACGTGCGGCCGACCTACATGGGGCTCGTCAAGCAGGTCGACGACCACCTGCGCCGCGTGCTCGACTACCTCGACCGCAGCGGCCGCGCGCAGGACACGCTGATCGTCTTCACCTCCGACCACGGCGACCATCTCGGCGATCACGGCTTCGGCGAGAAGGAGCTGTTCTACGAGCAGGCGGTGCGCGTGCCGATGATCGTCGTCGACCCGCGGCCGAGCGCCGACGCGACTCGCGGCTCGGCGAGCCGGGCGTTCGTTGAGGCGGTCGACATCGTGCCGACGATCCTCGACGCGCTCGGGCTCGAGCCGGCGCCGCACGTCGTCGAGGGCCGCTCGCTCGCGCCGCTGCTCGACGGCCGCGGCGCCGCCGGCTGGCGCGATGCGGTCTTCAGCGAGCTCGACTATTCGTTCCGCGCCGCGCGCCATCGCCTCGGCCGCGGCGTCGACGAATGCCGCGCCTGGATGGTGCGCACCGAGCGCTGGAAGTACGTGCACTGGCAAGGCTTGCGGCCGCAACTGTTCGACCTGCAGGCCGACCCCGACGAACTAGTCGACCTCGGCGACGCGCCCGGCCACGACACGGTGCGCGCCGAGATGAAAGAACGCCTGTTCGAATGGCTGCTGCACCGCAAGACGCGGACGACGGTCGATCACGTGACGGTCGAGCGCCGCACCGAGGACTGGCGCGGCAACGNNCCTTCCGGAGGATCGAGGAGACACGAGGATGAAGAACAACCGCTGGCTGCGCCGCGTCGTCGCGGCACTGGCGATCGCCGCCGGGACGGGGGCGCACGCCGAGACGAAGCTGCTGCTGAGCACCTTCTTCCCGACCACGCATCCGATCTACGCCCAGGTGCTGGCGCCGTGGGCGAAGGACATCGAGACCAACACGCAGGGGCGCGTCAAGGTCGAGTTCGCGACGAGCAGCCTGGCACCGCCGCCGGGGCAGCTCGACATGGTCCAGCGCGGCATCGCCGACGTGGCGCTGCAGTACACCGGCCTCGTGCCGAACCGGCTGCAGCCGGAGCTGCTGACCGAGCTGCCCGGCGCGGTCGGCACGTCGGCGCAGATGTCGAAGGCGCTGTGGGCCACGCACGAGCGCTTCCTCGGCAAGGACGACAGTCGCTACAAGGGCGTGCACCTGCTGTCGCTGATCGTTTTCCCGCCGCAGGAGTTCTTCTGCGTCAAGGCGTGTCCGACCGGCATCGAGCAGATCCGCGCGTCGAAGATCGCGGCGACGCCGGGCACCTCGGCACGCCAGTACGGCGCCCTGACGAACGGCGTCGTCGCCGGCCCGGCGTCGCGCTACTTCGAGATCGTGTCCAAGGGCATCGTCGACGCGTACACCGCCGTGACGCCGATCGACGCGCTGAGCTTCAACCTGGCGCCGAGCACGACCGGCATGCTGCGCACGCGCAACCTCGGCACCGCGGGCGCGTTCGCACTCGTGGTCAACCCGCGCAAGTGGTCCGGTCTCGAGGCGCCCGACCGCGCGGCGATCGAGCGCCTGTCCGGCGCGGCCTTCGGCGCCCGCATGGCGGCCCTCGACGAGGCGAACGCCGCGTCGCTGAAGAAGCTGGCCGAGGGCGGCGTGAAGCTCCAGGACGCCGGCGCCCAGCTCAACGCCGACCTGCAGAAGGCCTACGCCTTCCTCGATGACGAGTGGAAGCTCGAAGCCGGCAAGCGCGGCATCGATGCCGCGGCCGCGCTCAGGTTCTACCGCCAGCAGCTGCACGCGGACGGCGGCGCCGCCACCGCCGAGACGCGCAAGTGAAGCGCGGCGTCCTCCTCGGCTGGCTCGAGACGGCGGCCTGCATCGCGCTGGCCGCGATGATGCTGCTGACGGCCGCCGACGTGGTCGGGCGCCACGTGCTCGGCCGGCCGGTGCCCGGCACGATTGAGCTGGTGCAGTACGCCATGGCCGTGGTGGTCTTCGCCGGCCTGCCGGTGGTGACGCGCGACGGCCGGCACATCTCGCTCAGCCTGCTCGAGGGTCGCCTGGGCTCCGGCGCGCGGCGGGTGCAGCGCGCCGTGCTCGGCATGGTCTGCGCGGTGGTCCTCGCCGTGCAGGGCTGGATCGTCTTCGACACCGCCCAGCTGATGCGCGAGCAGGGCGACGTGATCGGCTTCCTGAACCTGCCCGTGCATCCCGCGGCCTACCTGATGGCGGCGCTGTCGGCCGTCACCGCGGTCGTCGCGCTGCTGCACGCGCTGTCGGCGGACGAGCCCGCCGCCGCCCCCGCCCACTGATCCGCAGGCCGCGCTCACGATGACGATCGCCCTCCTCGGCTTCCTCGCGCTGTTCGCCCTCGCCTTCGTCGGCCTGCCGCTCGGCCTCACGATGGCCGCCGTCGGCACGCTCGGCTTCGCCGCCTTCCGCGGCCTCGAGCCGGCGCTCGCGATGGCCTCGCAGCAGGTCGTCGATACGGGCATAGGCTACGGGCTGTCGGTGATCCCGCTGTTCGTGCTGATGGGCTCGTTCATCTTCAAGGCGGGCCTGGCCGACGAGCTGTTCTCGACCGCGCAGCGCTGGCTCGGCGGCCTGCGCGGCGGCCTCGCGCATGCCTCGCTCGGCGCCTGCGCGGGGTTCGGCGCGGTGTGCGGCAGCTCGCTCGCGACGGCCGCGACGATGACGCGCGTGGCCGTGCCCGAGATGCGCCGCCACGGCTACGACCCGGCCTTCGCGGGCGCCACCATCGCCGCCGGCGGCACGCTGGGCATCCTGATCCCGCCGAGCGTGCCGATGGTGATCTACGGCATCCTCACCGAGACCGACATCGGCAAGCTGTTTGCGGCCGGCGTGCTGCCCGGCATCGTCATGATGCTGATGTACATGGCGGCCGTGTGGGTCACGGCCCTCGTGAATCCGGCCAAGACCGGCACGATCGCGCGCAGCCGCTGGGCCGAGCGCTTCGCCTCGCTGACCGGCGTGCTGCCGGTGCTCGGGCTGTTCTTCTTCGTCTTCGGCGGTCTGTACGCCGGCGTGTTCACGCCGACCGAGAGCGCCGGCATCGGAGCCTCCGGTGGGCTGCTGTTCATCGTGCTGCGCCGCCGCGCCACCTGGCCGACGATCCGCGAGGCGCTGCGCGAATCAGTCGAGCTCACCGCGGTGCTGCTGCCCGTGACCATCGGCGCGGCGATCTTTACCAACTTCCTGACCATCGCCGGGCTGACGCAGGACGCGGCGACCTGGGTCCGGTCGCTCGACGTCTCGCCGATCGGCGTGGTGCTCGTGATGTGTCTGATCTACATCGCGCTGGGCTGCGTGTTCGACGGCCTGGCCATGATCTTCCTGACGATCCCGATCTTCTTCCCGATCATCACGGCGCTCGGCCTCGACCCGATCTGGTTCGGCATCATCGTCGTCATCGTCGTCGAGCTCGGCCTGATCACGCCGCCGATGGGCATGAACGTGTTCGTGGTCAAGGGCTTCATCCCCGACGTGAGCTCGTGGCGCATGTTCGCCAACATCGCCGGCTTCGTCGTCGCCGCGCTCGCCTGTCTGGGCGTTGTCATCGCCTGGCCGGCGGTGGCGCTTTGGCTGCCCTCGTTCATGCGCTGAGCGGCACGCGGCGGCGATGGCAGCGCCACCGCCGCCGGACCCTCACTCCGGCACAACAGCGGTGCACTCGATCTCGACGCGCGCGCGATCCTCGATCAGCGCCTTCACCTCGACCGCCGTTATCGCAGCGTTGTACGCGCCGATGATTTCGCGGTAGGCCGCACCCACGGCGCGCGCCGCCGCCAGGTACTCGCGCTTGTCGACGACGTACCAGGTCATGCGCACGACGTGCTCTGGCCGTGCGCCGGCCTCGCGCAGCACGGCGGCGATGTTCTCCAGCGCCTGGCGCGCCTTCGCGGCGGCAACGAAGGCCTCGTTCTCGCCCTGCACGACAAACGCCGCCGCCAGGATAGCGAACGCGAGGATCGGCAACGCGGTCGCTGCGGACAGCGCGAAAAGGCCGGTGCGCAGGCGCATGTCGCAAGGGTGACGCGACATGGACATGCCGAGGGCCGGGCCACTCCCGACCGCGTGCTGCACGATCCGCCCACGCAGTGGCCGTTATGGCCCTTACACGGCCAACAAGAGCGCGATCGCGAGCACCGCGCTGGAGCTCATCGGGGAGCTCTACCGGGTCGAGCGCGACATCGGCACCCGGGACGCAGCGACCCGGCTGCAACAGCGCCGCGGCCATGTCGTGCCAAAAGCCACCAAGTCGCCGCGATGTAGCACAAGCCGAACCATACAACCTGCAGCACGACCGGTCCTACCGCGGGCTGAGCAAACTCGAGGGCACGCGGCGCTGGTGCCGAGGAGCGACCCGTGTATGGCCGTCGCATACGGGCATGGCCGCCGCGCACGAAACGGCAGCACACCAATCACACAGGCTTCGTGCCGGGGATCCTCGATGAAGCCTCCGCTGGATGATCGACATCCACTGGGGCCTCAATGAAGGGAACTCAGCTGCGGCCAAACTCGCGTAAACGCCTCTTATCGATCTTGCCCACCGCCGTCTTGGGCAGCGCATCGACGAACACGATCCGGCGCGGGACCTTGTAGGGCGCCAAGTGCGCCCTGCAATGCTGTACGACGGCCTCGGCGTCGATCGTGCCGCCAGGCCTCGACACCACGAACGCCTTGAGCGCCTCGCCCTGGTACGCGTCGGGTTCCCCGACAACCGCGGCCTCGAGCACGTCGGGATGCTGGTACAGCACTTCCTCGACAGCGCGCGGATAGACGTTGAAGCCGGACACGATCACCATGTCCTTCGTGCGGTCCGAGATGTACAGGTACCCGTCAGCATCGAGGTGCCCGATGTCGGTGGTATACAGCCAACCGTTGCGCAGGACGGCCGCCGTATCCTCCGGTCGCCCGCGATAGCTCACCATCAATTGCGGCCCACGGATCCGGATCTCGCCCGTCTCGCTGGCGGGCAGCACGGTGTCTCCGGTCGCCAGGTCCACGATCTGGACCTCGACGCCAGCCATCGGTATGCCGACCGACCCTGGCTTGCGGACACCCTCGAGCGGATTGAAGATGACGCCGCCGCCCGACTCGGTCTGCCCGTAGCCCTCGAGCACCGGCGCGCCGGTGGCGCTCTCCCAGCGGCGCAGGGTCTCCTCGGGTAGCGCGGACGCACCGGAGTAGCTGCAGCGCAGGTGCGGAAAACGCCGCTGCGCCAGGCGCTCGTGGCTCAGCAGCCCGACGAACATCGTCGGCCCGCCCGCGAGCATCGTGATCGACTCCGCCTCGAGGGCGTCCAGCACCGCATCGCCCGTAAAGCGCGGCAGGATCACCAGCGTCCCGCGGCAGTACATCATGTTGTTCATCCCGACGGCGATCGCATAGATGTGGCACAGCGGCGTCGCGCACAGCAGCCGCTCCGCCTCCACGCGCGTCGGCACGAGGCTGTTCATCTGCGCGACGCCGTGCGCGCATGCGGAATGGGTGAGGTTCACGCCCTTCGGCGTGCCGGTCGTCCCGCCGGTGTAGAGCAGCAGCGCGAGCGACTCGGAGCGCGGAAGCATGTCGGGCTCGATCGCCGCCGGCGTCGCCCGCCACCGCGTGAGGCTCCGGTCCCCTGGGCCGACGCCGACCCGGCAACGGACGCCGTCACGCTTGGACGCCGACTCAATCATCGCCGTGAGATTCGCGTCGTGCACGATCGCAACCGGATCGATGTCTTCGAGCAGCGGGGCGATCTCGCTCTCGGTGAACAAAGGATTGATCGGCGCGACCTGCGCGCCCGCGGCCTGCCCCGCGAGCAGCGCGATGCAGATGTCCATCGAGTTGCCTAGGACCACGACGACACGCCCGCCTTGAACGCCGACTGCGCGCAGCTCGGCCGCGAAGCCGGCGACGCAGCGCGCGTACTCCTCGTAGGTGAGGCGCTCTGCGCCGCACACCAGCGCCTCGCGACGGGGCGAGGCCGAAGCGGCAGCCGCGAGCATGTGCACGGCGGTCGGGAACACGGTCGGAAGTTTCGGGTTCAAGCGCATGGGTGTTCCAGGACGGGACTCACCGTCGACGGGCTGCGTCGTCGTCGACGGCGGACGCTCAGGCATAGTCGACCAGCGCGCCGGCCTCCAGCCCGTCGACGCTCGCGGTTCCGGGCATCGCCTGACGCTCGAGAGCGAGGACTTCGGGCATCAGGTAGGCGGCATAGAAGGCCGCCAGCTCGCGCTTGCGACGATGCAGGGCAGACGGTCCCGTCGCAACGGCAGCCATCCGCAGCCACATCCACGCGCTCGCCACCCGGCCCGCCAGCGCGAGGAAGGCCGCGGCGCCCGCTTCGGCCTCGCGCCGTCGCTCGAGCACGAGCGCGCGATACGCGGCGGCGACGCGTTCGATGCGATCCAGGCCGTCGACGAGCGCGGCGCGAATCCCGCGCAGATCGTCGCGCCGCGCCGTCCGCTCCACGTCCTCTCGGATGCGAGCGACGAATTCGCCGTAGCGCCGGCCTTCGTCGTTGATGAGCTTGCGCACCACCAAGTCGAAGGCCTGGATGCCGTTCGTGCCCTCGTAGATCGACGCCACGCGCAGGTCGCGGACGTACTGCTCGACGCCGGCATCCGACACGTAGCCGTGTCCGCCGAAGCACTGCACCGCGAGGTTGGTCACCTCGAAGCCGGTCGCCGTGAAGAACGCCTTGCAGATCGGCAGCAGCCATTGCGCCTGCTCGCGCGCCGTCACGCGATCCGCCTCACTGCCGGCCGTCACCGCGAGGTCGAGCTGCAGCGCGGTCTCGAACATCATGGCGCGCATCGCCTCTACGCGGGCGCGCATCGTGTACAGCATCCGCCGCACGTCCGCGTGTTCGGTCAGCGGCACGGGTGCCGTTCCCGGCGCGCCGCCCTGGCAGCGCTCCGCGGTGTAAGCCAGCGCCTTGGCCGTCGCGGCCCCGCCCACGGCCAGCCCCTGGATGCCGGTTTCCAACCGCATCACGTTGACCATGTCGAACATGACCTTCAGGCCGTTGCATTCGCCGCCGACCATGAAGCCGCGCGCGCCGTCGAGGTTGAGCACGCAGGTCGGCGACGCCTTCAGGCCCATCTTGTGCTCGACGCGCCCGACGACGGCGGCATTGCGCTCGCCGAGGGTCCCGTCGTCCGCGAAGGCGAACTTCGGCACGATGAACAGGCTCAGGCCGCGCGTGCCGGCCGGCGCGCCTGGCGTGCGCGCCAGGACCATGTGGATGATCTGCGGCGCCAGGTCGTGGTCGCCGTAGGTGATGAAGATCTTCGTGCCCGTCAGCGCCCAGGTACCGTCGTCGCGCGGCGTCGCCCGGGTGCCGATCCGCCCGACGTCGGACCCGGCCTGCGGCTCGGAGATGCAGATCGTCGCCGTCCATTCCCCCGAGACCAGCCGCGGAACGACGCTGTCGCGCAGTCCCGCATCGGCGTGCCCGATCAGCAGCCGCGACGCGGCGCGCCCCATCAGCGGCAGCATGCTGAACGCCATGCACGATCCCGTAACCGTTTCCGCGACGCCGGCCTGGATCACCAGCGGCAACCCCTGCCCGCCGTACTGCTCCGGCAGGTCCAGCCCGACCCAGCCAGCCTCGCAGTAGTGGCGGTAAGCCTCCTTGAACCCGGGCGGCGTCCGGACCGCACGGTCGACGAGCTGCGAGCCCGTCGCGTCGCCTGCGGCATTGACCGGGCCCAGCACGTCGGCTGCAAAGCGGCCCGCCTGTTCGAGCACGGCCCGCGCGACGTCGCCGTCCAC
>CXWK01061935.1_pt1 | contig 11574 bp, 9 predicted proteins | sample 590851 | NCBI WGS metagenome assembly CXWK01 (sample SAMEA3498364, study PRJEB10139) | wastewater metagenome | biome: wastewater treatment plant; material: activated sludge | place: Denmark | collected 2014-08-01
GGAGGCGCTGCCCTTGGTGGACCTCGTCGAATGGCTCGAGACCCGGCCCGCGCCGACGCGGGGACAGGTGCGCGGGCGTCGTCGGTAGTGCCCCGTACGGTGGTGTCCGTGACATCACCAACCACGACTGCGCTATCCGAGGTAGTCGCCTCGATGGGGGGCAGCGAGCGGCCGTCCCAGCAACTCATGGCAGCAGCGGTGTCGGATGCGCTCGATGCCGGCGAGGTGCTCCTCGTCCAAGCCGGCACCGGAACTGGCAAGTCGGTGGGTTACCTGGTGCCGGCGGTGTTGTCCGTGATGAACGCGGGACGGCGAGTGGTCGTATCGACGGCGACGTTGGCGCTTCAGCGGCAGTTGCTGACCCGCGATCTGCCCGCTGTGACCGCTGGTGTGCCCGATGCGTCCGCGGTCAGTTACGCCGTCCTCAAGGGGCGCGGCAACTACCTGTGTCGGGCCCGGCTGGCCGGGGCGGATCACGGTCCTGCTGAGGAGTTGGACCTCGGCGTCGGGGGCGGCCGGATGGAACAGCAAGCAGCTGCCGTACGGGAGTGGGCCACCGACACCGAGACGGGCGATCGCGATGACTTCGAGGGCGACGTCGACGATCGCGTCTGGCGCTCGTTGTCGGCCACGGGGCGCGAATGCGTGGGCGCAACGCGATGTGACTTCGGCGACGAGTGCTTCGCCGAGGCGGCCCGAAGTACTGCGACCGAGTCTGATGTGATCATCACCAACCACGCGTTGCTGGCGCTGGATGCTCTCGACGACAACCCGGTCGTGCCCGATCATGACGTGTTGATCATCGACGAGGCGCACGAGTTCTCCGCCCGCGCGACATCAGCGGCCACCGATGAACTCTCCGTTCGCGGCGCCGAGCGTGCCGTCACCTTGGCCCGATCCCTGCTGTCGGACGAGACCGTGGATCGGATGCGGGAGGCGATCGATGGGTTGGCCCAGGCGCTCGCCGACCACGACCAGCAACAGCGGCCCATGCCGCCGGGGTGTGTCGCCCCGCTGGCGGTCGTTCGCGATGCGTTTCACCTCGGCCTGACGGCGGTGTCGTCCCAGGACTCCGCTGATCCGGCCGTGCGGCATCGGGCGGCTGCGGCGCTGGACGAGGTGCACGAGGTGGCCGGGCGGCTGATCGCCGGGGCCGACAGTGACGTCACGTGGTTCTCGCCGTTCCCAGCGCCGGCGCTTCATGTGGCGCCGTTGTCCGTCGCGGCGGCACTGGGGGAGTACCTGGCTGAGCCGACCGCAACCGTGCTCACCAGCGCGACGCTCACGCTCGGTGGGGACTTCGCGGCGCTTGCCACCGAGCTGGGTATCGCCGGCTCGACGTGGCGGGGGGTGGATGTGGGTTCGCCGTTCGACTACGCCGCCCAGGGAATCCTCTATGCCGCAGCGGATCTGCCCCGGCCTGGCCGGGACGGTCCGGATCGAGCCGTGATCGCCCGGATCCGGGAGCTCGTGGCTGCTGCGGGTGGTCGCACCATGGTGCTGTTGTCGTCATGGCGTGCGGTGGACTCGGTGGCTGCCAGCCTGATCGAGCAGCCGGTAGCCCCGGGCATTGCGGTGCACGTCCAGCGTCGGGGGGAGCCCGTGGCGCGACTGGTGGACAAGTTCGCGGCCGACGAGACGAGTGTTCTGGTGGGGACGATGTCGCTGTTCCAGGGGGTGGACGTGCCCGGCCCGTCCTGCTCGCTGGTGATCATCGACCGGATCCCGTTTCCTCGGCCGGATGATCCGGTGCTGGCAGCTCGCGCGGACAAGGTGGAGCAGTCCGGCGGCAACGGCTTCATGGCGGTATCAGTGCCGCGGGCCGCGCTACTTCTGGCGCAGGGTAGTGGTCGGCTCATCCGTTCCACGGCCGATCGCGGGGTGGTGGCGGTCCTGGATCCACGACTGGTGACGGCACGCTATGGAGCATTCCTGAAACGGTCGCTGCCCCCGATGTGGCTCACGACCGACGTGACCGTCGCGGTCGGAGCGCTTCAGCGCCTGGCGGCCACGCGGTCCGGAGGTTGATGCCGCCGCGCAAGGGACTCGCCGCCGTCATAGCCGCCGCATCACACTGACGACCTTGCCCAGGATGGTGGCGTGATCACCCGGAATCGGATCGTAGGCGTCATTGTGCGGCAGCAGCCAGACGTGCCCGTCCTTACGACTGAGGGTCTTGACGGTCGCTTCGTCCTCGATCAGGGCGGCGACGATCTCGCCCGGGTCGGCCGACTGCTGGCTTCGGATGACCACGTAGTCGCCATCACAGATGGCGGCGTCGATCATCGAGTCGCCCTTGACCTTGAGCAGGAACAACTGGCCTTGACCGACGAGGTCCCGGGGTAGCGGGAGCACGGCCTCGACCTGCTCCTCAGCCAGAATCGGACCGCCCGCGGCGATCTGGCCCAGCAGCGGGACCATGGCCACGTCGTGTTCGGCGTGGTGGTCGGTTGCTGAGGAGCCGGTTCCCGTCGTCCGGGTCGATCCCGCCCCCGGTGATCCCTCGCCCAACTGCTGCGGTGTGTCGGTGACGATCAGTGCGCGCGGCCGGTTCGGATCCTTGCGCAGGTAGCCCTTCTCCTGCAGGACCGTGAGCTGATGCGCCACGGATGAGGTGCTCGCGAGTCCCACGGATTCGCAGATCTCACGGACGGTGGGGGGGTAACCGCGGTCGTCCACGGCGGACCGGATGACCTCGAGGATTCGTCGCTGCCGATTGGTCAGCAGGGCCACGGGTGCGTCACCTGTGGGCTCCTCCTGGCTGGTGGTGCTGCTGGTGGTGCTGGTGCGTGGCCCCATGTCGTGTTCCTTCCGGGCTGGGGGGTGGTCCTGATCGGACCTCCCTGTGCGAACCGGTACGGCTACCGCGCCGGTTCCCGGTGTGGGGTCCGATCGATCGGCTTCCGTGCTCCCGACGGTAGGGGGTGGGAGGCAGTAAATCAAACATATGTTCGAACAACTCTGGACGCGTGTCGGACCCCCTTGGTATCACTGTCTTATCGAACACGCGTTCGATCCTGGGCAGGCTGGTTCCGCCAGTCGCCCGGGGACACGAGGAGGTGTGACATGAGTCAACTGGCGATCGGTCCGATGGCAGGGGCCACCACGATGACCCGGCGGCCGTTCGGGGCTGCTCCGATCAGCGGGGTCGTGAGTCGACCCGCCGGCAGTGCTGCCAGTCGGTTGGCGCGGGTGCGGTGGTCGCGACTGGTCACCCTGCTGCTGCTGGTTGCGCTGGCGATCGCCGGTACCGCGGCGGTCCTGGGTCAGGCCAATGCACGCCCGGTCGTGGATCGTGGCGACGGTGCGGTGGTGGTGGGTCGGGACACGGCGTTGCGTGAGCACGTGGTGGCTCCCGGGGACACCCTGTGGCGGTTGGCGGAGGCGACAGCACCCGGTTCCGACCCGCGTGAGCTGGTGGACCGGATCATGCGGCTCAACGGACTTTCGGGGGTGGACGTCCAGGTGGGAACGGTCCTGCTCCTCCCGGCGCAGCCGTAGTCACTTTCCGTCAACTGGTGACGACACGCTGAGCCAGAGGGTTGCGCTGTTGGGCGCCAGGGCTTAGTTTCCCTACATCTAGTAGTTACACCGTTGTACTTCATCCACAGGTTGTGGTCGTTGGTACACAGGACATCCCCAGGTCACCCCCAGGATTGTCCACAGGAACGGCCCAGATGGGGCCCGAAAGGCGGAGCACGGCTCATGAACTGCCCCTTCTGTCGCGATGCCGATTCCCGGGTCGTGGACTCCCGTGCCACCGAGGACGGCGCCTCGATCCGGCGCCGTCGGCAGTGCTCCTCGTGCGGCCGCCGGTTCACGACCATGGAGAGCCCGAGCCTCAACATCGTCAAGCGCAGCGGAGCCTCGGAGCCGTTCAGCCGCAGCAAAGTGATCTCCGGTGTGCGCAAGGCCTGTCAGGGCCGCCCCGTGAGTGACGACGATCTCGCCGTGCTCGCGCAGCGCGTCGAGGACACGATCCGGCAGTCCGGCTCCGCCGAGGTGGCCAGCGGCGAGGTGGGCCTGGCGATCCTGGGACCGCTGCGCGATCTCGACGAAGTGGCCTACTTGCGCTTCGCGTCGGTCTATCGCGACTTCTCGTCGCTGGCCGATTTCGAGAAGGAGATCGAGACGCTGCGCCACGACGCGGGGCTCACCCCGAACTGACCGCGATCCGAACCGACAACCGAATACCCACCCCTAAGAACTTCCCCTTACCCACTGAAGGAGACCGAGGATGACCCAGACCCCACAGGAGGAGTCAGTGCGCCAGGACGGCCGTGACACCGGACCCGACACGAAGGACCTGCGCGACGGTGCCCGCCGCCCCCGCCGCCAGGGCCTGCCGATCGAACGGGTCTTCAGCGAACCCGGCCGGCACCCCTACGACACGGTCACCTGGGAGCGTCGCGACGTCGTCCAGTCCAACTGGAAGACCGGCGAGACCGTGTTCGAGCAGCGCGGGGTCGAGTTCCCCGAGTCGTGGAGCGTGAATGCGTCCACGATCGTCACCACGAAGTACTTCCGGGGGGCGGTCGGAACCGAGCAGCGGGAGTGGTCGCTACGCCAACTCATCGACCGGGTCGTCAACCGATACGTCGAGGCCGGCCGCAGCAACGGTTACTTCGCCACCGATGCCGACGCCGCGGTGTTCAGTGACGAGATGACGTGGCTGTTGCTGCATCAGCACTTCTCCTTCAACTCCCCGGTCTGGTTCAACGTGGGCACCTCGAGCCCGCAGCAGGTCTCCGCCTGCTTCATCCTGGCGGTCGACGACACGATGGACTCGATCCTCAACTGGTACCGCGAGGAGGGATTGATCTTCAAGGGTGGTTCCGGTGCCGGGCTCAACATCTCCCGGATCCGGTCCAGCAAGGAGCTGTTGAAGTCCTCCGGTGGTACGGCCTCCGGGCCGGTGTCCTTCATGCGCGGGGCCGATGCCAGCGCGGGCACCATCAAGTCCGGTGGGGCGACGCGGCGCGCGGCCAAGATGGTCGTGCTCGACGTGGATCATCCCGATATCGAGGAGTTCATCGAGACCAAGGTCAAGGAGGAGGAGAAGATCCGGGTCCTGCGTGACGCCGGCTTCGACATGGATCTGGGGGGCAAGGACATCACGTCCGTGCAGTACCAGAACGCCAACAACTCCGTGCGCGTCAGTGACGACTTCATGCGCGCTGTGGACAGCGACGGCGAGTTCGGCCTCAAGGCACGCACCGATGGCTCCGTCATCGAGACGGTTCAGGCAAAGCGGTTGTTCCGTTCGATGGCTGAGGCGGCATGGGCCTGCGCGGACCCGGGAATCCAGTACGACGACACGATCAACGACTGGCACACGACGCCGGAGAGCGGGCGGATCACCGCCAGCAACCCGTGCAGCGAATACATGTCCTTGGACAACTCGTCGTGCAACCTCGCGTCACTGAACCTGATGAAGTTCCTCGGAACCGACGGCACCTTCCAGGTGGATCGGTTCGTCAAGGCGGTGGAGCTGATCATCACTGCCATGGACATCTCCATCTGCTTCGCGGATTTCCCGACCGAGGCGATCGGCAAGACCACGGTCGACTACCGCCAGCTCGGCATCGGGTACGCCAACCTGGGTGCGTTGCTGATGGCGTCGGGCTTGCCCTACGACTCTGATGCGGGCCGGGCCATGGCTGGTGCCATCACATCACTGATGACGGGCGTCGCCTACCGCCGCAGCGCCGAGATGGCCGGGGTCGTGGGTGCCTACAACGGTTTCGCTCGCAACAGCGAGGCTCATGTGCGGGTCATGCGCAAGCATGCGGCCGCGACGGACAACATCCGCTCGGTGGCGACGTTCGACCGTGAGGTTGCGACGGTCGCTGCTCAGGAGTGGCGCTCGTGCCTGCAGATCGGTGAGAAGAACGGCTGGCGCAACGCCCAGGCCTCGGTGCTGGCTCCCACCGGAACGATCGGCTTCATGATGGACTGCGACACGACCGGCATCGAGCCGGACTTCTCGCTGGTGAAGTTCAAGAAGCTCGTCGGTGGCGGCTCGATGCAGATCGTCAACAACACGGTTCCGCAGGCCCTGACCAAGCTCGGGTATGCAGCCGAAACGATCGAAGCGATCGTGGAGCACATCGCGCAGCATGGCAACGTCGTCGATGCGCCGGGTCTGAAGTCGGAGCACTACGCGATCTTCGATTGCGCGGTCGGCGATCGGGCGATCACACCCATGGGCCATGTGCGCATGATGGCGGCGGTGCAGCCGTTCCTGTCGGGCGCGATCTCCAAGACGGTGAACATGCCCAGCGAGGCCACCGTCGACGAGGTGGAGGAGATCTACTTCGAGGGATGGCGACTGGGCCTCAAGGCACTCGCGATCTACCGCGATGCGTCCAAGGTGGGGCAGCCACTGTCGGAGTCCAAGAGCAGCACCACCGCTGCGGCGGACGAGGTCGATGATCACGGCCACCGGCGTCCCGTGCGGCACCGACTGCCCAAGCGGCGGCCGTCGCAGACGGTGTCGTTCACGGTGGCGGGAGCCGAGGGCTACATGACGGCGGGGTCCTACCCGGACAACGGTCTGGGCGAGGTGTTTCTGAAACTCGGCAAGCAGGGGTCGACCCTGGCCGGTGTCATGGATGCGTTCTCGATCGCGATCTCGATCGCGCTGCAGTACGGCGTCCCGCTCGAGGCGTTCGTGTCGAAGTTCACGAACATGCGCTTCGATCCCGCCGGTATGACGGACGATCCCGACATCCGGATGGCGCAGTCGATCATGGACTACATCTTCCGGCGGTTGGCGCTGGACTACCTGCCCTACGAGGACCGGGCTGCGCTGGGCATCTACACCGCCGAGGAACGTGCGGCCACGCTCAGCGGGCAGGATCCGGCTCCGGCGCTGGCCACCGAGGATGCCGCCGGTGTCATCGAGGCACTGCAGCAGTCGGCTCCGGTCGAGGGAGAGTCCGAGGTCGCGGTGCAGCCGTCGACTCCCGCCCCCGCGACGGCGCATTCCACTGCGGAACTGCTCGAAGTGATCACCGGGAAGTCCGCGGACGCCCCTCTGTGCATGACGTGCGGGATCAAGATGCGGCCGGCCGGTTCGTGCTACGTCTGCGAAGGCTGCGGGTCCACCAGCGGCTGCAGCTGAGTGAGTTGAGCTGAGTCGAGACTCGCCCGCGGGTGGCCAGGGTCGTCGCAACCTCTCGAATCTGAGGAGTTGCGGCGACTCTGCCGTCTCGGACCAGTCCCGCTTTCGTGGGGCATGGGCAATAGTGGAGGCGTGTCCCGGCCGTCCACGCCCGCTGATGCCGAGGACCTTCTTCGTGCTCAGCATCTACCTCCAGTGCTATGACACGTCTCAGCGCTGGAAGGAAGTGACCGAGGTGCGGCCGGACCTGTACGCGCATCATCTCGAGGTCCGCGATGGCTCGGACATTGACGACGAAGTCAGCGGGTGGCTCCGCGAGGCGTTCGATGACGCCGCCGCCTAAAGCGTGTCGACAAATCACGGGAGCCGATTCAGCAGGAGCGCGATCTGGCTGAGGATGAGGAAGCCGGTGTGGGCTTCGAGGGTGGCTTCCCATTGGCGGACCATGCGCCGGTTGCGGTTGATCCAGGCGTGGGTGCGCTCGACGACCCAGCGTCTGGGCTGCACGAGGAACCCGGTGCCGGGCGGCGGCTTCGGGCCGGAGACGATCTCGATGTCGATGCCGGTCTTGGCCGAGAGTTCTCGGGTGGCCGGACCGGTGTAGCCCTTGTCCGCCCATACCTTGGCGATGCCTGGGCAGTGCTTCTTCGCGGCGTCGAGCAGCCTGGGCAGCACGGCCCGGTCCTGTTCGTTGGCGGCGGTCACCTCGACCGCCAAGAGCAGTCCTGCGGTGTCGGTGAGGATGTGGCGTTTCACGCCGTCGATCTTCTTCGCCCCGTCGAAACCGCGCTCGCCCGGCACTGGGCTTGCCTTCACTGAGGATGAGTCCACGACCGCGCCGGTGGCCGCGGCTCTGCGGCCGTCGGCCAGGCGGGTCTGCTCCCGCAACTTGACCAGCGCTTGGTCCCAGACGCCGCGTCTGGTCCAGCGCATGAACTGTTGATGGGCCGCTGACCATTCGACCGCGAAGTCGTGCGGGAGGTGGCGCCATGGGCAGCCGGTGCGCAACACGTACAGGATCGCGGCGAGGTACTCGCGCAGCCGGTCGGGGTCGATGCGGCGGCCGGGAAGGCTGGCGTCGCGGGTCAGCAACGGCTCCAATGCGGCCCACGCCGTGTCGGTGAGGTCGGACGGGTACGGGGTTCGGTCACATGACCGCCGGTCATAGCAGCACCCTCCGACAGCGGCGTTCCACGTCGTTGTCGGAGGGGTGTGGTTGCCTGTGCTTGTGCGGCACACGACGTTCCGGTTCTGCCTCGACCCGACGGTCGAGCAGTCCGCCGCGCTGGCCCGTCACGCCGGAGCCGCCCGGTTCGCCAGCAACACCTGCCTGCGGCTGGTCAGGAACGCTCTCACTGCCAGGCGGGCCGATCTGGGCGTGAAGGTGCCGTGGACCGGCTTCGACCTGATCAACACGTTCAACGCGTGGAAGAAGACCGAGGACGCCGGACGCCGCTTCGTGGTCGACAGCCGCGGTGGCGCCGAGGTCGAGGTGATCGGACTGGCCTGGCGCACCGAAGTGTGCCAGCAGGTCTTCGAGGAAGCAGCCGTCGACGTGGGCAAGGCCCTGTCCGCGTTCACAGCCTCGCGCAAGGGCGAGCGGGCCGGTCGCCGGGTCGGGTTCCCCCGCTTCAAGCGCAAGGGCAGGGCCGTCGAGTCGTTCCGGCTGCGCAACAAGCACCCCAAGGGCGGCAAGCCGCCGATCCGCGTTGGCGACGGCGCTCCCCGTTCGGTGACGCTGCCCGGTGTCGGTCCGGTGCGGGTCCACGACGACACCCGCCGGCTGCGGCGCCTCATCACCACGGGCCGGGGCCGCATCCTGTTCGCCACCGTGTCCCGCCGCGCCGGCCACTGGTTCGTCAGCCTCAACGTCGAAGCCGCCGACCTGCACCCGGCCCGGCGGCACGACCCGCGGCTGGTAGAAGCCGGGTTCGTGGGCGTGGACCGGGGCCTGCACGACCTGGCCGTGGCCGCCACCGCCGACGGCGCCGAGACCGCGCGCATTCCCGCCCCGAAGCACCTGCAGCACACACAAGCAAAGCAGCGGCGGCTCGCCCGGGCCGTCACCCGCAAACCCAGAGGATCGAAGAACAGGAGGAAGGCCGCCGCCCGCCTGGGGCGGCACCACCAGCAAACAAGGAACCGCCGAAAGCACGCCCTGCACGCCGCTGCCAACACGCTGGCCCAATACCCACGGGTCGCCGTCGAAGACCTCAACGTGCACGGCATGCTCGCCAACCACCGCCTCGCCCGGGCCATCTCGGATGCCGCCTGGGCCGAACTCGCCCGGCTGATCTCCTACCGGATGGACTGGCGCGGCGGGCAGGTGGTCACCGTGGACCGGTGGTTCCCGTCGTCGAAGACCTGCTCAACATGCGGCGCGGTCGACCCGGACCTGACCCTCGCGCAGCGCACCTACCGGTGCGGGTCGTGCGGGTTGGAGTTGGACCGCGACCTCAACGCCGCCATCAACCTTGCCGCGTGGGCCGACGCCCATGCGGCCCGGGACCGCGAAGCGAACGGCCCGGACACCAATGCCTGCCGAGGGGACGGCTCTGGCCAGCGCGCACGCGCCGGTGAAACCAGCCCCAGCGACGCGGGAACCCGCCACGCAGCAGCGTGACCGGGACGCCCGAGAAGGGCGCTGCCGACGATTTGTCGACAGGCTTTAGTTGCCAGTGACTCGGACCCGATCAATCGCGCCGCTGGATCAAGACGTTCTGGGCTAGGCGGCCCACGGGTCCGGCGCTGGTGTGGATGACCGCACTGCTCATGGCGATGCCGTCGTGCCCGATGGATGTCTCGGCCTGGAGTCCGATCCACGGCCCTGTCGGTGGGTCGAACAGGTGGACGGTCAGGTCGGTGTTGAGGTACGTCCACTGGCGCGCATCGAGGCGGGCTCCGACACCGTTGGCGACATCTGCGATCGCCATGACGCGTTGCAGGTCGCTGGGTTCCTCGCCGACGACCAGGGGCTGTGACAGGCGCACCCACACCATCGTCGGATTTCCCGGTAGGTCGCCGGAGGAGTCGACGTGCCACTCGAGGGCGTTGACGAATCCGTTCCTCCAGGCGTCGTCGAGTAGCGAATCATTGGGTTTCCCGATCACGGGCAGTGGAACGGCCGGATCAGCATGATGGGCGACCTGTTCGGTGGGTCGCGTGGCCAACTGCCAGGCGCTGGCGGTGGCTACGACGCGCCAGGAGCCATCGGAACTCTGCGCCTTCATGTCCGCTCGCAGGAGTTCCACACGTCGACCGGGTCGCTCCGTCCATGTGCTGACGCGGACGGGGGACAGGGGGATCGCCCCGAGGATCTCGACAACGATCCGGCTGATCCGCGACTCGGGGCGCGAATGGCGTTCCATCGCACGCGCAAGCAAGGCGCTGACTGGACCGCCGTGCTGCATGTTCGGACCCCAGCCGCTCGCGGCGTGCGACGTGGGTTCCAGAAGTTCCTCGTCAACGTCGGTGTTCGCGGTCGGACCAAGACCTCGATAGCAGCCGATCACCGCGCTGGCGTTGTCGTTCGAAACGGGAGCCGTCACACGCAAATCCTAACAGCGGGGACCCGAGCAGCGCAGTGTCCCGAGTTCAAATCCGAAGTGCAACACGGGGTCGCGGTGGATGCGCGGAAGCGCAGCCCCTGGTCTTTACGGTGTGGATGTTGAGTTCACGCCGATCAGAAGGACTGCGCTTCCTATGTCCAGACAGTACAAGCACGTGTCATTGAGTGAGCGGGTCGAGATCGAGAAGTTGCTCGATCAAGGCCGCACCCAGGCGCAGATCGCCCGGTCTTTGGGCCGGTCACGCTCGACGATCAGTCGCGAGATCAGCCGCCGGTCGTGGCGGGCGTCGAATACCTCGGCGGCGTACACGCCGTACCGGCCCGCCGGGTTACGCACCCGGGAGTGGACCGCGCGTCACTACCGGGCCACGATCGCCCAGGCCCATGCTGGCAGAGCCGCGCAACGCTGCCATCAACCGCGTCGGATGCGTCATGACCGGCTGGTCGGTTACGTCCGTGAGCATCTGCGACGGGGCTGGACCCCGCAGGAGATCGCCGGGCGGCTGCCGCTGGAGTTCGCCGAGGACCCGGTGATGCGGGTCAGCCACGAGACCGTGTACGCGTGGATCTACGCCCCCGCGCAGCGCCACCTGCAGCTGTGGCAGTACCTGACGCGCGGGCAGCGCACACGGCGGCGGCGAGGACCCGCCCGTAAGGTCCGCCGCGCACCCCAGATCCGGTTCCGGGTCCCGATCCATCACCGCCCCGCGCAGGTCGAGGACCGCGCCGAGTTCGGGCATTGGGAAGCCGACAGCGTGCTCGGGGTCCGCGGCACCGGTGCGCTGCACACCGAGGTCGAACGCACCAGCAGATTCGTGATCGCGGTCAAGATCACTGCCGCGGCAGCCGCCCCCACCGTGGCCGCGCAGCAGGCGATGAT
>CXWK01009095.1_pt2 | contig 11573 bp, 10 predicted proteins | sample 590851 | NCBI WGS metagenome assembly CXWK01 (sample SAMEA3498364, study PRJEB10139) | wastewater metagenome | biome: wastewater treatment plant; material: activated sludge | place: Denmark | collected 2014-08-01
CATTAAAACAAATTTTTTTTCTTGGTGAGATAACGAATCACAGGAATATTGATATTCAGGTATTTATGATTTCTTATATAAAAAAGATTTATCGTCAAAAAAAAGAAGATGGAATTAAATAAATACAGCAAAACCATTACACAAGACCCCACCCAACCCGCTGCACAGGCGATGCTCTATGGTGTGGGACTCAGCGAAGCCGATTTGCAAAAAGCGCAAGTGGGTATTGTCAGTACGGGCTACGAGGGCAACACCTGTAATATGCACCTCAACGATTTGGCAAAACATATCAAACAAGGCGTACAAGCGGCGGATTTGGTGGGTTTGATTTTTCATACCATCGGTGTAAGTGACGGTATTTCCAACGGAACGGAGGGTATGCGTTTTTCTTTGCTCTCGCGCGACCTCATCGCCGACTCCGTCGAAACCGTGATGAACGCACAATGGTATGATGCCCTCATCGCTTTGGCAGGCTGCGACAAAAATATGCCCGGTGTGCTGATGGCAATGGGACGACTCAACCGCCCCGCACTGATGGTATATGGCGGCACTATCCGCGCAGGGAACTGGAAAGGCGAAGCCCTTAATATTGTGTCGGCGTTTGAAGCTTTGGGCAAAAAATTCAGCGACAGTATCACGCCCGAAGATTTTAAAGGTATTATACAAAACGCCTGCCCAGGAGCGGGTGCCTGCGGCGGCATGTACACCGCCAATACCATGGCAGCAGCAATTGAGGCTTTGGGAATGTGTTTGCCGTATAGTGCCTCCAATCCCGCCACCGGCGAACACAAACTCCGCGAGTGCTTTGATGCCGGAAAAGCTATACGCACCCTGCTCGAAAAAGACATCAAACCCAAAGATATTATGAGCCGCGCCGCTTTTGAAAATGCCATAACAATGGTGACAATATTGGGCGGCTCTACCAACGCCGTACTGCATTTAATAGCGATGGCTCATTCGGTGGACCTTACGCTTACGCTCGACGATTTTCAGCGCGTGAGCAACCGCGTGCCGGTGCTGGCAGATTTAAAGCCAAGCGGCAAATATTTAATGGAAGATTTGCACCACGCGGGCGGTATGCCGGCAGTGATGAAATATTTGCTAGATAAAGGATTGTTGCAGGGCGATTGCCGTACTGTGACGGGCAATACGCTCGCCGAAAATTTGGAAGAAACAACAGCTGTCGGCGACACACAAATGATTATCCACAGCATAGAAAAACCACTCAAAAACAAGGGACATATTCAGATTTCATACGGAAACTTAGCCGAAGAGGGCGCAGTTGCCAAAATCAGCGGCAACGAAGGCGAGTATTTTGAAGGGAAAGCAGTGGTATTTGACGATGAATTTGAAGCCATCAAAGGCATACAACAACAGGCGGTGCAGGCAGGTGATGTGGTGGTAATTCGTTATTGTGGTCCGCGCGGCGCACCCGGTATGCCCGAAATGCTAAAGCCAACCTCCGCAATTATGGGGGCGGGTTTGGGCAAAAGTGTGGCACTCATCACCGATGGGCGGTTTTCGGGCGGCACACATGGTTTTGTGGTGGGGCACATTTGTCCCGAAGCGCATTTGGGCGGAACAATTGCTTTAGTACGCAACGGCGATATAATTTCGGTAGATGCCCGCAACAATCGCATCAGTTTGCATGTAGCAGATGTAGAACTCCAAAGCCGCCGCACCGCTTGGCAGCAGCCCACTCTCAAAGCGAGCAAAGGTATTTTATACAAATACGCCCGCACTGTGAGCAATGCCTCTACGGGTTGTTTGACAGATAAGTAAAAGGTTGAATACTGCAAATTATCAATATCTAAATTTAATTTTTGGCTTTTAACAGATAATTAAATTTAAAAAATTCATTTGTAAAAAACAGCATGTTTCTATCATCAATTTACCATTCTCACCAATAAAAAACATACCATGATAAAAAAAGATACCATCACCGGAGCAGAAGCGGTGCTTCGTACTCTGATTGCCGAAGGCACAGAACTGATTTTCGGCTATCCGGGCGGAGCTATTATGCCCATCTATGATGCACTCTATCATTATTCGGAACAGGTGCGCCATATATTGGTGCGCCACGAGCAGGGAGCTATCCACGCCGCACAAGGCTATGCCCGAACCGCCCGCAAAGTGGGTGTTTGTTTTGCTACTTCGGGACCCGGTGCTACCAACCTCATCACCGGCTTGGCTGATGCCCTCATCGATTCTACGCCGTTGGTGTGCATTACAGGGCAGGTATCTTCAAAGTTACTCGGCACTGATGCTTTTCAGGAAACCGATGTAATTGGTATTTCAATGCCCGTCACCAAATGGAATATTCAGGTAAGCCGTGCCGAAGAAATTCCCGCCGCCATTGCCAAAGGCTTTTTTATCGCCGCCTCCGGACGACCCGGTCCCGTACTCATTGACATTACCAAAGATGCACAATTCGGCGAAATGCAATACGAAGCGGTTCATTACAAAAAAATACGCAGTTTTCAGCCGATTCCCAAATTAGATGTACAAGCAATAGAGCAGGCTGCTGCCCTCATCAATGCCGCCCAAAAACCTTATTTGTTAGGGAGGCAAGGCGCAATTTTGAGCCGCGCCGAAAAAGAACTGCTGGCATTTGCCGAAAAAAGCGGTATGCCCGTAGCTTCTACACTGCTCGGATTGGGGGCTTTCTCAACGACGCACCCGCAATATGTGGGCTACTTGGGTATGCACGGCAACTATGCTCCCAACATCAAAACCAACGAATGTGATGTGTTGGTGGCGGTGGGTATGCGTTTCGACGACCGTGTTACGGGCGATGTATCGCGCTATGCCAAACAAGCCAAAATTATTCATATTGATATTGACCGCGCCGAAATCAACAAAATTATTCCGGCTACAGTAGCCATACACGCCGATGCCAAAGAAGCCCTGACGGCTTTGTCGCAGGCGATAACAGAACGCAACCATCAAACGTGGATAGATTCTTTTAAAGAATTGGCACAGCAGGAGTACGAACAAGTAATACGCCACGAATTGAGTTTGGAACAGGGCGAACTAAAAATGGCGGAAGTGGTGCATCTGTTGTCAGAAAAAACACAGGGCAAAGCAGTCATTGTCACCGATGTAGGGCAGCATCAAATGATTACTTCGCGCTATTATAAATATCAAAAACAAGACAGCAACGGCAATATTACTTCGGGCGGGCTGGGTACGATGGGCTTTGCTTTGCCGGCGGCTTTGGGCGCAAAATTTGGCAGCCCCCGCGACACCGTAGTCGCTATTATCGGCGATGGCGGTTTTCAGATGACCTTACAGGAGTTAGGAACAATTTTGCAAGAGCAGATTGACGTAAAAATTTTGATTTTAAACAATAACTTTTTGGGAATGGTGCGCCAATGGCAGCAACTTTTTTTTGACAAACGCTATTCATTCACCGACCTCATCAACCCCGATTTTGTGCAGTTGGCAAAAGCCTACCGCATTGAGGCGCAGCGCGTGAGCGAACGAAGAGATTTGAGTGCGGCTTTGGATACACTGCTGCAGCATCAAGGCACTTATTTGCTGGAAGTGATGGTAGCAAAAGAAGACAATGTATTTCCGATGGTGCCAACAGGAGCATCTATTTCAGAAATCCGTTTAAGTTGATTTTTTTTATTTCAAAACAAAAAATACCCTCGCACACACATGGAGCAATTATATACCTTATCCGTATTTACCGAAAATCATATCGGCATTTTGAGCCGCATCACACTCATTTTTACGCGCCGCCACATCAACATCGAAAGCCTCAACACTTCGGAGTCGGAAGTAAAAGATGTGTATCGCTACACCATCGTGATCAAAACCACCTACGAACAAGCCTGCAAAGTGGTGAATCAGATAGAAAAACAAATAGATGTGCTCAAAGTATTCGTACACACCGAACAGGAAATTGTGCATCAGGAAATAGCTTTGTATAAAATCCGCACTGCTTCGCTCATCAATGGTGAAGTAGAAAAAATTATCCGCGAAAATCACGCCCGTATTCTTACCGTAGAAAACGACTTTATGGTGATTGAAAAAACCGGACACGCTTACGAAACACAGGCTCTGTTTGAAAAACTGCAACTGTATGGTGTTCTGGAATTTGCACGCTCGGGCAGGGTTGCCGTCACCAAACCGATGAAGGAATTAAGCAGCTATCTGAAAGAGTTGGAAATGGAAGAAATATAGTAGTTTATATATGGCTGATATTTGTTCGGAAATACTAGAATTTTATGCTACACTTGTAGTATTCCCCTACGAAACGGGTATATTTGCTACAAAATTTTACACCTGCGGCATTTAAACATACGATTTATCACTCTGCTGCTTTTCTTTTGAAACAGAAAAAAAGCGGAATGATAATTTTTTTGTACAAAAAAAATTATGCTTTGAAAACTTAGTGTTGCTTTTTATCGTTGATATGATTATTTATTTAGTTTTTGCGTATATGACATTTTTGTTCCGTATTTCTACTTGTTTTATTTTTTATATTATCTTTTCATTTCAGCTTGCCGCACAAGAAAACGAAGTTTGGTCGCTGGAGCGTTGTATTCAATATGCCAAAGATCATAATTTGCAACTCCGTCAGTTGGACATCAGCCGCCGCTCGGCAGAATTAGATGTTGTACAAAGCAAAAACGCCCGCTTGCCCAACGTAAACGGCAACACCAATCTCAGCACCAATTTCGGACGCTCCCTCAACCCGACCACTTACAGCTTCGAAACCTCCAATATTGTATCCAACTCCATCAACGTAAGTGCTTCTGTGCCTTTGTATAATGGTGGCAGAATCAAAAACTCCATTGAACAAAATCGCCTCATCGCCCAGTCGCGGCAATGGGACGGCAGCAAAGCCTTCAACGATTTGGCAACCAATATTGCGGCGGCGTATTTGGCGGTGGTGCAAGCCGAACAGCAAATCAGTATTGTACAGCACCAAGCCGATAATACCTTGCAACAGTTGGAGCGCACACAAAAACTTATTCGCTCCGGCACTATTCCGGCGGGCGACTCCCTGCAAATAGAAGCGCAAATTGCCAACGACCAGCTTACACTCGTACAGGCTCGTACCGCCGCCGATAATGCTTATCTGAACTTGTCGCAGTTGCTCAATTATTTCAAACCCTTCCGCATTGAAATTCCGGCGGTGGCTGTTCCAGAAACTGCCCTTTTGAAAAATATGCAACCGCAAAATATTTACGAAGATGCGCTGCGCCGTATGCCCGAAATCAAAGCCGCCGACCTGAATGTGCAGGCTTCGCAAAAAGGAATAGATTTGGCAAAAGCCGGAAAATTGCCTTCGGTATCGCTGTTTTCGGGGTTTGGAAGCAATTATGCCAGCATTGCCCGCGAACTTATCAACAGCGAAAAACAAACCGCTATTATTCCCATTGGTTTTGTGGGCAGCATCGGCGGTACTCCCGTTTTTACACAAACAGAAATACCCATTTCTACCGACACACGCCGCACTCCTTATTTCAAACAATTTTCAAACAATTTCAATTACAATATCGGAGTGAGCCTTGCTGTACCTATTTTTGATGCTTACAATACGCGCACCAATGTGAGCCGCGCCCGCTTGAACATAGAAAACAGCGAAATACAACTGGAAAATGCCAAAAATCAGCTATACAACAACATTGAAGTTGCCTATCGTCAGGCGGTAGCTGCCGCCGCTCAGTACGAAGCTACTCAAAAAAGCATCGCCGCCACCCAGTTGGCATTAGCCAATATAGAAAAAAGATTTCAGGTAGGAGCTGCCACTGTTTTTGATTACAACAACGCCAAAAATCAGCTTTCCATTGCCGAAATTAACCAAAATACGGCAAAGTATGAGTATATTTTCAGAATGAAAATCTTGGATTTTTACGCCGGAAAAGCACTCGCTTTTTAAAACAAATAAAACCGACCGCCTCCTATTCCGATTGAGCGTTTTTTGCTATCTTTGCCATTCATATCTTATCAAAAATATATTTTTTTTCAATGGATACTTTTTTAAACGACAGCGAAGTGCAGCTCCAACGTGCCGTGAAGCCCGACTTGTATCAATACCACGACTACTACGGCGTGGACGAATTGTTGAGCGAAGAACATAAAATTATCCGCGAAGCTGCCCGCGACTGGGTAAAACGCGAAATTTCTCCTATTATAGAAGATTGCGCCCAACGCTGCTATTTTCCTAAACATATTTTGAAAGGTTTGGGTGAAATAGGAGCTTTTGGACCTACGATTCCGGTGGAATACGGCGGGCAAGGTTTGGATTACATCTCTTATGGTATTTTGATGCAGGAATTGGAGCGCGGCGACAGCGGTATCCGTTCTACGGCATCGGTGCAGGGTTCTTTGGTGATGTTTCCGATTTATGAATTCGGTTCGGAGGAACAACGCCGTAAATATTTGCCCAAATTAGCCACCGGCGAAATGATGGGTTGTTTTGGACTTACCGAACCCAACCACGGCAGCAATCCGGCGGGAATGACCACCAACATCAAAGATCAGGGCGATTATTATTTGCTCAACGGCTCAAAAATGTGGATTTCCAACGCACCTTTTGCGGATATTGCGGTAGTGTGGGCAAAAGATGAAGCCGGCGATATTCGCGGTATGGTGGTGGAGCGCGGTATGGAGGGTTTCAGCCCACCCGAAATGCACGGCAAATGGTCGTTGCGCGCTTCGGCTACCGGCGAATTATTGTTCAATGACGTGCGCGTACCCAAAGAAAACATATTTCCGACCATCAAAGGGCTGCGCGGTCCTTTGAGCTGCCTCTCATCGGCTCGCTACGGCATTGCGTGGGGTGCTATCGGTGCAGCCTTGGATTGCTACGACTCGGCATTGCGCTACTCGCAGGAGCGCGTTCAATTTGATAAACCAATAGGAGGATTTCAGCTGACGCAAAAGAAATTGGCGGAAATGATTACCGAAATTACCAAAGCGCAATTACTTGTTTGGCGTTTGGGGGTGTTGAAAAATCAGCACAAAGCCACACCTGCTCAAATATCTATGGCAAAACGCAACAGCGTGGATATGGCTTTGCACATTGCCCGCGAAGCACGACAAATTCACGGAGCAATGGGCATCACCGGCGAATATTCTATTATGCGCCACATGATGAATTTGGAGTCGGTGATTACCTACGAAGGTACACACGATGTGCATTTGCTCATTACAGGTATGGACGTAACCGGCTACAATGCTTTTAAATAAATTTTATTTTTTTTATTTTAAATAAAAGAAAAAGAGCGCGGCATCTCATACAGACCCGCGCTCTTTTTTTTATGTTTTTTTTTACAGTTAATGAATATTATTTGCTTCAAAACCTAAAATTTTACATCTGCAATATCCTTGTTTCTATCAAACTGGGCTTTTGCAAACGGACACAAAGGAATTATTTTTAGTTGTTGTTCTCTTGCCAGTTCAACGGCTTTTAAAAGAAGTTTTTTACCAATTCCTTTTCCTTCAAAATTTTCCTCCACGCTTGTATGGTCAATGATAAATTTTGTTGTTCCTGCCCAAGTATAAGTCATTTCGCCGGCAAGTATGCCGTTTTCGTATGCCGCAAACCTTCCTTTTATTCCATTGTCTTCCCTTTCTATATTAATGGAGTTTTTTATAATACTTAATGCGCCCGAAGGGCATTGTGCCACTTGATGTATCAGTTCTTGAGAAGTGGCATTTTCCGCTTTTATCCAAGGTTTTTCTTTGGAATTATATACTTGTGGAAGCGTTTTTACGCAGATGCCCGAATGTACACATTTTTGGGGTTGCCACAAAATGGTAATTTCGCCGTTGCTGTATTCTTTATTTTCCATTTTTCTTTATTTTTTATTCTTCCAAATATCCAAATTTACCTTTGCTGAAATCATCAAAGGCTTCCATTAGCTCTTTTCTTGTATTCATTACAAAAGGACCTTGCGCTGCTATTGGCTCTTGAATGGGTTCTCCGCTTAAAATCAAAACTATCGTGTCGGCGGTAGCCTCAATAGTGAATATTTCGCCATCATTCGCCATTAATACAAATTGGTCGCTCGCTGCATTTTGTTTGTCATTCACAACAATTTCTCCGTTTATTACCAACAATGCGGTGTTGTAATTTGCAGGAAAACTCAACGATATGACAGCCCCTTTTTTTAGTTTGGCATTGAATAAATTTAAAGGAGAAAAGGTGTTTGCGCTTCCTTTTATGCCTTTATATTCTCCTGCAATAATTTCCATTTCTCCGATGTTATCATCAAATATAAAGCGTTTTATTTGGGCATTTTCGAGCGATTGATATTTGGGGCTGCTCATTTTATCTTTTGCGGGCAGGTTTACCCAAAGTTGTACCATTTGAAATATTCCGCCTTTTTTACTCCACTCTTTTTCGTGAAATTCTTTGTGCAAAACACCGCTTGCTGCCGTCATCCACTGCACATCGCCTTCGCCGATAATGCCGCCGCCGCCACTGCTGTCGTGGTGTTCTACCCTGCCTTTATAAGCGATTGTGACGGTTTCAAAACCTCTGTGGGGGTGTACTCCTACTCCTTTGGGAATTTCGCTCGGGGCAAAATTGTATTTCGGATTATAATCCAACAAAATAATAGGATTCATTCTTTTCATACTTAATCCGTAGGTACTCGGAATGAAATTATGTACCCTGAATCCATCGCCAACCCAATGATATTCGCTCGGAGCAACAACAAATTCTACTGTTTTTGTACTCATAGTTTTACTTATTTAACATATATTTATTGCAAAAATACATTATAAATCTCAACACCTCATTGATATAAGTCAAGATTTATATTTTGCATAAAAATAAGGACAAACAGCTTATAATATTTGTTTAAAAAATCAACTTCCGGCTTAAAGTGTGGGAGCAACGGCACTTCAATTAACGCACATACAATATTGCTCTTATTAATTATTTGCATACGGAGTATGCTTCATTTTATATAAGCACCCCGTTTTTGGCTGCAATAGGCTTCGGAATATCATTTTCGTCCATCATTTGCAATAAATCTATCTCTATATTACGGCAGATAGAAAACATCGGGGTGTCGTTTGCCATACCCTGAAAAGGATTTTCGGAATAATCACCAACCAACTCCATCGTAATATAAATCCAACCTACCAAAATTGTAAACGGAATACTCATCCAAATTCCCCATTCGCCAAGTTTACTCATTTCGCCTACCATTCCAAAGGGCAATAAAAAAATAAGAATACCCACAAAAGTGCTGCTCATGTTGGCGTATTGTCTGGGTAAGGGGTATTTTTTCATACGCTCGGCTTTGCCCTGATGCTCATAAAATGAACGCAGCAAATTTTGAAGCTCTATATGCCTGAAGTCGTCAATAATGTCATCTTTACGCAACTCTGCCAAAATAGTAGATTGTAAATCTATAATTTGTCCAGCCGGATTAGCGAAGTGTGTGATTTTATTGTGTATCTCCGGTTCTAGGTATTTATCCAGTTCGGTTTCGGTGTTTTCGTCAGTAAACTGCCCGATACCGGCGCGCCTGTATTTTTCTGCCAAACGCCCATAATGCCCGTTTTGATTGGCGTGCTCCCAATGAGTAACCTCCAAAAGCTGTCTTCGCAATTGGTAAAGCCAAGCTATATGGTTTTTTATTAATTTTTTTTTGATGGAAAGTAAATGTTCTTCACTCGTTTTATTGGTCCGAAACTGATTACTGATATATGATTTTACAAAAATTCCCCAAGTGCGGCTATCGTTGGTAATTGCTCCCCAAATTTTACGGGATTCCCACATACGGTCATAAGCAGAATTGTTTTTAAAACCCACATAAAAAGCAACCGCCGTACCTACAATAGACAAGGGCAACCACGGCATTGCCATCCACTTCCACCCTGTAAATCTGTAAATTGCAACCGCCACTATTGCCCACACTCCAATCCATATAAGATGAAAACCTGTCCAGTTGAGTATGATTCTGAATGAGATTCTTTTGGTTGTAATCATATTTGTTTACATTGTATTTTCTAAGATTTTTTTTGTGCTCCGGACTCGCACTGCTTCTCAATGCTGATTCAATATTTCATTTACAAACTCCACCCACTTGTGTTGAGGAATACTTTTGTCGATATAATAATCGGGCTGTATTCCTTTTTCGTCAATAGTCATTTCAGGAATTCGCATACTTCTTGAAATTGAATATGCCAGCTTAAATCCTTTGCAGGGTGAATCCACGATGTGCATATTAGAAATATCCAAAACACCTGCGGTTGTAGTGCCAAATAATTTTACTTTTTTACTTTGTTTTACTGCCAATAAAAATTGCTCTGCCGTACTCCCATTTTTTTCATTAATAATAATACCGACATTTTTCGGATAATCATAAATTGTTTTCAGGGTATCAATGCCAACGATGGTTTCGTTTAAATTAACAAATTGTCCGAGTTGCTTTTCTAATTTATCGTATGATTCTTTTGCCCATTTTTTGCCTGCTTCATCAAATCCATATTCGGGTTTGTTGATAAAATCCAACATTCTTTGGTTGTTCAACTTGGTAGAATAAAATGCTGCACCGACCGTTCGGATAGGGTTTGTGTAAATAAATGGAATAATTTCCTCATAGCTGTCATCACTGCCACCGCCGTTATTGCGTATGTCAATGATTAAATTTTCGGTTTGTAATATTTTTTCTTTGTTCTTTAAAATTACGCTGTCAATATCCTTTTTAGCCGCCATATCAAAAGTTGGTATTCTCAAAATCAGCGTATTTTCGTTGAATGTTTCAACAAGAGGTTCTTCGGAGGTCAATAATCTGAAATAATCGTCTAATTGTTTATTGGTCGGTATAGCCGGACTTAATCTTTTATAGANNCGAATTAATTTTTTTTGATGATTTGTCGCGCAAATAATAGGTGGCGTTTATTTGTTGTTCTTCCTTAACAATTTTCAATTTTACTTGTCCTTTTTTCCAAGATTCCACCTCCGATTCCACAATAAATCCGATATATGAGTTTCCTTCTTTTTTAATGCCTATTTTATAGGGTTTTGCCTCCCAAATGCCTTCATAATCCAATTCTTTTTTGCCATTCAAATATTTTTCAAATTCCGGCAAATCAACATTCAGAGTTTCCCATTGGTCGGATTTGCTTTCGGGTTTTTCTGTATTTGCTGTTGCTCCGTTTTCATCGTTATTTGTTAATATAACGCCGAGATGCCCTTTTCTGAAAAACCATAACCACTCATTCAGTACCTGAGCGCAATCTTGTTTGTTGCTGTTTGCCGATTTTATTTTCGGCAAAAACAAAGCATTGTAGTTATTGTATTCCTGTTTGCCTTTTTTGTCAATTACATACTGAAAACCAGCATCGTTTTCTTCAAAAGTTTTTTTCACCCACTCAAAAGTCTGTTCGCAATTACAATCTTGCGCATAAGTGGCGGCAGAAATGAAAATAAGAAACAAAAAAAATTTTAATGTCGGCATCATAGTCTTTGTTTTTTTTTTAGTTAAAATTATTTAGTATAAATATATAAAAATCAAATAATTTTAGAAAATTTTAAAAATATTATTGAGGGCATTTGATACAAATTTCCAAAAAGATGAAGCACAAAATTA